>TARA_R110002153_G_scaffold15822_8_pt1 | contig 26157 bp, 25 predicted proteins | sample TARA_R110002153 | Tara Oceans TARA_R110002153 (sample SAMEA4398193) | marine metagenome | biome: Polar Biome; feature: [SRF] surface water layer (ENVO:00010504); material: water (ENVO:00002006), including particulate matter (ENVO:01000060) such as... | depth 5 m | reverse complement strand
GGTTCATATTTTAAGGGGGGAGGCTCCGCAACGCGGCTTAGTTCAACCATATTTACATTGATGAGAAACTTTTGTTTACCTGTATATATAAATTAAACAAGTGATTAAAAGATATTTTTGTTAGCATAATGCCCCGAGCAAATAACTACAAATGGTTAGAAGTTAATTCCTTTTATGTTTGTTATCAATTTAGCAGTCAAATTTTATCCGGCCTCCGATGTTAGCTAATTTACCTCCTTATAAGCTTAAGCAACTAAAAGTAGTAGTGCTGACGGGGGCCGGTATTTCTGCTGAGTCTGGATTAAAAACCTTTAGAGATAATAATGGTTTATGGGAAGAACACAGTATTGAAGAAGTGGCTACTCCCGATGGGTTTGAACGTAACGCTGAGTTAGTTTATCGATTCTATAATCAACGCAGACGTCAGTTACTTAGCCCAGATGTAAAACCTAATAAAGCCCATCTTGCCTTGGCAAAGATAGAAAGGGTCATGGGAAATAACTTTACTTTAGTCACTCAAAATGTGGACAATTTACATCAAAAGTCGGGTAACAAAAATGTGTTACATATGCACGGTAGTTTGTTATCCGCTAGGTGTTTAAGGTCAGGTCATAGTAGCGCTATATACAGCGATTTAGATCACAGCAACCAGTGTGATTGTTGTCAACCAACAAACAGTTTACGACCCGATATCGTCTGGTTTGGTGAAATGCCCAAATACATGCCTCAGATTGAAGAATGTTTATCTCAAGCTGATATATTCATTTCAATCGGGACTTCTGGCACAGTTTATCCAGCGGCTGGGTTTGTTAGTTTAGCTAATCAATCTGGTGCGCATACGGTTGAACTCAATATGGAACCCAGTTCAGGGTATAATGAGTTTGCTGAAAAACATTATGGTCCGGCAACTGAAATAGTGAGTAAATTTGTCGATACATTACTAAAAGGTTTTAATTTTGATTGAGTACGTACAACAATATTGGGTGGAATTTTTAACCATAGCCAGTGTTCATTTATTAGCCGTTGCTAGTCCAGGCCCAGACTTTGCCATTGTATTAAAGCACAGCATTAGTTTTGGTCGCAGAGCTGCCATTATTACCAGTATTGGTGTTGGTACGGCAATATTAATCCATGTTGCCTATTCGTTATTAGGTCTTGGCATTCTTATAAAAACAACACCAGTGCTATATCAAGTATTTAGTTATGTTGCCGCTGCGTATTTACTGTATTTAGGTTGGGGAGCCATTAGAAGTCCCGCACCAAAAAGTTTAGATAACGAAGAGTTTGAAAAAACGGTTCAAGTTATCTCTGATAAAAAAGCCTTTGTAGTGGGCTTTTTAACTAATGGTCTTAATCCTAAAGCAACCTTGTTCTTTTTATCGGTATTTGCCGTAGCAGTATCTCCCGGAACACCTAATATCATCAAACTTGGATATGGTTTGTATTTGGCTGTAGCTACTGGCATCTGGTTTTGTGTATTGTCATTGTTTTTAAGTTCTAAAAAAGTCACGGAATTTATTGGTAAAAAAGGATATTGGTTTGATAGGGTGATGGGGGTTGTATTGATTTTGTTGGCGATAAAACTGGTTATGCCTGTATAGTGCGCTGTTATTGAGTATTAAAACTGAGAACGTTAAGTTAGGAATAAAGTGGAAGAACAAAAACAATTTGAAATACAGGGCGGCAGCCTTGAAAAATCTCTAAGTGGTGAAACCCAATTAGATCTTAAAGCGATGGCAAAAGAGGCGTGGGAGTTATCAAAGAACACTAAAACAGCCGTTTTACATGGGGTGTTATTGTTATTTTTTATTGCCATTATATTTGCTTGGGTGTTGCAATCAGTCTTCGGCATAACCGATTTAAATGTTGTGCCTCCGAGTATGATGATTAGCCTAAAAGTGGCTGGTGTGATTGTGACAACCCCGATAATTGCAACCATGTTTTTATTAGGTATTTCTCATAGCGTAGGGATTAAACCAAGATTTCTGTCCATTCTAAAAAGCGTTATGGGCTCTGTGTTAGTGATTTTACTGGCGTTGTTATTAGTAGCGATTTCAGATGTTGGCTCTTTTGTTGGATCGCAAATCAGTGTTTTGTTAGGTATGGCGGTGCTAATTTATACCAATCTTGCAACAGGATTTTCAATCATGTTGTTGATTGAAAAAAGACTGGCTCCAAGTCAATGTGTGATCCAGTCTTTAAGAGTATTTCACAAGTATTGGATGCCACTTTCAATGTTTTATCTGATTTATTACTGTTGTTTGTTTTTAGGTGCACTATCGTTAGGTTTTGCCTATATCTGGATAATTCCCTTTTTTATTAACATGAAAGGTATCTTATACCGTGAACTATTTGGTGTAAAAGTGCGTAGTGTTAAAGATAAACCTAAACAAGATGAGACAGTATTTCATGCTTAAATTAATTAAAACATCGGTTGTGACTATAGTTGTTGTTTTTGTCACAGTGATTTTAATCGTTATCCTTCAGCAACTTAGCAACAAAGATGAGGTTGAAGATATTATTAGCCTTGAAGGTTTACACATCGCTCCATTAGAAAGCAGCAAAAAAGCGGTGCCCAAATTTTCTGATTATTCCGATGTTACTGAGAAAAAGCGTGCTTTTTTTGAATATTTACAACCTGAAATTCAAAGGCAAAATGCAATAGTTCTAAAAGAACGTGAGATGGTATTGGCGTTACAAGAAGTGTTTATGCAACAACAAAGGTTTAATAAGCATCAACAAAAAGTATTTGATAAATTGGCTAATAAATATCAGTTTTCAAGTGATGAAGTACAGTCGGTAGAGCAAACCTTAGAAACCTTAGTAAGAAGAGTTGACACTATTCCAGAGGCACTTGTTTTGGTTCAGGCAGCGAATGAGTCTGGCTGGGGAACGTCAAGATTTGCTCAAAAAGGCTACAATTTTTTTGGGCTTTGGTGTTTTAAAGAAGGCTGTGGTTTTGTGCCTAAGCAACGCACTGATGAAGCAGTCCATGAAGTTGCAAAGTTTAAAGACTTATCACATGCGGTAATGACCTATATTCGTAATCTTAATCGCCACTATGCTTATAAAGATTTACGAATAATTAGACAAAATCTCAGACAGGAAGGCAAGCCTGTTACTGCAATTGCCTTAACTGCTGGCCTATCAAGCTATTCTGAGCGGGGACAGGAATACATTGATGAATTGTTAAGTATGTTACGAGTGAATACACAATATATGGATATAGCAAGTTGAAAATAATTCTGTTTGTTTTAGGGTATATAATTTTAAGTACAGATGCGGTTGCCGAAACTTTAGAAGTAGAATATTCAAGTTTTTACAGCCATGTTAAGAAACTTGACGATCCAAGTACTGCTGCATTGAGATTTGCTTTTGGATTTATGCATATTGCAGAGAAACGGCTGTGTCATGTTAGTAGCGCACAAATAGTCACACAAAAACAAACGCTTCCATTAAACGTAGAAAATAATTATCGCTTTACTGTACCCACAGATAAAATTCTTAAAATGGCTAAAGCCAAGGTAGTTATTGAGCTAAATGATCAGGCGAATCAATGTGATATGTCAGTACAGTTAGAAACATTACCGAGTTTTTTGAAAACCCAATACAGTCATGAAGAGTTGTTATTATTGTTTAATCAATATCAGGCATTTTTTGAAGAGATGGGCGGATTTTTGTCTTTTATGATGCCTTCGCCAAAGGGATTATTATTCCACTTTGACACCGCTGTGAATTTTCCGACAGAATTACAAAGCTTACTTAATAAAAATGGAGAGATAGCCTTGAGTCAAAAATGGTTGATGCAACAGCATGGCTTGGAATTACCCAATAAACCGATACGTATAACGGCTATTGTTGAGAAATAAACCAGTTAGTTAACCCGAACTCAGGTTATAGGGGAGAAAAAAAATGCAGGGATATACCCTGCATCAAGTGATTGATTAGTTTTATCTTCTAGAAAATAGACGGCGACTGCGGCGCATATTAGAACGAAGTTCAGTTCTTTTGCTAGACAACCAAGTATCTCTATTAATATTAGCTTCAGAGCCTCTGCGATTTTCTTCAGTTGTTCTAAAGCTACAAAATTGTCTATAAGCTGATAAATCTTGTGATAACTCCTGAATAACCAATTCGATCATAATGGCATCATCCACATAACCTAAACCAGGGATGTTATCGGGTACCAAATCTTCTGGCTCACTAAAATAAGCCAGTGATGTCAAAATTTCACTTTTTTCATCTTCAGGCATTTGCCATTCAGGATCTTCTAAGGCAGAGATAAGGGTTTCGAGAGATTCCATTCTGTGTCTAACAAAATCAGGCAAATTAGCCTGTTCCATTTGTGCACAGACGGCGCGTGCTTTTTCCAACACTTCGGCCGGCGGTAATTCTTTGGCTTTTTCCATAGCGGCTAACATCATTGTACGAAAATGATCTAAGTCACTGTCAGAGAGTTCGAAACTAATTTGTATGGACATGGTTGCAATCCTTGTTTTATTTTAGGTGTATACCTTAAAGAGCAGTCGAGACTCTGTCAATTATACAATTCAGATATTGCGCTTATTCAGAGCCCAATTGATACTTAATTTGATCTGCAATTCTGTGAACACTGGAACGGCCGTGTTCGATTAGTTCAGATGCTCGATAAAATTCCATCATGCCAAAATCACGAAGTTGTGGTTCAACTAGGATATCAGGTGGATCACCAGCAAGGCGGGAGCGGGTGACCCTTGCAGATAAAATGTCTAAGGAACCTGTCATAGCGTTGATAATAGAAGGGGCAGGGGGCACTTGGAGCTGCGTTTCATTCGGTAAATTTTGGTTTTTTTCTTGTTCGCAATTGGCCGGCTCAAGTATCCCTAAAAATTCCTCGTCAGCAATTACGTCTTGTTCTACTGGCTCTGGTTCAGCCTCGCCCCCTTTTTTAAACCATTGCTGTATTTGTTGCTGGCTACGTTTAAAAAAATCGGACGTTTTCTTTTGATTATTGCCATGGTCTATTTGGCTCTTAACGATTGATTGTGGTCTAAAGTCTGCACTTAAATTGACCGCAATAACTATGTCTGCACCTAACATTCTGCACATGTTAACGGGTACAGGGTTGACGACGCCTCCATCAACCATCCATCTATTATTAAACAAAATTGGCGGGAACAAGCCGGGAATAGCACAGGAGGCTTTAACCGCTTGAACTACAGAGCCACTTACAAAATTAACTTCACGGCCACTGTATAAATCAGTAGCCACTGCTGCAAATGGTTTATGTAACTCTTCAAAGGTTTCAAATGAAAAGTTGTCTTGCAGAGCGTTAAAAACTTTTAGTCCACTCACTAGGCCACCTTTGTGAAAACCGACTCCCATCAAAGCGTAGACTTGCCACTCTGTGAGGCTTTCAACCCATGTTGCTAATTCAGGTAATTTTCCAGAAGCGTATGCCGCGCCTACATATGAGCCAATAGAGCACCCCGAGACTATATCTATCTCGATCCCCATTTCCTCCAGAGCTTGGATCACCCCAATATGTGCCCATCCACGCGCTGCACCGCTGCCTAATGCTAAACCGATTTTCATATGTTTATTCGTAATCCTAAATGTTTGTTATGTCGAGTGAAGCTGCTTTATGAGCTTTTATTAGATCGGGAGAGGTAAATTCAGGAGGGTCAAAACCAATATCACCATTTACAAAGGGCATTGATTGAGTTTTTAAATTTACGAAATCAAACTCGCTGTTATCTGCTAAGTGCGAAGGCACCACATTTTGTAACGCTTTAGCCATAGACTCTATTCTACCTGGGAAACGCTGCTGCCAATCTTGCAACATGCCTTTAATGACTTTTCGTTGCAGGTTTTCTTGAGAGCCACAGAGATTGCAAGGAATGATGGGAAATTCAAGGTGTTGTGAATAGGCTGAGATATCTTGTTCAGCGCAATAAGCAAGAGGTCGAATGACCATTTGTTTGCCATCATCACTGACTAGTTTAGGTGGCATGGATTTAAGTTGTCCGCCATTAAACATATTTAAAAAAAGTGTCTCTAACATGTCATCTCTGTGGTGACCCAGAGCAATTTTAGTTGCGTTTAAACGAGTGGCAGTGTTGTACAAAATCCCTCGGCGCAGGCGAGAACACAGGGCGCAGGTTGTTTTACCCTCTGGTACTTTATCAATCACGATTGAATATGTGTCTTCTTCAACCACTTCAAAATCAACACCAAGCTTAGTTAGGTATTCTGGCAACACGTGTTCGGGAAAACCTGGTTGTTTTTGGTCTAGGTTAACCGCAATAATACTAAAAGAAATCGGCGCTACTTTTTGCATATGTAGTAGAACATCCAACATAGTGTAGCTATCTTTACCGCCAGATAAGCAGACCATTACTTTGTCGCCATCTTCAATCATATTAAAATCAGCTATGGCTTTACCTGTGTTATGCCTGATGCGTTTTTGTAATTTATTAAAACTGGATGTGTTTTTTTGATTAATGCTGGATAATTGATTCATGAATTCGGCTTATATATTGTCGACTAAAAGGGTTGCCTCAGTTTATTGGGCAATTATACTGGAAAACTCTGACCTTTCTTAACTAAACCTTTGTTTAATGGATATGTTGTTTTTATGCGTAGTTTTTATGCTTCATAGTTTATCGATAAAAGACTTAGTTTTTACTTGGTCAAAACAAAGTGATTTTACTCTTCGTATACCTAAATGGCAGGTTAAGACCGGAGAAAAGGTGTTCTTACATGGTCGTTCAGGGGAAGGTAAGTCTACCTTACTTAATTTAATTGCTGGCATTGAAAATCGTTATACAGGTGATATACAAGTCTTAGGGCAAGACATGGCCAAATTGAGCCAAAGGCAAAAAGACGCTTTTAGAGCCAATAATATTGGCATCATATTTCAACAGTTTAATTTATTACCTTATTTATCTGCAGAGCAAAACATACTTTTGGCGCAACGATTTAGGAGTGAAAAGCAGGCACCTTCTTCTGAGGAATTAGCTTCAATATGTGAGCGCTTAGAGCTAAGTAGCATGCTACTTAAACAAAAAGCAAATGAGTTAAGTGTTGGGCAACAGCAACGAGTTGCAGTGGCTAGAGCATTGTATGGTTCACCAGAATTAATCATTGCCGATGAGCCTACATCGGCCTTAGATACCCAAACTAGAGAACAATTTATACAGTTACTTTTAGACTGTGCTCAATCCTCTACCGTTATTTTTGTTAGTCACGATTTGTCTTTAGCGTCACATTTTGATCAACAACTGAGTTTAGCTCAGTTGCAGCAACAAGGGAGTGAGATCCATGTTGCTTAAACTGGTATTGGCAAGTTTATGGTCGCGGCGGGTTATGGCAATACTTACCTGCACTTCAATTGCTATTAGTATGCTGGTACTTATAGGTGTTGAACATTTGCGTGCTGAGGTAAAGAACAACTTCGAACGCACCATATCTGGTGTTGATTTGATTGTAGGAAGCCGTACCAGTGGGATTAATTTATTATTGTTTTCAGTGTTTAAAATTGGCAATCCTAGTAATAATATTCAATGGAAAAGTTACCAAGATATTGTAAATAATAGCCAAGTGGCTTGGTCGGTGCCCCTTTCGATGGGAGATTCCCATCAGGGGTTTTCGGTCATTGGTACTACAGCTGACTATTTCGAATATTTTAAGTATGGCGATAAACAACAGATTTCTTTTAAGCAAGGTGAGGTTTTTAAATATCTATATGAAGTAGTGTTAGGCGCCGATGTGGCCCAAAAATTAGGATATAACCTAAATCAATCCCTAGTTATGTCTCATGGCACTGGTAAGGTGAGTTTTACTCATCACGACGAACATCCTTTCAAGGTAGTAGGTATATTAAAACCAACGGGCACTCCGGCTGACCAGTCTTTGTATATCCCCTTACAAAGCATCGATATTCTGCATCAAAGACAACATATTCATAACGAATTATTATCGGAAGTGCCTTTAGGCAACACATATCAACCCCAGCTCAGTGCATTTTTATTAGGGAGTAAAAGTAAAATTGCTGTTTTAAAACTGCAGCGCGATATTAATCAATATAAACCAGAACCTCTTAGCGCCATTTTACCTGCCTTGGCCTTACGGGAGCTTTGGAAAATTGTAGGGGTAGTGGAAATTAGTTTAAGGGTCATTTCATGGCTGATTTTAGCTACAGCACTCATTTGTATGACCACTATGCTGTTGGCGTCTATGAAAGAGAGAGAAAGAGAGTTAGCAGTGTTACGAGCCTTGGGTGCTAAGGCACACATTATTATTTTACTGATTGTCGCTGAGGCTCTAATACTCACATTAATTGGTGCATTAGCAGGTTATTTACTCGTGACAGTTGGGTTGTTGCTTGGCCAGCCATTGCTTGAACAATACTTTGCTTTATATATCAGCCCAGTTGTTAATTTGGTTGCTGTAGGACGATTCTTTTCGATTGTGGCCGCTGCCGCGGTTTTGTTATCTTTTATTCCAGCAGTATTGGCCTATAAAAAATCATTAATTAGTGGTTTAAAACAATAGTACTAACATTTTACTGGTGATACAAAACCCTCGGGTTTAATTGCTAATACATCACAATTGAGTTTATCAATTACATGTTCTGCCGTGTTACCTATCAGTGCGGCAGAAATACCTTGTCGGCCAACAGTCCCCAATACCACTAATTCTGCATCTAATTGTTTTGCATATTTTGGGATCACATCTTCTGGTAAGCCGATATGCACATGACAATGTTCTTTGTTTATATGGTGTTTATCAGCGTGAATTTGCATACATTGCTCATGATGTTGCTTCGCTGATTCATCATAAGAAGTAGGATCAAACTCTGGAATTTCGATGACAATATTGGCAGGTGTGCCGGGATACGAATTCACTAAATGCACATTTGAAGATAATAACTTGCCAAAATGAAGTGCTTGCTTGGTGATTTCTTCATTTAAAGATTTGTGTTCTTCGACATCTACTCCTACGTTAATGGCTGCAATAATTTGACCTCCTAATGGCCAGTCATGTTCTTTTACTAACAATACTGGAACAGGCGCTTTGCGCATAATATGCCAATCGGTAGGAGTGAAAATAACTGATTTTAAGGTATCGTGTTGCTGAGTCCCTTTAACAATTAAATCGTAACCCTTGTCTATCACTTCAAAAATAATGCTTTCATAAGGTCGGTTATGCCAAACGATTTTTACATCGATGTTCACTCCTGGAGTCTTGAATTGCTCGGAGACAATATTTACCAACCACTCCGTTCTATCATCGATGACTGCCTGGCGCATATTTTCACGTTCGTCCATCGACAGCATAGTAGTCATTTCGTATGAAAAGTCATAGATTGTTAAGAACGCAGTAATACTGGCGCCGTTCATTCGGGCTATTTCAATTGCTCTAGATAGTGATTTTTGTGAGGAAAGTTCTGGCTCAATAACGGCTAATATTCTCTGATAATTCATACCCGACCTTTTGATTATATTAACTAGGGAGAAGTGTATTAAGCTTATGAAACTATTTAAGAACTTACCAGTTGTTAACTATTAAAAACATCAAAATATTATTGAATTGAACCCGATATAGCTTGGAATAATTGATTTGTAGCAAATATCATTAAAAGTAGTCCCATTATGACCTTTGCTTTCGGTTTTTGGATAACGAGCTGAATTTTTTCGAAACCAGTTGCCATTAATATCATTATGGGTAATGTGCCTAAACCAAAGCCAGCCATGATGATAGCACCTTGTAACGCAGAGCCACTGGCCAAGGACCAAGTTAACACAGAATAAACTAATCCACAGGGTAACCAGCCCCAAATCATGCCATAGGGTAGGGCGTGTAACGGGCTTTTAAAGGGTAATAATTTTTTCGACCAAGGACGAATAACTTGCCAGAACTTGCTACCAAGTTTTTCAATTTTAGTAAGACCTTGCCACCAACCAGCAACATATAATCCTAACAGAAACAGAAAAATGCCACTAACAAACTGCAAAATGACAATGCCTTGATTGATTTGGTTTGCAAACAAATAACCGGCCCAGCCAGTTATTGCACCTGCTAAGACGTAGCTGGTTATTCGACCAAAATTGTACGCCAAAGTGTATGCAAGCATGGAAGATTCTTTAGGCACTGCGTATGCAAAAGCACCGACAATCCCGCCACACATCCCAACGCAATGTACGCCTCCAGCTAAACCAATAAGGAAAGCCGAAATAAAACTAATGTCATTCATTGCTTTGGTTTGATTGTGTCTCGGAGGTTTTTTTAGGTAGATCATCGTCAAACAAAATGCTGCTACCGTGGCGCTCTAGATCTTCAAATTGATTCGATTTAACGGCCCAAAAAAATACCGCAATGGCAATACACACAAGTAGTATTGCTATGGGAATTAACACGTAAATGATACTCAAAACTACTCCTGATTATTTTAATAGCCTAATGGAATTAACCACCACAATTAACGAACTTAGGGACATGCCCACTACAGCCATCCATGGGCTTAATAATCCAGTGACTGCTAATGGCAATATTAATAGATTATATCCTAGTGCCCAGCTCATATTTTGGATGATTTTGCGCTTACAACGTTTAGCAATAGCGAATACTAAGCCTATTTTTTCCAAGGAGTTGTCTAACAAAATAACATCGGCCGATGACTTTGCTAAATCAGAGCCCGCACCTAAGGTCACTGATACATCTGCTTGGGCTAAGACAGGTCCATCATTGATACCATCACCCACCATCAATACCACATGTTTATTGGCTTGTGCTTGTTTAATTACTTTTAGTTTATCTTCAGGTGTTTGTTGCGCTAGCCAGTTAGGGATATTTAATGTGTTGGCGACACTTTCTACCACAGATGGGATATCACCACTTAGCAAGGTAAGCTGTTTAACCTTAATGGCATTTATTAGCTCAACACTACTTGTACGAATTTTATCGGTTAACAAAAATCCGCACAGAACCTTATCGACAGTAGTTAAAAATGCATTGCAACTTTGCATCTGAATCGGCACGTCTAAACCAATAAAGTGCTGTGAGCCTAATTTATAGCTGACTCCATCAATAGTGCCTGTTACACCTTGACCTATTTTTGATGAAAAATCTGATACTAAATATCCGCTAGGTAACTCAGAAAAGGCTTTTGCTATAGGGTGAGATGAATATTGCTCTAGGCTGGCAGCCATTTGCAAACATTGTTCTTTATCTAGCTCTGGGGCACAAAAACATTCAGCAATAGTAAATTTCCCCTCTGTTAAAGTACCTGTTTTATCTAAAGCAACCCAGTCCACTTGCGATATTTGTTCTAGGGCATCAGCACGTTTTAATAATATTCCTTTACTATTTAAATGCGCAACAGCGCATGATAGCGCTGAGGGAGTTGCCAACCCTAAGGCACAGGGGCAGGTGGCAATAAGGATTGAAATCGTAATCCACAGTGCTTGAGAAGCATCTATTTGCAACCAAATAATATAACTGCTGAGGGAAATTACCAGTACTGCCATAACGAAGTATTGAGAAAATTGGTCAGCTAAACTAGCGATCTTAGGCTTACTCAATAATGCTTTGTTTTGTAACATGTTGATTTGATTAAGCATGGAGTTTTTTAAGGATTTGTTAACCTTAATTGTTAAGGTGCCTAATTGGTTTACCGTGCCAGCAAAAACAGTTTCTCCAATGGACTTACTGACCAAGTCAAATTCACCAGTTAACATGGCCTCATCCAATTGACCTTCACCTTCTAAAATTACTCCATCTATGGGTACCATTTCACCGGACTTAACTAATACTAGTTGCTCAGCAACTAAAGACTTTGCCAGTACAGGCGTTATTTGATTGCCAACAAGTAAATTGGCGGTGGAAGGCATGTATTCCAACATATTCGCTGACAGTTGAGAGGCTTTGTAGCGAGCACTGTGTTCAAGGTAACGGCTAATAAGTAACAAAAACACAAACATACACAAAGATTCGAAATAGGTTTGTCCGCTATTTTGTGCCGTGGCAAATACCCCAGACACATAGGTTAACGTTAATGCCAGTGTAATAGGTACATCCATATTAACGACTTTGGCGCGCAGCGCCCTGATTGCGCTCGAATAAAAGCCTGAAGCCGAATAAAGAATAACGGGGGTGGTTAGCAGTAGACTAATCCAATTAAAATACTGTTTTGTTTGAGGATCGATATGTCCAAATAAATCAAAAAACACCCCTACATTTAACATCATGACTTGCATAGTCATTAATCCAGCTAAACCTAAACGTTTTAGAAATGCTTTATTTTCCTGTCTGAACGACGCTTCATGTTGCTCTGGCTGAAATGGTTTAGCGTGGTAACCAATGTTTTCAATATGATTCAATATTTGACTGAGTTTTAACTTTTTATTATTCCATGTCACGCTTGCACGTCTGGCCGATACATTAACGCCTACTTTCAGTACGCCGCTTAATTTAGCCAGTTGTTTCTCAATTAACCATCCACATGCAGCGCAATTAATTCCGCTAATGGTTAATTGAATTTCGCTAGCGTCTTGCTGACTTTCAACAAATTCCTGCAATATACTTTCATCGTCAAATACTTTGAGTTTTTGCAACAACTCATCTTCATTCTCAGCAGCCTTTTCAGCAAACTCACTTCGATAATGATAATAATCTTCCAAGCCATTTTTAACTATTGCCTCGGCCACTGCACTGCAACCAAGACAACAAAAGGCTTGTCGTTTCCCTAGTACATTAGTGTGGTAGTTGAACTGTGGAGGTATATCCAAACCACAGTGAAAACACTTAGGCTGCATTGTGTTAGGGATTTAAATCAAATGGAGTTGCTTGTGGCAGGGAAATTACTTTTTGAATTTTCCAGTTTCCATCAAAGGGATGTAAACTTATTTGCCACTTTCCTGAAACCCCTTGGGTAAAGGGCGCACGATATGTACCGCTGGCATCTCGTAACAAAGTTACTGAGAAATCTTTAAATTCTTGAGTGGAATGATGAAAGTCTAAAGTGAGTGCCTCACCATTTTCAGGCGCACCACTGATAAAGATAACTTCAACATAATCTGCAAATACTTGCGCCTTAGTCGATATATTGAGGATCTCGGCTTGCTGCAGTTTGTGTATCTTTAGATTAATAGCTCTTCCTTCTTTGTAATAGTCGTCAATGACCATGCTGTCTTCACTATTAAATGCCAAATTCATCATAGTAAAACTAAGCACCATAGATGTAAGCGGCACGATTATGAGAAACCAAGGCCAGAATTGTTTGTACCAAATTTTAGGAATGTCAGATTGCATGAAAAGAAATTACTCAATGTTAAAACAAATAAAAAATAAAAAGCCCCGTACAAACGGGGCTTTTAGTATACCACTTCGTTACTACTTGTCTTGTGACAAACTGTATACGTATGCTGCGACCAGATGGACTTTCTTTTCACCTAAGGTGTTTTTAAATGATGGCATAACACCATTACGACCGTAAGTAAGCGTTTCTGTAATCGCTTTGTCTGTGCCTCCGTATAACCAAATTTGGTCAGTCAGGTTAGCTGAACCTAACAATTGATTTCCTTTTCCGTCTTGACCATGACAGGCTGCACATATAGCAAATTTAGCTTGGCCTGCGTCTACCATAGCTTGATCTAAGTCTGGTCTGTTACTTAAACTTAAAACGTAAGCCACTAATTCTTGAATACCTTTTTCACCCATTGCATCTAATTGCGCAGGCATCATGCCTTGACGGCCATTCATTAAGGTTTCAGTGATTTTCTCTGGTGAGCCACCATATAACCAATCATCGTCACTCAGATTTGGAAAACCTCTTTGACCACGAGCATCAGAACCATGACATTGTGAACAATTTTGACTAAACAAACGTTGCCCAATCTTTAATGCTTCTGCATCTTTAGCCAATTCAGGTATCGTTTTTTTGTAATATCCTTCAAAAATAGGAGCGAAAAGTTCATCAGCGAATTCAACTTCCCTATCATATTGATTTATTACACCATTAGTTTTGTTTGCCTCAACTGCGGCTTTAGACTCGGCCAATGATTGAATGTTTTGATTAGAACTTTGCCAATTAATCAATCCTTTATAATTGCCTAAGCCAGGATATAAGACTAAGTATATAAGTGCCCAAACGATACAAACGTAGAATAATATCGTCCACCATCTAGGTAACTGGTTGTTGAGTTCGACAATGCCATCAAATTCATGATGCATATCATCACCTTCTGCAACACCTGTTTTATTCTGTAAACACCAGCGAAGCAATAAATAACAACCTAATATTGTCCCCAATGTAATGACAGTGATCCAGATACTCCAAAAACTACTCATCTACTTTAGACTCCTGCTTATTTTGCTGTGGCTCATCATTAAAGATAAGCTTTTCGGCCTCGTCAAAACTTGCTTTTGACTTTTTACTATAGGCCCACAATACAATTCCAATAAAAATCACAAATACTAATACTGTGTATATACTGCCACTAATTGCATAATCCATATTATTTCAACGCCGTGCCAAGAGATTGCAAATAGGCGATTAGTGCGACCATTTCAGTCTTACCTTTAACAGCTTCTTTTGCGCCAGCAATATCTTCATCGGTATATGGCACGCCAAAATCTCTAAACACAGATAGTTTTTTTGCTGTTAATTCACCGTCTAAAGTGTTTTCTAATAACCAAGGAAAACCAGGCATATTAGATTCAGGAACTAAATCCCTTGCGTTAGTTAGGTGAATTCTATGCCAATCATCGCTGTATCTACCACCAACACGCGCTAAATCAGGACCAGTCCGTTTTGAACCCCACAAAAATGGATGTTCCCATACAGATTCACCGGCAACTGAGTAATGACCATAACGTTCCGTTTCAGAACGGAAAGGGCGGATCATTTGGCTGTGACAACCCACACAACCTTCACGAATATAAATATCTCTGCCTTCCATTTGCAACGCAGTATAAGGTTTTAAACCATCAACTGGCTCCATCATTTGTTGTTGAAACATAAGCGGAGTAATTTGCGCCATGCCACCCAAACTAATGGCAACCAGAATAAGAACAGCCAATAGGCCTACATTTTTTTCAATTAACGCATGTGCATTTTTCATAGTCTGACCTCCTTAAGCCGGTTGTACTTCTGGTTCAATTGCCAATTCTTCGCTATCACTTTTAATGGTTCTGTAGACGTTGTAAGCCATGATTAACATGCCAATTACAACTAAAACACCACCGAAGAAACGTACCAGATAGAATGGTTTAGAAGCCTCAAGAGATTCCACAAAACTATAAGTTAAGGTGCCATCCGCATTAATTGCGCGCCACATCAAACCTTGTAAAACACCTGACATCCACATAGCAACTATGTATAACACAACGCCTACTGTAGCTAACCAAAAATGCACGTTGATCAATTTAATACTATACATTCTGGGCTTATCGAACAGAATAGGAATTAGGTGGTAAATTGAACCAATAGATACCATTGCAACCCAACCCAAAGCTCCAGAATGTACATGACCTATAGTCCAATCGGTATAATGGGATAATGCATTAACGGTTTTAATTGCCATCATTGGCCCTTCAAAAGTAGACATACCGTAGAAGGAAAGAGATACAACTAGAAAACGTAATATAGGGTCTGTTCGCAACTTATGCCAAGCACCCGATAACGTCATAATTCCGTTTATCATGCCGCCCCAAGAAGGGACGAATAGGATAATAGACATTGCCATACCCAAAGACTGTGTCCAATCTGGTAAGGCAGTGTAATGAAGGTGGTGAGGGCCAGCCCAAATATAAAGGGATATTAGCGCCCAAAAATGTACTACTGACAAACGATATGAATAAACAGGTCGTCCAGCTTGTTTGGGTACAAAATAATACATCATACCTAAGAAGCCAGCGGTTAAGAAAAACCCAACTGCATTATGTCCATACCACCATTGGATCATAGCATCAACGGCGCCGGCGTATATAGAGTAGGACTTGGTCAGAGAAACAGGAATAGCCATACTGTTGGCTATATGTAGTACTGCAACTGTTATGATAAATGCCCCAAAAAACCAGTTGGCCACATATATGTGAGAGACTTTTCTGATGACCATTGTGCCAAAGAAATTAATCAAATAAGCCAACCAAACTATGGTAATCAAAATATCAATAGGCCATTCCATCTCACCATATTCTTTGGTTGATGTCAGACCCATTGGCAGCGTAATCGCTGTTAAAATTATGACGAGTTGCCAGCCCCAAAATGTAAATGAAGCTAGTTTGTCACTGAACAATCTAACATTCGAGGTTCGCTGAACTACGTAGAAAGAAGTCGCAAATAAGGCGCTTCCACCAAAGGCGAAGATCACAGCATTGGTATGAAGCGGTCTTAATCTAGAGAAAGTTAACCATGGAGTATCGAAATTCAGTGCTGGCCAATATAGTTGAGCTGCAATTAGCACCCCAACACTCATACCAACAATTCCCCATATTACGGTCATCACCGCAAATTGCCGAACTACTTTATAGTTGTATTCGGGATGAACTTGAATAGCTTCACTCATTTAATGAATCTTCCACACTTGTTAACGATAAATTTACAGGCTTCTTACAATTAAAAAACAACTCAAGGTTGTTTTTTAATTGTTTGCTAAGCATTTGTTTTTAAAAATAATATACAAAGATAACCTTATATATAATAAGGTTATCTTTTTAAAAAAGAAAGATAAAAACACACTTGTCAGATATCTTTTTTTTCATCACACTTAACACTCGTTTAGTTTAACCGCTGTGCCATTTTGAATCCTACTTTTTTTACAAGAATATTGCTTCCTTTGCTGGTTTTTTCAGCAGCTGTAGGCATATATTTAAATTATACAGATTCCCCAGCTATAAAAACGACAAAACAGTGCAACATTGATCTAACGCAAGAATGTGTTGTTTTTGATAATAACCAACAAATTTCAGTTCAATTTAAACAAGAGATTGAAGTAGAAGAAGAACTCTTACTTACTATAACTGTTCCAAAGGATACAGAAATCAGCCAAATGTGGGTGCAAGGTATCAACATGTATATGGGGAAAAGTGCCGTTCTGACTGACTCTGTTTACGTAGAAAACAACAAAAAGATTTATAACGCGTTTTTGTTTTTAGGCTCTTGTAGCGAACCCGAAATGAGATGGCAACTGATTATTCAGACCACAGATGGTAAACAAACAGAGCTGTCTTGGTTTTTTAATTTTTCAACTGATAGAAACAAAAAAACTGAATAAGCACAGGCTTATCCAGTTTTTGAAAGTAAACAATAGTCTATAAAACTATTTTTACATCTGAGATTGCAAGTAATTAGACAAGCCTAGACGTTTAATTAAACCTATTTGCTGCTCAAGCCAATAAGCATGATCCATCTCAGTGTCATCTAATAACACCAATAACATGTCTCTGGTGACATAATCTTGCTCAGTTTCACATAGACTAATGGTATCTTTCAAAGCTTGTGCAACTGCATATTCCACGCGCAAATCACTTTCTAACATTGATGGTACGTCTGTACCTATCATTAAACCGTCGCGGTCGACCATGTTAGGAGTGCCTTCTAAAAAAAGCATACGCTCGATTAATTTTGTGGCGTGGCCTTTTTCATCATCAAATTCATGGGAAATACGCACATATAACTTATTTAAACCCCAGTCTTGATACATTTGAGAATGAATAAAGTATTGATCCATAGCAGCTAACTCATAAGCGAGTAGGGCATTGAGTTGATCAATTATGACTTTTTTACCTTGCATGTTAATCCCCTTCGACTTGGCTTTGTAAATAGTTTTCTAACCCTAAATGTTTGATCTGATATTGTTGGGTTTCAATCCAATCAATATGGTCTTCTTCGTACCTTAAAATGGATTCAAACAAATCACGAGATACAAAATCTTGTAACTCTTCACACAGACTGATGGCTTTTTTTAATAAAGGTATTTGTGAATTCTGAAAGGCCATATCGCAGTTCAGCATTTCACTGGTTTCTTCACCAATCATCAATTTTCCCAACATTTGTAAATTAGGTAAACCTTCTAGAAACAAAATACGTTCAATTAACTGATCGGCTTGTTTCATATCTTTGATAGATTTTTTATAGGAAGTGTTATTGAGTTTTTCTAATCCCCAGTTTTTAAACATACGCGCATGTAAAAAATACTGATTGATTGAAGTGAGTTCGAAGGTCAGTATTTCATTTAATACGCCTAATACTTGTTTGTCGCCTTTCATTGTATCTAATCCGTGGATAATAACTAATGCGTAAAAGTATAGACTTAAGTGCAGTGAATAACCACCAATTAATTAAAAAACAGCTTATAAAACAATGTGATACATAATGATAACGATTCTTGTTTTGATCTCTATTGAGGCTTTGAATGTTGCGGTAAAAGTTGCAGACTTTCTTCAGCAAAACCTGTTCCTGCTTCGGTAAAGAAGTTAAATACTTTATCTGATCCAGCATCAATCAGTGGTTGTATTTCATCCTCGTAACGGGCTATCGAAGCTATTTTTCCTGTATAATTAGCATGTTGGAGTTGTTCAGTAATATTGCTGATATCTTCAATTGAAGGTAATGCTAATAAGATTAATTGTATTTGGGTTAGGTCCATATTTTCCCATAAATCAACATCGTCGCCATCTCCGACCATGGCCTGATAACCCATTTTATTAAGTAGTCGTACACGAGTACGATCAGCATCCATACCCCAGACTTTGTTACCTACAATAGTGTTTAAAGATGAATAAGCGCCTTTTCCAACTCTTCCAAGTCCAATTACAATAATTTCAGCACCTGTAGGTTGTACGTAGACATCCTCAAGTAATCGATGCTTACTTTCGAAAGACTTAAGTCTATCTTTTAAGTGAGTGTATTGGTTATGCGAGGTTTTGTAAGCTAAGCCTGTTAACACAAATGAGAATGACACTGCCAAAGCTAAAACGACTAACCAGTCTGCACTAAGCCAACCTAGACTAACAACCAATGCCACAACAATAAGACCAAACTCACTGTAGTTAGATAATACTAAACTCGCTAGATAACTGGTGCGCGCCCTTAATTTTAATAAAGTAAATAACGAAAAGAACAAAATAAATTTGATGGGGATTAACAGACAGAGTAATACGGCTGTCATTATTAAATCTAGGGTAGGGAGCGCACTAAAACCAATGGTAAGGAAGAAACCAACTAGAAAAATATCTTTAAAATCCATTAGCGCTTTTGACATTTCAGATGACTTAACATGGGTAGCTATAAACATTCCAACAATCAATGCCCCTAGATCGCCTTTAATTCCTACCGCCTTAAATAGTTCATACCCTCCCAATGCGAACAAAAAACCCGACAATATTAGTAATTCGCCATGTCCCACACGTTCTAATACCATACTCCACAAAGGTTTCGCGAAAAATAATAATAACAAAAGTAAGGCCCACACCGAAGGTACTTTGCCGGTAGCTATGACCAAAAACAGCACTGCTACTATGTCCTGCATAATCAAGATGCCAATGGCTAATTTGCCATGGCGGGTTTTGATTTCGCCACTTTCTTCAAGAATTTTTACAATACACACTGTACTGCTGAAACTTAATGAAAAAGCCAGTAGGGCTTGGGTGGACCAGTCTAAGTCTGCAAAAGTAGCTAAACCGAGCCAAGAGAAAGCAAATAAAAATATATTGACTAAGGTTACCCATATAACAGTGTGGCAAATACTGCCCAGCCAAACTTCTTTTTTATATAAATCACGTACGTTGAGTTTTAAGCCGATGGTAAACAACATTAAGGTAATGCCTAAATTGGCAATAGTCTGTAAAGAGTCTGATGACTGAAAACCAAGGTAATTCAGTGTAAAGCCAGCAATCAAGTAACCAATTAAAGGAGGTAACCCAACTAACTTAAGGCCTAAACCACAGATGAATGCTAGGAGAATAAATGCGAATTCCATATGAAGGCTATGACAAAATTAGGACGATATGCTTAATATGGTAACGAATTTATTTAGGAAAGCTAGGAGCGCTGTTAAATTGTAATGATTCGAACTAATAAAAGTTTTTCAAAGTAGCTTAAGTGAAGCTCGAATTAGGTTGAACACATTATTATCACTTGCAACACCTAAGAGACATTAGGAGAAATATTAAGAATAACCTCCTAAACGGTACCAATACTAAGCATAAAATCTTCAACTCTACATTATTGAGTATCGCAATCTTAGCCGGATACATTATTAAAAGTTTACTATTTTGACCTATATAAATGGAATGTAATCGGCCTTACCAGTTTTTCGTTTTGATTCCAAAATAAGAACGATTTCCCTAATAACTGAAAACTAATTAACAGATTTTTCGGCGTTTTATCTATGTACCGCGCTGTTTGATAAGATTGTTATATAATAAGTGATATTAATTTTGGACTTACCAATAGTGTGTCTGTTATATTTATTTTAACTTGATATTTGAAAATAAGTTAAATAAGGCCGAACGAATCTGACTATGAAGTTTCGTCAATTGCGAGCCTTTAGAACGATGATGTAATTGAAGCTTAAGGTAAAACAATCCATAGCTTACTAGGTCATTATTAAGCAGAAAACTGGCCGTTTAATCAGCTCTTAGGTTAGCTAACAGAACATACAAATTATGGCCGTAACATCAAATATGTTGAACAACGGCAAAGACAGTAATAATCAAACAATGGAGATTTTATAATGCGTGAAGCTTGGAGATGGTTTGGTCCTAATGACCCGGTATCAATAGCAGACATTAGACAAACTGGAGCCACAGATATCGTTAGTGCTTTACACACTATACCAACTGGTGAAGTTTGGCCTGTAGAGCAAATTCAAGCTCACAAAGAGTTAATTGAAAAGGACAATACACCTCAATGCACTTTAGTTTGGTCCGTTGTTGAAAGTATTGCTGTGCATGAAGATATTAAGTTAGGGCGTGAAAATAATCAACGCTATGTAGATGCTTGGATCACATCAATGGAAAACTTAGCAAAATGTGGCATTAAAACAATTTGTTATAATTTTATGCCAGTAATTGATTGGACTCGAACGGATTTAAAATTTCAATTACCCAATGGAGGTTATGCACTAAGATTTGACCAACAAAAATTTGCGGCTTTTGATCTGTATATTTTAAAGAGAGAAAATGCTGAAGCCGATTATTCAGATGATGAATTAAGGCAAGCAAAACTAACTTTGTTAGCAATGTCAGAAGACGAGAAAGCGCTATTAACGAAAAATATTATCGCAGGTTTACCTGGGAAAATGACGGATGGTTACACTATCGATAATTTTCGTAATATGCTGGAAAATTATAAAGACATAACCAAAGATATTCTTAGAAAGAATCTATTCTCATTTTTGGCGCAAGTGTTACCTAAAGCGGAACAATTAGGTGTTAAATTAGCTATTCACCCCGATGATCCACCAAGGGACATGTTAGGTTTACCACGGATTATTTGTACGTCAGAAGATTTAGATATTCTATTTTCAGCACTGCCAAGCCCAGCTAACGGTATTACTTTATGTGCAGGGACCTACGGCAGCCGCCCGGATAATAATTTGCCGCTAATGGCTAAAGTATATGGTTCGCGCATTCATTTTGCTCATTTACGTGGCGTAAGTCGCGATAAAAATGAACAGCGTTCATTTTATGAGGCTGAACATCTATCAAGCGATGTTGATATGGTCGGGGTGATTTCTGCCTTATTGGCTGAGGAGAAATCCCGTGTTGTTGGCGAAACTAGTCATGAAATATTTATCAGGCCGGATCATGGTCATCAAATTTTAGACGATATCAATAAACAGGGAAATCCAGGGTATTCTTGTATCGGTCGTTTGAAAGGTTTAGCCGAAATTAGAGGTGTTATTAAAGCACTTAAGAGCGTAGCTTAAATTTACGATATATGTTTCTACCATTTCCATAGCATTTATATTGATTATTGGGGAAGCAATTGTTTTTTTTATAAAAGTAACCAATATGTTATGTATTAGTAGCTACCAAATATTTGTGTGGTTCGTTAATTACATTAACTTCTAGTGAATAAAATATTATGGGATCACCAACTGTAAAAACGCCACGTCTTTACCAACAAGTGGCGGATAAATTAGTTGCTTTAATCGAATCGGGAAAATATACGGTGGGTATGCGTTTACCTGCAGAACGAGACTTAGCTTCGATGTTTAGTGTCAGTCGCCCAACGATCCGTGAAGCTGTCATTGCTCTTGAACTAGAAAGTTTTGTTGAAGTACGTATGGGCTCAGGCGTTTATGTGATTGAAAGTCGCAAAAGGAAAAGTCGTTTTTCTGATAAAGATGTCGGTCCATTTGAGTTAACTGAAGCAAGAGCATTATTTGAAGGTGAAGCTGCTGCTCTAGCGGCATCTATGATAACTGATGACGAATTAGCGCAACTTGCTGAAACTTTAAATGAGATGGCTTGTGAAAATAATAATGATATAGAGACTCATGAAGCGGCTGATAAAAAATTCCATATGATTATAGCCAGAGCAACAAATAATAGTGCTATTACTTCGGTTATTGAAGGACTTTGGGATGAGAGAGAAAGATCAGTCCTCACTAGGCGTATGTATCAAAAAGTGCGCGATTGTGGCGTTAAACCATCTGTTGAAGAGCACCGTGAAGTTTATGAAGCTTTAAAAGCACATAATGCTCAGGCAGCTCGCGAATTGATGCGAGGTCATTTAATGCGAGTAATAGATGGTATTTTGGAAGCGACTGAAGTCGAGGCTGTTGAGGCAGCTCGTAATCAAGTAACAAAATGCCGAGAAAGATATAGCATGACCCGTAATCTTTATTAGTGTCTTTGAGTTGCCTCAAACTCAACAGCTTATTATCAATAATATAGAAGATAAGCCCTTATTAGTTTTACCTTTTGATTTAAAACTACTGGCAATAGTTGTGCTAACTATGAACGCTTAAAACCCCATATATCAAGTCAAAATCATAGGTTTTGAATGAATGGTTTTTGTTATTAGCTAAAAAAAATTTCGTTTATGAGAAGCCTAATTTTGCCGCAGGCTTAAAATGATGTAAAATCAAATGCACGTTAAGCGCCTTACTATAAAAGTTTTACAAAATGCCCCCAGAACACAACAACATATTGAAAGCTGTTTCAGATTCTCCAGAACAAGAAATAATTGATAAACAATGTTCAGACCTGATGACTATAATTCACGAAAAGTTAGACCTTAAGGCTGCACCTATTAAAAATGTAGTTCAAACGCTGGGCGTAACACCATCACAAGCTAGGAAGTTGGTAAAAGGTGATATAACTAATTTTACAATTTTCGAATTGCAGACGTTTTTAAAAAGGATATAAATTAACTAACAACTGAACTGGGGAATCAATTTCCAGCTTCGCTAAACCACTATCCAAGAGCCTGTCACTTCTATCCCAGCTCTGGAGTAGTGTTGTCTGAATATCAATAAGATATCGGTAAAAATCTAATAGGGTATAGGTTAAATCTCTATTCAGATGTAGATCTATGACTATCCCTTAATATGCGTTCAAATTAAAAAATGAAACAGAATTCTTCTCAAACTCCATGCTATTGTTGGTATAATTTTATTACCAAATTTAAAGTTGTAACTACATTACTTGTTATGGCTAGATTTAGTGCTGAGATGCTACTTTAGTTATTCGATTTAGTACTCTCAATGGATAGATATACCTATTGAATGGGAGTCAAAAGTATAAAAAATTGATATCGTCAAAGCATAAACACAGTATGAATGGAAAGGTGGTTGCTGTGTTAATACCGAGGTAGAAAGCTTCTTTGGATATCTAAAACAATAATAGGCACATTGGCAAAATCAGCAATTACCTTATAAAAGGGCTACAGAACATGGCTGAATTGTAAGAATTGCTTCATAGAAATATGTAAAAATATTGACCACATCATGCTTTAATCTATATTGTGAAAAAACTAATCTAGTAAAACTAGTATAATCAAAGTAATTATTAATTGTTTTTCTTCACATTATTAAATGTAAATAGGACTAGACGAAAGGAAGTTTGAAATGCTTGTACAAGAAAATCGTTTAATTGCTATCTCTACTCCATTAAGCGAAGACGAATTAGCGCTTTATAAAGCAGAAATTATAGAAGATCTAGCTCGACCATTTACGATTGACGTCGAATTGATAAGTGAAAATCATAATATTTCGTTAGACGACTTAATGGGTAAAAATGTCACTGTTCGTTTAGGAACAGCAGACGATGTTCGTTACTTCAACGGTTTTGTTACTGAATTTCACCAGCTGCCTAACACTGACAGATATAGTCGTTATGGTGCCATGATCAGACCTTGGTTTTGGCTACTGAAGTTAAGCGAGAACTGCCGAATATTCCAAGATAAAAGCTACCCAGATATCATTCAAGAAGTGTTTGATTCATTAGGATTTTCAGATTATGAAATCAAACTAACAGGCACTTATCAACCTCAAGAATATGTTGTTCAGTTTAATGAAAGTGACTTTAATTTTGTTACCAGGTTAATGGAGCAAGAGGGCATTTATTATTATTTCGAACATACAGACGGCAAACATACCTTCATAATGGCTGATGACAGTTCTATTTTGTCAGATCAAGGAAATATTCCATTTTACCATGCGGAAGATACCAGCAATCAGTTTAATATTGAGGGTATAAGTAAGTGGGAAAACTACAGGAAAATAAAAACTGGTGGCATTCGTCTGTCAGATTTTGACTTTGAAACACCATCAAAGAATTTGGAATTTGTATCCACTGATCCTAAAACCGCCTCATTGTCTTCATTAGAAAAATTTACTTATCCTGGAAAATATAAAGAGCGTGGTATGGGCTCCGAATATACCCGTTTATTAATGGAAAAAGAGAATGTCGCTTACGAAACTAAAATTGCAAACAGTAATGTAAGAACCTTATTTTCGGGCAGTCACTTTAGTTTAAAAGATCATTATAGAGATGATCAAAATAGCCAATATCTGATTACCCATTACCGTTGTAATTTGCAATCTGACGAATTTTTATCAAATTCAAATCAAGTTGATTCTGAAGTATTTACCAGTGAGTTTACTGCTATTCCTTCAACGGTAGTTTACAGAACCCAGATCACTGCAACAAAACCCAAGATGGTTGGGCCACAAACAGCCATGGTGGTGGGTAAAGCTGGCGAAGAAATTTGGACCGATAAATATGGTCGGGTCAAAGTACATTTTCATTGGGACAGATATGGACAAGCCGATGAAAACAGTTCTTGCTGGATACGAGTTGCCCAAACTTGGGCTGGCAAAAACTGGGGACAGATCCAAATCCCGCGTATTGGGCAAGAAGTGTTAATTGATTTTTTAGGTGGGGATCCAGACAGGCCCATTATAATAGGTAGTGTATATAACGGTACGTCTATGCCTCCTTACGATCTACCTGCAAATGCTACCCAAAGTGGCATAAAAACCAGAAGTACTAAAGGTGGCAACACCAGCAATTTTAATGAGTTACGCTTTGAAGATGAAAAAGGCAAAGAAGAACTCTATATGCATGCTGAAAAAGACTACAACAGTATGGTTGAGAATTGCCTTAGCGAAACAATAGGTAATAATAAAACCACACAAGTGGGCGCTAGCCATTCTGAAACTATTGGCGCCAATATGCAGGTTACAGTGGGCGGAAGTTTAACTGAGACAGTTATGGTTAACGTTGCAGAATCCGTTGGTGTGGCTATGGAATTGACGGTAGGCGGCTTATATGCTGAATCAATTGGTGCGCAAAAAACAGAATCAGTAGGCGGGAATAAGTCAGAGTCAATTGGCGGAAATAAATCTGAGAGTGTAGGTAAAAATCGTACACTTACCGTTTCCGACGATCATAGCGATACTATAGGTAAGAATCGGTCGCTGTCAGTAGGAAAAGACAACAAGGAAGCTATCGCAGGAAAAAGTGCTATTAACATCGAAAAGGAATTAAGCGTCAATGCCAAGAAAATTCAATTTATAGCAGATGATGAAATCACCTTTAAAACTGGAAAAGCAATGATCACCATGAAAAAGAATGGTGATATTACCCTTAAAGGTAAAAAAATAACCGTGAAAGGCAGCGGTGACGTTATCATTAAAGGTAGCAAGATTAAGGAGA
>TARA_R110002153_G_scaffold87093_3_pt1 | contig 26251 bp, 18 predicted proteins | sample TARA_R110002153 | Tara Oceans TARA_R110002153 (sample SAMEA4398193) | marine metagenome | biome: Polar Biome; feature: [SRF] surface water layer (ENVO:00010504); material: water (ENVO:00002006), including particulate matter (ENVO:01000060) such as... | depth 5 m | reverse complement strand
TTAGTACAAAAGCTATTAGTTCCATATGTATTGGATTCTATAACCGCAGCATTAATCGCTGCTTTAATCGCGATTTTCAACTTATCGGTATCATCAACACTTGATAAATAATAATACGCCCAGTCTTTTAGTTCAGTGAAATTACCGCCACTAACAAATATTTTGTTATATTCATTTCTAAACTCAGCGAGTGCGGTCGGGTCAACGTTCGCATAAAATGTACTAATTATATTATTTAAATCGGGGTAATAATATTTCAAATTGGTTAATACATTTTCCACCGATACTTTCACTGGACCAGATGCGTCTTGTTCCACTCCACTCTTCTCTATATTGATTTCGCCTCCACCTGTCTTTCTCAAGACTCCATTATCGTCCAATATTAGAGTTGAACCGCCTGTTAATCCTGTCATCTCAATACTCCAAAGTGGATTTGAAGTCGCGTCTGTAACAACTATTCCAGATGTGTTAAATTTTAAGTATTTAGCCCCAGATACTTCTACTTCAGATACAGGCGTACTTGTTAAAAATTCCTGAGTCAATCCTTCATTGCTCACTTGACTTTGCAAAGTTGTATTTGATGGTATTGTATATATACCAATCTTATCATCAAACAACCCAAACAATTGTCCATTACTTTGACTGGTAATAAACTCACCGACCGCTAATGTATCCCCGATTGCCATGATTTTTTTATTACTGGTAGTATTACCTTCAATCAGTTTGGTCAAGTAACAATTATAAAAAAATATTGCTAATATTAAAATCAATATTAATATCAATAGAAGTTCTTTCATATAGATTCTAGTTAGATTATGTTTTTGGCTTTATTACATCATAATTATAATAAATAAACACTACACAACCTATAACGCCAATACCTAAATTCATTCTATCTAACATCAAACGATTAAATAGTTCCTGAGAATTAGTATACCTTTCATCTGCCCCGTTATGAACATGTTGTATATCCATTAGTTTTTGAGAAACGGATTTATTCAATTCGCATGTAGTGCCATCGCAACTGTCTACATTCCATAAAAAATCATTTTTTTTGTATCCAATTTTTATTTCAGACATATATACATCACATATATTTTATTATATACAAACACGATAATATTCACTTTCCATTGACGCCACGCTCTTTCTGGTTAATTTACATACATTTCCTGGTCTCAATGACATAGCCAGTGCTTGTGGGTCGAATCTGCTAATTTCGGGAAGCTGTGATATCTTTGTTAAATTCATATCTTTTTTCAATATATCCACAGTTTTTGTGTCTAGTATTGTCATAAATGGTACTAATTCGTGTTCTAATATGTTATATTGAAGGCGCTTTATATTATGAATAACCACGAAAATATCCTTATTTTTCCAAATATGGTTCAAATGGGTACATGTACTTTCATTTGGTTCATCTAAAACAATAAGAATTAAATTGTCATTCTTTGTCAATGTCTCATCATATATATTTGATATTATAGAGTCAATCATATTTGCGCGTAATGTTTTATGTACACAGAACTTTACATATGTTTTCTTGTTCTCTGAACTATGTTTAATCAGCATATCCAATTGGTCATTTGTATACATCGCATCTATTTCGCTAATACTGAAGTTTTTATATGAACTAATATCATAACTTTGATAGTAATACAATATGTCCAATATGTTTTTACGAGCATTTGAGATTTTTAGTATCAAGTTATTAGTGGCCATATATAATTATAGTGTGATTATAATTATATTTATATACTTATTTTTTGTTTCAATTTTTTATCCAAGTTTTTTAACTATAATATTATTAGTTAAATTGGCGGCTGATTCAACATTGACAGTGTCTTTTATATCTCCGTTTTGTGGTTCTTTAAATATAATATTCGAGATTGGCTCTCCCCTTTGTTGTTCTTCACCATTTTGTACATCACCTTCAGGGGGCTTTATATCTAAATGTCCGGTATTGCTTCCTACAACGGTAATAGATGGTTTAAATACCAATGTTGGTGTAGTTTGTGTTAATACAGGTTCATCAAATGATGTAGTTTGTAATGGGACATTTGTATACATGTCAGGAATAGTCGATTCATTTACTACAATTTGTCCTTCAGGGAATACATCATTTTTACGAATCACCTTTATGTCCGTTTCGGGGTCGATTTGTGGGACATCTTTGTGTAATGTGAAAAAGTTGGGCGATTCTTTATTAATTTTCCATAATGTAGCGGCCCCGCCGCGGATTTGTACTTTGTCCCCTATTTTTAAACCGCCACCGCCAATAACTTCAGGTGAATCGGGAGCATAATCAGGACTTTTAGGCGCATACAGAGGACTGTCAGGCGCATAATCTGGACTTTTAGGCGCATACAGAGGACTATCAGGCGCATAATCTGGACTTTTAGGCGCATACAGAGGACTATCAGGCGCATAATCTGGACTTTTGGGAGCATACTCAGGGCTTTTAGGCGCATACGGAGGACTATCAGGCGCATAATCTGGGCTTTTAGGCACATATGGAGGACTATCATCAGGACTATCATCAGGACTGTACACAACTTCTTTTTCAGTGACATTATTTTCATCTATTCTATTTTTCATTTGTTTTTTCAATGCAGCCAAACTGTCCACATGAGACAATTTTAATACATCATTTGTGAAACACATATTCTCCATTTGTTTTATATTATCTTCAGTAATAATGCGCATTTGTACATTTATGGTCATCAACTCTTGTATTAATAATTTCAAGGAGTATGGAACTTGTATAATACTGAAACTGCGTCCAAATTTCGTAATATTTTCGATGTTCATATTATTGTCCACGTTTTCGGTGAATTTTACCGGTCCATCGCACATAGGGCTGACAAAAAGATTATTATGAGGATTATAAATCGCAATCATACCACTATTATTACATATTGCCAATTTGTATTTATCTGAACGTTCCATCATAGATTCTTGTAAAAAGTTACTTATTCCATGGGATGCTACGGAATCACGTTCCATTTCTCCGATACGCAAGCCACCGTCATTTGCTCTACCGCTTACTGGCTGGCGCGTTAGAGCTGTATTTGGACCACGTGCTCGATAATTAATTTTATCTTTTACCATATGCTTAAGTCTCATATAATATGTTGGTCCAATAAACACTTCACTTTCTAACTGTTCACCTGTCATACCATTATATAATATTTCATTACCACTCGAATGATAGCCATTGTGTGTAAGTACCTCGCCGAAACTATACACTTTATTACCCTTGTTCACAAACGCAGTACAATCGCCGAAACCTCCTAACATTGAGCATGTTTTCCCCATGACACATTCTATTAGTTGACCAACTGTCATACGTGACGGAATCGCATGCGGATTAATAATTAAATCTGGTCGCATACCATTTTTTGTGAATGGCATATCACATTCTGGAATAACCAACCCAATGGTACCTTTTTGACCGGCACGCGACGCCATTTTATCACCTAGATTGGGTATTCTTACATTGCGAATACGCACCTTAGCAATTCGTTTGCCTTCTTCGCCTTCGGTCATGAATGCTTTATCCACATGTCCCAATTGCCCCTTTTTTGGCCCAATAGATTCGTCGACTGAGCTTCCATCATATTGATTTACCATGCCAATCATTATTGTTTTGTCGGTCATTGGTGTATTTTCCTTGATTAATCCATGCTCGTCTAAATAACTGTAATCATAATCGATTTTCTTTCCTAATATATTAGTGTTTTGTTCAATATTTGCGTATAACAATTGTGATGTACCGTCGCTGGTTTCGTTAATTTCTTCGTGACTTTCGTAAGTATTATAATAAGTAGTATTGAATAATCCGCGTTTTAAAGCTCCTTCATTTATCAAAATCGAGTCTTCCATATTGTATCCGCCATAGCACATAATCGCGACAATGGCATTTTCACCACATGACAATTTCTCGCTATTAATATATTCTAAATATCTGGATTTTATTAGCGGTGTTTGACCGTAATGTAGAACAAGCGCACTCTTATCCATGCGATTTACAAAATTACTATTGTAGACGGAACATGCTTGTTTGGTTTGACCGCATGAAAATGAATTACGAGTAGGAGGGTTGTGTTCTGGGAATATAACTTGGTTACATAAAATGCTCAATATCAATGATTCGTGTATTTCTAAATGAGAGTAATTCTTCAAATGCGCCTTTTCAAATTCAAGACATATAAGCGCATTTTCACTCTCACTGCTATCTATATAATCAATTATATTTCTTTGTTTTATAAATCGGTCATATTTTAACGGATTCGTTTCTTTGTTCACATTATCATATAATTCATATAATTCATATATGTCATTATGATAAATATCGAACATATCCTTTTTCACATTGAATCCACTTACTAATTCGGACCATGTAAATTCGCCACTTTTCAATTGATTTTTAATCGTGTCTCGTTCAAATGAGAAATGTTCATCTTCTTTGTAAAAAATAGGACGACAAATACGTCCACCATCGTTGTATATATAAATTGTATTTTCAACAATGCTATATGTAATCGACGTCATAATTGGAATCAACGCAATGCGCCGGAAAAACTTTACTTTATTAACACAGTCAAATGGTTCGTCTACAACTCCACACCAGTAACCATTGACAAACACTTTTGTCATCACCCCGATTTGTTTGGGAGTACATTCATTTAAATACTTGAGACTCATTTTTTCACGCAACCACTCTATCAATGGTTCGCGCGATTTACTTCCGCTTGTTATATACGCACCTATGGCCAAATGTTTATGTAATCCAATATTTCCACCGTCTGGTGTATCAATTGGGTCAATAAAGCCCCAATGTGAACCGTGTAGCACGCGTGGTCCAACCACCTTGGCGCTAGAATCTAGTGGCAAATTAGTTTTGCGCAAGTGACTCATAAAACTATTAAAAGATAAGCGATTCAGGTCTTGTAAAACGCCAATGCGTTTAGTATTGACACTTGCTCCCCAATTACCCTTAAATGCTTTATTAAATCCCTCTTCAACAATGCGTTTGCCGAAAATTTCAGTTTGGTAGTTATGAAATAATGTTTGTAAATCTTTGGAAAAAATGCTCTTATTTAGATTCAATCGTTTATCATATTCAACCCGAATATTTTTCAATTGTAAATTATAATATTCTCGGAATAATTCGCTCATCAATGGACCAATTAGCTCTACACGTTTGTACTTGTAATTATCGCGGTCAGTTGGTTTTTCAGTACCATTAAAGCACGATAACAGACGAAATACCATATACCCCAAATAGTATGCTTTTTCTCTGTAATTGGTTTCACCGATATGTGGGAGAAAATAATCGCTCAATATTTCCATTACATTTTCCTTTTTCTTTCCCTTTACTAAACACGAAATATAATTGATTGCCATTTTTTGTGTAAGTATTCCTCCTGCGTCATGTACACTGGGTACAAGTAAATCCATTATATACTCGTATTTTTCAGTATCTAGAAGACATATTTCAACTATCTCTTTGTCGCTAATTACGCCTAATGCTCGAAACACTATAAATAGAGGCACGGCCTTACGAACATTTGGTATACTTACCACAATATTTCTATTTGTGATTTCCACCGATTTTTCAAACATTTGCTGCATCTTTTTTGGCGTTAATATCTTTATTGATAAAGTACGCACTGGTTTAGAAACATTTTCGGATACACTGCGAATCTCTGCGCTATAAAACTGTTTTGTTACGATTTCATCCGTTTCCTCGTCAATATCGTCTTGGTATTTACGAATATACAGCATATTATCGCCGAATTTTTCCTGACAAACGATGGTTTTCTCTTTACCATTAATAATAAAATATCCACCAATGTCTTCAGTACATTCGCCCATATTGAAACGCATATCTGGATGTAAATTGCGCAGAAGGCAGAATTTAGAATGTAACATAATCGGGAATTTTCCTAGGTATACTTTGTCAATAAATATGGTACGTTTTTGAACATTATCCCCAATCATGGAATCTTCTGTGGCCTTTTTCATTTCGGCAGACATAGCAGTTGTTAGTTCGTATTGCTTAACATTACGTTTCGTGATTTTGCGTTTTCCTGGCATACCACCTTTCACGGTAGTGTCCGTTTGTTGTATAGTTTCTTTGATATTTTCAAATATTTCAGCATCTTCGTATTGTCTACCGTCTTCATTAAATAGGTCTACTTCATCGCTCCCTCCAATCATTGTCGGCATTTCTCCTGGCGCTAAAATGTCGATAAACTCAACTTCTAAATCATAATGAATCGTAATTCCGTAAGTCATATTCCGTAATCTAGCTTCGTTTGGACACATGTAATGACTATTTTTCTCATCGTAAATCACTGGTTTCCCGAAATATAATTTTGAACCATCCTTCGTACCCATGTAAATATTACATTTATTACGATAATCTCCAATGGCTTCGTCGTAGTTTGACGCAATTACAATTGGGTTTTTTTCTTTGAAAATACGATAAATTCCGTGTTCAAAAAAGTCATCATATGAACGTATGTGATGATCTACCAAAAAATACGGATTGTCTTTGAACAGTTTATCGATAATGTTCCATAAAATTTCATTATCCATGTTATTTAGATATAATTTATATTTACATTATTATTTAACAAAAAAGTATTTATAATATATATATAGCTATGACAAGCTTAATGGATACTTTGTTCGGTCCTCTACCTGAATATTACTGTTTATATTTCTACATCATTTCCATTGCCGGAGCCGTGTTTGCGTTGATTGCTCTTATCAATGTAATTGCTCTATTGTTATTCTCTAAAGATAGCAAGAAGTGGCAAATGGCCGGAGCCTTCACCATGTTCTTCTTCATGTATTTCATCCTTTATTTCAAGTCTAGACTATTGAACACTATGTGCAGAAAATCTCTATAAATATGGTGAATTATTGTTAAAGTAAATAGTAATCGTTTATATTGTGATAAATAAATCATAATATAAACCAAATATGGATATTTTATATTATTCAAATTATTGTAAACATAGTCAGAAGATTATACAATTTTTGACAAAAGGGGATTTAATCAAAGACATACATGCTTTTTGTATAGATAAAAGATTTAGGGACACTAAAACAAACCAATTAATGATTCAATTAGAAAATGGCAAAGCGGTATTGTTACCGCCTAATGTTCAAAGTGTACCTGCATTATTATGTACTGAAAAAAATTATCAGCTAATTTTAGGCGATGATATAATTAAATTTTTCGAACCGGCGATGAAGGAGAAACTGAGCAGTGCCAATTTTGGAGAACCCATGGCATATTCTTTAGGACAAATGAGCGGTTCAGGTGGGTCGAATATAATATCAGAACAATATACCGACTTTAATATGAATGCGGAAGAATTAAGCGCTAAGGGTATGGGCGGGCGTAGACAAACATATAATTATGTTTTGGCAGGAGATGATAATTCATTTATCCAGACACCACCGGATGATTATAAACCGGATAAAATAGGTGACGTATCAATGGATAAATTACAGCAACAGCGGAATATAGACGTTCCGAAAAATAGCGCACCTCAACATGTTTATCAAACAATGGATAATTAAAAAAAATATATAAAAAAAAGGATATATTAATATATTATGGATAAGAGTTCGATACTTAAGGCATTTAATAATCATTTGTTCGAGTTTGTAGATGATATCATTAGTATTTTTCCCGAAAATAATGATATCAAGACGACAAAAACTTTCTTTGAAATCACTAAGAAGGGCAATGCCACACTACTGATAAAAATCTGGTTTACTTATGTACATACGCCTTATGGTGAACTACTCGAAAATGACGATTTGGAATATTTCGTAAATAAAGATTATAGTGAAGATATGTCAAATCTGTCAAATGCTAAAGATATTTTATCATCTATTGATAAAATTCGTCAACCGATAAAAGCAATGAGCGATTCAAATAAAGAACATTCTCTTAAGTATTTGAAAAATCTGAATAAATTGTCGAAGTTATATAACGAATCAAAATAATTACTTGAATATTTCACTGGTGTAAAAAAGTTTTTATGGATTAACAAAATAATATATACTTTTATTTTGTTTATTATATTTTGTGTGTTTTTCTATTGTTTAATTAGTTACTAGTATAATTTTTATTGACTTGTTCTAGAGAGTTATCGCTGCGACTGATTCCCCGTACACTCTTCTGCCACATTGTGTGTCGAGCATTGATTCAAATAATACCACTTTTCCTTTGGCAACATATTATTGAAATATGTTCGAGTAACCTCCTTGGTAATTATTTGCTTTGACCCGTTCGCAATAGAAGGCAAGTGGATTTCAAAATGAAGTTTCCAAATATGCGGCATGATGTGTGTAGGTATACGAATGGTCTTTCCTCGCTTCTGTACATAGTAAATGACATAAGCATCGTGTACATTTCGAATAAACGCATTCACTTGTTGCTGGAATTGAACAAATGTTGTCTTGTACATTGGGAAATGCTCCAAAAACTGTGCGGTTTGTTCGGCATGAGTGAAACACAAAAAGTGGTACAGTAAATTGGGATTGTTTCCGCGAATCGTCTTTAGCTTATTATACAGTGGATTCTCAATCTTGGTACGCATGCCGGTCTCTTGATCCAAAATCATATATCCAGGATAGATATGATTTGTATCTTCTCTAGATAAAATGTCGTAGTTCTTCTCGCCAAATTCTACATTATGTGGAAAGTATATTTTTATTTCACGTGTAGTCAATAGACTTTCTATGATATGTAGAGGCACCATCTGTAAAGTATTGGGACTATTCTTCTGGAATACACATACCAAATACGCTTTAGGCTTTGGTATATTCAATACGATGTGATTATCCGGATGCTGGATTACGAAACTATATACATGGTCACGAAGTAGACTATATAATAGTGCAACATCATTCAATGATGTGTTCTGTTCGAACCCGAGAGATTGGAGAAACATTTGCCGGAATGTTAGCTGGTTCTTGTCTACACCTTCATATGTATTACGATAATACCAGTAGTTACCGCCAATCGCACCCTTTGTTGCGATTTCCCAATGCCCTACGCGATAGTCATAAAACAAGTTCATCATTGTTCCCTCGATGATTTCATTCATTTGAAAACGACTATTGGTAACATCCGGAAACTGTGTCTTGAATTCATTCAAATCGATGGATTTAGGGGGCGCGAAAGAGAATATTTCCTTGGATTCTGGGTCCAAAATAATCGAACGATACATCGAAGTCTCCTGTGTAACAACATTAGGGTTATAATTCAATATTTCATATTTTACCTCATCCTTCGAATAAGTCTTGCGTTGAACGCTGTCAGTGTTTCCGTCGATGGTAAATTGTGTGGTCATTTTAAGTATACTATAAATACGGGTATGGGTTTATACGTATATCTTAATATACATAAAACAAATCAATTTTTTTTGTTTTATTGTAAATTTATTTAACAAGTTAATGTATAACATTATATATATGGAAGAACACAATGTTATAAATAATATCAAATTGGAATTAGGAGATATTATAGAGCTACGTGCTCCAACAAATCTCAGTTTACATGAAAATAACTATTATATTGAATATATTGATAGTGAACTTATTAAAATAATTAATATCGCAACATTAGGAAAAATGAATCTTACTTTAACTAATTGGGCATTAAATGATGAGACCATTATTCAGATTATTTTATTAAATCGTAGTGAACAAAAAGGTTATATTCGTCAAAATCATTTGGAAGTACATAAATGGATTGAAATACATTTCGATGATGGTGATACACCGGAACTAATATTTGGCGAAATAACAAATATTGAGAATGATATGATTGAATTAACACGTTATCCGGACTTCATGAAATTGTATATAGATTTTGAGTTCAAAGGTATACCGAAACATTTACCGATTGTGGATATAAAAATGCGCGAAAAACCTGGCATTTTAATGTCGAAACCTGAAGACCTCGTATGTGATATATCAGTTACAAAAAGTACAGTTACGTATAACGATAATGGTGAAGCTACTTACAATGAAGGTGATGAAATACCTGATGAAAATATTTTCGAGACATTGGATAATCTCTACAAAGAAACAAATGATGTTATTTTTGGCGAGGATTTGGATGATGTTGTATTGAATGTTGAGGTCCCAGAAAGTCAACGTACTTATGGTATCGAAATTCAAGCAAATAGTTTATTGGATGAACTTTTATCAACAATCCCAACTGAGAAACAAACCAAAGCAGTAAAACAGAAAATTAACACATTAATAAATCGTTATAAGCAGTTGCGGCAAACATTTTCTAAATTTAATAATAATAATGATATCGTTGGATATACGTATAAGGGTCCTAATTATAAACCATTGGTTGAAAAAATGAAGAATTTGAGCGCGTTTGTCAGATGGATTATTCCAGTAGTTAAACAGCGAAAATGTCTATATCCAAACGAAGACGGTGGATATGATGAGAATTTTGATAATAATGATTTCTTAGTTAAATCTTTGGAAACTGAGTTACTCAATGATTATACCAAAATTGTAAGTGATTACAAGAGTTCTGCGACATTAAACCGCTATTCTAGTTTCTATAATAAAATTCACGATTTGTTTACTGGATTCTATCCTGAACTAAGAAACCAAGAACTATTGATTGAAAATCACGCAATTGAACAAAATATAGATGTAATTGTTAGCAATTTTCAGGATTTCAATAGCACAAATTTCGCAACTACTGGTCCGGATGCCTGTAAATATGTTGTACAGCGTTACAACTTAGGGGCATATAAAAAGTCTTCTATGGTATCTGCTTCTGGAAATACAGTTTTTTACAGAGCGCCTATGACACCCAATGATAAAATGAGTATACATTCTTTGTTATTCTTACCGGAAATTGCGGTTAACGCCTCAAAACCATATTTACAAAGTTCGAATATGTTATCGCGCATTTCAAACAATCATCATTTATCATTACACAAATTATTGAATCGTGACACTGAAATCGATAGTAGTATTATAGATAATTTGGATGAAGCGTTTGATTATGGCGAGGATAGCTTTTTATTAAATGTCAAGCACTTTTTATTAGACCAGACACTTATCGATGACGAAGACAAACTTGAGAAGCTATTAACGGCGGTTGTACCACAAACGCGCGCGTTATTTAGAAATATACGTAAATACTTGAAGTATAAACTGAATTTATATGATATTGTCAAAGAACTAGAGCCATTTAATGTATATAGTGACGATATATGCTACGACCAATATCAAGAAATTCGCTATTATATTAAAGAACAAATAAAGGCATTTAAAAAGGAATACAAGGAAAATGAGAAAAGATTTCAGGAATTTCGATTAAATAAACTTGGACAAGAACAAAAAATGAATGTTATTGAACGTATGGTGTTTCATGATAAAACATTATATGACTATATTGTTGATGGATACAAAATAACTCATGCTTATACAAACAGTGAATTATTGAATTTTTTGACGCAAGCCGATAATTTTAAGCTACTGTATGATATTCTCACCTTTTCTAATATGAAAACGCTTATGAGCGCCGAAGATATTATGGCGAATTTTGTACCTGCGCAACTAGATGACCAGGGTGCCAATGAAAAAATAAGCCCTCGTGACTGTGTACGTAGATTCTTAAGTAAGCAGTATAATAATTTACATGAAATGGCAAAAGATAACGGCGAAGATGAGATTTATTTCGACGATGAGTATGATGATACACCGTATGATATATTAGCGAGTTATAAAAAAGAGAAAGATTCGATGGAACCATCCTTGTTTCGCGATTTTCTCAAAGAAAATCTAAAAAACAAGCATTTTTACGATAGTAATCAAGTACAAGACCAATACATCGAGGAATTACTTGACGATTTAATACAAAATAAAAAGAAAGTACAAGAAGGTCATTATGCGATTTTACAACTTGTACCCACATTACCTGAACATATTGACGCCAATTCTCTCACAGAAAAGGATAAGAAACAATTGGAAATAGAACGAGAGACGCGTAAAAAGGTTGGGTACTATATACGCAAGAAGAATCAATGGGTATATGATTCGTCTATTGACCCCGAAATGTTTTTGGACAATAATTCTCTTTTTTGTAATATTAACAAAGATTGTATGAAAAACGATACAAATAATGTTTGTGAGCCTAGAAAAACAACGAAAATGCGTCTCGATGAACTTAATAAGTCGCGTATGGTTAAAGAATTTTCCAATCGTGTTCATTTGACGTTAGAACAACTTAATGATGTAATTCGCGAACGCACTTCTTATCACTTGAAACAATTATTCAGTAAATTAAGACTAACCGATTTGGCAAAGAATCGATATAACAACTACTTTTTTGAACTTGGAAGGACCTTGAAAATGGTTGATATTTTACATTCCCCATATATGGACCTACGTGACAAAATTATTGACCAAGAAGATTTTGTAAAGAAACAGGGTGATATATTACGGTTTATAGATTATTACTGCCGTGAACCACTACAAGATGTTGAACGAATTGAAGACCAATATTGGTATTACTGTAAAGAAACCAACACAAAACTACTACCAATTGTATGTGGTATATTAGCGAAAGCATTCTTTGAAAACAATTATGGCGAAAAACTAAAGGAACTATGTAATTACGGGAAAATGAGCGATGACGGAAATTCGATAGTTGACCCACATAGTGGATATGAATTGCGAAAAATCGATTTTGTCAGCGAAGAAGGATATACTGAAGAAGGATTCAAAATTGTCAGTAACAGTATTTTACAACAAGACCTATCCACGCGACTAACAAATATATTCGGCGAAGCAACTGCTCCTATTTTCGAAAATGAACAAACCGAACAAATATATAATATTACTAAGACAATATGCCAAAATATAAGTATCCCTATCGATAGTGTAAGCGAATATGTTATTGCTCAAACAATAGAACAAATGAATATGTACGTTGAAAAACAAGAGAAATATGACGAAATCGCCAAGAAAAAACAGTTAAAGAATCCCAAAGCAAAACCTTTGCCATATGAAATATATTCAAATCGCATGATGTTCTGGTTTATTATATGTAATCTTATTGTTTCTATCCAAACCATGAAGAAATCGTTTGTTGTTAAGAAAACATTTCCAGGATGCGTAAAATCATTTAATGGATATCCGCTTAGTGGCGTTGAAGACAATAGCACTATTGTTTATTTTGCTTGTGTTATTAATAAACTAGGTAAAGAGGTTGAACCTTGGAACTCAATAAAGAAAGTAAAAGTAGATGACCATGTTAAAATGATTGGTGAAACCCTACGCAAATATATTTTGACAAGTAGTGGCGTTGAAAACATGTACAAAGAAAAACAGGAGTTTTTATTGGAAAATCCCGATTCCAGTATTCCAGATGAAATACGCGACCAAAGATGGACCAATTTCTTACCACCATTAATGTCAAACGCGATGGTTCCAATTAAGAGCGTATCTCGCGATTTCGAAAAAGAATTTATAACGCTGATGAAAGAGGGTAAACCGAACCAAACCGAGTTTTATAATATTGTGAAATCCAAAATTATGTTACATGGTTACGGAGTAATAAATATGATTAACACAATTATTCAAGATAAGGACCCCATCATGAAAACTGCCTCAAATATACCATTTATAGATAATGCTTGCTGTAATGAGGATCGTAATATTCCAATGGACTATTTTATCAATGAAGACCCGAATATACAGAGTTATTTACAAGTTATCGACCATTTAAGCGAATTGTGTAAAGAGGTGAAAGACCATAGCAAACCCAGTGTAATTTTTGATAAGCGAGATACCAAGAGCCGTTATCCGGATGTCGAAGGATTAACCGAACAAGTAATGTATGAAACACTCATTTATTATTGTAATTTAACAAATGAATTACCTGTTCCGGAAGAATTTTCATATTTATTTCAAGTGAAACCATCGGATTTTCCTCAAACTACTATTGAAGAGCAAATCGAATATTTGAAGAAAAATGGTAAAAAGTTTAGCAAGGTTGATTTTCATATATTGATGCGCAAAATAGGCAATAAATCGGAAATATCTATGTATGAATCTGTTTATAACGACAAAGAAGTTGTATTCGATGTTCTGAAAAGTCTGAATGATAGCGACTCTCATGTGGTTGATGCGAAATTAAGACAGCATTTACACGATTTGTACGATAAATATGACCCTAAGGTTATGGTTGTTGAAGAACGAAAAGAGTTAACGCAATTAAAGGATTACTTGTTCGTAGTTAATAAAGGGATGTATGAAAAAATCGTGGATTATGTGGAAAAATATGGAAACTTCAATGATGTACAATTTGATAAATTTCAGGATTATTTATTACAAATTAGTACTATTAGAGATATGAACAAAGAATCGTTGTATAATATGATACATTTTGTTAAAAATTCGTGTTATTATTTGTCGAAAATGTATCCATCCATCGTTCGCAATAATGATGTATATAATGTTATTCACTCACATTGGGATTTTTCCAAATACCACAATATGGATTTACAAAATATAGTGAACAAAGATTATGATATATTACGTGTTTTTCAAGGAGATTCTATATTAAATAAAACGATTGATGAAGTTGAAACAAATATGAAAGATTTGACGCTATTAATGAACGTGCTTCCGATTCACTATAATATCGAAAAAGACGGGAATACATATATTAGTTTATTTGACAATAATTGTATCCAGTTGCTATATGCATATTATTGGTATTCTTGCTTTTATGAATATATTGTTTCTGCCAATAATAAAGATAATTTGGTACTTGACGTAGAAACTCAAAAACAGCAAAGAAGAAAGCGAAAACAGGATTTTTACGACGAGAGCTTACAAACCGAAGGTAGAGGCGACACGGAAGACATGGAAGAAGTAGATATTCAAATGGGAAATCAAGAATCACTGAAGAAACGAATTGGTATGCTATTAGTCGCATTTTATCGATTAGACGAACAGAATCAGTTTTTATTAAGTTCGTACGAAACGATACATACTAAGGTTTCGAAACTGAGATACGATGAAAAACAACAAATTGTAAAGGCTTTAGGTGATATTAGCGACCAATTTGAACTGGATATTGAAGACCAATTCAAGAAATACAAAATGGGAAAATGGAATCTAGGGCTTACTAAGGCATTGGTTGAGTATGACCGCAATTTATATGACGCCGAACGTGACCAACTTGAAATCAATGAAATGCCAATTCAGCCAGATGAGACTATTCAGGAAGTATACGACGAAGGAAATGATATATCACATTTAGGCGAAGATTATCAAGATGGTGACTTTTATGGCGATTATATCGACCAAGATTCGTAAACGATTAAAATATATTATAGTTCTACTATATAATATATTTCATGCTAAGTAAAAAATTTGTACGCTTAAATATTGTAAATATATCCATATTTGTATTTATTATTGTATTTTTCACAGTACATATAACAAAACCGGCAGTAATATATAACGCAGATGGTGCGTTTCGTCCATTCGGTATAGGTTATAAACATAAAACGGTTGTACCTGCGTGGTTAGTCGCAATTTTCCTGGCTATATTTAGTTATTTATTCATTTTATATATTTATTTATCTATGCGTTAAATCGCATTTGTCGATAAAGCATTTACGCTAGTAAATATTGCGATAATTGATGCTATATATAACCATACAAATTCTCCAATCTTATGTTTGGTGTTTGTAGCATCATTGAAGTTTTTATATAATTCATCCATAGTTTCACCTTTACCATCGTATATGTTAAAATCCTCGCTTTTCCAATTATTAAACTTGGTTTCATCATCTCCAGATTGAATGTTATCTTCGTTAAATTTAAAATCAATAGAGGAATCTTGAGTAGTATTACATGTTTTTTTTATAAAATCGCTGAAAATATTTTTAAAATTATTTACTGAAAACACATTTATCAGTGGACTATAATCTATATCCGCGTTGGGAAATCTTGTAGAAACAAAATTCCCGTTTATGAAATTAAGGTCTCCAAATAATCCTCCTCCATATCTTAAACACATATATCCAATTGTGTTTCCAAATATATCAACAATGTGAAATGATGGATGTAATAGAATAATAACTGGAATAATAATTGCAGAATAAATGCTAAATATAACACTAAAATATACACCTTCATTAACTGATTTTCCAAAAAAATGCGAATATATACTAATAGTCATAAAACCTGTATACACAAGTGTAAAAAAAGCTAATGTTGCTATCCGCATAATTCCGGTTGTTTTATTCGCAATCATTATTGTAAACAATACCAGCCAAAATATGACAAACGACCCCCAAAAGAACCCGAGTGCCACTTTTTCATAAGATGTATCGGCTTTTTTGCTATTATATAAATTTCCACTAATTTCAATACTGGTACTTCCATCCTCGCCCTCGCCTGGAGTACTTCCATCGAGACCTTCCTTTGTTTTATTAAATGCTTCAAATGGATTAGGAAATTTCATATATATTTTAAATATATTCTTATTTGGTTAAGTCTACTAAATTAAAAAACGTGAATATATATATGAATCCGTATTTAATAGAAGATAATGTCAAAAATTATTTATATTCATCATTAAATAAATGCCACGATAAAAAGGTTACTGTATATAGTACGGTGAACAATATAACAATATTTATTTTATTCTTCATTTTAATGGCTATAATATTGTTTCTATTCAAGAAAAAAGCTTTAACACCATATGAATTAGAAGCAAAAATGAAAAAGGAACAAATGTATGTTGTTTCTAAAATACGAGACTACAAAGAAATACACAAATCGTCTTCGATGATTACCGATTTACCTTCGACCTCGTAATTTCATATATAAATTTAATATTAATATACTCTATATTAATGAGCATATTAATCCAAGAAAGAGAAGATATATTATTAAATAATAATACCGCGCAACAAAGATTCGAGGAAATATTGGCAGAAACTGATAAAGAAACTCCGATTTTGTTTATAAGTACAGTATTATACGGGGATTTAGACTTATCTGTTATGAAATCCGATAAATACAAACATATTGAAGAGATAGTATTTAGTGAAGGTAAAATTACGTCAGTAGTTCATGTACCTACTACTATTAAAAAATTAGTAATCCCTAAAAATATACTTTTATCATTGGATGAACTACCGATTAGTTTAAAAGTGTTAGATATTTGCGAAAATAATATTAAACTATTGGATTTATCTTATTTGAAAAATCTGGAAACGCTGAAATGTTCCGATAATAGAATGGAAGAACTGGTTTTGCCAAAGGGTTTGAAAGAATTACATGTGGAAAATAACGACATAAAATATTTGAATGCTCGGGATTTCCCAACACTAAAAATACTCAATATTGAGAACAATTCTTTGTTAATCATCGATAATTTTGAAATATTGATTCTCGACACATTTGAGACGAAAAATAATCCTCTATTAACAAGTGGTAGAAGCACTCAAATCGAAGAAGACAAAGAAACTGAAAAACGTATCGATTATATTGAGTGTTTGAATAAATATTTCCAATTAAAATCAATATACGACACCGATGATAAAAAAAGATGTATAAAATGTAAACGTAAATGTGGGACACATTTCTCGAATGCGGATTATTATTATACCGCTACGTGTGGTAACACAAGTGACCCATGTAAATTAAATATTAAATTATATAGAGGTCAGTTTAAAGATAATATCACTTTAGTAAATTCAATGAAAGTTGCTATAGAAGAAGACAAAGAATCAATAATCCGACAAAAAATGGACACGATATTTTCATATATTAGTGAGGCTGAATCGGCTAAACAATTCCAAAACAAAGTTGAATCATATACTGAAAATAGTGAATTATATAAAATGGCATTACAGGAATATAATGATATAGTAAACAGTTTCGAAAAAAAGAAGAAGATTAACGATAAGACCAATACATATTACGAAACAAAACGTTCGCAAAAAAAGATGTTGGAAGATTATGAAGAAAATAATAATAAACGATTACTCAAAGACGCAATGGAACTATATGTTGACACATTACAACCTTGTGCCGAGATGATACAGAAACTAAATTATCCACTTATGGAAGTGAATACAATAGACTCTGTATATGAATTACACCAATATGAATTATTAAATTCAGATAGAGAAATATCAGTGGAAGAACCACCGAAGGTCGAAAAATTTGTAATTTAACAGGAGTTGTAATTACCAATTCCGTCCCATAAAATATTATTATTGTTTGCCCACTTCCTTTTAGCACAAGTATCGCTGAGTCCGACATAGTCACCAGCCGCTTGCCATGAGGTATCATTAAAGTCAATTGCGGCAGGTGGACTTGTGAGTGTCCCTAAATTAATATTGTTATGTACACATCCATATGATGAGTCGGTCCAGTAATCCGGACACTTTAACGCAGATGGCGGATAGACCTCTTCTTTGCTAGAGTCCTGTATCAAAACGCCAATAGTAATCAATATTATAATTAACATAATTATTGCTACAGTCAATACTATTTTGTAAAAAAGTTCCATATATTATTTAAACAGAAATTTATTTTATTATATATTTATATATGAGTAATTTTCAATCAGTACATAACCAAAATAGTATTTTGAGTGATTATAATGGACGAGTAAATATTATTCAACCTCCTTCAATGGAAGAGAAACTGAAAATGGTTGAAAAAATACAATTGGAAAATAAATGTGTATCTTACAGAGGCGCACTAGAAGGTATACAAGAACATAATTTACTGAGTCACCTTTTTTTCAGCGCCGAAAATATGCAAATAATTCAAAATGGCATAAAAGCAGGGGTATATAAAAAATCAAACGGACGATACATTCTTCCTAATCAAAATGTAGATAGTTTAAAAATTATAATGCGCAGTAAATACCTAGAATTCGGCAGCTATGACCCGCAGCGTATAACCAATGAAATTTCTCGATTAAATACAATGATTATTGATTACTGTGTAAATTTGTTATACAATGAATCCGTTTCATATGAAAAATACTGCGAAGACCAAAGTACATTGGTTGTACCGTTGGCATTACCAAAGCAAACTGACCGTGACTTCAAACATTTGGAATTGTCGCGTTTCACATAATATACGAAATTATTTATAATAGTTTATAAATAATTTATTATTTGCTTCTACTTCGTTTTGAACGAGTTCCGGTCTTACTTCGTCTGCGTCTTCTACTAACCGAAACACTTCTACTTCTAGTAGTTTTTTTAGCATCTTTGTTCACCTCTATGTTTTGTCGAATTTGATTCACCGAATCGATACCCGTTTGAATATTTTCAATCATCTTTTCTCCCACAGTTTTCATTGTATTTAAATCATATCTAAAAATCTCTCTAACCAATTCTGTCTCCATATTATTTGATTTCGACTGTCTACGTAACGACGAATTGACTATATTATTAGATAATGACCTCTTTTTATATTCAATTTTTTTCCCCATCTTTGCTCCGCCTCTAGTTATTCCGAAAATACTATGATAATTACTGTCTCTGTTTATTCTTCTAACACGTTCCAATAAGCTTTGAAATTCATTTCCAAATAATGTGTCTGATTTCATTGAGTCTATTATCATCGATTGATATTCTGCCCGTTTTTCTTTAAATTCTTCTATTAAATCAAACATAGTCAGGAGATTTTCATCACATAAGCTACTTTGTATACTACTATCTTTATAATTACCATTAGCTTTTCGTTCCATAAACAATGAAGGAAACCAATCGTAACTTGGATAGTCCAATGGACCGAAACCATGTGAACCGGATTCGCCCATAATAATTTCGATTTGTATTTTAAATTTTTCATACGGAGTTAAACCATCATATGTTGGAACTGGGTCCAATTTAACCGCAGTACCATAATCTATAACAAATGCTTTACCCATAAACGGCGAATACTCATTTAATTGTAATGCTCCATTCGCATCTCTCACAAAACATTGTGTAGTACAACTTTGATTTGGATTTATCATTGTATTATTCAAGTGTAAATCTCCATGAATCCATCCTAAATCTAATAAATTTAACATATTTGCCACTAGTTGTACTAAGTAAAATAACGCTCTCTTACTATCAAGGTCATGAATATCATCATATTTTTTTATTATATTATTATTTCCAACTTTGTGCGAAAATCTGCGGATATCGAAAAATTTACTCAATTGCATAGTTCGCGTAAAACAATTAAATTGTTTATATAATGTTCCGCCCATTGTAATAGGGGGAATAGGCATACTTGGCATAACCATGACACCTAACTTTCTTCCTTTTCTTGTAAAATTGGAATCATTAGTTATTATGGTTTTTAACTTTGAAAAAAATACGGAACTCATTCCATCATTACCTCGGTGAAATTTTCGTTCTAATAAATCTAGTATGTCTGTTTTATCTTTGTCAATTGTATCCGCAACATATAATCCAGGAACAAATGAGTCTAAATTATCATTCGTTTTTTTGTAAATTTCCACTTGAGACATACATTCTTTCATAAAAAATCGTTCAGGAGAAGCCCCTACATCATCGAATCCAGTATTTGCTGTGATATCCCAATCGTAACCTAATATATTTTCATACGGTATTTCTAGGATGGTACGATTATGTTTAACCTTTATTTTATCACGAGTAATCGCCCCCCTTACTCCAGTGGCATACTCATACTCGTTGGGATTATTTGGGTCTACAATTCTCATTGTTGTATTGGTCCAATCAAGTTGTCCACTTGCTCGTTCTATATCTTCAAATGATGGTGGGGAAAAAATTGGCACGAATTTCACAAATATTGTCCTTACTTGTCCATCCAATTCAGCTCCGGTGGTCGCCCTGTTATCTAATGTATATGACATTATCGGACTTGTTTCGCTATCCGCAATCTTAAATGATACACCAATACCATATGAACCTTGATTCACAAATTGCCCTTCATGGTCATTACATTTATTTAATAAATCGATTAATAATTGGGTATGGTCAACCCCTTGTTGAAGTACTGACATATATATTATAATTATATAAAATTATATAAAATTATATATCAAAATAATTTAAACACGTTTTTATTATTATATAAATAGTAGACATATGTCATTTATTGAACTATTGAATAATAATGATTTCGAAACTCTAAAACCTCGAATTCAAAACTCTACATTGCTCGATGAACCACAACTAATACAGCTTTTACCACATATACTAGACAAAATCGGTGAACATAAGAATAGTGAATCTTCTAAAGAAATTGGCGAATTAATCATTAGTAGAATGAATCCACACGCCATGAAAATGTATATGGATATTATTTATGAAAGTTTCGGTTCAATGAAATGGGTAATTAAAAAAGCAGCATTGATTCTACTTGGTTCTTTTGCTAAACATCAAAAAACGGTTGTACAATACAATTTGCCAAATATGATTTTGCGACTCATTGATATGGCCAGTGAAGTTAAAAAAGACGTAACTGCTCAAACACGCATTTGTTTCGAAGAGCTTTGTTCTGTTATTGATAATGTTGATATTATCAAAATTATTCCAGCTATAATAAACGCATATATGGAACCAGTAAAATACACCGAGGATGCCTTAGATATATTGGTAGCCACTAGTTTTATTAATGAAGTCGATATGCAAACTCTTGGACTATTGATACCCATTTTGACTAAGGGTATGCGTGAGAAAAAGGTGGCATCCAAACGTAGAGCGGCATTGGTAATCGGTAATATGTGTAAACTCGTTAATGACCCGCGCACCGCATCGTATTTTTATCCTATTTTGAAACCGATTCTTGAACGCGGTATTGATGAAATTTCAATCGAGGAAGTGCGAAAGGTATGTCAACATTCATTGGATACTTTGTTGCGCGTCAGTAGCGAAGCGGCTGAAATATCAGAAAGCGTTATGAAACGCGACGAGTTAGAGACAACTGTTCGTAAATATTGTACCGAAGTCGATATTGTTTGCGAAGACCTTACGTTTCAACATATCGGCAATTGTTGCGAAGGACTTACTTTGGCGAATAATAGAAAGTACGAAGACTGGGAATCATGTATTAAATCATATTTACCAGGAGACTGTGATGAAAAAGTTAAAACCGTGGTTGATAAAGTACATGTTGATGGAATTGCCAATTTGACACCCGACAAAGTAGACCCGGAAGATGAAGAGGAAGATTTATGTAATGCCCAGTTTTCTTTGGCATACGGTACACGAGTATTGCTTCACCAAACCCCCTTTAGAGTGAAGATCGGTCGTAAATATGGTCTAGTTGGTCCGAACGGTGCTGGTAAATCCACATTAATGAAATCGATTGCTGGGGGAAATTTACAAGGATTCCCCACTGAACTTATTACTGTGTACGTAGAATGCGAAATCATCGGCGAGAAAGCAGATATGTCCGTATTGGAATATATTATGACAGATGAAAAGGTTAAACAAAATGGATGTAATGAAAATTCTGTCAAAGAAATGTTGACATCCATGGGATTTGGTGTTTCGAGAACTGCTGCTGCGATAGACGCCGCTGTAAGTACACTTTCCGGCGGTTGGCGCATGAAACTGGCTTTATCGCGCGCCATGTTATTGAATCCCGATATGTTGCTACTTGACGAGCCAACTAATCATTTGGACCAGTTTGCGATTAAATGGTTGACTGAGTATATTGAGAATTTGACAACATGTACATGTTTACTTGTTTCTCATGACACCAAGTTTTTAGACGCAGTGTGTACGAATATTATTCATTACGAAAATTTGAAGTTGAAATCTTATCGCGGAAATTTATCAGAGTTCGTCAAACAAAAACCGGAAGCCAAGGCTTATTATGAACTTTCAAGTGACATTGTGGCTTTTAACTTTCCTGAACCTGGACCATTGGAAGGCGTCAAATCGCTCACTAAAGCGGTGCTAAAAACGAAAAACATATATTTCCAATATCCGACTGCCCCTCATCCACAACTCATTGACGTGTCGATTCAATGTTCTTTAGCTTCTCGTGTGGCAGTAGTAGGAGTCAACGGTGCCGGTAAATCCACATTGGTTAAGTTGATGGTTGGCGAATTGGAAACCGACCAAGGATTAGTCGAACGTCATCCGAATTTGCGTGTGGCATATGTTGCTCAACATGCTTTTGCTCATATTGAAGACCATTTGGATAAAACGCCGATTGAATATATTATGTGGCGTTATCGCGGCGGCATCGACAAAGAATCGGTTCAGAAGGATTCAGTCACTATGACGAAAGAGGAAATGGACGCAATTCGTGCCAAGGCCAAGGAAGAAAAAACTGGAATTGTTGAAGAGATAAAGACACGTCGTACTGGAAAACGTGAACATGAATATGAAGTCATTTGGGAAGGAGATGGACGCGAGGATAGCTGGCATACTCGAACGGAACTTCTACAAATGGGCTATAAAAAACTCATCGATGAAAAGGATCAACAAATTGCTGCGGAATCGTTGCTTGGTCAACGTAAACTAACGACTGGTGAGATACAGAAACATTTGGATTGTTTTGGATTAGAGCCGGCGTTTGCGGAACACACGCGTATGGGTGCTTTGTCTGGTGGTCAGAAGGTCAAGGTCGTCTTGGGTGCTGGGTTGTGGAATCTTCCACACATTGTGATTTTGGACGAGCCTACCAATTTTTTGGATCGCGATTCATTGGGAGCCCTGGCACTCGCGATTAAGGAATTCAAGGGTGGACTTTTCATGATCAGTCATAATGCCGAGTTTTATGAGGCACTCTGTCCTGAAAAATGGATATTAGAATCTGGCCGTTTGACTGTTATGGGGGCAGAATGGATGGAAGAAGTGGAAAAGGCTCGCAAAAAGGCAGAGAAGCTGGCAGCTAGACAGTTGAATCTCAATCAAGAAGAAGAGAAGAAAGATGCGCTTGGAAATACTATTGAAAAAGCACCAGATGAAGTCAAAGAACTTTCTCGTGCTGATAAAAAACGTCTTCAAAAGCAACGCAAGGAAATGATTAAACGCGGGGAAGATACTTATGAAATAGATTTACAATTGGGCATGGAAGATGAATAAATAAATAATATAAAAAAAGGGCCTATTATTTCTATATGATCAATAAAGGATTACTTTATAACAAAGGTCTTGTCAAATCAAAAGAAGCTAAAGATTTATGTAAAGAATTGGAAAACATTTATAAAGAATGTAGTGAACAACAACATTCGTGTAAAGGACTTGAATCAACTATGAATCACTGGAAATGTAATTTTGTGAAAAAAACAGCATTAAACGATAAAAATACAAAATAATATAATCGCAATCTATATTATTTTGTCTATAGTTCATATAATACATGGATACATATACATGTAGTGTGAAACTCAATATTACAAATGGATTTGGCGACCCTGTTTTAAACGCAATTAACGATGCGAATGTTCCATTAATGATTTCAACCGAGCTGGGTAAGGATGGTATAGTTGAAAGCTCTACACATAAATGGGATTCGGGTGTTTTTTCTCATGATTTATACTTGACATATAAATTCAATATAAATTCATATAGATTAGTAAAATCAAAAGGTGGTAAATGTGGCGCAAAGACATTAAAATATTCGGGGTTTTTGAGGAGTACCATACGTAGTAATTTACAATCAAGTATAACTGATGGATTTAACAAACAATTAAGTGGTCCATTAAAGGGTTTAGCAGTAGTTCTATCTTCATGTAGTGTCGCATAATTTTTTTTCCAAATCTATATTATAATGAGCAATCAACTGAAAGAAAAATTAGATACTGACCTGGGTTTTTATTATTGGAAATATTACATTGCTGGTGCGTTTTGGAGCAATATCGCCACACCTATAAACTTGTGTATTACTATTTTGTCCGCACTTGTTTCGGCACAAGCAAATACAGATAGTGTATTATCGACTATTGTGTTCAAAGATTTAAGTATTGCGCTATTGTTTCTATCAACATTGAATACTTTTTTGCGCCCTCATATTCAAATGAACGAAAATGTACAATTGAAACAAAAATATGACGCATTAGGTGCCGAATTTGAACAAATCCATTTTTCAAATGAAGATAATGCGGATAAGATTTCAAAATACGAGGAAATCGCCAAACAAATGAACGAACTCCGAAAATCTGACTCAGTTAGTTCACAAAACTACTTGACCGATTTGATACACATTATATGTCGTCAAACATGCTTAAAAGATAAGATTTTGTGGCTAGACCTTCTTTATAACAAAGACGAGGATAAAGAGACACAAACTGAAATGGTAAATGAATCCGTATAATAACTTTATTTAATTCGTTACTGGTATCTGACCCTTGAAAGATTAAAAATGTCCCATCATAAGTTATGAAATCTTCAAGGGTTTAAACATAGTGATATCGCGGGTACCCAATGAACGTGTCATCGTAATATAAACTCCCTTGACCCAATATTGACTCGTGGTTCCTTGAAATGGCCATTTTTTAGGAATATTTTTTTGGAAATATACACAGAACTATTATTTATATATATATATATATGAAAACAAAGAGACATATTAAGAAAAATGGTCTTAGAAAGACTAAAAAAAAACGTTTTGTTTATGGAGGTACAGACCCAGCCCTAAATGCGGTACAAATGATTGTAGATTCAGGACTTGACATATCTATCAGCGCTGAGCAAGAAGGTAAGAGAGAATTAATAAAATATATACGTGAACAATATAACATTTTTAAACAAAGCAATATATTTTTACAATTTTTATACGGGGTACCTAATTTAGATTTTAGTGCGGAAAACATACAATCCAGTATCATTCAAATTACAACATTTTTACAAGTTATTATGTATGGAAAACAAGTGAACCCAGGTTTGCAGGATTATAATGGACTTCCTGATAGAGATATTGTAACGCTTACATATTTTCATCAAAGATTACTTTTATATTATAAAGATAAAAAACTCAATGTTGAAATACTCTTAGCAGAATTAGAAAATCTTTCATTACCCGATAAAAGTGGTAGAACTGATAATAGATATCCATTTAGTTTAGAGGATAATGATATACGTAATATTATAAAAATAATTAGAGCAGTTTTAATCGTGAATACTCAGGAACCCACGACAGTAGATACAATAAATGATATTTTACAAAATACAGATTTTTTAAATGGGAT
>TARA_R110002153_G_scaffold6210_13_pt1 | contig 26322 bp, 40 predicted proteins | sample TARA_R110002153 | Tara Oceans TARA_R110002153 (sample SAMEA4398193) | marine metagenome | biome: Polar Biome; feature: [SRF] surface water layer (ENVO:00010504); material: water (ENVO:00002006), including particulate matter (ENVO:01000060) such as... | depth 5 m | reverse complement strand
TGGTTCATCCACTCAAAAAGTTGTCCTTTATTTACTATTGGTCTATCTTTTAATTTAAACCAATCTTTATATTTTTCTTTATTTATTTTTATTGATTTAACCATCTTTATTTAACTCTATTAATATTTTTTTACTTTCTTCAAATGTATCACCACAGAATTCTATCTCTGCTTTATAGTTCTGACAAACCTTTGGATATTCACTAGTATTGTATATATCACAAACATTATTTTCATTCATGTTTTTACATCTGATACCAGCTGGTTTACCATTTGGGTGATTTGGAATAGAACTTGATATATCAATAAATATACAACAAGCTCCGCAACCTAATCTACAATCCATATCATTTTTTATTAACTACATAATTGTTGTATGCAATTAAAAAAGACATACAAAAATAAATATAAGTAATAAGGCAAGATACAGTAGTTATTATATTTCCTGTTCCCCCTCTCTGTGGGGTGCTTTCATTTAAGTTGCTCACCTTATACGCCTTACTACTCATATTATTTCCCGTTAAAAACACATAGTGTCTTTCTAAATATTTATACATTTTGTGGACCCACCTGGTCTCGAACCAGGGACCCTCTGATTATGAGTCAGATGCTCTAACCAACTGAGCTATGGGTCCATTTTATAACAAATACAAGATACTAATAATGTTAAATATATACAAACTTTTCAGACATTTGTTTACCTTTTTAATAAAATATTTTTTATATCATCGTAAGTGAATAAAGTATATTTTCCAAATAAATGGTAATATGAATCAACACCAACATCCATACTTTTACCCCACTCAATATCTTCTAATCCGTTGTGTGAGTGTCCGTATAAATGCCAACACCCATGATGTGATTTATCCCAAACTCTATGTGCGTAATGTGACATAAATATATCTTGATAACCAGACGAACAATCATCGTCTTCAACTTTTAATTTTAAAACATCTTGTATAGATTCAAATCTATCTCTTGTTGATTTGTTCCTTAATACAGATTTTTCGTGGTTACCTTTTATTAAATGTATTCTTCCTTTTAATCTATCTAAAACTTCTTCGGTTACTTTAGGCGATCCAAGTGAAAAGTCACCTAAATGATATACCTCATCGTTGTCACCAACTATAGTATTCCATTGTGATATTAACTCTTCGTTCATATCATGTTTATTTCCAAATGGTCTATCACAATATTTAATAATGTTAGAGTGGTAGAAGTGTGTATCAGATGTAAAAAATATTTTATGTGTTTCCATGATTATTTAACATTTGAAATATGTTCTTTTATGTCCTTTATGTTATTTATACCTTGGTTTGAGTTATCAATCGCGATAACCTCTAGTTCATCATTTAATAATTCAGCTAGTGGTTCGGTAAACCAAACTTCTACTTTACCATTACCAACACCTACTCTTCTTGCGATTGGTCTAACTTCATCAGTAGATGGTATTTTAATTCCGAATGTTGTGCTCATAATATTTAATTTATATTACAAGTATAAGGAATTATTAATAATTAACCTAATAAATAATAAGTTAATTAGAGCCGATGGAGGGACTCGAACCCACGACCTGCTGATTACAAATCAGCTGCTCTAGCCAACTGAGCTACATCGGCAAAATGTTACTTATATAGTAAATAATTTCTGGTTAGTTTATACTTAATTAAATATTTTAAAAATTATTTAATTTTATTTAAAAAAATTCTAATTTAAGAATTTGTATTTAATATATAATATTACTTATATAAAAAAAATATAACAATTATGATAAAAAGTTGGGAACAATTTAACGAGTCTTATGATGGTGATAACCAAGATAATGATGAGAAAGATATGGATGAAGTTCTAGGATATGTAGCTTCTAATATTCCATCAGATGAAATACCAGCATTAATAGCTGCGTTAGAAACTCCAGTAGATGAATCTTTAAACGAAAGTTTTTTCAGTGATCTTAAAGACAAACTAGTTAAATGGTTTGATGTAAAGATAATGGATTATATCGTTAATAAAAAGAAAGATTTTTATTCTGACTTAATTGGTAAATTAGAAATTTTCAATTTAACTGATTTATCTGATATTGATGAAAATTTCAGAGATTTTAAATTAAATTCAATTTACTTAGCAGGTGGTATGGATAAAGCTAAAGATGTTGGAGCTGGATGGAGAGCACAAGTTGAGTATGAATTTGAGGTTAAAAACGGTGGTAAAAAATCTGAAATGAATGATATTGTAATTCCTTACTATGGTGATGAAGTTGTTGTTAAACCAGCTTATACTGTTGATAATGAAAACATGAATAGATTTATTGAAGAAGGTGGTAACAAGTTTGTATTAAAATATTATGACACACCATCTATCTTAAATCCAGTTAGAAAAGAAGTTGATAGAACTAAGAATCCTAAATTTGGTGAAGAAATGGGTAAATTTAAATCAGGTGAATATGAAGATTCTGAAGATCCAAGAACATTTGATGAGATTAATAAAATATTCTCTAAAACAATTGAACCAGAAGATGAGTTAATAGTTAACTTATGTGACGCTTTCTTTGTAGGATTTAATGAATATACTTCAGGTGGTTCATTTGGTGAATTACAACAAGCATCATTCTTAAATAAACCAATATTTGCTTGGTATATTGACGATTGGAAAATTTCTGGACACTCTCCTTGGAATTTACCACACATGTCTAAGATTATGAGAACAACAGAAGATATGAAGACTTTTGTTAAAACTATGATTGATTATAAAAAGAAATAAATTAAAATGAAGAAAATTAAATCATATAAACAATTTATAAAAGAAAGTGAATCATTTGATTATAATGACATGATTGACTATACTTTATTGGAAGAAGATTCAACTAATGAAGATATTAAAGAACTTTGTGAAAAAGCTAATAAACTTGGAGTTAAATCTGTTTGTGTTTTGCCTAAGTTTGTTAAGTTAGCTACTAATTGTTTAGCCGATTCTAAAGTATTGGTTTGTACAGTAGTTTCTTTTCCTGGTGGAGATAATTCATTAGATGAAAAGATATCAGAAACTAAAAAAGTTATTGCTGATGGTGCTGATGAAGTTGATATGGTCTTAAATTATAAAATGTTACAATTAGATGGTGAAACATCTAAAGAATATTTAGTGGAAGAAGTTAAATCATTAGCTGATATCTGTCATGATAATGTTAATAAAGATAGTGAAAAAGTTATTTTAAAAGTAATTGTTGAATCTGGATTATTAACTAATGAAGAAACAAAAATATCAACACATGTTTGTATTGAAGCAGGTGCTGATTTCATTAAAACATCAACTGGTAAAGTTGCTGTTGGAGCTGAAATGGATAAGATACAAACTATGTTTGATACTATTAAGTCTGAAGGTTCATCTATGAATATTAAAGCTTCTGGTGGTATTAGAACAGCTGAACAAATAACATCTATGATAGGTACTGTAGATAGATTTGGAATGGGATTTGGTAGCGTAGATAAGATTAATGGAATTATTTCTGACGTAGAAAGTTCATACTAATAAAAAGTAAAATAATATTAAATAAAAAAAGGATCTTAAAGATCCTTTTTTTATTGTTTAATTTTTAAATTTAATATATAAACAATGATACATAATTTTTTAGATTTTATAAATGAAGCAACTATGGGTGTTGGTAAATTTGATTTGGATTATGAAATAAGTCCGTCTGGTAAAACTAAATTATCTGAAGTATCAAAAAATAGTTACAAAAAAAATGATAAACCTATTAAATTAGAATTTCAAATTGATGAGAATCCTAATGATAAAGATGAGGTTTTAATTATAAGACCAACAACGTATGAAATAGATAATTTATATGATGGTGATGAAAATCATGTTATTGGTAATAATAAGTCAGTATATAATAGAGATAATTCATATTTTTATAAAATAATAACTGATGATAGTAGTATCAAACAAAAATGGGCTGTTGTTAAACAGAATTCAAATTGTGGTTTGATAGTGCAGTTTGATAAATCTGGTTCCTCTAAAAGAGGTAACCATTTTAGAGAAGTAGTTTTTATGATGAAAATGTCTGAGTTGTTGAAAAAACAATACGAGAAAAAAATTAAAATTTATGATAAAAACAATAAAGAGATAGATTTAAATGATAAATCTAACGAATTTGTTATAAAGTATAGTAAATTAAGTGATAAATTAAATAAATTGTTTGAAAACCATTGTGAAGTTTTAATAAAATGGATAAAGGATAGTGGTAAATTGAATAATTTAGAATGTATTCGTAAAGACCATACCAATTTGACTATTAGGAAAAAAGCAAGTGAATTTATTCACAATTATAGAAAAATCAAAGACGATAAATTTAGGGAAGAAAACAATATTCCAGATAATGTTAATGATGCTAAATGGAACCCTAGTGATATATGGTTAGAATTTAATGATTTTGATGAAGTATCTTTGAGTGAATTTAAATCAGATACAGACACTACAACAATATCCGAATTAAATGATTATTTAGGAAATTGTATTGAAAATGTTAATGGTTTGATTGGTGTTTCTTTGAAAAAAACTATAGCTAAAGATCCAAATATTGATAAAGTAAACAACAAGGGTAAAAAACAATTTATTAGAACATACAAAGATTTTGATATTGAACAAAATAAGAAAACAGTTTCTATAGATTTTGAATGGAAAGAAGTAGAAGGTGATAGAGAGGGTACCGCTACTATAGATAGTAGAACATTTGATACTAAATTAAAGTCTAAAGTTCAGTTAGAACTTAGAGGTAGAAAAGGTAGAGGATATGTTTCAGGTAAAGCTGGTTCTATGATAGATTTTTTATTGAAGAATAATAAAGGAGAGGATTTAATTGAATTAAAAAATAAAATAAGATTAGAAACCGATAAAAAAGAAATAAGAAAAATTGTTGGTGACTATTCTCCAAAAAATCCTGAGTTGAAAGAAATTTGGGATGAAGATTTAGGTTTAGTGGATGGTAATGGGAAGTCTATAAAAGTATTAGATGATAAAAAAAATTCATATGAGAATTCCAGACTACAATCAATTATATTTATTGATTGGTTAGATTCTTTAAAAGTAAAACTAAGGGATAAGATAGTATCTGATATCGTTACTTTTGCTAGATCCGAATCTAGTTGGTCATCACCACATTTATTATTAGAATAAAAAAAACTTATTATTTTTAAATAATAAGTTTTTTTTTATAATTTTTTTATTTAAATTATATTGTTTTACTTAACAATGATTTAAATTCATCGGCTGGAACAGGTTTATCATTAGCAGTGAAACAAGTACCTTCTTTTGGTTCACCAGTTTCGTCTGTAAAACACCCACAACAAACTTTATCTCCTTCAAAAACAACTATAAACGTATTTTCTAAAAAGTTAGAAAAATACTCACTAGCGTTATTTACATGTGGCATAATATCCCAATAAACGTCTTTGAATTTGTTTTTATTATTTCCAACGTAATTTTTGAATTCCTCAAATGAAGAAAATTCTTCTTTTGTAGTTTCTAATGTTTCTGAATCAAAAGATTCAAATGTTTTTAAGTGTTTCATATCTGTTTTTTTTTCTTAATTTATAATGACAAATTATCAAATAAATTTCTAAAACCCTCAGCTCTTTCATTTGCTTCATCTTCAGTAATATCTCCTGACATTTCTTTAAAATAAGATGGATCCGATAATAAATCAATATCAGCTTGTTGTAATTCAAATTTTAGAATATCTCTAAGTAAATCAAAAGAACCATTTTCAGTTATTAATGGTAATAATATTCTTCTAATATTTGACTCACCTCCAGCTGATTCAACATTAGCTACGAATTTTTTAAGTGTTTGTACAGTAGCGTCTTTTTGTGATAAAGATTCTTTAATAATTACATTATCTTTTAAAGAATGATTTTCAAATTTCTTAATATGTTTCATATCTGTTTTTTTTTTTCTTAATTTATATATTAAATTATAATATCGAAAGTATTTCTTTGGATTTTAAATACCCACAATGATTAAATATAATATTGTTTTTGTCTAACACACATATACTTGGGTAATTAATTTCATTGTTTATCATAACCAATTCTTCGACCAATTCATGTATACCAATATTAATACCAGTATATTTAAATTTGAAAGTGTGGTTATTATAAGTAATATCTTCTTTATAATCAGCATTTAAAGTTATGAAATAATAATCTTTATTTAATTTATCGACAACTTTATCATCTTTAAATGTTTTGTTTTCCATAAATAAACAATATCTACACCAATCAGCATAAACAAAAACTAAAACTTTTCTACTATCAACTTTTTGTAAACTATCTAATTGATTAAAAGAGTAAGTATTTATATCAGTATAGTTTATTTTATCACTTTTTGTATTAGATACCAATAAAGGTAATATAATAATAAGTAAACATATTTTAAACAACTTTATCATAATTTTATCACAAAGAAAATCCACTTAGTTGTAGCGAACTACTAAGTGGATAAATAGCCGAGGCTATAACGGTCCTAATCCGTATATTTTAATATTCTTAGATATTTAAATTATATATTAAAATCCATTAACCTGTTATATAGAAATTATTTTTATTTTTAAATCATTGTTTCCTTTTACTAATCTATGATAAACACCTTTAGGTATAAAAACTTTATCTATCCTTTTAGGTAATTCATTATCTATCTGAATCATCCAATCTGTTTGGCCAACAGATTCAACTATTCTATCTTCATTATCTCTATGCCAAGTTAAATCTAATTCATTAGTGTTAGATTCAAATATTCTAAAAGTACCATCGTTAGTTATTGTTTCAACAAAGGGTAGATTTTCTTTTTGCCATTTTTTTAAAGAAATTAAATCATAATCATTTAATTTATCATCAAATCCACATTTGTGACAAAGATAAGGATTCATATCATCTGTTTCAATTTCCCAACTCCATTCACATTTCACACATTCCATAATTTTAGTTTATTTTAAATTCAAATTACAAACTATTAGTTTGTTATCAACAAGTAAATTGAACTACCACCATTTACCAGAACCACCTAAATTAAGTGATTTAGAAAATCTTGGTAATCTACATGACCAATAACCTGGTTTTGTTTTATCGTTATGTTTACCTTTAGAACAACCATGTCTTGAGTCAAATCTTTTTCTAGCTTTAGAATCATCTAATTTAACAGATAAGCTCTGACCTCCTTTTTTAGCTCCGAATTGCACTTTTATTACATTTCCAGTTTCAGGATTTTTAGTATAAACATAAAACTTTTTCTTACCACCTCTTTTTGGTTTGTTTAATTCGACTTCTTTACCTTTATACTCAGCTTCATTAATCATAGGAATATCTAACCAAACTTCTTTGTCTTCATATATTCCTTTTAGTCCTATATCAGTTTTAATAAGTTCTAAGTCACTTTCTGATAAGTTTATAACATTGTTATTATATAACTCTCTAGCTTCGTTTATAGTAGTGAAGAATTCTTTAGAACCATATCTAAATACATTATCATATAATGAAATATTACCATCTAAATGATATTGTAAATTTTCTGGAATTAAATTAAACTGATTATATTCCTTTAGGTATCTCATGTGTTATATATTAAAATTAAAATTTATTTCCTTTGATTAAGTTTATCTTTTTATCAATCTTTTCAAAATAATATCCTTGTATCGGACCATTGCCTCCAATTAATTTTTTTAAAGCACCCATAGCAGATTTATCATTAGAATAATGGTGGTCTATTTCTTCTATTAAATTTTTCCAAACATAACTTTCTTTATCTTTCATAAATTCATTTAATTTAACTACGGTTAATTTAAACTTAGTAACATATTCAGATTTATCATTACCAGCTATTGAATCTTTTTGTTCTTCAAATAATGGTGGATGTTTTTTAGTTTTTATTACATCAGATTCAACACTTTCTTTGATGCCGAAAATAAAGTCTTGATTAGTATAATATTGAAAAACTCCTATTCCCAATAATCTACATACTTTAAATAAGAACCTTCGACTTTTTAAATCTTTTCTTTTAGGAGCTGGTACACAAACATAAACTCGGTGCGACAATTTAGATGTTTTCCATCTATCGGCTTGTTGTATAACTTTTGTTGAAAAACTTGTTTTGGTTTCTACTACGACAGAATCAACTATTTCATCACCCTCTTTTTTAACAAAATAAATATCAGCTCTAGCGTCACCACCATTGCCATACATACTTACTTCTTTATAAGTTATATAACCTTTTGATTCAAAATAATTAATAATTTTCTCAGCTAATTCTGATTCCTTCATTAATTATATATAATAAACTAGTTGTTTTGAAAATACCTTGATATCATCATTAATATATTTTCGGTAGGTATTTCATCTGGGGAATATCCATCTTCTGGTTTATTCTTTTTAAAATCTTGTATGATTTTATTTTTTTCAGAAACTCTAACTAAAAAGAAATCATTTTTTTGACCATTATCATAAACTTCCATTTTATAATCACCTTCAGATAAAGTTATCTTTTCTTTATCCATTTTTGGTTTTACCGTAAAGTAATCATCCTTTAAATGGTCTTTTATTGTTTCTAATAAAGATTTTAAATCATTAGATTTTTTAAAACTTTCGAATAATTGCAAATGTTTCATGATATTATATATAAAAATTAATATATATAAACGATGAATTAAAAGAATCTGATTTAATCCGAATAAAAACTAAATATGATATAGTTTAACTTTGATACAATTCTTTTTTATTTAAAGAATGGAAAACATTTTGAACTTCGTGTATATATTCTAACTCATTACTATTTTGATATCCAAATAAACTATATTTATTATCAGATTTAATTATAATAAAGTCATTTAATATAAACTTATTATCCATTTTAACAAACCCTAATTTCTCAAGCGACTTGTCTTTAATCTTTATAGCTAATAAATCTTTTTCTAAATAAACTTCACCTCTTTTATCTTTTTTATTTTTTATAATACCACAAGCTAGCTCACCTTCTAGATAACCTAAAGAAACTACCATTCCTTTATTAACAAAATTTCCTATTCTTAGTTCTTTAATATTCATCTCGGTGTATTAATTTATCATCATACATATCTTCAGTATCTATTAGTGAATCATCATCTTTTTTGTCTATAAATTCAACTAAGTGTTTTTCAGAATATTCATTAAATATATTTCTTAGTTTTATAAATCCAACATAAGTATATGATGATGTTTTAACTTTCCATTTATTTTTATTAGCCAATTTAAATAACTCATCAACCATCATTCTAGAATATCCCTTATTTCTAAATTCTTTATTTATAGTGAAGAAACCAATAGAGTATGTGTTTATATCATCACATATATAATTAGCCAGTTTACACAACCCTATAATTTTACCATCATTTTCTAATAAAATAAAATGTGAATTTAATTTATCGGACATATAACTTAAATCATTTGAAGTAAAGAATCTTATTTCATCAAGTATACCTTTATTAAATCCATTAGTTAAATACTTTCTGAAAGAATTTAACTTCATAGATTTAACAATTATTTTATTTGAAGAATTTAACATATGTAAATATAATAAAAATTAATGATATAATAAACAAATATTTAAAAAATAATATAATTTTTATGGAACTAATTAAAAAGATAAATGCTGATTTTATGACAGCATATAAAGAAAAGAAAATGGATAAGAAAAACTTCTTAGGTGTCATCAAAGGAGATGTTAAAAACAAATTTGGTGATAACGCATCAGACAGTGATGTATTAGCTATTGTTAAGAAAATGGAAAAGTCTCTTAAAGAAGTTGGTACAGAAGAAGCTAATCAAGAACTTTCTTATTTAGAACCTTATTTACCTAAAATGATGTCTAATGAAGAAACAAAAAATATATTAGATGAATTTATAAAAACACAAGAAAATGTTAATATAAGATCTATAATGAAACATTTTAATCAAAATTATAAAGGACTCGTAGATAATAAAATCGTGCAAGTACTTGCTAAAGAAGTAATATGAACATTAAAATAACATCAGAAGAATTTACACTACTAAAGGATGATATAATCAAAACTTATGTTGTTGGATCTAAATTATATGGAACAGACAACATAAATTCTGATGAGGATATTTTAGTTATTTATGAGACTATAGGAGAATCTGACATTTATTATCCAAACCAACACCAATTACAATATGATGATTTGGATAATAATCGTCAATATATTTTAACAACAGAAAGACAATTTTTTAAAAATTTATTTTCTGGAGATTCGACTATAAATCTTGATGTTATTCTATTTTATGATGATTGTAATGATGAACAAAAGATAAACATAAGTAGAACATATAATATAATAAAATCTTTATTAGGATTTGCTAAAAGAGATATTAGATTTTTAAAATCTGGTAAAAGTAAATTATTTCATGTAGAAAGAGGATTATATTGTGCTGAGAAGCTACTTAATAATGAATTGCCCGATTTGACCGAAATAGGGAAACTTAGTTTAAATAACGAGACAAAATATCTTTTAGATAAATGTAATTTACTTAGGACGAAAATGAATAATCTTTTCGAATCTAATGAATTAACTTTATATCCAAAGAATCCTATATGTCATGTTGTATCAAGTATTGAAAAGAAATTAATAGAATCTAATAATAAAAAAGAATTCAGATATAGTTAATTGAGTAGGTCCAGAAACACTTCCTAATCCACCAGATCCAGACATATCAACAGTCCAATATCTGAATCCTTTCGATAAAGATACATTACCAGCATCGGTCAAGAAAATATAATATAAATTAGCATTACTACCATGTCTTACAATTAATATACCTTGTGCTGCGCTAACCCCACCACCATCATCCGCCCCGGATAAGATATTACCACCACTCATCACATTACCATCAGATTGATAAACTTTAAGACCGTTGGTATAAAACAACATATTTCCAGAATTATCCGAAATTGATGTCATACACTCATATACTTCATGTCCAGCAGTTACTGGATGTGTATATAAACTAGGTGTTGTTGTGTTAAATGTTATACCGACTCCTTCACCAAAAGACCAGTTATTATTCTCATTTTGACTAAAAGATGATTTAGATAAGATAAGTGTTAAGAATATTAATAATATTTTTTTCATAATATTGAAATTTTATTGTTATGTAATTATAATAAAAGATATCAAAAAAGATACAAAAGTTTAATAATTAATAAATTAACTAAACTTTAATATTCTAATTAATATAAATAAAAAGTTATTGGTGGGTACATAAAAAAAATAAAATAAATATGGAAACATCAGTTATATTAAATATAGTTTTTATTGGACTGGTTGGTTTAGGGTTTATCTGTTATCAAATATGGATAGGTTTTAAATTAGTTAAAACTAATAATGAACTAAGGAAAACAATTTCTGAGATAGAAAAAAATAGTAACTATCATGATGAGATTAACAAAGTGTTAGAATTAAATTTTAACCAAGGTGATGAGGAATTAAGGAAAACAATCGATAGGTTGGATTCTAGATTAGATGGAAAATCAAAAGAAATCTACGATAATTTGGATACATCAATTAATAACATAAATAATAGAATGTATGAAAGTTTAAATGTTGTTCATTCTAGATTAGATGAAAATCTAGATAAATTAAAAAGTTTTTAAAATTAAATAATAAAAATCCCACCAATAACTTTTAATCTATTATATCATAGAATTCATAAAGTACCTTAATTCTATTTTCTTTAACTTCAGTGTCCATTTTTTCAAATAAAATTGACCATAGATATTTAACTCTCTTTAAACTAAGTTTACCTTCTTTGAATGGTTTTATAGTAATGTAAGTAGATATTTGATCATAATCACTACCAAACATAACACCGATAATATTATTAACAGGATTATAATTTATCCTTATTGATTCTATATCCATATCTTTAATAAATAACAAATCTTTAATATTATTTTTATTTAAGATTAACATTTTTAATTTTTTTGGTAAATGTTCTAATGCTTTTTCAGTTAATTTATTATCACTTAAACTTAAATTGTCTGAACAATCCAATCCTTTTATATCAGTTAAAAGATTATTATTAAAAGATACCTTTCCTCCACATTTAGGAACACCCTTTAGATTAGTCAATTGTGTATATGTTGAATACATATTTCCATCAACTTTATCTGGTCCTCCTTCTAATGAAGTTAAATAATTTTTTGAACAATTCAAAAAACCTTTTATGTGTTTAGGTAATCCTTCTAAATTTTGAATATTTGTTGATACACAATCAACATGACCACCAATATATTTTGGTGAATTAAAAAGTGTGTTTATCTTGTTATGGGAACATATAAAATCACCACCTACATATTCTGGACCACCTTCTAGTGAAGTTAACCATTTGTTATTAGAACAATCAAAGTTACCATCTATTCTTTTTGGACATCCTTTTAAATTCTTAATCATGTTTAAGCTAATAATAAAATCACCACCTACATATTCTGGACAACCTTCTAATGTTTCCATTCCTAAAAGTGATATCACAAAATGTCCCTTTACTTTATTAAATTTTAATGGCATTTTATCTAAATCATAATTAGATAAACTAACATCACCATCAACATCAATTGAACCATCTGAATTAATAGTATAATTTTTTATATTGTATCTATCACAAATTTCTTTAATCATATTAATATATATTAAAAACAAATAAGCGTTAAGTTTCGTAAAATTAAATATGTTCAGACTTATATTAATAGTATTATTATTTACACATTTAGATTTATACTCTGTTGAGAAGTCTATAATCTTAGGATTTGGTAATAAGTTATATAAAACTGGTAACGGTATTATTCCACATAAAGCTAAATATATACAAGGTGGTTACTCTTATCAATTTGGTGATAAATTTTTAAATAAATTTCAAACAAATGTTTCAAATTCTAGCAAAGAGATATATTTAAAAATACCTTATGTAACAGCATCGACAATATTAAATATTTCTTATGATATTAATTTTAAATTAATTGATAACAAATTAATGAATATTTATTTAGGTCCTTATTTATCAAATAATCTGATTTTAAATTATTTTCCTATAATGGATGAAGATAAATTTGATGTAATAAATCAAGGATTATTAGGTATATCATCTAATAATATTTTTACATTATATGATAACATAAGTCTATGTTTAAACTTTAAGATTCCATTTTATTACACATCACTTTCAAATAAACTTGATAGATTTAGATTCGAAAGTGATGGTATGTCGAATAATATTAATAGGGGAAGTTATAGTAATTTAATAGGTAATGGTGAAATAGGAGTAATACTTAATAAGTATAATTTAGGATTAATATACTCATTTAATTATAATAAAATAATAGACAGTAGAATTGGTACATTGAATGAATATACTAATTTTCTAAATATAAGATTTTTTTATGATATCAGCAATATATAAAAAAATATAATTATGTGTGGTGATGAATAACGATATTAGTAAAGTGTATATTTGGATCAAGTTAGAAGAAACTTACTTCAAATATACATGATATGGGAATACAAACTCCTCCTTTAAGACTTATATATTTTTCGCTTCTAGCCCAAACAGTTGTTTCAACTTTAAATATACCTTCTGAGCTTTTAAAAATTATTTTTATTTTTCTCTTGTGTATATTTCCTAAAATTTCAGCTTTTCGTAAATTGTGATATCTTGATTTTTTACCATCAACATCGTCTAATACATCAATATTAATAAAATTCAACTTATTAATATTTTCCTTTTCTATTAAGTTAGTTTTTATCATATGTAATTTTACTTAAAAAAATTCCAATAGTTACAATAATTCTACTAATAAAAAGGTGCAGCATAATGATATATACTATTTATATTTTATAATTTTCGGTTTAATCTTTAAATTGTTTTGATTTTATCTTTGAAATACTTTATTTCTACTAAATAAACCTCACTGAATTTACCCTTTAGTGGTTTAATAGTTAAATCTACTAATTGTCCCTTATAATAATAACCATCTTCTTTACTTACTGATAAAACTTCGATTGGTAATAAGTATTCGTTTTTATTTAATCCACTTGGTTTTAACTTAAATCTAACTTTAGCGACTATTGTACCTAAATACATTATTGTTTTTTTAAAACAATCACCTTCTTTAAGTAAGTGTACGGAAATTGGTTCAATAACTTTAACTCTTTTAATTATTTTATCATTCATATTTTATTTGTAGAAAATTATATATTTGTTTTTATATATAGTATATGTCAAGAGTTGTATTTATAGAAGATAATATGTCTGGTTTTCCAGTACCTAAGCCAGGGTTTAAAACATTAGGAATGAATGGTGCTGTTTTATCTACATTAGACAGCACAGGTGATATACAACCTGTTTGTGGGTGTGTTGGTGGTGGTGGTGTTCCAGATACTCAATTTTACGTAGTTGATGTTATAAATGGTGATGACTCTACCGGTGTAAAGGGAAGTTATAATACACCATTTGCTACAATAAAAGGAGCTGAATTGGTTGCTTCTAGTGGTGAGTCAATTAAAATTATTACTGATGTTCAAGAAGCAAATTGTGGTAAAGACGGATTACTTTATGTTTTTGATAAAGGATGTCATATGTCCTATCCATCTACTGATCCTTCTATTACTGGATTAAATTGGAACTCTCTATGGACAGACCAATCAGGAACTGACATTTCATATACGGTAATAGGTGGTAGATTTACTATTGATTCGTATTGGTATGGTGTCTGGAGAAGGTCTATTGTTAGATTAACATCAGCATCTAAAGTAGTAATGATTGATACTGAACATATTGAAACTATCGGTGATGATGGTTGGAACTTTTTCCTAGAAGGTGATGGATGTACAATAGATGTTAGAGCAAGTGGTGATATAGTTTATGCTTGGCATCTCATAAATGTGGGGGCTCCTAACACAACTTGTAATCTTTACTCAAAGGGTAGTATAAGAACAAATGATTTAGGTTACGGGAGTAAAATTGTACACACTGACACTTCAGGTGCGTCTGATTGTGATAATACATCTGTGTCACTAACTGCGGGAAAATCAATAACAATAGGTGGTCATTATGTAGGAGGTGCTAGAGGTGGTATTACTGGTTCCAATTCAGCAACTGCTAAATCTACTTTTATAATAACGGCACCGATTTTTGAATCATATGACCCACACAGAGATAAGGCTGATGATGAAGCTGGAATTGTAAACGCATATCGCAATTGTAATCATTATGTACAATTTAATGTAGGAGTTCTAAAAATACACAACGACACAACAGTTCCTGTTGGTGGTAGAGATGGTGGTCATCTTTCTGTTAGTTCTGTTAGGATGGATGCGGCATATGTTCCAATTTCTTTTGTACTTGATATGAATGTTGGATTAGTATTATTGGGAGTTGGAGCAAGATTAGATTATTCACGAGCACAAGATTCATCAGCTCATAAATCTACCGCAATTGTAAATTATAATAATACAACTATTGTTTATACTGACCCAAGTGCTCAAACAAGTTTCTATGATTGGAAAAGAGGTTCAAATAGATATGGTGGTTCTGTAATAGATACTAAGTTCTGTAACTTTTCATTTAATGGTACAACTAAAGTTATTATAAATCCATTAGCAATTACTGCTGGTCAAGTTGTGTTTGGAACTTCAGATGATACAGAAGATAACGCATATATTGTTGGTGAATTTATATCAAACGGAACGTTAAAGATTAATACATTTACTGATAATTTTACTGGAGTTAATTATGCAACTGGTATACCAAAAATGAAAATGTTAGATTCTACGATGTTAACAGAATATTCAAAGTATGAAGGTTTATTATAAACTAAACTTTCTTAATCATATGATTTCTTACTTTCTTTATTTATATTTAAAAAACGAATAGATTTTTTACCATCTTTATATGTGAATATTGAAAAAGATTCCGATATTACTATTTTATCAATATTGTATTTATTATCAATTAAATACAATATAAATTTATCTTCTTTTTTTAGATATGTTTTTTTATCTAATTTTACCTTAACATTTAGATTTTTATATTTTACTATAACTTTATTTTCCTTTATTGTTATTTTAGATTTACACTTACATTCATTTTCTAAATCTGTTACTATATTATAATTAAATGTTTGTGATTTTAAAATAAAGGGTATAAATATTAGTATAAATAAAATTCTCATAATTATTGATTTTTGGTTAGATAAATATACTAATAATTATTCATTAAAAAGAATATATTGTATTAAATTTTTTCATATTTAAAACTTAACTATTAATATATCTTTACCTAATTCTTGTGCTAAGTCTATTGAATATTTTGTTCCTTTGCTTGATCCATCCCAGAAACAAAAAATTAAATCTGAGTTATCAATAATAGTTTTGTTTCTAATAATTTCAGCCGATTCTTTATGTTTCTCATAATCTGGTTTAAATATTAATTTTTCAATATCATATTCATCAGCCCATTTTTCTCCTAATTTATCAGCTCCTTTACTATAACCAGATATCATATTATCACATTTATCTACATAAGGCATCATAGCTGATTTTAATAAATCATAATCGTTAAATGTTTTACTTCCTATTATCGCAATAGATTTTTTAACTTTTGATTTATATTTATTGAAAGTGAATTCAAATCCATTTTCTTTTATGACATTGCTTTTATCCACTAACTTCCAATCGCCCTTATCATATCCATTCAAAAAGGTATCTCCTTTTATATCACCTTTAATTTCGGTTAAATATAAAGTATCAGCTAGTCCAAAACTTTCTTTATAAATTTGACCACCACCTATAATAAAAATATCTTTATCGTTTAATCTATAATCATTGATAACAGAGATAATATTATTGTATACAAGAGCTCCTTTTGTTTCATAACCAACTTCTCTACTCAAAACAATATTTAATCGATTGGTGAGTGGTTTAAATTTATCTGGGATAGATTCCCAACATTTTCTACCCATCACAACTATGTGACCTTCGGTAATTGATTTGAATTTTTTCAAATCTGTTGGTAAATACCAAGGTAAATCATTGTTGTTTCCAATAACACCATTTTCAGTAGATGCCACAATTATATTTATTCTAGCCATGTTTTTGTTGTATTAAATTAAATTAAATTTGTTTTCTGGTTAAATAAATTAATATATAAAATATGAAAAAGTTTACAAATTATATAAAAGAAGAAAACGGAAAACAACATTATATGTTTTTTTCTAATATTCAAGAAATGAAAAGAATGTTAGATGAGATGTCACAGATGGATGAAAATCAATTAGATGAAATGTTAAAGGATCATGATTGGGCTTCTGACCACATGTCTGTAGCAACAGAAAACATTGAACATGTTTACAAGTTTTTAAGATCCGCTAAATAATTAAACCAAATGATAAAGACAAAATATAACACCATTTACTTATCTACAGAGTAAATGGTGTTTTTTATTTGATTTATAATTTTTTTTCTTTATATTTTATAACAGCTAATTCTTTTTGTTTACATTCTAATTCTGTATCAAAATCAAATCCAAATGTTTCAATATCTTCATAAATATAATCTGAATGTGCAGTTTTCTTTATTTTAGTATCATTGGATTCCAACAACTTAGAAGAACTCATATGTGTTAGTGGTTTAACATCCCATGTGGTGAGAGCTAACTTTAAAGCTTCTTCCATTGTTTGGTCTTGTGGTCCATGTAAAAAATGAAATTGGTCAAATACAATAGGTATATTAATTTTTTTATATAATCCCTCGTATAAATCTTTTACAGAATATTGATTACCAAAATCATCGTTTTCAATCGTTAATCTTTTTTTACATGATTCCGATAATCTTTCAAAGTTTCCACAAAACCTCAACATTGATTCTTCCTTTGTTGGTTTAGTTATATTAACATGTATATTTATAGGATAATAATGAGTTTTAGGTAAATTCATAAAATCCATTATTTGTGCGTGTTTGTTTAGTTCTTTTATTGTTTTCTCAACAACTGATGGATTTAAACTTGCTATTACGTTGAAATGACTTGGATGATATCCACATCTCATATTATTATCAGTAATAAATTTACCAATTCTTTCTAATAGTTCTTTTATTGAATTAAAGTTTGGTAGGTCTTCAAATTCAAATTCAGACATCCACGGAAATGATTCTGATGACATCCTGTAAAGTAAAATATCATTTTCAACGTTCCATTCAAGAACCTTTAAAGTGTCTCTTAGGTTTAACAATATCAACTCAGATACATAATCAAGTCCTTTGGATAAAAAGGTTCTTTTTATCATACCTCTATTTATTCTAACACCTTCTTTAGCCAGTGTCATATTTATGCAACAATACCCTATCATAAAAACAAATATACTAATAATAAATTAAAATAAGTAATTTATTTTTATATATAATAACAATATTATACTATAAAATGAGAGAAATAGAAAACATCTGTAGACAATATAGAATAAAAAAATACACAATAAATGATGATGGTTCAATTGATGTTAATGGGTCTGTAAATCTAACAAATTGGGAAATGTATGAATTTCCATTAACTTTTAATAAAGTAACTGGAAGCTTTAGAGCAAGTAACATCGGATTAAAAACATTAAAAGGTGGTCCAAAATGGGTAGGTGGGAGTTTTGATTGTGGTGAAAATCAATTAACAACATTAAAAGGTTCTCCAGAATTTGTTGGTAAAAACTTTAATTGTGATAGTAATGATTCTAGTGGTTTAACTTTTTTAGAATTTGGACCAACCGAAGTTGGTGGTAATTATAATTTTGATGGAAATGATATTTATAATTTTGATTTTCTTGAAAATGTAAAAGTTGGTGGGAAATATAATATACATTGGTGTCCTATTTGGTTTATTTTTAATGCTGATACATCAGAATTAACACCTTATGTGGTAAGTTGGTTTATAAGAGCAAAAGTTTTTAATGGTAAAAAGATTAATTTAAAAAGATTAAAATATGTTTCTGAAATGTTAGATCTTAAAATAAATCTTGGTATGGCTAAATCACATTATGAAATTATTTAGATTCTGATAATTTCTTTTTAAGTTTTTCTATCCTTTTAATATTATCCTTTATAAGTGTTTCGTGATATACGATTCTATCTTTTTCAATTTTTAATCTTTTTTTGGACATTTCAGATATAAAATTGTGATGAGTTTCTTCATTTTTATGAACACTTCCTGGTTGGTCATCTGATTCATAATTTTCTGGTGTGAATGGATATTTTTCTTTATTATCAGAAATAATAGATTTTAAGTTTAATTTTTTCAACCTTTTTAACTCAACTTTATATCTTTCTGTAGATTTTTCGATTAATCTAATATCTTCTTGAATTTTTTCAAGTTTAGACATTTTTCTTTTTTCAGCTTCCAAAGTTATTTGAGCTGGTGTTTTTCCAGTAATTCTAGGAAGTGAACTATCAACTAAATATCTAATATGCAATCTTTGGATATCACCACTAGCGTAAATACTACGTGTGTTTATATAATGTTCTTCACCGTTTCTTTTAATAGTTATCTGACCTTCAATAAGTCCTTTTTTAACTAACATTGTTGATTCAACCAATTCATCTTCTTTTCTAATAAATTTACCTAAAGCTTTAGTTAAATCTATAATACAATATAAAGCTGCATATTCAGCATCTAATTCAGTAAATTTAAATCCAAGTCCTTTTTCTTGATATTTTAACTTTAAAGACGACTCAACTCTTTTAACATATTCTTTAACCAAATCCCAATTTTCTTTAATAGTTATATCGATTACAGAATATTTAGTTTCGAATTTTTCAGACCAGTTAATCATATGGTTTAATTATTTTAGTTATATATTAAGTAAATATAATAAAAATTAATTGATTAAAAAAGTATTTTCATATGTTTTATTATTTAAAAATATTTTTAACCATTCAAACTCATAGATAGTATCTGATATTACAACAGATAGTTTTATTGAACTATTTACTTCACCATCAGCTGACATATCTAATTTTAAATAATCTCCTAATAGAACGGTGTCTACTTTAGTAAATGAATTTTGTGAATTATAATCGAATTTATTTATAATAGAACTTTCAACATATGAATTATTTGACATAATGTATTCTTGTTTTATTATGATTGTGTTTGATTCTATCTTATCAATTGGAATCTCAGTTTGTGTAATAGATTGTTCTTTATATTTATTACAACTGATTAATAATAAAAATAAAGGTATTGGTAAATATTTCATGTTTCATATATTAAATGTTATAACAAATGTTTTAAATAAATTTAAATCCATTTTCTTTCAATCTATCATAAATACCATTAGAATTATTAGGTTCTAATTGTATTATACTTCCGTCTAATCCATAATCCATATACCATCCATTAGCACTTAATATATCGGATAGTTCATACATATCACTATCTGAAGGTTCATCGGATAAAAAATTATCTACTATTTTAGATATATTACTTGGTAGTTGATCAAAATTATCTGGATCTGTATAATCAATATCAGTAGGTGATTCAATATCATAAATAGAAATTAAATAATCTAATTTCTTTTTATTAATTTCTTTATTTTCAACATTTATTATTTTCCATTTTATTAAAGCATTAATCCAATCTAATTCTTTACCGTTTATTAAAAAATTTAAATCTCCTTTGTTTGTGAAAATAACACCACCAATATCTAATTGAAATCCATCTATATGATTTATTTCATTATCAAGTAAGTGTAAACATCCTTTTATTTTAGATTTGTTTGATTTTAAACTAGTTATTTCATTTTTATTCAAATAAACATCTAAACAATTAGGTATATTTTCTAATGTTGTTAACATGTTTGATTCGGCTTTGAAATCAAATTTAATAGAATCTGGTGTGTATTTAAGCGTTGTTAAATAATTTTTTGAACAATAAAAATCATCGGCTACTACACTAGGACAACCATTTAGATTTTTCAAATTATTATCATCACAATAAAATCCTTTAACTTTATCTGGACATCCTTTTAATGATGTTAATTGATTATTACTACAATCAAAGTTACCACCTACTTTTTTTGGGCAATATTCTAAATCTGTTAAATTATTGTCATAACAATTAAAATCTCCAGTAACTTTAATAGGACATCCTTTTAATGTAGTTAATTGATTACCATAACAATTAAAATCTCCATAAATAACATTAAATTGTAATGGTAATTCACTTAATACATCACCGTTTAATCTAATATCACCATTAACATCAATTGCGTTCCATGATGTAATAGTATAGTTTTTAATATTAAGATCTTTACATATTTTATCTATGTTATTTGAATCTGACATAATCTATATATTATTTGATATTTCTTAATTTAGGCTCGTCAACATCTAATAACATAACAATACTTCTAAGTGTGTTGTCTGGATCTAAGAAAACATAATCTAAATAAATATCACCTTTAATTAGTTTATCATATATTTCTTTAGATTCTTCATATAAATCTAATCCATTTATAACTCTGATTCCTTTAGTGTTGTATTTATTATAAAAATTTATAAATCTATCCATTTTCTCAATATGAATAACTTTCATATTATCAACTGAATAATCACCTTCACTCCATCTATCTATGAATTCTTGTGATACTTTAACAGATTCATATTTTTTTAGTAATAATGATTTTTTATATTGTATAGAATTTTTTATTCTTTTCATAATACTTGTTTTTTATTACCTTGTGTATTTTGTATTTCTTCTAAATAATCTAAATAATCTTTTTCGACTTGTTTATATAAATCAAGTTTATTGTTTAATTCAGATACTTTACTTTTATCTAACCAATAATATTTAGTTTGTCCATTAATCTTATTACCAGGTACTTCTTCAAATCCATTTTTAGTTTTAAGATAAGGTAGAATACCTTTCTCTTTGTTAAAGTTATAGTTAGCTGACCAAGTTTCTAAATCAGATAAGTTTTTTAAAACAAAGGATTCAAATTTTATTATTTTTTCCATGACATATATATTAAGTTTTTTGTTTAAGTAAGTATCATAATATAGTATATAAACTAATTTGTAATTATATTATATAAATAAAACTATTAACACTATTATGTCAATTAGTTTATGTATAAATATACAACATTTAATTATTATATGTGTGTATTTTTTTGATAAATAGTTAAAATAAAATAAAGTTTATGAGAAATTTATTTATCGGTATTTTAGTATTTGGTTTTATACTAACAAGTTGTAGACCAAAAGCTAATGGTGATATTGTTGGTACATTTAGAAATCCATTTTTTCAAGAAGATCCATTTGGTATGTTATTTATACCATTAGGTTCTTTTCATATGGGACCAAGTGACCAAGAAGTATCATTTGCTTTAACGGCTCAAAAGAAAGTAGTTTCGGTACAATCCTTTTATATGGATGAAACTGAAATAACAAATGATGAGTATCGCCAATTTGTTTATCATGTAAGAGATTCTTTGGCTCTAACAATACTAAGTGGTGAGGATCCGGATAGGTTTCTTAGAAACGAAGGTATGTATGAACAATCTTTAAATTGGAAAAGGATTCCATGGGATGATCCTAGTTATGGTGATGTGTTGTCGGAATTATTCTATGGTGAAAACGATGAGCGTTTTTATAAAAGAAAACAGATTGATTCTAGAAAATTTAATTATGAGTATTGGTGGATTGATTTTAAGAAAGCATCAAAAAAATTAAATAGATTTAATAATCCTGATATTAAAAACTCATCATCTTCTACAAAATCCTGGAACTATGGTAATGGTATATCAGATAGAAGTGATTTTATAAAAAGAGAAGTTGTTAATATTTACCCCGATACGTTAGCTTGGGTTCATGATTTTACTTATTCTTGGAACGAACCAATGGCTCAAATGTATTTCTGGCATCCTGTTTATGACCATTATCCAGTGGTGGGTGTTTCTTGGAAACAAGCAACTGCTTTTTGTATTTGGAGAACAAATCTTATGAATGATTTTAGAATATCAAGGAATAAAGTTATAGTTAATGATTTTAGATTACCAACAGAAGCTGAATGGGAATATGCTTCTAGAGGAAATTATGACCAATCTCCTTATCCATGGGGAGGTCCATATATTCGTAATCGAAGAGGTTGTTTTTTAGGAAATTTTAAACCATTAAGAGGTAACTATGTGGATGATGGTGGGTTACACACAATAGTTGTAGCTCATTATTGGCCTAATGGATTTGGATTATATGATATGTCTGGTAATGTTTCTGAATGGACTGCAAATTCTTTTGATGAAGCAGCTTATAACTTCGCACATGATTTAAATATGGATTATAGATATCAAGCAATTGATTCAGATTACGCGGTTTTAAAAAGAAAAGTAATTCGAGGTGGTTCTTGGAAAGACATCGGATATTATATGCAAACCGGATCAAGAACATATGAGTATCAAGACACTTCTAAGTGTTATGTTGGGTTTCGTTGTGTTGAAACTTACTTAGGTCGTAAGAAAGAAGATAATAGGGATTCACAAGTATATTAATATGTTTAAATAATATACATATTAAATTTAATATATATGTCATGTTAAAGAGATTTGAATCTTTCAATGATGATAAGGATAAAATTATAAGAACACTTGATTCACTAGGAATACATGGTGGTTATAATATAACAGAAGACTTAGCCGTAGATGTTTATAATTACAATGGTGTTTATATTAAAGACAAGTTCAGTGATGGTAAATTACCTTTAAAATTTAATAAGGTGTCTAAGTGGTTTGTTTTACAAAACAACAATCTAACTACATTAGAAGGTTGTCCAAATGAAGTTGGTGAAGGATTTGCCTGTACTGGTAATCTAATAACATCATTGGATGGTTGTCCAACTATAACAAATAAGTCTAGTTTCAATTGTTATAATAATAAATTAACATCAATGAAAGGTTGTCCAAATGAGGTGGGTCAATTTATATTTGATTATAATAATCTAACTAGTTTAGAATTTTCTACAGAAATTGTTAATGATAGATTTTCTTGTACGTATAATAAATTGACATCATTAGAATTTGGTCCTAAAAAAGTAAAAGGTAATTATTCTGTTAGTTATAATGATATTTATAATTTAGATGGATTTGAATGTGAGTTTGGTGGTGAATTTTTAGGTCAAGGAAATCCATTAAATAAAGTATTTCCATTAGATGGATTGGATTATAATGATTTAAAATCCATTAAAACATATAAAGTAGTTACTGAGAAAAAAGTAAACTGGAAAAGGTTAGAATATTTATACCACCAGTTCAATATTGAAGTACCTGAGAAATTACAACTTGAGTTATCTTTATTAGGGTATGAAATTATCTAAATAAACTTTTCAACAATTAAATGATAAAACTAAATAAAATAACTAAACAACTTAAATCATAACTTATAAAATTTTTATTAAACAACTAAAAGATATAATATGTCAGAAAAATTAGAGAGTGTTATAAAAAAAGATTTATTACCAGAAGATATTAATAAATTAGTTCTGAGTTATAAAAGTGAGATAGAATCTATTAATAAAAAAATAGAAGAAATACAAAGTAATTGTAAACACTCAGAACATGATATTAAATCAATTGGTATGGGTCCAGTTAAAGTCAGAAAGGTTTGTAAAACATGTGATATGGATTTAGGATATCCTAATAAAGATGAGTTAGTAAAATCAGGATATTAATTTATTTCTAGGATTTTTCTCAATATATTCATACACATCAAAATCAGGAAAGTATTTTCTAATATAAGGAATGATGTATTGTTCACCATATCCCATTAATCTAGCTAAATAAATATCAGCTACTGGTTCTGTTTGATACCACCAACCACCTCTTCTTAAAAGTTCTTTGTGTGCTAATTCAGCTTGTTCTTTATAATTAGGTAAGTAAACTAAATATTCATTATCTACTTGTCTATTAGATCCGAACTCACTCCATCCACCATTAGACAATTCTTTAATTTTATCTTTAGCTATATCACTTTTAATATCATATAGTTTTATTGGTATAAGACCTTTAGAATCCATTCTTTTAACAAACTCATCATGTGTCTCATCAAATTTCTTGTCTACCCAAGCAACTCTTCTTTTTTTATTTAATAGATATTCTATATCATTAGCTTCTACACTAGCTGGTTTAATACCATCTACTGGTAAATTAAATTGTGTATAATATGAATCTGGCTTCACAACCATATTTTCATTTATTGATACGAAATCATTAAATCTTTTTATCATAATCTATATATTAATTTGTTTAATCAATAATAAATTAGTATATTTATAATAATGGTATATTATTGTGAAAACTTTTAAATAATATATAATAAGATTAATATATGAAAAATTGGAATAAAATAATAAACGAATGTTATAAAAAACTTTATAAATTATCAGAACCATCTGTTGATTTTGATATGTTAATGGAAAATGCTAACATTAACCAATTCGGACAAAAAGAAATTCCTTATAATGATTATGAGATATGTTTTAAAACATATGAAAATGTGTTAGATATTATAATAAGGAAATATAGGTTAAATGAAGATGAGTCTAAAAAAGTTAAAAATACTATAGCACTTGGGTGTTCTCCTAAATTTAAAAAAGTTAACGAAAAGTTTATATAAAAAATTAAAAAATTTTAATGACTAAAGAAAAGTTACTTGAGTTAATGAAAGAAGAAAGACCTTCTCAAAAGTTATTAGAAGTTATTGATTTCAGACCATCAAAATCTGGTATAAAAGGAGTTATATATGATGTTGATGTTTTAGTAGAACATCGTTTTATTTATGAGACATGTATCAAAAGAGTCCATAAGGATATGTCTTATCCACTAAAACACTCAGAGTATATAATGTAGAAATGGTAAAAATTTATTATTAAAAACTTAAAAATATTTAAAGATGTATAAAATTTTATTAATATTGGTATTATTTACACAAACCACTTTTTCACAAGTTTGTGATACTATACTAAAGAATGATGTTTATAACTCATATGTTTCATATAGTCTAAAAATGGCTATACAAGTAAATTATATCTTATATAAAGGAGGTGGTGATTGTGATAGAAAAAGGTTTAGATTTAAAAAAGAAACTAAAATTGATATATCAGCCAATAAACAATATACTAAGTCTGGGTATGATAGAGGACATTTAGCAAACGCTAAAGACTTTGCTTATGATTGTGAGAAAGACGAAAAAACATTTAGG
>TARA_R110002153_G_scaffold53487_6_pt1 | contig 26377 bp, 28 predicted proteins | sample TARA_R110002153 | Tara Oceans TARA_R110002153 (sample SAMEA4398193) | marine metagenome | biome: Polar Biome; feature: [SRF] surface water layer (ENVO:00010504); material: water (ENVO:00002006), including particulate matter (ENVO:01000060) such as... | depth 5 m | reverse complement strand
AATTAGTACGCTCACGAACAAAACCTTCTGTATTAACATTGGCAATGTTGTTACCGGCAGTGGTTAATAATTGGTTACTCGCATTAACACCACTGGTCGCAATTGAAAACAAGTCGGTATTACGAGTCGTTGAATTAGTATACAAAGTGTGTTCTCCCAGACTTGATAATTAATACATTATTCATGGCAAATAGCGCTTTAATTGTTCGCCATCGAGTACAGATAGCACCTTATTCGCATAGTCTGGATCAGTGGCATAACCGGCTTTTTGCAATTCTGTAAAATAATCCTGTGGCGATTGGCTTTGTTTTACCGCCTCTTCATATCGTGGGTTTTGTTTTACAAACCCCACATAGTCTTGCATTGAATCAGCAAATGAATCGTAAACTCTAAACGGCGCTCTTTTTGTTGCCGGCACTCCTTGTTCAAACTCGATAGTTTTTACCATCGCCCGGTCCCCCTGCCAACGTCGGTCTGCTTTAATACCAAACAAGTTATGGGAGTTTTGACCAGAAGTATTGTGGATCATGTGTTGACCCCAACCAGTTTCAATTGCGGCTTGTGCCAATAGTGCTTTGGGGTCAATACCTAACTCTGCTGCGGCCTCTTGTGCAACTGGGTAAAGTTGTTCGATAAAAGACTTAGCATCGTCAAAAGCAGCTGTTTTAAAGGACTGAAATGTTTTTATTGGCTGATTACCCAATACTTCGTCTTGGGCTTTTTGAGTACTAACGATAGTATTTCGATTAATGCTGGAAAGGTTACCGTCATTACGCAAGGCGCCAGCAGGCATATACCCATCACCGGTTTTACCTAATTGGCGCACAATAATATCAGCTAAACCAATACTGCCATTGCTGGCTAAATCACTGGCTATCTGGGTATCATGCATATCCCGATAGAATTTAACTTGCTCTGAATTAAATGGGCTGTCTTTATCCGCCATCACATCTTGCGCTTTACGCATAGACTTAAGCATCATCTGTACAAAGATAGCCTCAAATTGTTTGGCTGCTTCATCAAGCGCCTTACTGTCACCACTTTGCGCTGCACGGCGCAACGCATCCAAGCCTTTAATATCATTAGCATTTCTGGATAATTCGAGAGGATTTTGAGTGACAATAGACTGGTCCATTATAATATCCTAAATAACCACTAAGTCGCCTTGTAAGGCTCCCGCTTCACGCAATGCTTCTAAAATAGCCATCAAATCCCCAGGGGCAGCACCGACTTCATTCACAGCCCTGACCAACTCATCTAAGGTAACGCCAGGATTAAAATTAAACATACGAGTATCGTCTAGATTCACGTCAATAATGGATTGTGTAGTCACTACAGTTTCGCCGTCTGCTAGGGCATTAGGTTGAGTCACCATTTGATTCTCAGCAATGGTCACTGTTAGTCCACCATGAGTAATGGCGGCAGGTAAAAGGCGCACATCTTGGCCAATCACTATGGTGCCAGTACGACTATTAATGACCACTTTCGCAGAGGCTTTTGCTGGGGTAAATTCGAAATTTTCTAAGGTTGCGAGAAACCCTACTCTATCGCCTACACCTCTAGGGGCAGACACCCTCACAGAAGCAGCATCAATGGGTGTAGCAATGGTATAACCTTTATCAGGATCTGCACCTAATCGAGCATTAATAGTATCAGCCAATATTTTTGCGGTTGAAAAATCAGGATATTTTAAATTTAGGGTTAAAAAATCACCTTCCATAAATCCGCTAGGCACCGCCCGTTCTACTAAGGCACCATTGGCAATACGTCCAACAGTAGGTGTATTTACCACAATTTTAGATCCATCACCGCCTTGAGCGCCAAAACCACTGACCACTAAACTACCCTGCGCTATCGCATAAACCTTGCCGTCTAGGCCTTTCAAAAAGGTTTGGATCAGCGTACCGCCTTGCAAACTGGCAGCCTCTCCTATAGATGACACAGTTACGTCTATAGTTTGGCCTGGTTTAATAAAGGGAGGCAGTAAAGCATGTACAGCTACAGCGGCAACGTTTTTAATTTTAGGTTTAAGACTACTATCTAAACTGATGCCAAAATTGGATAACATAGTTCGAAAACTTTGTTCAGTAAACGGACTCTGCTCACCTGTTCCGGGCAAACCTACAACTAAACCATAACCCACTAGCTGGTTACTTCTGACGCCTTGAACAGAAGCGAGATCCTTTATTCTCTGCCCATAAGTCATAGGCGACAAGATTAAACAGAACACCACCATCAGGGTAATAAAAGACTTCATGTAATTCTCCACGCTAAAACGGCCAATATTCGGATGAGAAAAAGCCGCTTAACCAGCCTTCCCGTTGTGCACTATCAAAACTACCCGAACCACTATATTGAATGCGGGCATTGGCTATTTTGGTTGACTCAATTTCATTGCTTGGGCTTACATCTGCAGGGCGAACCACACCTGTTAAGCGAATATATTCGTCACCATTGTTTAAGGTCAGCCATTTTTCCCCCCTAACTAACAAGTTTTGATTAACCAAAACTTGCACCACTGTTACTGAAATACTCCCGGTTAAATTGTTACTTTGATTGGCTGAAGAATCACCTTCAAAATCATTACTAGTATCCAATCCCAGCTGTATCGATTCGTTACCAATATTGAGCGCATTGCCGCCTAATCCTATTATTGGGTTTACCGCGACTCCGGTTTCTTTAGAGGTACTAGTGCCTGCTGATTTAGTCGCTCGGGTGTTCTCTAAAAGGTTGACAGTAATAATGTCACCAACACGCCTTGCTTTTACATCTGAGAAAAGGTTATTGGCCATATCAGCTTGAAAAATAGAACCATCATCGGCCACTTTTTGCCGTGGGATCTCGGGCATAATAGGTGCATAAAACGGGTCATTAGGCAGTGGCTCTCGACTGTTAGTTGATTGACAACCACTTAACAACATTATGCTGAGGCTGAAGCATAGATAAAATAATTTTAATAACCTTGTTTGAATCATCATTGTTTGACTCTCATTAAAGCTGCTGAATAACCTGACCCAACATTGAGTCAACGGCTGAAATTACTTTTGAGTTCATCTCGTACAGTCGTTGGCTTTCAATCAAGTTAACTAATTCTTCTGTGACATTAACGTTAGAGGTTTCAAGTGCACCTTGAATAATAGTACCAATGCCTTCTAAGCCTGGAACACCTTGAAGTGGCGCGCCACTTACAGCCGTTTCAACATACAAATTCTGGCCTGTAGGTTGCAAACCTGAAGGGTTAATAAAATCAGATAAACTAAGTTGCCCTAACACTTGAGGATCTGCCTGCCCTCTAATAGAAGCTGACACCTCTCCGTCTTGGGAAATAGTTATTTGCTGGGCATCTTCAGGAACTGTAATAGTGGGTTGCAGTAAAAAACCAGCGCCAGGCGTTACAATCTGCCCTTGATCATTAAGGGTAAATTGGCCATTTCTAGTGTAAGCATTACTACCGTCTGGTTGTAATATTTCAAAAAAACCCTCGCCTTGTACCATCATATCCAAAGAGTTTTCAGTAGTGAGCATATTGCCTTGTGTATGAGCCTTTTGTGTTGCCACCACCTTACTACCCGCACCTAACATCAACCCTGAAGGCAGCTCTGTGTCTGCCGAAGAACGACCACCAGGTTGATTAATATTTTGGTACAGTAAGTCTTCGAAAATAGCGCGATCTTTTTTGAAACCTACAGTACTGGCGTTAGCCAAGTTATTAGATATGACCGCGACATCAGTTTGTGCGGCATCTAAACCTGTTTTACTTATCCATAATGCTGGATGCATAGATTGTCTCCTAAAAATTCATTTATTAACCAGCGTCGTTAACTGCCATGCTGATCAACCGAGCTAAAAATCGGGTTATATAATGCGCAACAACTGGTTACCACGGGTATCAAGATCTTCTGCTTGTTTCATCATTTTCACCTGCATTTCATAATGTCGTTGCAGGTTAATCATATTAACCATTTCTTCCACAGGGTTGACATTACTGCCTTCGAGCATACCTGTGCGGATACTCACCTGTGGATCCTCTTGCGCAAGTTCACCACTTTTTAATCGAAATAAGCCATCAGTGCCCCGCTCCATATCACGTACATTTGGATTCACAAATTTCAATCGGCCTACTTCTTCCAACACAGTTTCCGGAGCACCTTGAGGTTGAACCGAGAGTGTACCGTCATTGGCTATATTCACATTGGATAGTGGAACCGGTAAATAAATCGGGCCAAAATCACCAATGATAGTATTGCCATGGGTATCTTTGAGTGCACCGTCTGGCCCTAACTCAAAACTACCATTACGGCTATATGCTTCATTGCCTTGTGCATCAAGCACTGAAAACCAACCATCACCTTGTATCGCTAAATCCAGTTCACGGCCGGTCTGGATCATGGCACCACCTTCATAATTATTGGTGACATTTTCGGTCATAGAAAACACTCGGGTAGGCAAACCTTCGCCGAAAGCTGGCATAGCACGAGCCTGTTCTAACTGGGATTTAAAACCAGTGGTTTGTGCATTCGCCAAGTTATTGGCACGCACTCCTGCACCAAGTAAATCTTGTTTGGCGCCACTTGCGGCAATGTAAAGTAGTTTATCCATGACAGAATCTTGACTTTGTTGGATCTTGGTTAAGATAACTGCAAGTACGATGCCATCTAAGGCTATTAAGGGATGTACATTTTAGATATAAAAAAGGCTGCTCGAAAGCAGCCAAATAAAGACTTATATATCAGTATGTTATTAACGAATATTAAGTATAGTTTGATTTAACTGGTTATTAATTTCCAAAGCTCTTGAGTTGGCTTGGAAGTTTCTTTGGGCAATAATCAGGTCAATCAGCTCGGTGGTGAGGTTAACGTTTGCCTGCTCTAAAGCCGATGAGTTGATATCACCAAAAGTACCAGTGGTCGCTTCACCTGCTAGAGCTTCACCAGAATCAATACTTTCTTGCCATTGGGTATTACTTTGTTGATTTAAGCCTTGATCGTTTGCAAAACGTACTAAGGCAACGCGGATAATGGGTTCTGATGTACCGTTGGAATAAGTCGCACGCACCAAACCGTCGGTATCAATATCAATACCTGTTAAACGCCCTACAGCTAAACCGTCTTGCTCTAATGAAGTGACCTCAAAAGCGGAAGCATACTGAGTGGGTTCATCAATTGTCGAACCAGTGGCTTCTAAAGCAAAGTTTGTGGTAATAGTTTGAGCAGGATCCGAGCCATTTGTTAATATACCAGCCCCTAATGCAACTGATGGGGCATCACCTAAAAGCAAGGAGGTACCGGCAGAGTCATACATTGCTGTAAAATCACCGCCCGTACTAAATTCTAACCTCATCGCTGCTAAAGGAGAACCAAGGGCAGTAGCACCTACAGTATTAACACCACCTAAAGCACCGTCTTCTAAAGGTTGGTCATCCACATAAGTCACAGCTAACCATTGATTTTCATTACCAGGGGTGCTGTCTTTTATGAAATAATAGGTTTGTACATGACTGTCACCTAATGAATCATATATGGTGACAGATGTGGCAGAGTTATAAGTTGTAGTATCATCTGGGTTAAAGAAGGCAGGATCATTTGCTTCATCACCAGCGGGTAAATTCATTTTGAGTTTAACCTCAGTGGTGGCTGTGGGCGAACCTGAAGAGTCTGGAATACTAACAGGCTCAGTGGTACTTAATGCAACTGACGACGACGTACCATCTGAATTAACTGGAAAGCCGAGTAAATTGTCACCATTAGAATTTACAACAAAGTTGCTCGAGTCTAACTTAAACATACCTGCACGAGTATAAGAGAAATCCCGAGAGTCTAAGCCTGGTACTGTGGCAAAAAAGCCATTACCTGTAATGGCTAAGTCAAGAGAGTTATTAGTAAACTGCAAGCTACCTTGAGAAAATTGCTGCGCTACTTCTTGTGCAATAACACCGTCACCAACTTTAGTTTTGCCACCCGCCAGTAAAGACTGAGCGTACACATCACCAAACTCTGCTCGAGACTCTTTAAATCCCACGGTATTCACGTTAGCAATATTATTTGCTGTTGTATCTAAGTCTCTTTGTGCTGCTGACACACCACTTAATGCTATGTTAAAAGACATATTTTATTTCTCCTGTTAACCGCCGATTTGAATGACATCACTAAGTGTGACACTTACATTGCCATCCAAATTAAGAATAATACCTTGATTACTTGCTGCCAAACTGACGCTATCTACATGCCTATTGATTGCTGTAGGCAATGAGATTGGCTCTCCTGCTACATTACCTTGTGCACGCACCACATAATTACCTACCGGCATAGTTTTGCCACTTGCATCGGTTCCATCCCAAGTAAATTCAACATTGCCGGCAGCCTGAGTACCCGCATTAATGGTTTTAATAATTTCACCCACTTCATTCTCAATGGTGATATTTAAATTTTGTACACTTTGCTCAGAAATAACCACACCGTCGACTCCCTGCCCTTCAGCAGAGATGTAGCCGATGTCACCTTGTAACAACACTTCCTGTCCAATCAAACTAGATGCCTGCAATGCTTGGTTAGAAGTCATGGAGGTGGCAAAGCTACTAAATTTATCATTAAGCTGCTCGATACCATCAGCCATAGTAAAGCTGGTCATTTGAGCTACCATTTGGTCGTTATCAACTGGTTTGGTTGGATCTTGGTTTGCTAACTGCTCAGTCAATAAAGAGAAAAAATCTTCTTGGCTCAGCTTCTGATTGCTGCCATCAGCCTCTGGAACCGTTTCAGGCTGCCAATAAAGTGAGCTGTTCAAGCCATTAGTTACTGTATCCACAATTATTCCTCTCTATAAATCATGCTGTCAGTCAGCATGGCTAGAAGCCTTAGCAAAGGCCTCGGCTATACGTCACGGCTAGCTGCCTTGACCCAGTCTTAATACGCTTCTAAAAATTCGTTTGGTAGTATCTGCTACCTGCACGTTTGTTTCGTAGGCTTTTGATGCTGACATCATATCTGCCATTTCCTCAACGACATTGACGTTGGGTTTATAGATATAGCCATTTTCGTCTGACATAGGATGACCTGGACTATATTCAATTTGCAGCGGAGCAGAGCTTTCCACTACACCTAATACGCTAACTCGAGAGCCCACACTTTGTTGTTGTGATGCCTGTTGTAATTCAGCAGCAAAAACAGGATGGCGAGCTTTATAAGTTTCGTCATAACTACTACTAACACTATTAGCATTAGCGACATTACTAGCAGTGGTATTCAAACGTACACTTTGTGCACTCATACCGGTACTGGCAATATCCATTACATTAAATAGACTCATTATTGCTGACCTCCAGTTATGGCTTTTTTCATACCTTTGATTTTCCCACTAAGAAACTCCATTCCAGCTTGATAACGTAAGCCGTTGTCTAGGAAGGTATTTCTTTCAATTTGCACATCGACAGTATTGCCATCACCTGTATCAGGCTGATTTGGGATGCGGAACTGTAATTCACCAGTGCCTTGCATTGCGCCCTTAATATGGTTGTCGTTGGTGCGAGTTAAATTATGATCTCTGGAATGCTGGGCGCTTTTCATCGCTTTTTGAAAGTCTATGTCCCTAGCTTTATAGCCAGGTGTATTAGCATTCGCTAAGTTTCCCGCAATAACTTCCATACGGTCAGTCCGAACCTGCAGGGCTTTATGATGAAAGCCCATTAATTTGTCTAGGTTGATAGCCATATATTTCTCCTCTATATATCGAGTTAAAGCAAAGGCTGTGCCATATGCATTACTAAACTAGATTAATATAGAGGTAGCGAACTAAAGTGAGGTTTTATAGAGGTTTTTTAAGGTAATAAAGGCCGGGGTTACATCTGACCATAGTAAATTTATCGCTCAAACCTGAGAGAGATTCAGAGGCACCGAGGAATAATATGCCGTCATCTTGCAGGCAAGCGGCAATCTTTTGCAGTATTTGCTTTTTCACTTCATTGGAGAAATAAATCAGCACATTACGGCAAAAAATAATTTCAAACTTACCAAGAGAAGAATAACTATCTAACAAGTTAATAGATTTAAAGTTGGTCAAAGCTTTAACTTGTGATTTTAATCTCAGTTTGCCGTGATCTGCAGGTTCAAAATAATCTTTTTTGAACTGCTCTGGTAAGCCACGAGAAATGGCCATTTGATCATATTCACCTAATCGGCATCGCTGCAACATCTCTTCGGAAATATCTGTCCCGAGGATCTCGATACCTGCACGAAAACTATTAGCCTGTTGTTTTTTAAAATTCAAAATAGTCATAGCTATTGAGTTAGCTTCTTGTCCAGACGAACATGCTGAACTCCAGATACGCAATGGTTTAGCTTTACTAGAAAACTGACTAAGTATGTTTTTTTCAAGCAGCTTAAAAGGGTAGTCATCACGAAACCACATGGTTTCATTAGTCGTCATGGCTTCAATGGCGGCAGCTTGGTGCTGCCTATTACCTTTAACTACCGAGTCAATGTAGGTATTAATAGAGGCAAAATGGCCCTGTTTGACTAAAGGTGTTAATCTACTGCGAACTAAATACTGCTTATTTTCCCCTAAAACAATGCCACAAGCTCGTTCCAAAAAATAACTAAATGAAACATAATGTTGCTGATCAAATTCTTTTTCCGTCACTCAATACTCTCTATCATCTTGCCTTTGTATAGACAACTTTTTCTCATTAACTTAATCAACAATTCTTTACGCATTGATTAGTCGTTTCCAAACCACTTCTGCACTGAGGTAGCTAACTCATCTGGGTGAAACTTAGCAATAAAATCGTCAGCGCCCACTTTTTCGACCATTGCTTGATTAAACACACCACTTAATGACGTATGTAAAATCACGTGAAGGTTTTTTAATTCTGGGGTATTTCTAATCTCTGCAGTTAGCGTGTAACCATCCATTTCAGGCATTTCGATATCTGATATCAAAACCCCCACTTTATCGGTTATCTCTCCTGTTTCGGCGGCGATTTCTTTTAACCTTTGTAAGGCTTCAAGACCATTTTTCGCTAATTCAATTTTTAAACCAAGTGACGATAGCGCTTTCTTAATTTGATTTCGAGCCACTGAGGAGTCATCAGCAATAAATATAATTTTTTCATGTTTATTTTCAACTTGCATACTTTTCGCAACGTCGTCACTCAGATCAGTATTAACAGGTGAAATATCGTTTAGAATTTTTTCTACATCCAAGATCTCAATTAACTCTTCATCAATGTGAGTTACCGCAGTCAAATAACTTGCCCTACCACTTCCCTTAGGGGGCGGCATAATGGATTGCCAGTTAGTGTTAATAATACGCTCTACTGAGCACACTAAAAAACCTTGTACTGAACTGTTATATTCGGCAATGATAACAAACGCAGTGCTCAAGTCGTCAATTCTTTTACCGCCAACTGCCAAGCTCATATCAATCACAGAAATAGTTTGTCCACGAATATGAGCAATGCCCCTAACTAACTTATTTAATCTCGGTATAGAGGTTAATGGTGGGCACTGCAACACTTCACGTACTTTAAATACGTTAATACCAAATCGTTGTCTTGAATTGAGTTTAAATAACAACAACTCTAATCTATTTTCACCAACTAGTTGGGTACGTTGATTGACCGAGTTAAGAATTCCAGACATGTATGACTCCAATACGAATTAAAAGCGGCGTAACTTTTGCTTATATCTTGCTTTAAGTACAACTATGTACCATTAAACCTCAACTTCGCTGCGTAGAACCGCAACAAATTGACACTTAATGTCACTCATAGCAGAGCAGAATAATAGAAATTGTAAAATTACTATTATAGCGACCGAATATTGACGCCTTATGCTCTGTTTAATATGCCCATAGCATAGACAACTTAACAACAAGAGAACATGATTAAATCACATTATTATCAAGCATTCGTCAGACTGTTCGCTATAACTACTTATATGTATATTGGTATAACGACGGCAGATGAAAATAATTTAATTAAACAGCAATTGAGTAGCCAAGCCGAACAATTTGTTTTAGGTCAACTTGACCCTAACAATGACAAAACCATTGATGCAGTAGCCATGCCTATTGATGAACGTGTTCATGTACCGGTATGTAGCTCTGAATTGACCTTTTCTTCGAGTCCAGAAGCACTTAGTCAATCGAATGTTATGGTAAAAGCCCAGTGTAGTGATAACGACTGGTATATGTTTATGGTGGTCAAAGCCACCGAAACGCAACCTGTTGTAATATTATCGAGTGCGGTCAGCCCGGGGACATTATTAACCACTGATAATGTTCATGTGGTTAAAATGGACAAAAAACGTTTAAGAAGTACCACATTTGCCGATATAGAAGATGTAGTTGGAGCCAGAATAAAACGTCGAGTCTCTGCAGGCAGACCAGTCAATCCGAATAACTTATGTTACGTATGTAAAGGCGACAACGTAACTATTTCTGCTGGCAACCCCAGTATGCGAGTGAAAACCAATGGTTTCGCGCTAGAAGACGGCAGAATGGGTGAAACCATTCAGGTTGAAAATAGACGTTCGAGTAAAAAGATACACGCACGTGTTGTGGGTACAGGGCAAGTGGAAATAGGTATTTAAGATATATTCAAACGACAGATTTAAGTCTCTATTCATTTAGTGCTGTTATTTGTTTTTTTTGTTAAAGTATTCGGGATCATGGCCGATAACTAAAATGAGATTAAATAAAAGGGAGTGGGTATTAATCATGTCTATTAGCAATATAAACAACGGTAGCCCTAAGGCATCTGTTGACAATCAAAAGCTTAGTCAGCAACAGCAGGCTTTGAATAATGGCAATGCGCAACAAACAAACGCGCAAAAAACTGCCACAGCCGGTGTTCGTCAGGATTCAGTTTCGTTGACATCATCTGCACAGCAACTTAGTCAGGTTCAGAGGAAAGGTACAGAAGCACCAATCAACCAGGAAAAGGTTGATCGATTGAAAAAAGCAATCCAAAGTGGTGAGTATAAAATTAATCCTGAATCACTTGCGCAAAAGATTTCAACATTAGAATCAGAAATATATGGCACAAAAGCATAAAGACAGCATAATGGATGCTGTCTTTTACTGTGATAAAGCTTATGTCTGAATTAAAAAAAGCAATTTTAAACCAACAAAAACTGTTATTAGATTTACAACAAATTCTTGAAACTGAACTTCATCTTATCAGTAGCAGAGATGCTGAATCACTGATCAACATGTTAAAAACCAAAGAAGCCCTACTTGATTCAGTTCAACAACAAGATACTGTTATTTCCAATCTGTATACAAAAGCAAGCCAAGAACAAAAAGATGATGAAGAGGTTGTTGCGCTATTTAATCAAGCAAAAGAAATAGTTTCCCAATGCCAGTTCCGCACTCAAATTAATCAAACCGCAGTAGAACAAGGCCAATTGCGCCTAGAGCACCTACGTAACCTTTTATTAGAATCAAGAGCCAAAGAGTCGATGACCTATGATAAAACCGGTCGTACTCAAGGTGGTAGTTCTAGTGGTGGGATCAGCGCTTAAGCTTCGAGCTTCGAGTAGAATAGTAAAAAGCCCAGAGAAAAACATCTACCCTCTTTAATACTTTTTTAAACCTATTTTATCTTTAAGCTAAACCCTAGAAGCTCGCCACTCGCAGCTGCTCTTAGTAATAATGAACTTTTTTAACACGCTTAGGACGTGCCGTGGATAAGTAAATATCATTAACCAATTTAAAGTCTAGTTCTAGTTCAGTTGCGTAAGTATCATTCCCTACTGGATAACTTTTTACCACTTTGGCTCCTCTTATCACTCCTTGTACTGAACTATCTAAATGCGTATCTTGCATAATTAAGCTTGAAAGAGACTGACCACCCTCGACCTTTTGTCCATATACTTGCTCAGTCAATTCGCGATATGCATCTAATTTTGAAGCTTTGAGTGCCATCAACATTTTACTGGACTCACTGGCCCCTTTTTGATCTGAAATAGGTGCATAACCAATAGCCAAAATAACAGGATAAGTTTCAGGAGCGACAGTTTCCCATTCAACATGTTTATTAAATAGGTTTGAACAGCCAGTCAAACATACACTTAACATTGCTGTTAAAGCTAAAAATCGACTGCTTAGTTTGTTAACCCTTAGTATATTTACCATTTTTCTAACACCCTACTGTTCACTGTTTTAATATCACTATTCTAGGTTTTGGTCTGCAATAACCATACCTAAAAACCATTATGCTCATATAGGTACGATTTGTGCTTAAAGATTTGTACTTATATAAGAATAGCTAAACATAACTAAACAAAGTTAAACATATTAGAAAATCTGACTGAAATTTGACTATGTATTATCACAAGAACCACTTTACGCATGTTAGAAAGGTAAATTATGCACCTAGGTAGAATAATACAAATAAGCGCCGTTTTGATGTTACTTGTTAGCAGCAGTCCTGCATTGGCCATTTGGTTCGAGGCCACAGGTCAAGCCGTTATCCACAATGGCGAAAAAGAAGCAGCCCGGCAACAAGCCACTCAAGAAGCCATTAAACAAGCGCTACTGTTCTCAGGCGCGTCAGTTAAAAGTATCCAGTCTCTTGTAAATGGATTACTTGAAGACGACCGCTTTGAAATTCGCGCTTCAGGCGAAGTTAATAACATTGAGTTGATTGATGAAATTTACCACGACGACTTTGTAACGGTTTCCATAAGAGCAGATATATTCCCACAAGAAGCATTATGTTCTGCCTCAGATTACAAAAAAAATATTGTTACCACTTGGTATAACATCAATAAACGGCAACAAGCTGCCGTCGGCAACCTTTATGACTTTGGCAAGGTGCTAGCTGAAAAGATACAAGAAGAAGCCCAAAACCATGCTAGATATTCATTTATAAACCGAGTTGAGCCCTACTATTTAAACCCAGCAGATAAAGACAAAAAATCAACCGCATTTAGCCTAGCGCAAAAAACCAATGCTCAGTACGTGCTTTTTGGTGAAATAGTAGAGTTTGCAGTAGAAACCTCTACCACCTCAGCCATGCAATTTTGGAAAAGTGACCAAAGCAAACGAAACCTGACACTGTCCTTTTCAATGTATGATGGCAACTCTGGTGAAATGGTTTTTCAAGATACACAAAACATTTCAGCTTTATGGGACTTTGACCCATACAAATCCATAGACAGTAATAGTCGGCTATTGTGGGGATCTACATTTGGCTTGGCTACCGAAAAGGTAATACAGGAAGTAGTGCAATCAATAGACGACTCTGTTAGCTGTTTACCTGCATTGGGACGAGTTATAAAAGTGACAGGTGAGAGCCTAAGCATAAACATTGGCAAACACAATGGCGTAAAACAAGGTGACAAATTAACCTTATTTCAAATGAATCAGTTTTTTGACACCCAAAATTTCCCACACCGACAATTTCAGTTACACCCAGAACAAGTAATAGTAAGACAAGTATATGCCGAAACCGCAGTGGTAGAGTCAATTACAGGCGCCCCTTTGGCTAATATTCAACCAAACGATTTTGTAGCACGCAGATAAATACTAAGAAGGGTTTAAATCCAAGTGCGACTGGGACATAATGCCCCGCGCTAAACTCAGTCCCTGTAGTTTAATGGATAAAACAAGGCCCTCCTAAGGCTTAGATCTTGGTTCGATTCCAGGTGGGGACGCCACAGCGCATTATCAGCATATACCCTCGTTAACCTAAAACCACTCCAGTGCAATAAACATAAAGCCTACCGCCACTCTACCTGAATATATCACTTCAAGAAAAGTCAGCCTAAAAGGCTATTTGTTAAAACTATTGATACTCATGTGTAGCACAGGATTATCAGAAGCGGATAAGCTAGTTAAATGTTAAGTTGATTGATAGGGTTATCATGCATGTGCTGATTATTCGCATTAGCTTACCTCACAAAAAACATCACTTATTTGTGCGTCACTCACCCGCCTCACAAAAAAGAACACTAATTTGTGCGCTAGTCGCCAATCTCACAAATGCACTATTTAGCCTAACATTCGCTCTTCCTTTTTTAAGGTTTATTGCCTTAGTTAAAAACATTCTAGATAACCACTATCCCAATATTAATTTAGCTATGTATAATCAAATACATATTCACTTTATTAAAGAATGATATGCCAACCGACCCGTTAGATGACATGCCGAAAATCAGGCTAGAAAAAGATGACTTGGAATCTTTTCATCGCACTAGAGCACAAGCTACTAATAAAAGCTCAAAAAAAGGTAAAGAGCCTGATGAGCCACGCCCAGCATCTAACTCCCCTTCTTGGTTTGCTTTTTTGTTTTTACTTATCATTATTGTGGCTGCAACTGGTTATTGGTCGTTTCAACAATATAAAGTATTACAGCAAGCACAAAGTCGTATTACAGAACTAGAGAGTCGTTTGTCTGCAACGGGTGAAGATATGGATCAATCAGCGGCTGCATTACAAGTTAAAGTATCTGAACTCAGTTCAAAAACAGAACATTTGTGGTCCGAAATGGACAAACTTTGGGCTTCGGCTTGGCGACGTAACCAGTCTGAAATCGGCGATTTAGATAAAACGGTTAAGGCGCTAAAAGTCGCTAATGAAAAAAGTGCAAAAAATCTGAGTAACGAAACTGCGGAAAATATTACCAGTATTGGCTTGGTGAAAGAGCAATTGGAAAATCAGGCCAAGGTGCTAAATCAATTAAATAAACAATTTAACCAAGTCAGTAGTATAGATGCTGATTTTGAACAGCAACTTGCGAGTTTACGTGAAAAGCTTATTTCGACTGCATTAGCTAATAATGGCTTAACCGATCAAATTGATGAGCTACGCCGAAGAGTGACTGCTGCAGAGAAAAAAGCCAATCAAGTAGAAAACATGCTTACTGGGCCAACTTCGTAGCATTGGATAGGGTTAATTAAAGATATAAAAAAGAGCGCTTAGCGCTCTTTTTTTATATTTGGAGTTGAGTTTATTCAGCTGGACTTTCATCTGCTCTTTTAGCTGCTGATTCTTTAATTAACGTCTGTAACTCGCCTTGTTGCGCCATTTCCATAATGATGTCACACCCACCAACTAGCTCACCATCAACCCATAGCTGCGGAAAAGTAGGCCAATCAGCGTATTTAGGTAACTCAGCTCGGATATCAGGATTTTGTAAAATATCGACATAAGCGAACTGTTCACCACAAGACATTAACGCTTGGGTGGCCTGAGCAGAAAAACCACAGTTAGGTAATTTAGGTGAGCCTTTCATATATAAAAGTATGGGATTTTCTTCGATTTGTTGCTTAATTTTTTCAATAGTGTCCATTGCGACTCTCTTTAAATTTTTGTGGTTAAGATCAATAGATCTATATCTGGCGACAAGTTTAACGTTTTCAACTAATGATTAATACTCTACTGATCTTTTGATGGCTGGTTTTAATCACTTACTTATTCCGAATTCAGCTTAATTAACTAAATTTACACTTGAAAAACAGTATCAAGGCGCAATATCTGATGTATTGAAAAATTAGTTTTATCTAATAACAAACCAGCGCTTTTACATTGTTATATAAAGTACTAGCATTTACTGGTTATGAATTTAAATACACATCACCCTTTATGGAGAAACATCATGGCTTTTGAATTACCAGCTCTTCCTTATGAAAAGAACGCGCTTGAACCACATATCTCTGCTGAAACCTTGGAATACCACTACGGTAAACACCACGCCACTTACGTAGCTAAGTTAAATGGTTTGGTTGAAGGTACAGACTTGGCTAATAAAAGCCTAGAAGAGATAGTTAAGAATTCTGAAGGTGGCGTGTTTAACAATGCGGCACAAATCTGGAACCACACTTTTTACTGGAACAGCCTTAGCCCGAATGGCGGCGGCGAACCTTCTGGTGCATTGGCTGATGCAATCAATGCAAAATGGGGCTCTTTCGCAGACTTCAAAGCAGCGTTGAATGACAAAGCAGTCAACAACTTTGGTTCTAGCTGGACTTGGTTAGTGAAAAAAGCTGACGGTAGCCTAGACATAGTTAACACTAGTAATGCAGCTACACCTTTGACTGATGCTAGCTTGACTCCTGTACTTACTGTTGATTTGTGGGAACACGCTTACTACATTGATTACCGTAACGTGCGTCCTAAGTACCTTGAAGGTTTCTGGGCATTGGCTAACTGGGATTTTGCTGCGGCAAATTTCGCTTAATAGCTCAATATAAAAATAATAAATATTAGCCCTGTTAATCAGGGCTTTTTTTTTGGTGTTTTTCAGCAGACAATGTTTGAACTAAGATTCCGATGTTGCTACTGCTAACGCTCACTAAAGCCAAAGATTATGCGACCTTTTATTCACAAGGCTTTTTAGTGACTGTAACCAAAAAAGGTAAGTTTGTGTTATCTGACACCATCAGTTTTGAACGTTATTTTGCTGGTATTAATGTGGGACAAGCTTTGCTTTATATAAATAGCCTAGAAAATTTAGCCGTAGCGCTGGGTCCAGCTAACTTCGCAACCAAATTCGATATTCAGGCTGGCGGTGAATGACGAATTGTAATTGTACTTAAATAAAGAATTCTTATGACTGAACAACAAAATAACCCTTTGCATGGGCTGACACTACAGACCATTCTCGAAACTCTGGTAGCCAAACTTGGCTTTGAAAAAATGGGCGAAGAAGTCAAAATAAATTGTTTCACCAGCGATCCATCGATTAAGTCTAGCTTAAAGTTTTTGCGTAAAACGCCTTGGGCAAGAGAAAAGGTAGAGCAACTGTATTTGTACACCCTTAAAACTTCAGCCAAACAAAAACCTAAGAAGCCAACAGAAGCCTTTGTTTGGCCAGATCTCACTAAAAACAATCCCGATAAAAATTCTTAATTAACTTTTGTCACTGTACCTAAATCAATTTAAGGAAACCTAAATGAGTAAAAATGCAGACTCACTTTTTAAACCTTTTAGCTTAAAAAGCTTGTCACTTAAAAATAGAATTGCCATGGCTCCCATGACCCGTAACTTCTCACCCGATGGCATACCTACTGAAGACGTAGCAGGTTATTATCGTCGCCGTGCAGAGGGGGGGACGGGTTTAATCATTACCGAAGGCACAACTATTAACGATCCCGTCGCCACTATGGATGGAAAAGTCCCCAAAATACATGGTCAACAAGCACTAGCGGGTTGGGAAAATGTTGTAAAAGAAGTCCATGCTGCTGGAGGTAAAATCATGCCGCAACTCTGGCATGTTGGCATGGCACGTAATCCGCAAAAAGCACCTTTCCCAGAATTACCAAGCGCTGGCCCTTCTGGATTATTATCACCTGGCAAACAAATCGCCGAACCAATGACAGTTGAGCATATTCACAGTGTTATTGATGGTTTTGCTGCAGCGGCTGCGGATGCCAAACGTATAGGTTTTGACGGGGTTGAAATTCATGGCGCTCATGGTTATCTCGTCGATCAATTTTTCTGGAGTGGTACCAACCAACGCACTGATGAATGGGGCGGTAGCATGGCTAACCGAAGTCGTTTTGGGGTAGAAATTATTAAAGCTATCCGTGCAGCCACTGATCCTGACTTCCCAATTATTTTACGTTATTCACAATGGAAGCAGCAGGACTATACCGCTAGATTGGCCGAGACCCCAGAGTTATTGGAACAGTTTTTAGCGCCACTAGCAGATGCAGGTGTGGATATATTTCATTGTTCAACTAGGCGCTACTGGGAGCCAGAATTTGCAGGTTCAAACCTCAACCTAGCTGGCTGGACCAAAAAACTCACAGGCAAAGCCACGATGACAGTAGGCTCTGTTGGCTTAAACGGAGACTTCTTTGGCGCTTTTGCTGGCAAAGGCTCAGAAACACGCTCAATAGACGATTTAATCGAACGTCTAGATAAAGGCGAATTTGATTTAGTCGCTGTAGGACGGGCTATATTACAAGATCCAAATTGGGCAAATAAAATCCGCCAAGGTGAAATAGATAAACTAGAAACCTACTCTGGTGACGCGTTAACGACCTTATCCTAAGACATCTAAAAAAAGCGCCCATTAAAATGGGCGCTTTTTAGTTAAATCAATAAACTCTCGGTTGATTAACCTTCCACTTTACTCATATCACCTGCTTTAATAATTGAGAAATTTTCAAGTGTAAGATACTTGTTCATCACACGTTTAACATCATCAGCAGTTAGAGCCGCAAGTTTTGCCTCATAGGCTTTGTTCCATTTCATAGTTCTGTCTACTACTAGATTTCGGCGTAACGTTCCCACCAACTCTCTGTCCTGTGCACGACTCACTTTTTTACCTTGCAACAGTCCAGATTTAGCGCTTTCAATTTCTTCGTCAGTAAAGCCATCTTTCAACATGCGACTTAGCTCTTCCTTAAAGCCTATTTCGACTTTGGCTAGGTTGTGCGGTGCACATATCGCGTAAGCCCCTAAAGTGGCTTTGTCGTCTTGAGTGTTCATGTTTAGAAACGACCCCGCCCCATAACTTAATCCGTCTTTTTGTCTTAATCTTGTGGCTAAGCGACTGTTTAAGAAGCCACCACCAAAAATATAGTTGCCTAACTCTAGTGCTGGTGCATCATCACTATTTGTTCCAACAGGTAGCATAATGGCTGCAACAAATGTTGCATTTTCTTTGTCTGGCGTATCAAACGCAGTAGGGCTGGCAGTTACTTCCTTATACGGATCTGGTACACGCTCGTAAGTATTTTTAGCATTCCAATTACCGTAAAGGGTTTCTAACTCAGTTTTGATTTGATTTTGATCGAAATCACCCACTAAACCAATATTCATGTGATTGCCGCCAAAAAATGACTGATGGAAGGTTGTTAAATCACTTAATTTAAGCGCACTAAGTTCGTCTAAACTTTCTTGGAAGGTTTGTCGATAATGAGGGTGACCTTTTTCATATGGATTTTGTTTACGACTGTATTCGTTAAATGCCAGTCGTTGGGGATCTTGTAGATTTTTTTCAATATCTACCTTTAAGGTTGATTTGTATTGTTCAAACTCAGTTTTATCAAAAGCAGGATCGCTCAATACCTTATGCATTAACCTAAGTGCCGCTGGCAAGTTTTCATTAGTCGTGGTGATATTGGCCACTAACCAATCTGTCCCGCCTGCAACAGCAACCTGCGCTTTTAGCTTATCGAACTCATCCTGAATTTCTTGGCGAGATAGTTCACTGGTCCCCCGCATCAGCATTGCACTGGTAGCATTGCCAATTATACCAATGTTTTGCAAACTTTTTTCAGTACCTAGACTCATCTTAATAGAAACGACGACAGATCCACCTCGGGTCTTTTTAGACAATAACGACAGTTCAGTGCCATTACTTAACTTTGTTTCAACTGTACGTGAGTCGATGTTATCAAAAGAGGGTTCGAATACTTCACCTGCGGCAATTTTTGCGCGACCTTTATAACCTTTGATCATGTCATTCACATTAGCTACAGCAGGGATCTCAACGCGATCAGGTGTATCTGTGGGGATAAAATGTCCAGCGGTACGGTTATTACGTTGTAAATAGCTATTGGCTACGCGCTGCACATCTGCGGTATTAACCTGTTCAATTCTGTCGCGGTGTAGAAAGTATAAACGCCAATCCCCCATACCCAGCCATTCACTTAGGTTTAATGCGATACGCTCTGATGAATTAAACGATAACTCGATATTTTTTAGTAAAGTACGTTTTGCTCGCTCTACTTCTTCATCGGTAATGGGTTGGCTATTTAAGTCCTCAAGTACCGCGACCATAACGTCAGAGGCCTTGCTTAAATCTGCTTTTTTATCGACTTCGGCGAAATAAATCGCCAGCCCAGGTTCTTGCCACTGAAAGTTAAAGCCAAAAACACGACTGGCTAGTTTTTCTTCAACTAACGCTTTATGTAAACGACCACTAGGGGTATCGCCTAAAATTTGACTAAGTATATCAATGGCGGCGTAATCTTCATGGGAGCCTGCAGGAATATGATAAGCCGCGCCTGTCATTTGAACGTCGCCCACACGTCTTATGGTCACACTTTTTTCACCATCTTGTGCTGGTTCAGCCGTGTATAAGGGCCTTATCACTCTGTCTGGTTTTGGAATAGGTGAAAAGTACTTATTCACTAATTCTAGCATATCTGCTTCTACAAACTTACCTGCCACAATTAAGGTCGCGTTGTCTGGTTGATAGTACATTTTATAAAAAGCTTTTAATCTGTCGATAGGTACATTTTCTAGATCGGCTTTAGCACCAATAGTGGACTTTCCATAGTTATGCCACATGTAAGCAGCCGCAGAAATTTTTTGTAGGGTAATACCAAATGGGCTATTTTCACCACGTTCAAATTCATTTCGAACGACAGTCATTTCACTATCAAGATCTTTTTTGGCGATAAAAGAATTGACCATACGATCTGATTCCATGCTTAACGCCCAATTGATATTTTCTTCGTTAGCCGAAAAAGTTTCAAAATAGTTAGTGCGGTCGGTCCAAGTGGTGCCATTTGGACGAGCACCATGGGAGCTCAACTCTGCGGGAATATCTTTATGTTTAGGGCTACCTTTGAAAACCAAATGTTCCAGTAGGTGAGCCATGCCTGTTTCACCATAGTTTTCATGTTTTGAACCCACATGATAAGTGACGTTGACTGTTACTGTTTCTTTAGTTTGGTCAGGGAATAATAAAACACGTAAGCCGTTATCGAGATTATATTCGCTGATCCCTTCAACTTCGGTTATTTTCTCAAACTTTTCTTTGGCAAAAACCAAAGGTGATGCAACCAGAGTAATACTCAATAGTGCGCCAATAAATAATGATCTTTTGAACATCCGTTTATCCTTCTAATAATTTCAACTACGACTTAAACGTAGCCACTTAGATTTAAGCCATTAGACAATAATTAACTTTGTTTGTTAAAACAACTTCAGATGTTATTTAATTGGGTAAATTTAATACCAACCAACCTAAACTGAAGTAAAGAGAACAGTAAAAAAAACACAAAAAAGCCGACTCACAGAGTCGGCTTGAAGCTAGCTTTTTCAAATAACTACCTACAATTCGGCAGCTAATCGTGTTCCTTGATTAATTGCACGTTTGGCATCTAATTCAGTTGCCACATCTGCACCACCAATTAAATGGTGTGGTTTAGTCAACCCCTCTACTAATTCCCTAAGGGGCTCTTGTCCGGCGCAAACAATTACGTTGTCGACATCCAAAACCTGCACTTGGTCATTGACTTTAATATGCAAACCAGCATCATCAATTTTTAGATATTCAACACCAGCCAGCATACTCACACCTTTACTGAGTAGACCGGCTCTATGGGCCCAGCCGCTTGTTTTACCTAATCCTTTACCAACCTTTGTAGATTTACGCTGTAACAAATAGATTTCTCTAGGTGAAGGTGTAGGAGAAGGTTTCATGCCTTCAATACCGGATCGAGAGCCAAAGGTCATATCAATCCCCCACTCTTTCATAAAAGTAGGGATATTTTGACTGCTAGACTCTCCCGCATGGGACAGATATTCCGAAACATCAAAGCCAATACCGCCAGCACCAATGATGGCGACTTTTTTGCCAACTGGTTTTTTATCAACAATCACATCGATGTAACTCAGTACTTTACTGTGTTCAATGCCTTCAATGGGTGGCGTGCGAGGAGCAATACCAGTCGCGATTATCACTTCATCAAATTCACTGCCATTTAGGGTATTTGCATCAACCCGAGTGTTGAGTTTTACAGTGACATTATGTAACTGTAACTGCCGGGCGTAATATCTAAGAGTTTCAAAGAACTCTTCTTTCCCAGGGATTTGTTTGGCAATATTAAACTGCCCACCCAGCTCACTAGCAGAATCAAAAATGGTGACTTTATGACCACGTTGCGCCGCTGTAGTGGCCGCAGCTAAACCAGCTGGACCGGCCCCTACTACAGCTACATTTTTTATGGTTTTGGCTGCTTCAATATGCAATTCAGTTTCATGACAAGCACGTGGGTTAACCAAACAGCTAGTCATTTTGCCTTCAAACACATGGTCTAAACATGCCTGATTACAACCTATGCAGGTATTAATTTCATCTGCACGATTTTCCATAGCCTTAATTACAAACTCAGGATCGGCCAAAAATGGTCTTGCCATTGATACCATATCGGCATCACCACGGGCTAACACTTCTTCTGCCACTTCTGGCGTGTTGATACGGTTTGAAGTGATAACTGGAATAGACAAGGCTTTTTTAAATTTCGCGGTAACCCAAGTAAAGGCTGCACGCGGGACTTTGGTGATAATAGTGGGGATACGTGCTTCATGCCAACCAATACCAGTATTGATAATAGTCGCGCCTGCTTTTTCAATGGCTTGGCCTAACTCAACCACTTCATCATAAGTCGAACCGCCTTCAACCAAATCTAACATCGACAAACGGTAAATAATAATAAAGTGTTCACCCACAGCTTCACGCACTCGACGCACTACTTCTAGGGGCAAACGAATACGATTTTGATAGGAACCACCCCACTCATCTTCTCTGTGGTTAGTACGTGCTGCGATAAACTGATTTAAGAAGTAACCTTCAGATCCCATTATTTCAACGCCATCGTAACCGGCTTTTTGCGCTTGTAGTGAGGTATTAATAAAATCTTGGATCTGTTTTTCTATACCTTGGGCATCTAGCGCCTTAGGTTTAAAAGGATTGATTGGTGCTTGCACCGCAGAGGGCGCAACTAAGGCTGGATTATAGGCATAACGCCCTGTGTGCAATATTTGCATACAGATTTTGCTGCCATACTGATGCACTGCATCAGTAATGGTTTTATGATTGGCTATCGCTTCGTCTGTATCTAGGCGCCTAGTATCTTTGTGGGTTGCGCCTTCATCATTTGGCCCTATTCCACCAGTAACAATCAGGCCTACTCCTCCCTTAGCACGCTCAGCAAAATAAGCGGCCATACGTACATGACCATTAGGCGCTTCTTCTAAGCCTGTGTGCATGGATCCCATCAAGACACGATTTTTGAGTTGAGTGAAACCCAAATCTAAAGGTTTAAGTAGGTGAGGGTATTTGTCTAAACCTTGTTCTAATGCTGTATTGGCTGTCATTTAAATATTGTTCCTATTTTCTTAATTTTGTTTACGCTGACTTACATGCCAGAAGATTTTTTGTGTAATTCGGCATACACAGGCAAACGCCTTTGTTGCCCTGCGGCCATAGCTTCTTGTACATCAGGCATTTGAAACATACCGCTTTGCCATGTGGCCATATAAGTTAAGCTATCTGCTACATTGTGGTCACGTGTGTAGTTAATCATTTCTTTACAGCCAGCCACAGCCATTGGGGAATGCATGGCAATTTTGGCAGCTATTTTCATTACCGCTTCAAGCATTGTTTGCTGGTCGCTAAACACTTGATTTACAAAACCACAGGCTTTTGCCTCCTCGCTTTGCATGTTGCGGCCGGTGTAGGCCAATTCGCGGATCAAACCTTGAGGCATAATATGAGGTAAACGTTGTAATGTGCCTACATCGGCGGTCATACCTAATTCAGTTTCTTTAATAGTAAAATAGGCATCTTCAGTGCAATAACGACTATCTGCTGCACATATCATATCCACAGCACCACCAATGACTCCCCCCTGCACGGCCACTAACACTGGAATACGGACTTCTTCCATTGCATTAAAACTATCTTGTAATTCAAGTACTAAGCGACGGGTACGCTCTGCTCTTCTTGCTGGTTCGCCTTGAAAATCTTTGGCCATATTAGTGAATACTGACAAATCCATGCCGGCACTAAAATGTTTACCTTGGGATGAGATAACAATCACCCGCGCTTGAGACTCAGCGTCAATTTTTCTCACAACAGCGGGCAGTTCTCGCCAAAACGCTGGCACCATACTGTTGAGTGCTTCAGGACGACTCAATTGGATATGAGCAATGTTATTCTCGATACTCACAGATAAGGTTTCTAGCGCTGAAAAATCAATATTCGGCACGGGTATTCTCCTTGGCTTAGTACGCGCTTATTACTGAAAGTCAGTAAATAAAGCCCAAACTGTTAACAAAAAATTAAACTAGACAGCGTCAAGATAAAAGCATATGTTGACGCTGTCAAGATAACAAACATCAAATTTATTAATAGTCGGTTATGAGTCAACAAACAGCATTGAAACAAAAACAAAATAAGCCAAGTTATCATCATGGTGATTTACGCATCACACTGCTCAATGCCGCCAATGTATTGTTAAAAGAAACAGGTATTGAAGGTTTATCTCTACGTAAATTAGCTGACAAAGTGGGAGTATCTCGCACCGCCCCATATCACCACTTTAAAGATAAAAACCAATTATTGTGTGCTATCGCTGAAAAAGGTTTTGTGCAATGGCAACAAGATGCGGCAAATATTTTTAACCAAACCGGGTTATCTCCCAAAGAAAAATATCGTCAATTTTTTCATGGTTACATCAGTTATGCCGCTGATAACCCAGAACTTTACGATTTAATGTTTGGTCGTACAATTTGGAAACAAAATAGTGCCACTAGCGAACTACGAAATGCGGCTTACCCAAGTTTTCACCACCAAGTAAAAATGACCAAAAAATGGCAAGAACAAGGGTTAATGCCCAGCGGCGAAGATACTTTACGTTTGTCGCAGGTCACTTGGGGCACTATGCACGGTATAGCACGATTATTGATTGATGGGATCTACGCTGACCGCAGTCATATAGATGAAATGTGTGATTGCGCGGTGAATTTGTTTACGCAACAAATTACCCAATCAGAAGATTAAAACTAAGGACTAAGACTATGCAAGCCATCACCTTAAAAACTAAAAATAATATCGCTATTAAGGGTTACTGGTTTACGCCACAGGGCTTAGATGCAAAACCAATTATAGGTCAAATAGTCATAGCTTCTGCTATGGGGGTGGCTCAAGCCTACTACCAATCAATTGCCAACTGGCTAACTGAACAAGGCTATTGTGTTTTAACCTTCGATTGCAGTGGCATCGGAGAAAGCAAAGATAAACATTTGAAAGAATACCGCTGCAATATTCTAGACTGGGCTACAGATGAATATTCGGCCGCATTACAATTTGTGTTAGACACAGATTCAAGCTCCCCCATTTATTGGTTAGGTAATAGTTTAGGTGGCCAGATATTCCCATTAGTTGACAATATTGAGCAAGTTAAAAAAGTAATTACTGTGTCCTCTGGTACAGGGTATTGGAAACACAACGCGCCTGCACTGCGTAAAAAAGCGCCTTTATTTTGGTACTTTATTATGCCCCTAGCCACCAGCTTATTGGGTTATTTCCCCGGGAAAAAGCTTGGCATGGTTGGCGATTTACCAAAACAAGTGATGTTTCAATGGCGACGTTGGTGCTTGCATCCCGAATACTGCGTCGGAGTTGAGTCAGAAAGTGTAAAAGCGAAGTTTCAACAACTTGAAGTGCCACTTGTTTCTGTTTGTTTTAGCGACGATGAAATGTTGTCCTTAACTAATATGCATGACTTACATGCTTTATTTGGCAATAAAAACAAAGAGCTAAAGAATTTGCATCCTAAAGATTTAGGAGAAAAACGTATTGGTCATTTGGGTTTCTTTAGAGAACAATTTAAAGATAACTTATGGACTCGGTTGCTGTTAAGTGAATTAAGCTAACAGCTCACTTCCAACCTTGTAACCATTGCTCTGTATCTTTTAAGCTTGGCCAATGAATATGTGTTGAACGTTTAGAGATAATCGCTTCTAACAAACATGAAATGACAACCCCATCCTCATCATATTCCACCTCCGTAATAATAAAGTGCTTTTCTTTATTCAAAGGCACTACTGCAGTCCATTTACTGTTCTGTAGTTTTTTAGGAGAAATTATGTTCAATGGCTTAGCTAAATTAAGGTTTTGACATTCTAATCACCACTCGGCGGTTTTTAGCTCGTGTGCTTTCGTTAGTGTTAGGTGACACATGACGTCTTTCGCCATGCCCAGTGATTTCTATACGTTCTGGGGCAACTCCCATTGAACTGAAAAACGCTTTTATTTCCACAGCTCTGCGCACAGAAATCTGTTTATTGATTTCTCTACCGCCATAACTGTCAGTATAACCGTCTAGCAACACCAATTCTAAATCAGTATCTTCTTTTAAGTATTCTCCAATCATAGCTAAACGTTTCTGGGAGTATTTAGTCAACTTAGTATTATTGAATTGATAATTAAGCACTGTATAGGCAATGTCTTGAAAACTATAAGGTAATAGATTTGCCACACATTCAGCAAATTGTGTGTAGGGCACAGCAAAATTACTGGCATTTAATCCCACTGCCACTTTGTCGTATTGGTTGTACCAATCCTGATAATAAATAGTTGGCCAAAACCCCTTCTCTAGCTCAGACAGCATAGTCCAAGCGGCTT
>TARA_R110002153_G_scaffold55616_13_pt1 | contig 26400 bp, 18 predicted proteins | sample TARA_R110002153 | Tara Oceans TARA_R110002153 (sample SAMEA4398193) | marine metagenome | biome: Polar Biome; feature: [SRF] surface water layer (ENVO:00010504); material: water (ENVO:00002006), including particulate matter (ENVO:01000060) such as... | depth 5 m | reverse complement strand
CTACGCTATCCGATGTTTTCGGAGAGATTGACATTAACGACTTACCAAACTTTGAGGAGAAGTTGAACGAAGAACAGTTCCGAGGACTGATGAAAAAAATTGCCAACATCCACGGAGAGAAGAGTGGTAAAGTCCAAAATCGAGAGTTCTACAACAATACAAAATATCTCTTCAAACTCAAAGACGACGATTTCTCCCCCTATGGTGAGGACCCCAAAGTCGGAAAAACTATGTTGTATTTTTACACTCACGCGCTTGGAGGGTTAGAAGGTGCTATGGGAGAAGATTGGTCGCATTGGCAAGATTTGTTAGCAGAAGCATTCCCTCAACTTTTTACCGACAACACATTTTTTGCTGAGGACGAAGAAAACACTCCCGAAGAGAGAGTGCTACCTTCATCGAAGAGAGAAGTTAACAGGGGGAACCGTAGTGGGAGGCTGAATCCCGTAAGGTTTCAAAACGCTTTCCAAAGAAACAGTGATGATAATATCATAACAGGGGGCGCTAAATTACGAGAATTGAAAGATGCTTTGGAGGCCGCGAACATGCCCGAAGATGACGAGTATTATATTGACAAATACTTGAAAGGCTCACAGGTAGAGATTGATGTTCCGCAAGAAGGAACTCAAGAAGAATACATGCGCGAACAATTGGGTGATATGAGTGCCGAAGATTATGTTGGGGGTTATGAAAACCCCATAACAGGGAACACCATAGGGCAGTCCCCAATCATAGGGCCTATGTTGATGGGAAGCGAATACGGCAACCCCGCCCATGACTCAGCCAATATGCGCAATGACACAAACATGAAAGTCGAAAATCACATATCTCCTATGGCCTCGATAAAAGCCATGCGTCATCAACAATTACTATTAGAAAAATTAGGTGGTAAGCGCGAAGCAATAAACACAGAAGGTGGCACTTTCTCAAGAGACAAAAGAAGTAGAGATAGTGACAATGAAAATGTTCACTCCTCAGTAGTCGACCAAAATGAATCGAAAAATCGACTTTTGATTGCTCGCACTTTATTGTTTCAAAACCACCATGGTATTGATAACTACAATGAAGACGACCATGACGCACACAACAAAAAACAAGAGTATGCCGACATCAGTAGGGTTACTCATCGCGACCCATTAGGCAGGGGTGAGCGCGCAGGGGGGATATATCACAATGAACTCATCAGCGGTGAAGACACTCCCGACAATCTCGCTATCTACGATAAGGATGATTTCGATAAAGCACACAGGAGCAGAGTGGTTGAATTACCAACCCCTTTAAGAGACAATATAGAAGACAGACATCAATTGATGTTTGCGCTGACAAGTCCAAATAACAAAGGTGAAGTTTTTCACCACAACGCGGCCAATGTGTCATATGGTGACTTGCTTTGGCAGGAGCGCCAAGCCGAGAAAAAGAATATCTCTCACGGTAATCAAGGGTTTTATAAAAACGATGATGGTGAGATGAAACAATACATCGTTGACTCTACACCTTTACATTATTATCAAAGAAAAATGCACGCACTAAGGGGTGAAATGAACCAAGAGAGAATAGATGGGAATACAGAACAGGCAGAATTGATGGAGCGCTTAGCGCAAGAACAATCCGACCTTATTACTGATGTTCTCGGTGAGGTGCCTCCAATTACAAAAAATGAGTTGCGCGATAACTATTTGAAAGATATGAGAGACCAACACCAGCAATCGTTAGCCGTAAGTCAATTTATGAGACCATTAGTGATGTTTGCCAATCCCGAACTCTTTCAGCACCATACACCTCAACTCAATAATCAAGCATGGGCCGATACGAAAATGTTTGCGCATCTGTGTGAGTCGTTTTCGCGCAACCTCAATCCTCAACAGAGAGAGAATTTCTTGAGAAATGGGGAGGTGGTGGGCATGAAGAAAGGTGGCTCAAGGGGCAATGTTAGCGACATCCTTCGCGACCATTTCAAATCACAAGGCGTGTCCGAAAAAGAAGCAGAAGAACTAATTTATGGTAAAGGTAGCGATTCTATATTGTCTAATATCACACGCCCCGCTTCAAGATTAACATGGACCGGGGACCGGAATGAGGGCAACTCAATCAAAGGGTTTGGTGACGACGGTGAGCAGTCGATATTTGCTATGATTCAAAAGTATGTCAATGGAGAGACCGATTACCCGCCTACCACCACTAAGCAAGGTAGGGGTAATGTCGACGACTCAAAAGTAGTCAAAGACATTATTGATTCGGTTTTGAAGACTCTACCTAAAAACCCATCAACCGCGCAAATAACAAAGGCGCTTCACGCTCGTTATATCCCACACGGTGAAGAAGGAACCAGTAAAATGGGAGAATTACCTATGGGTATGATACAACGGTTTGGTGAGATAGATGAGAGTCGCATAGATGTAGCAAAAGACCCTTACAACTACGATAAATTGAGTGGCGGACACCATCACGAAAACATGATTGACGATACCTACTCACTAATGAGTGGAGGAGAGGCTGTGATGACTGATAAATTAAAACCACGCAGTATGACGAATGAGTTGAGGAGCCTCGATAGGGTATTCCGACAATTGTATAAACACACAAAAGGAACAGGGAATGGTATTCCGGGGAATATCAACCAAGTTTCACTTTTGAATAAAAAAGGCGATGATTGGAAATCCAAACTATCTCAACGCATGGAGAAGTTTATTTCTTTATTACAACAGGATGCCGTAGCATTACCGCCTAAAAGAAACGCAGTTAACTCAATGGCTGATACACCGACAGGAGGTATGGATATTGACACCGTTCAACACCCTGCCATCGAAACATGTCGCGAATCGAACAAGAAATACGGTCATGCCATAAGACCCTCAAACTCCTATCGGACCCCGGAGTTGTCTCAAGGGAAACTTGCTGTTGATTCTCATAACGATGCAGACTTTCACGGAAGCCGCAGGGAATACACTATGGCGATGGACCCGTATTCTCTTCGCGATTACAACCCAAATCTCAACCCCTATACCATAGGCGCGGACAACAAATCTCAATTCCCTCCGGTATCTATTCAAGAATCGGGTGTGCCGGGTTCAAATATCAACGCCAACTACGCGGGTATATTCGGGAATGCGGGAACCGGCGTGGATTTGAGACTAATGGATGATGATGTGTTCGACCACTTGACCGACGATACCCTCATTTTCAAAGCCGACGGCAACCCTGTTCCTATAAAATCAATGCATCGTATTTTCGACCTCGGCGACTTGAAACACCTTCGCGGGTTTAGTGGAGATTGGGTCGCTTCGCATATTCCTCAAGGAGAACCCATCATCGTTCAAAAGAAAGGAAAGAAAGTCAAAGCGCATAACGCTGATATGAAATTGGTCGAACTGACCGAAGAGATGCACGATGAGATGGGTAAAGTTAACGACAAAGACTTCGTGGTCCATGCCGTCATAGACGGAGAGAATTTATATTTCATAGATTTACTTGAAGCCGCGGATGAGAAAACCCACAATATGCCCGCCAATGATAGAGTGCGTCATTTGCGCGCCCACTTTGAATCGTCGGTTCATATCAAAATGCCCGAACCCTACAATACCAAACGCGCGGATGATGAGGGATTAGAAGAAGCAGTTCACTTGTTGCGCGAAGAATCCTCAAGTGATATTCTGTTGCGAGATGCTTCAACCACATACATGAGAGGAGAAATCCGCCACCCAAAGTGGGTCTTACTCAGCAAAGAAAAGAAAGTCGACATTATCATTCTTGACCGTAAAGGTATGAATTATCGAATCGGTGTCGGCCCAATCATGAATCCCGAAAATTACGGCGCGCGTTCTGTTGAGATGGATGGAGAACATTACATGGATGTAGGAAGCGCGAAAGGACCAAGAGGGTATGACAAAGGAGAATACGCAACTGTATTCTGCACAGGCTCTACTCAAAGTGGTGAAGAGAACCCAACATACAAAATCCGTTCTGCTCGTATCGACCGCGACGCTCACCCTCAAGCCGCTGACAGTGTTGAAACATTATCAATGATGGTAAGCGACTCCAAGATACCTCATAGAGTTCGACTCAACAAAGGCTCTATCCACATTATATTCCCTCGTCTTGATGATGAAGTCATTTACAAAGTTAACGAAGAAGAAGGTGGTTGGATGCTTGAACCTCAAAAGACGCTATGGGGCAATAACGAAGAATACTTCATGAAGTTGTCCGAAGATATGCGCCCTCATTGGGTTCCGTTCGCGACTTTCCTTCTCAAAAATAAAAAGAAAGAGGGTGAAGTAAAGCCCGAAGCACCCGCAGGACACACGAAGAAGCGCAAAGAGGTTCTACCCGAAGAAGAAGAGATTATCAAACGCGGTCTTGAAATGGCTGAACTGATGCTGGACCGCGTATCAAAAGAAAAAATAACCTCCACAGGTGTTGAAGGGCTTGGAATAAATTATGCAGGGGCAGATGTTGAATCTCCACGCGGCCCAACCACCAACATGACTGACGACACTAATTTGGACTTCGACCCTTCGGCGCGAGACTACAAAGAAAAACCCGCGACCACAGACAAAAAATCAACTCGTATTCGCACTACTGAGGGCGAAGAAGCCGTGACAGACAATCGCGGCAACATCACTATAACCAAACCGCGCGTTTGATATAGAAGAAAACCGTGACGAGATTCAATGGCTATACTCGCCCCCTCCACCAACGCCCCCCTTGTTCTCAAGGGATATGGCGATGATTTGGTAGTAGCGGGCTATGCTTCGGTCGAAATGGTCGATAAACAAGGCGACCTTATCACTCGCGGCGCATTGAAAGATGCGTTTAGTGGTTTTATGAAAGCAGAAGACTTTCGCAATGTTCAACTCGCGCACTCCAACATTCAAGTTGGGACAGTCATTCCTACTTACACTGACAGCAACGGGCGCATTTGGAAATCCGAAGTTGACGACACAGGAATGTTTGTAGTCATTAAACTACGCGGCGATATTGAAAAAGCCCGTGAAGTTGCATCCGAAATCCGCAAGGGCAACCTGCGGTCGTTCTCAATTGGCGGTCAAGCCTTTGAGCGCGTCAACAAAAGCGATGCAACCCGCGGCGACTACCGCGAAATCCGTCGTATGGAACTCCATGAAGTTACGATTTGTGAAAAGGGCATTAACCCCGAAGCACAATTTCGTATTCTAAAGGAGGACACAGGTGATACTATGACCGACCCAATGAGTGAATTACAAAATGTATTAGAGCGACTATCCAAAAAATTGGATGATGAAGATGACAAAGAAGACAATGACAAAGCAGATTGTGATTGTGGCGATTGTCCTAAATGTAACAAGAAAGACGAAGACTCCGACAAAGGATTCCCAATGGGCGACGATAAGCCAATGATGGGCGACGATGACGAAGAAGACTCCCCTTTCCCTCCTAAGAAGGAGAAACCCAAACTCGACCTCGGCGGACTCGGAGACGATGACGAAGACGACGAAGACGAAGACATGATGTATGGTGATGACATGACAGCAAAAGGCGATGATATGATAACGACTGACTACCTTAATTGGCTTGAACGAACAGCAAAGTCCGGTGGACATGATGTTGCTGACGCTCGCGCACATTTCGATAGTGTAAACAAAGGATATGGACCCGGACAATCCGGCTACGACCACCGCGGACAAGGTTCTCTTGAAGGTGCTGGCGAAGACGATTCCGGCAAGCGACCTAAAATGGATTTCGGTAGCGCACCAAGCGGTAACAAGAATGTCATTAAGAGTGAATACATTCTACCCGAAAATGTCTCCAAAGCAGATATTGAAGCCGCATACGATGTGTATAAGGCGGCAACCACAGAACAACAATTCAAAGGCTCTCTCGGAGAATACTTCGCAGAACGCCTATCCAAAGAACAACGCATTGCAAAGAACGACAAGGCGCGAAAATCCTATGATGCTCGCCGCCCTCTTCTTGAATTGCAAAAGGCTGTGGTCGCACTTGACGACCGAATCAGTCGCGTTTCATCCGGTAATGGGACAACACTCGCAAAGAGTGCTTCATCTACCGCAATTACCGTTCCCGATACTACGGAAATGGCAGATATGTCGTGGGACGATGTTCACCGACTTGCCTCCAAAGCATTGAAGGGAGAGTGAAATATATGGCACGAAATTATGTAAGAACAGTTCAAGACATGGAAAGATACTACTACGGTGGTGCGGCTCAAACAGGCTACACCTACTCAAGTGGCGACATATTGAAGGCAGACAGCCCAATGATGTCAACAACAGCCGGAACCTACCAAGCAGTCTACGGTCGCAAAGTATGGTCTCAATTGAATCAAGAATTCAATGCCTTTTCTATCCTACCTAAGAAACCATGGGAACGAAGCGGATGGCGAATCCTCACAGAGCGCGCATCTTTTGAGAAAGGTGGCGGTCTTGCTGAGAACGCAACACTACCGGACACTTCTCGACCGGAATTCCTGCATGTCGCGGCAAAGCCGAAGACCATTGCTCACACCTTTGACTTGTCCGAGGTTAGTATGTTCTTATCCGACAAAGACGACGGAATGGGCGATGTTCGCCAAGTCTTGAAAGAAGAAATGGGTAAGCACCACGCTGAGCATGTTAACAAAATGATGCTTGAAGATGTTACAACCCCTGCTGGCAACGACTTTGAATCACTTGACCGTGTTACAGCAGACTCGACCAAATTGACTGTTGCCTCCGGCTCAGTCGATTCTTTGACGGACCACGACATGTATTCAATTACTCGCGACGGTAGTGCGGCGTTCCACAGTGCGGAATGTGACATTGGTGGCGACGGTAGTGCAACATCGGTTAACCGCAACCTATCACTCAACCAACTTGATGGTTTATTCCAACAGATTTGGACTCGTGGTGGTAATCCAAAGGTTATCCTAACCGGCTACGACACTTTGATGCGCACACAGCAACTCCTACAATCTCAACAACGATTCATGGACAGCAAGCGTATCACTCCTACATACTCCGGTGTGAAGGGTGTTCCGGGTATTGAAGCAGGATTCATTGTTGCAACATACAATGGTGTCCCAATCATTCCAACAAAGGATATGGGCGACGAAGGCGCAGGTTCTTTGTCTCGCGCTTACTATCTTGATACTGACTATTTGTGGTTCCAAACTGCAATCCCGACCCAATACTTTGAAAGTGGTATTGAAACCGGCGACCCATTCGCGATTAACCGACTCGGCCAAGAAGGTCTTTACCGAACAATGGGAGAACTATGGTGTTCTTTCTTCGGTGCAAGCGGTTCTATTCGCGACCTACAATGATACAGGAGATGATGAAAGATGGCAACGACAATGACACACAGAGGAATTACATATGTGCAAAATGGCGCAGGAACGACAACTATGAACTTAGAATTAGGTTTGTGGGCTGGTGTGGACCAAGATGACGCGACATGGCTAACGGCTTATCCGGGCGCTTTGACCTCATTTGAACCACGACAGACTGACGGTGCAAACCGTCATCAGCCACGATTGGTTATGCTCACGCTCAATGCGGCAGTAGCAGATACAAACACATTAACCCTAAGCGGAGATGTTAACAAAATTATATCAGTAGTCGCGCAACGAGCCGATGCAACAGCAAACATAGCGATTGTAAAGACCAGCGATTTAGTCTTAACTTTCGACATGGAAGGAACAGCCGACGGCACTACTGATGACTTAACTGCAATGGAATTGTGGTTAGTAGTCGCTTAAGGTGATTGCTTATGCCTACGATTACATACAAAGGTCCGCACAAGGCGGGTCGCAATATGGGTCGCATGGGTCATTGGTTTTGGGGTAAGGAAGAACAAAGGTCACAAGAGTGGGTTGATACTCACGCTCGCGGCCTTGTTGGAGAATTCGTAGTTGACGGCGTGAAGTTTGCGCTACCTGCCCCTAAACCTGTAAAGGTGGATGAGGGCAACGACGGGATTCCCGACATGAAGTGGACGAAAGGCGATATTATGTCGTGGTTGGACGAGCAAGGGGTTTCATACTCTGTGCTATCAACCAAGACAAAGTTAATCGCGAAGGTCACTGAACACCTTAATCCAACCGAAGACTCTATGAGCGAAGGCGATATGGATAACACAACAGGAGATGAAGAATAATGGCGGCAGGTAACACACTAAACACACGAACACATGTATTGGGCGATATGCTCATGATGGAAGGAACATTTACAGACGGTGGGCTTGATGTCCATTACGGAGATACTCTCCGCACAGTCGTCGCGGCTGGCGGACATGTGACAAGTTTTTACAATACAGGTGTAGAAAAGAACGGGGCTACCGATGCGGGTGATACGACCTTCACGGTCAAGACTGTGGATATGCGTCTTCACTTCAACATTGGAGAAACGGTTTATGCATCTACAATCGGTGATGGAAGTGACCTTGTAAGAATTGGCGTTATTACAGCAATGGCGGCAAATGCGACAGGTATGACAGTCACGACTGTGGCGGCAGTAGCCGCCGATGCTGTCCTATGGAAATGCGGACCGGACCAAAGCGCAGTCACATTGAACGATGGTAGCCTTTCAGTCTCCGTTGATGAAACCAACAATTATGTTGTATTCGGAAATGGTAACTTAGGCGCGGCAAGCGTAGCGCACATTCAAGATGGTCGCTGGTGGATTCTCGGCTTAAGGGCTTGAGGTGATTCACCTTGACTGACACCAAAGTGTTTGAATTCACACCCGACCAAGCGTGCGAAACAGGTGCGGCAGTAGCCGCAGGTGTTCAAAAAGTTCTTGATGATTACACTAATGGTAAAGCAGTCGAAGGCGTGACATCATACACTATGCAGGGCAATCTCTATGTTGTGGTAGTCACCGCTTGAAGGTGATATTATGGCAGGGCTAACTCCACAAGACATTCATCGAATGGCTAAGCAGGGTTGGAAACAAGACGAAGGCGACCGCGTGGATGACACCCAACGAGACAGACTGAAAGGTGTTGTCAAGAATCAAAATACTCGTTCGCGAAACATTCGCGATGTTCTCAACATTGGCGCAGGAACGCGCTGTCGTCATTGTAGCATGTTGCATTTCTGTTATCTTGAGAGATGCGGGGCATGTAACAAAGCAATGGACTACAACCTCGGCAAAGTGGAGAAGGTGGTTTGATGTTCAATCTTCTCAAAAACGACCCTGCTGAAATTGGACGAATGCTCGCAGAAGAGCAAGCGGCAAGACAAGCAGAACAGCAAAAAGTCGAAGCAAATTATCAGCCTCATTTTGAAGAGTTGAGACGGCTAATCGCAGAGAAGAGAGCAGAGGCAGAGGCCGCTGAACAGAAGTTGGCCGAGGAGACAGCAAGGTTGAATCGGGGGCAACAGTAGTGCCAACGGTCTTTCAAACAGGTGAGCGAGCATCTCGTCCTCTTGACCCTACGCGCTTATACTACTCATCAGCACAGAAGGTCGCGGACATTCTTCAAATCCCTTTACCGGACCCTGTGTATCTCACAGCAGATTCAAACACTAATGCCACAACCGCTACTATATCAGCGAGTGATTACAGACACACCGGCTTTGAAGTCGGCGACAGTATTGAAATTGCAAGCGATGTCGAGATGGGAGAGACTGTGGTTATCACTGTTATCGCTCGTAATGGTAGCGGTGTGGTTATCACATGGGTTGGCGGAGTCACAGGCGACTACGATATTGCAGACAACGCGTATATTCAACCTCTTCAATCATTCACCAATGGCAAGCGCAAAGGTGTAACGAAGTCTCAAGTCGAGACTTTGATTCAGCGCACCCAAGATAAAATTGATAACCTCACTAACAACTCGTGGAGACCTCAATTGCAGACCGCGGAATATCTCAATTTCGATACATACAAACCATACCGACGACGATACTACACAGATTATGTCGGTTCGGTTCCTCTCTATTTTCGCAATGTTCAGCAGATTATGCGACTTGAGATTTGGCAAGGTAGTGAGTATCGCGAGATAGCATGCGCAGAGGTGAGACTCAAGGTTATTGATTTCACAAACCTAACAGCAGATAGCGATGCTGTCTATCTATGCCCCGGTGGTGGTGGCGTTGCTACCCTTACGGTGGGAACATCATTATCAAAATTCAACGCTCAATTCAACAACACTACTACCGCGCAACAACTATCCGACCTCATCAACAAAGACTTGAGGCGTGGCAAGGAGGCTATACTATTCTCTCCATCTTTCACTCACGAAGACGCGGAGGCAAGCGGCGGGTCCGTAGTTGCCAATCTTCATCACGAATTCATGTCGTCAGCCAACGCAGACTATGGTAGCGCGCAAGTCAAAATTACAAGTATGCGTCGCGGTGGCGCAGGAGAAACAGCCACGATTGCTGTCAGTGACGAAACAGCCATCAGTGTCACAGGTGCGACTTCATTCTTAGGAACAGTAAGTTCGGCCACATCAACTGCTATTACTCTCGCCGACTCAGCACAATTTGCAGATTACGGTATTATTAAAGTCGGCGCTACAATAGGATATTACACAAGCAAGACAGGCAATGTGCTGAACGGCGTCACCGACCTCGCGGGCGATGTGAGCGCGGCGGCGACTGCGGGAGTGTCTGTCGGCCAAACAAGATTCACCATTGATTATCACGGAGGAACAACCGGGGACGAAGCGCGCTTGCGTGATTGGTGGTGTGACTACGATATGGGTATTATTTATTTCAACAACACATATCCTTACTTCTCATGGAACGCTGTCAAGGTGACTTATGTTTATGGCGAGCGATATGTCGAGAGAGCGATTGAGGATATTTGCACCAAGTTGGTCGCGATGGATTTGATATTATCCGACGACCGAAGCGTGCTTCTCCCCGAAGGCTCACAGAATGTTGATTTGGGGTCAAAATACCAACTCCTAAAGGCTCAAGTAGCGGAGACCCTACCGCGATACATTGAGGTGATGACGCTTGACTGATTACGGGATGAAATGTGCATGGTTGTTTCTAAAAAACGACACCGGACAAGATGTGACACCGTTTAATGCCGGGCAATTTGAGCAACAAGATGATGGTTCTCTTGCAGACCCCGGAACAAAAAAGAGAAAAGCGGAGGTGCAAGCGTGGCTTGACAGTTTTATGCCACCAATGCCTAAACAGCAACCTCAAGAGCAACCTCAACAGCAACCTCAAGAGCAACCTCAAGAGCAACCTCAACAGCAACCTAGTATGCCTTACCTGCCAAATGAAACCCCCGGACAATGGAGACAGAGACGCGTGCAACAGGCTACTGATTTTAGAAAGCCGCGAGGTGATGACGCTTGACTGAGTTGTGGGATAAAGACGCTATGCTCAAGAGGTTAGCCGTTCCTCTCAAAGAAGCAAACAGACAGTCAATTTATGGCGATGAGGGGCGTATATTCCTTGTCGCGGCGGCAGATGCTATGGGATATGGTGTAGACGCAACAAGCAACATCCTTCTCAGTGACGGAACCAAGATGGATTCAAAGCACCCCGATTATAATTCAATAATCGAAGCCGCGATGAAGCAAGCAGGTAATGAAGGTTCAATTGGGAGGATATGGTAATGACTCTTGAATCCCTTGAACTCATCAAGAATTTATTCAATAATGGGTGGAATCGCGCCAACTCTTCACAGAGAAAGCCTACGATTCAAGACATCACTACCGTCGAACCGGGTGGTAAAAGACTTGACTTGTCGCGCTCCGATGCTATCGTTCTCTATGAAACAGCACACAACGAAGAACAACCCGAAGTTTTCTATGACTTTGTTCACACCCGTATCAATGTAACAGTTGATGCGCGCACAATGGAGGGTCGTGCGCAGTTATCAAAGATGGAGGACGAGGTTCGGCGTATCGTTCACGCGAACAGAAAAGGCGATGGAGCCAATTTCGACCGCTTACTCTATAAGACGCGAACTGACCTTTCCGACCGGACCAAGCGGTTGCACCGCATGACATTCCAAGTTGAAATAGTGACTTTCAGTGAACTAATAGCATAATAATGAGGGAAATAAGATGGCATCGACAGTGTATAAAGGGGATTTAGCAGAAGTAACATTCGGACATGAATGTGGATTAGCATTGAAACACGGCTCTATGGGTGGCGGCGGTGTCGCTACATACGCCACATCTCCTACAAGTTTAGGTTCGGGATATACAGCCGCGACCAAAGCAACCAGCGGAGGTAGTGGTAGTAGCGCAACTGTCGCAGTAGCCTCTATTCTCAGTGGTGTTGCTTTGAGTTTTGAAATCAGCATATCGGGAACCGGCGAGACAGCAGGAAGCACCGCTAAAACACAAGCCGATGCCTCCGCATCAACAGGAAGCGGAACAGCCCTCTCTATCAAGTTTGACAGTATTGACACTGAGGGTGCAGTTCTGTCCGCAACCCTCCTCGCAGGAGGAATCGGCCATGCTGTTAATGATGTTATTACGCTACCAAACGCAGGAGGAGTCGCTGTGAAAGTCAAGGTTCTTTCAATAGCGAACGGGCAACTCGGAACAATCACAGCGGCATCACCTGCTGACGGAACAGGCTACAATGTAGGCGATGTGCTTACAGTCGCAGGTGGAACAGGTGGAACAGTCACAGTTGCGACCTTAATAGCACCCGGACTCACCATGACAAAAGCAACCAATTCAGCAAACGCGGACTGCACCGACATTACATTCGGTGGCGCGGTGGCAGGATTCTTCGACTCAAGTGGCAATCTCAAATACCCCGCTGGTATGCTTGTTGGTTCAACTCTTCGCGTAAGAGGTTCTTCGACCCCTTTTCTTGGCGATGATTATGCGACAACAGGCAACACATACACCATTGTATCAAATACTGCTAAAGTAATCACAGTCACTCCATTGATGAAAGCAAATGGCGCGTCCGGCGATAACGATGAAATCCTCATTGATGGCATCGGAACGCCTACATGTGACACAGGAATGTCTTTCAACGCCTCGGCTAAATTATCGGACGAGTCTGTTCTCACAGACCAATTTGTTGGTCTTGCGGCAACTGTCGCATTACCCGAAACTAAAATCGAAATCCGCCGAAGCCATGTTGTTGGTCTCGGTCGTGATGTTGTAGTGCAAGAACCTCAAAGCATGAAGAACGAAGGTGGCGCTATTGAAATGATGATGAACAGCGCGCGTTGGCTATACTACGCTCTTGGCGCTCAAGTTGTTAACGAACCCTCAGCGGCCAAAGCAACCTTCTCAACAGATGGTGCAGAATCCGACATTGCCGCGGGCGATGTGTATTTTGAATACACAGGAACCGCGTCCAACCCACCAACAGCAGGAGAATACTTACTTATTGTTGACGCAACAGCAGTTGAGTTCCCAACAGACCGAGCAGTAGCCGCAGATAATAAGAAGTGGGGTAATCTTAATGGGGGTAGCGTTGATGGACTTGGAACAGATATGGAGAATGCAGAACGCAATGAGATTCGTCGCGTTATTCATATTGATGCTTCGTCCGACCCTCGCCGTATCTATGTTGATGAACCATTTACCTTCGACCACGCGATAGCAAACATGACGCAGAAAGTAGTAGCATACCACGACTCAAGCACTAATGGTTCTCCTCACTTTGATACAGCCGCGGCAACTTACGGAGCAATCACCAACCGTCAATCACGACTCATATTTGAAGGAGCAACCGTTCCTTCATTCACACTTGAATCAAGTATGCGAACGCGCAACACCGGCTCTTTCAATGCAAGCGGCGAAAGCGAAGCCGCGCCGGGTTCTGCATCCGACAACAAACAACTCACTCGTGTTTGGCGAGGATGCAAAGTCAAGGACTTTTCACTCGCGGCTGATGCAGACGCAGAAGTTAAACTTTCAGTCAACTTCGACGCGCTTTACTGCTACACAGACACAGGGCGTCTTGAAGACACAACCCCCGCGAACAAAGGAGACCGATACACGGCTCACCGAATGTTTGAGAATATCGCTAATAGCGGTATCAACAGAAAGAAAGCAGGTATCGCACCAAATACTGAGAAACCATACTTTTTCTACAATGGTTCGATTAGCGCGTTCGGTATCAACATTGCGCAGATTACCAACTTCAATCTCACAGGCAACAACAACATCGAGAACTTCTTGACAGTTCGCGGTTCTTCTTTCAAAGAATCCCGAAACAGTCTTGGACAATCCCTTGAGCAAGTTCCCTTTGGTGGTTCGCGCAACCCTAATTTGTCTGTTGAGAAGACTGTTGAATACGAATTGAAAATGGCAATCATCGTGTCCGACCCACTTCTATGGCACGAATACCGCACTAACCGCGTTCATGGATATACTGAACCAATCACCCTTACCCTCACCAAAGCAGGAGCAGGAGCGAATCGCGAACAGATTATCGTCGTTATTGACGACTACATCATCAGCGAAGCACCACTACCAATCCCCGAAGACAAGGGAGTTATCAAGAGTGAAATGACAATCATGCCAAAGCATGTGCGCGTCATCTCACACGATGCCTTCTTGGGTCTGTGATAATATGAAAGATTCTTGTTGTTGTGGGGCTACCAAAAGTAAGCCCTGCGCGTGTATGAAAAAAGACATAATGAAATGTTCAAGTAAAGAACCAAAATGCCCTTGCTACAAAGACAAAGATAGCATGAAGAAGTCCTTTGAAGCGGGCTGGTTTGTTCTTAAGGATGCCACAAGATTGAAAGGCATTGAGCGACAGCGGTGATATATGCGCGACAGTATGCACTTAGGTGGAGGACGGGCATTACGAGCCTCACTTAAGGTTGTCAAAGAAGAAATTGTCGAAGAAGAAATCTTTCACCCCGAAGCCGCGAAGACCGACGGCAACCCATTTCCCGAAGAAGTCATTGATTATAATTCCCTTACCGTTGAAGAATTGCGCGCGCTTTGTCGCGCTCAAGGTTTAGCAATAACAGGAAAGAAGGCGGAATTAGTTGCCCGTCTAATGGAATCGGATGCCCCCTCGCAAGAGGCTGTTGAAGTGACCGAAGATACCCCCTCGCAAGAGGCCGTATCAAGCGACGAAACAGGAAGTGTAAGTAATGAATCCGAAACCGAAACAGCCAACACAATTGGTTGATAATGCAATGAGCCTATTGGTAACAACAGATGCAACAGAACATATGATAAGAGCCGACCCCAACAATCCCGACATCGGATTGAAAGTGTGGATTCGCGAATTATCGTTCATGCAGATGCAAAATGCCATCAAGACATTTTTGAACATAACCGCAACCGGCGGAGTCGATATTGACCTTGCCGCCTATTGGAAACACATGTTCGCAGAATGTATTGACAAGACCGAACCTCGTCTTACTCCTACTCAAATGATGCAACTACAACCATTCGTTGCTCAACAGTTAACCTCACTACTACCACAGCCACAGGACTTAATTTCAACCCCTTTGAGCGATGGGGAGAACGAATAGAAGAAGTCTATTCGTTCATGAAGGCCCCCTCGCACAAACCCGAAGATTTGGATGTGGAACTGTTCATGAACGCGTCTGCATATTTTGTCGCAAAACATTATGGAATACGATTAGGAGAAGTGTGGAATATGACTTCTCATGAATTCACAGAATCACTCGGATTCGCGGCGGCGGCAGAGAGAATTAAAGCAGAAGAAATGGAAGCCGCAACCAGCGACTCTAAGGGCAAGATGCGCGTAGCGGGAACTGACGCGGGGCAACCAATGCCGTTTAGCAACTGAGGGGATTATCATGACCGAAATGGAAACCTTAGCGAGCGAATTTCAGCAAATGAAAATTGCGCTTCAAGAGATAGGCGTTGTCGGAAACGCGTATGGTAAAACCGCAGGTGTTATCGAGAAGCAACAGGGTAAATTATCCGCCGCATTTCATAAAACTCCGGTTGTTCAATTAGCAAAACAATTCAAAGGAATAGGCAAGCAAATGAAAATTTTTGGTAAGTTGGTGGCGGGGAACACAAGCCTGTCGGAAGAGGAGAAAAAAGAACAAAAGAAAAAAGCGACATCGTTGACAAAGTTAACAATCGCGATGGCGAACGCCACTTTCTTCGGAAATCTAATGGCTGAGATGACAGCAAACAATGTTGCTTTATGGCGCAGATTAACGATGGCTATGATGGGTATTATGTCCATATTCTTACTTATTGGTTTCGCAATTGCGGTAGTATCAGTTGCGTTCAGTGGCGCGGAGACACCATTGCTGGATTACACAGAAGGCATACCTGTCCTTGATGAAGCCCTAATGGGTTTGATTATGGCACTGACAGGTGAAGGCGAAGGTGGCGTGGCGGGTGCGATAAATGTGGTGGCGTTGGCGTTTGTCCTCGCAACAGCCAGCGCGGTTTTGTTTGGCCTTACCGTCGCCACCATCGTCTTCCCGCTGACTGTCTCCGTTGGTGTATTTCAATTAGTCAAAAAAGAAACAGATAACACCGAAATCGCATTTGCGGCGGCGGCGGCGACGGCACTCATTCTTGCTGGTGCGATAGTAGTTGTAAAAGCCGCCTTTATGGGCGCATTCGCAAAAGGGGTGGTAAGTATTGGCGCAATGATTACTGGCGCAATAGGACTGGCATTACTCGCTACCGGCTTAATTGTCGGGGGTTTAGCCATGCTCTATGCATTCGCAACAGGTGAAGTAAAGGGGTGGTTAGGTTGGGTCGTTGGAGCAATTGGAGCGTTTCTTCTTGGTGTAGGAGTCGCTATTGTTATTGGTTTTACTTGGTGGATTGTCGCTATTGTCGCTATTGTCGCATACTTAGTTGCGATTATTTACCGATACAGAAATGAAATTTGGGATGCGCTTGTTTGGTTGAAGGATGCGGTATTAAGTATGCTTGAGATATTCGTCGCCATCATCATCGTTGTCTTCGCAACCGTTTGGTATAGTCTCTTAGCAGGTGTTGCGTTAGTCTTGGGTACTCTTGTCGCTGTTAGCATGGCTGTTATTGGAATCATTATTTTCCCCTTCGTATTCCTTATTGATTTTTGGAAAAGTATGTGGGCTGGTTTCAATAAAGCGAGGAAGTCGGGCTGGACGGGTATTGTTACTTGGTTGAAAAGCCTACCATCAACCGTAGTGACAATCGCCATAAACGCGGCAAAGAAAGTATTCAACGCTGTATTTGGCGTTTACAACAAGTTTGCGGCACTCATGACATTTGACATACCCAGTTGGGTCCCGCTTATCGGTGGTAATACATTTAAACTCCCACAAGTTCCTATGATGGCAAAAGGTGGTATTGTCAACAAACCTACACTTGCTATGATTGGTGAAGATGGCCCCGAAGCAGTAATCCCTTTAAGCCAACGCAACAACCCGAAAGGAATTGGTTTGGGTGGTAATAGCAACGGACCAATTACTATTAACATTAACGCAAGCGGTATAACTGACCGAAGCGATAAACGCGCTCTCGCTCGCGAGATAGGTGAGGCTATCCGTGAAGAAATGAACCGCGCTGGTCGCTCACACGGTAACAGGAGAGGTGCGTTGTAATGTCAAGAATCCGCTTGGTTAGGAAAGACAAAAAAACCATCGAACTTGACGCTACGAGTTATACTCTCACCGTCTCTCGTTCTGTTCCTGTCATTCCTATTCCTGTCCTCGCTGAGCGATTGGCTATCGACATCAACGCAGTTCAAATGGATATTCAAATTGACTGCATACTACGAGACGACGATTGTTCAGCAACATCATTTCAGCAGGATGCGGCTTTCTGCACAATTGATTTTGGTTTAAGCGCAGACACAACAGGGGGTCAAAACGACCTCTACATAGACGGTGCTACACCTGTTGTGACAATGGCAGACCTTCACAACAAGACTTTTGAGTTAGCAACAGCCTACACCAATAAGTCAAGAGCGCGTCTACCTATCACAGTCAAACTCAACAACTCCTCATCAAGCCACACATTTGGGAGTGGCACTCCTCTTCTAACTCTCGGCATTCAAGGAGCAACAACAAGCGCGCACATTGCTTCACGCATGGTCGCGGCTTTCGGACAAAGCAATTCATTCAATATCCAACTCACATCGACAGGCTCGACATCCGACACTCTTGGTAGCGCATTTACGATTAGCGCGGTGTCCGGGTCTAATTTTGCAACCGGCGTATCGAAAGTCATAATCACCGCAGTCGAAAAAGGGCCGGATGGGAACAACACCACTCCGAACTTTTGGAGTGATAACGGCACTCTTGCGAATCCTAAGTTTGAAATGTTTCACGGAGGAACATTACACAATTGCAAAAGCGCGGGTGATAAACTCCAAGACCTTATTGCCGCAGTAGGCAACTCTAATCTTTCCGGCCCATCGGGAGGTTTATTGGACCTCGGCCTTGACACAGACACAGATAACGGACTTGATATGAGTTTTTCACTTGGCGACCTTTCAAGCGATTACATCATTGGTCTCCAAATCCCTTACAACTCTCTTGTTCAAAAAACAAATACCGACACCTCAAGCGATGGTTATGTCGCGCGAAACTTACTGATGGTGACGGGTATGAACTCCGTAGAAAAACAAAGTAGCGAAGGGAATATATACCCATTCGGAACCGATTTTGAAGTATCGAATAAACGAACAGGGATTCGCGGGACTGTGGTAGGAATAAACTTTGGATATGATGCGGGGAACAACATCTATGAAGGGAGTGTAACATTCCAACCTGCGGACTTAATTGTGGGGATTTGATATGGCGGTATTTGGTGCTACAAGTCACGCGTTGTTCTTCAACGGCGTCAACGATAGCGTCGTATGCCCCCAAGGTGGATTCACACAGACAGGGCATAAGGTCAGTGTTGGCACTACGGATGCGCGCTCATCAGCACATGTATTGCAAGATGGAGACAGTCATCGTTCAATGCGAGGTTCGATGCAGTCTCTCGGCTCGTTTTCAGTCGAAGCGTGGGTATCTCCCGATTGCGGAGGCGTGATTGCAAGTAAAGACAAATCGTTTGAATTGCGTATGGGTAGCGTAGGCGCACCCGCACCTGCTGTTTTTACAATACACACGAGCATTGGGTCCTTTTCAGTTAAAAGCGCGAATAACTACCCAACAAATGCTGGTTCATTCATCTCAAACAATACAGGCTTGAATACAGAACAGCGCGAACTATACCATATCATCGGGAGTTTCAGCAAATCCGAATTGAAATTATACATCAACGGGGAAATCATCGCTTTTGAGAAACTGAATGGCGACTACACCGTCTCTATCAGTGACGAGGACCTGTATCTCGGAGGCAAGGGTGGTGAGTATCGCGGATATATCGAAAGTGTTCATTGGAGAAATGGTGTCCCTACTGCTGATTTACAGGTCCTACCCGCGATGAAACAAAGTGCCACGATTGGCCTTTGGAGATTTGAAGAGCCGGTTGAAGTTGACTCAAACACCTTTCATATCAAAAGCAACCTTAGCGCGGGCGCAACATCAATTACACTCGACACCACTCAAGTCCAAACACTGTATCAGTCGATAAGCGGTAAGTCCGACACCTTTACCGGAACATACACACCGGAGAGTCTTGGTAATTATCGCGCAATGAACTCCGCGCATAGCGGGGGTAAGCAAGTTGTCAGCATTCCTCACCGCGGTTGGAACATGCTCATTAACCCAACAGGAACAGACATTAACAGCAGACTACCAAACAGCAAACCACCCGAAAGAGTGCGCTTGGTTAGCATCAACGCCAACGGAACAATCATCGTCAACAGCATTCATCTTGACTTCAACACTGATACAACCTATGGTGCGAGAGGGGTTCTTCACGCAAGAACAGCATACAACGCATCAACTCACTTAGCGAGCGATAGCACAGTAGTCCTCATTCGTTCCGATTTACTAATCGACAGCCAAACGGGAAAACCTCATCAAATGGCAGGAATGGCGAGTCAAGCAATTGACAGAACGGGCGGAATGGTAGTTGACGAAAGCGGAAATGATTTTCATGGATTCATCTATTCGCGACAATGCTCAATCAATGAAAGCGGGAATCCATTTACTGTCGCATCAGCAAATTGGACCATTAACGATAATTTCAAAACAGGTCATAACGGTCGACATCATTTCAATCACGCAGAAGGCCACCCATTCTTAAGGTTCCTCCCCCCGTCACACGAGCATGTAATCACACGAACAATTGACGGGCTTGCTGATGACATGCGCGTTCATTTCCCTGCGGCTCATTTGGGGATTAAAGACCAACTACCAATCAATTCTAAAATATCACTTTCACATACAGCCCTCAACTCCCCCATTTACTCAGTATCAACAAGCGCGACCGTCACCAATGTTGTTCGTAATGGTATGACTTCTCTCGACAACACACAAGAGGGAGTCATCGCAATCGGAGTCGATAATATCAAACCTTTCTTACTCAAAGGACATGGCTTCAATGATGTCACTACGGGTAGCAACGCGCACAATCTTCACCTAATGCCCGAAGATGTTTCGCGCGTAGCCATTATGCAAGTAGCGGGTATCAGCGGCTATCCGTATGTAGAGATTCATTACAACGCTGTGGATTTAACAGGTAGCAAAATGAGTATCAGCAACCCTTGTCTGTTGGTAGAGAAGACAGTTCCGAGCGCGAATACAGTGCTAAGCGGTCAAACCGTTGCGCATTGGATTGCGAACGCATCAAGCCCTACCATACACGCGCCGGGAGGAATTGTTGTTTTTAGTTCCGAGGCTGTTGGCGAGTCAAGCACAGTTATGATTTCTCACCGTTTGGTGGGAGATAATACCGGAGGGACTGAGAAAGAATTCGACCTAAACGAGTCGCGCATACCTGCGAATTACACACCTACCCTCGCGACAGACTTACCAAATAACACACCTACGGGCATTGATGGTTCAAGCGAATCTGTCCTTCACCCTTCTGTGTATAATAAACTCATTCTTCATCCGGTTGGCGCCTCTCCCCCAAACGCCCCTGCTGATGGTGTGGTTGTCTCCTATCAAGTTGAAGAACAACACGCGTCTCAACAGGGGGCGGCTTTTGAGGTATTTGATATTATAGACAACTATCTTGTTAACGGCTTTCACCATGTTATTGTTCACCCTACGCGCAGAAATAGAACAATGCAATTATCAAGAGTGGTCGGAACGAAAGACGATTCTAAAGACCACACTTTTGCCACCATCGAATACATACAAGGGCAAGGCCGCATCAACTCTTTCCAAGTCGCCGACGACAAAGGCTCAAGACAACTGATTATGAGAGCGCGGGGGCTTATGGATGATGTTTCCGACCAATCAGTATCATACACAGGAGACGGCTCTCCCGACTCCCATGCTGTCAAAGAAATCATGCCCGGCGCGCCTGTCGTGACAGTCACGCTTGGTGGCGCAGGGCAGGGTGCGGTCAACACAAAACCGTCTTGGGACCCAAGCCCTTTGTCGCGCGTTGGTTGGAATACTCGTCGCGATTGCGTTGTTGAAGTCACAGCCATAAACACTACTACCGGGGTCGTGACTGTTCAACCTCTCAATAATGACTCGACCAACCTCGCTTCTTGGGGAACATATTGTTTCCCACCCGCGGGTCGAATTCACTTAAGCAATGGTGCTAACGCATCATACACTTCAAGAACAGGCACAGCATTTTCTTTCGATACTGCTTCGGGCTTGTTCTCGTCGGGTAATTTTCTCTCTTCTAATGGTAATGAAAGCGATACTTTCTCGGCTTGGGTCACAAGCAGTAAAATTGCAGTAGGCTCTCAAATTATTCTCGACCCGCTATTCAATTCTCAAAGCGTTTGTGAAGACGGAACAACTGTCAATGACAGACTGTTTCAGTCATTGGGGACTATCTCTCACGATTATCAAATCGGTAGCCAATACGCTTCAACGCGCGCACTTACTGAAATACCACTTTTCCCAAATCAATTTTTTGAGAATCGCGAAATGAATATGTTTCCCGGTCCCGACAACAGCATGAAGATTCATCTTGACGCTACAATGACCGCACACACTTGGAGTCCAAGTCCTGTGGGTCGCCGCGCTGGTAATAGACCTGCTATGGACAAGACAGTGTTTGGGCCATATTACAAGCGCTGGTATAACGATGAAACAACTCGCGCTATTGCTGGCGTTATGGGTGGTGCGGGGACTACAAGCGCTATGCCAAGACCACATGTATATCTCACAATTGCGGAGGGTATTGAAAGAATACCCGACAGCAACATAGGTGCAGGAGGACCCATTCGCAACTACGGCAGTTCAACATTGAAGGAAAATTGGTTGAGAAAAATCATTCTTGATAACGGTGAGTGGTGCTACTACTCGATGCAAAACGATGCGCCCGATGAAGACAGAACCAATAACAGAATCAAACTACTGACGAATGCAGGAAACCACAGTAAAGACTTCTTTGTATCAATAAGAACCGGCTCGGTCTTAACAGTGGGGCAACAACCGTTTGAAATCTTCAAACCTCTTGCTACTGACACCACTCACGACACCCTTACCTCAGCACAGGAATACCGAAACCCGTTTTACTACGACCGCGCAAACACCCAAACACAAGGCGGCAATGTAGATTACGGACTAAGGCAATATGTAAGCGCGGTTGAATTCAAGGCAGGACCTTTGAGCAACCCTCACCTGCCGCGAATCAAAAGTGGTTGCGCTCGCATTACTGTCGTAGCCAATGTGAGTGGTAGCGGTCCTTATGTTGTCAAATTCAAAGGTGATTTACCGAAGGGTGAACTCCCCTCATCCTACTTGTTTCAAGCAGTAAATGAAGTCACAGGAGTCACAGCCACGGTCACTTATGCTTCATCCACAAATGTCGACCAAGTATCACTTGCGTTATCAACAGGCTCAACATCTGCGGGTGATGTATGGACAATCAAATCCATCGAATCGACTACGGTTGCACCTTACAAAATCGCAGACGGCACAGTTAACCACACATGGAACCACCCATACTCACCGGGAGGATTGCGATACGGAGACACTGTTTGGATGAATATGCATTACACCAATCCGCACGCCATCGAGGGTCTCTTCGCAAAGTCGCGAGGCGTCCTTAATGAGTATGAGGTTTGGACAGACTTCAATGGGGGTAAAGGTAGTTTAACAACACAAGCGCGCGATTCATTACCTATTGAAAACTTCTTGATAGGTGACAGTTGCTTGGAGACGGCGCGAAACTTTGTCCAACATGTCAACAAAACAATTGAGTTGAATTGGGCGGAATTAGGTCACACCACAACTGCGCCTGTTATTGCATACCTCGACCCTTATCTCAGCACAGAACAACATGCGCGTGTCCTACTCTATGATGTAGCACATGACCGCGAATTCATCGCATTTCACGATTTGCATATGCAAGTGCAATCAAGCGCGGCAACTCCTGTAATAAATGGTTTAGATGTAGCGGCAGGGTTCGCTACTCAAGATAAAAACAAAATAATACAATTAGAAGCAGAAGCACCATACGAGCAAGCAATTGATGGGGATGATTATACTTTCAAACATGAGGCAGGTAGGTCACTCTTCGTTGAAGGAGCATACGCTCACGCATCTTGGTATTTGATGGATGAGGGATATTCAACTGCGGCCACAGGGCAATACTCTCGTTCATCTCGACAAACTCCTCACTATGTAAGAACCGCAGACATCACATCAACCGAACATGACCGCGTTGAACCAAGCGTCACTTCTGTTAGCGCGGCCAATACTCGACATGCTGAGAATATGCTAAGCGCCGAATCAGCAAAAATACGAAGCGGGGCGAACGATGCTTATGATTTCAATTCAACCTTTTTCGACACTCCCGACGGAACTCGTGTCATCCCTGCGTTCTTGTGTATGAAAGGTAAGCGCGGTAGTAATCTAAGCCTTAGTTCCCACGACGAGTCCGCATTACAACACCTACCTCATTGGTATTCAATGGACTTCGCGAGAAGATTGAGCATTGACTTTGGCGAAGTGGGTATCAAAGACGGCGTGACTGATATTGAAGCGGCGGCTCTTGAGATTGTGCGCCTTATCAACCAAGCCGGTGCTGTCAACGGTCGTAGTAGCCAGCGACGCCCATCCGACCAATACCCCGCCGAGGGCGAACGCTTCGACATAAACCGTCGTGCAGTCTCAGCAAGCGGTGAAGACACTAACGAACCAAGCGACCCTACTTCTGCTCATCACCATGCTGACTTTGCTACCACGGGTAGCACACACGACCCTTCACCGTTTTGGAACGATACTGCATTTTCATCTTACGACCGCGGTTCTCACATGGGCTACATGCGCGCTCATCTTGGTCGCGTTGTCGAAGACATCGAAGGTAACGAAGGGTATAGTATCGTCATACACAGCACCGTTCCGGGCGCAAGCGGGCGCAATTTCTGCGTTTGGTTGGACAACAGTAAAGGACAGTCCGAATACAAACCTCAATTCTTAGTGGGCCATGGCGGTCGTTTCCGCAACTACTACTGCGCATCTCCCGACATTGCAGGGGAGAACATGCATCCTGCACCTATGCCAATCGACAAGAACGGAAAACCATTCGCGCCTATCACAACTTTGCGCGAATATGTATCTCTTGATGAAGAATTAGGCGATGTCACAAATTCTCAAAACCTCGGCTACTCAACAAATATGAACAACAATACCTCGACAAACCTCAACTCCGGTTCATTATCAACAGCGAATACAGAAGCCACTACGGGTCGCAACTCAAACACAATCAACATGGAGTCTTTTGAGGACGCAGGTTCAAAAATGACTGTGCGCGAAGGATTACAGAAAGGAACTCGCGCTGTTGGTAGAATCAACTTTGGTGGGCTTGTCGCTTCGGGTGTTCCCGGCTTTGCTCCGGATGCTGGTAAATGGGGATTCGGGGCCGATGGGGATTCGTCATCTCGGTTCCAAACAATTTACGGCAAAAACATTCCTACGGGTAATGATATGTATTCTTCATACGGCTCATACATATCTGTAAGCGAAAAAGACGATGAGAGTATTGGTAACAATGCTCTTTATGGATTCAAGTTAACAGACCATCGCGGTAAATCCCATATCATCCGTATGGTGTATCGCACTTGCGGAGAGTCATTTACTCATAAAAATAGCAAACTACCCCCAACTATTGACGAAGAAGTTGTTATTCACTTTGACGACCGAGATGTCTCGCAAGGTGGGTTTACACTCGGAAATCGAATGTGGGGGATAGCAGGAGCAGGAACACCTGTCTCACCGGCCCAAGTTGGTTTAACAGCGGCTTCGGCTAAAGCATGGAGAGGAAACACATTCCGAGGCATAGACACCCCCAACAACGGCTACGCTGTAAGCATCGGTGCCAAAACAGTCCAAACAACAAGCAAAATCAACGCGGCAGGGCAGTTGTCTGTCTCCACAGTAGGTAGCGGAATAACCGCAGGGACATTCACTTTGTTCAATATATCCGGTGCAAACCGCGGTAGTGGTGCATCTATCATTGTGGTAGTGGGTAGTGGCGCAGTAAGCGGCATTAGTTCCATAGCCGTAGTAGGTTCGGGTTATGCAGTTGGAGATGTTCTTGGACTGACAGGAACAAACGCGCAAGTCACTGTTGGTTCACTACACAGTTCGTTGGATGGCTTTGCTTATCCCGCATCCATTTATCTCAACAAAGCATCCGGCGTTGGCACTCAAAACACAGGCATTTGGCACACATTACCCGTAGGGGCTTCTATGGATATTCTCGGATGGATGGGTTTTCCCGACAGTGGTTTAATTTGGCTCGCGCTACCACACGACAGTTCAAGTTATACGGGTGCGAATGGTTCAGTCGGTCGAGTATTCCATTATTCGGGTAGAACTCACAACGCATACGACGGCGAACATGGCTTCTTCGGGTTAACAGGTGTTGAGGCGAGCGACATGCGGACTCTCTTCGACAATGCCGCACGAAAGGGACCAACAAGCGCAAGCAATGGTGTTGCGCCTGTTATCATCAGCCCACACCTTAACCAAACCACTCTTGTGACTGATGAACTCATAGCCGCGGCTGTGGCTCATGCGTTCACTATTGACCCTAACAACGAAGACGGTGTGGCGTTTGATTGTAGTGAGTTGTATGCGCCGGATGGTCGCACATACGGTGAGTGGCTTGGTGACAACGCGCAAACTGCTATCAAAATCAAAGCATTCAACCCAAAGAAAACTGTCAAACCTCTCAGCGATTTGTTTGATGTTAAACTTGGTCGAGACTTCGGCATACAATCATCAAGTTCCGAAACCGCGGTAATCATAAGTAGTGTTGGTAGCAACGACAACGCCCACATGGGTGGATTAACTCAAACAGAAAGAAACAACGGAGTGATGTTCGACGCAGGGTATTTACCAAAGACTCTTCTTCAAATCAACACTAAGTATTTCGGACATAATGCTAACACAGCAACACCTACCCTCATCGACAGTAACAACAACCCTG
>TARA_R110002153_G_scaffold155933_3_pt1 | contig 26406 bp, 24 predicted proteins | sample TARA_R110002153 | Tara Oceans TARA_R110002153 (sample SAMEA4398193) | marine metagenome | biome: Polar Biome; feature: [SRF] surface water layer (ENVO:00010504); material: water (ENVO:00002006), including particulate matter (ENVO:01000060) such as... | depth 5 m | reverse complement strand
TGACATCTGCACTGACATCTGCACTGACATCTGCACTGACATCTGCATCAACACTCGCTACACGTCACCGCTTTACACGCATCGTGAATTCACGTTGCAATTTCACGATGCGTATATTTTACGGTACCATATATAGAATAAATACCAGATGGGAAACTGTGATAGCAAGGGTCATGTAATGAATAGATGCCAGTCGTGTTATGGTGGCTGGACGCATAACGGTGGAGGCGGAAGTTGCGATTGTACGGCGGGGCTTGGTAAAGGATGTGGAGGTAAAAGTTGCGCCAGTTATAAGGTTAACGATCCGGGGGCATACGATAGACAGTACAGTGCATGGATAGTTGCAAATCCCGAACCAAAAAAACCGGAGTATGCGCCACAGGTACCTATAACAGTTGGCGATTTTGTTTGTACGCAATGTGTACAGTGTCAGGATTTTAGCAATATAACTGCAAATGAACTGAATGTTGACAACACTTCACAAATTATGAGTTGTATAGGGAAAATGGAAACGAAAATTGCTGAGGACGATGCAGCTAAAGCAGATGCAGCTACTAAATCAGCAGCAGCCAAAGCAGATGTGGCAAAAGCTACAGCTAGAAAACCGTCATCAGGCGGATCGTCCAGTGGATCTTCCAGCAGATCGTCCGGTGGATCATCAAGTGACGCAGATAGTCAAAAAAATATGATTTACGCAATAGTATTTCTATTTATTGTTATAATTGCGGTTGTTTTTCTTATAATGTCTATGCGTGGTTCTAGTCAGCAGCAACAATACATGTCACAGCAGCAATACGGGCCGCAGCCACAATACCAGCAGCCACAATACCAGCAGCCACAATACGGGCCACAGTACCCATACCAGCAACAATACGCTTAACTACCACAAGACATACATCCGATCTCGCATACTGCATCTATGGATGCAGATGTAGCTGCTACATCACCTCGAACGATGGAAGCTGCAATATTATTTTTTAACGGTTCTACTGTCGAGGTTGTGCGAACGTAATATGAGCCCGTATTCAGCCCGTAAAGCCATCCTGCTCGAAAGATGCCTCTTAGACGGGCATCCGTATTTACGGTAGTATGTATATTCAACGACTGGCCTTGGTCAATATACGCCTGTCGAAGCGCAGATCGCCGCATAAGATCGGTTTGTTTTATTTCCCATACTGTCTTGTACACTTCACGCAGTTTAGCTGGGATGCGATCAATTCCCTGTACACTACCGCCGTTATTTACAATATCTCGAGACATATTACTGTCCCAAAGGCCAATATCGAGTAACGCACGTTGCAGTTGTTCATTACAGATTGTAAGCTTGCCGGCAAGTGTATTTTTTGTGTATAGAATGTTTGGAATAGGTTCAACCGACTCGTTATTTCCAAATATCATGGACGTTGTCACGGTTGGCATAACTGCGACGTGAAGACTACATCTGACGCCCTTTTTTACACGCGTGCGCATGGCATCCCAGTCATACATAGTACTGGATAGCTCCATTGATGGTCGCGTTTGGCCAATATCAGATACAATTTTGTTCATTAGCGCCTGATTTTCATTCCATAAATCCATTCTCAGCACGCCTGATGCAAGTGGGGTAGACTCAAACTTGGAGTGTGATCCGTACTTATCTGCCAACTCACACGATGCTTCAAGTGCAGCATGGTAAATTGTCTCGAAAATCTTTACATCTAAGAGTTCTGCCTCAGCACTAACATACGGTAATCCGAGTGCGCAAAATACATTTGCGAGACCCTGTACACCAATAGCAATTGGGCTAAATTGCAACGCATTAACAGAACAAGCTTCTACAGGATAATCGTTATTCCGGACATTGGATTCCAATCCGACAACAACCATTTTAACATACTTGTGAAGAGATGCAAAGTCGTATTTTTTATTATTACCGCCTACAAACTTAGTTAAATTGATGCTAGCTAGTGAACAGCACGCGTATGACTCGTTGTTATGCCACTGGTAGATCTCAGCGCAAAGGTTTGAGCTTTGAATAGTTCCAATGCCCTGATGATTACTTTGGCGATTAGCGTGATCTTTAAAGCATGAATATGGTCCGCCATTTTCCCGCTGGGAAAGGCAAATAGCATCTTCAATTTCACGTGGATCAACCTGCTTTCGTGCTACACCGGCCTTCTCATACCATGTATAAAGCTCAGTAAATACGTTTCTGCGCGCAAATGTACATGCGGCAGCGCCTACATCTCCACTCGCATCGGTGGGTGCCGCAGTTGCGCCTACCGTACACCTTCGAAAGCGTGACACAGGTGGGCTGAGAAAGCTCAAGTCCAGGTCCATGAGGTCAAAGTTATCACAACCCCCGCATACCGTACATACGAGCATACCGTCGAATACTTTACTTAGCCCGGGAGCAGTGTCTTCGGAAAACAGTGACCATGGCTGGTTTGTAAGCAATCGTATCATAAACAGATCTGGTGTCCATCCGGCGTAAAACAGGTTACGTGCACGGATTTCATCACTGCCCTGATTTAACTTTAACTGAAGTATCTGTTGAATATCAGCATTCCATGCCTCGGTGTAGATTGCAACAGAACCTTTTCGCTTACCGCCGCCTTGATTCCAGCATAGAGCATTTGCATCGTAGATCTTAAGCTGGGGAAACACTCCATCGGAAATACCATTGGTCCCCTTGATAAATGACCCTGCGGTTCTAATGTTTGACATGGCGATACCAATACCACCGGCGCGCTTTGAAATCAGTGCGGTATTAAAAACTGTAGTCATAATACCTTCAATGGAATCCTTAGTTCCAAGAAGAAAGCACGAGTTTAACTGTGCATTTCGCGTCATAGAGTTAAAGTTAGTAGGTGTTGCATATGTAAACATCTGCGCGGAGAGGCCATTATACATCTCGATTACTCTGGTTATGGTGCTGCTGCCGTCACTACTATCAGTGTTGTCACTACTGTTGCAATCGCCGTCACTACGGTCGCAACTATCATCGCGGTCACCACTGCCGACAACGACCTGAATCGCTACTCGCATGAACATGTACTGAGGGCGATCATAGACCACGGTAGTTTTCTTTATACGGTGCAAGAACTGCTTTTGCAAGATCATCATAGCATTATAGTCAAACATATAGTCCGCATAGTGATTGATTGCGGCATCTAGTTCATCCGAATGCTCTGTAATGTACTTCATACAACTCATATCCATAATATTTAATTCATCGTCCAGCGCGTACATAGTCTGGGAAAATGAACTATTGGTCGTCTTGTGTAAGTTAGACACAAGAATACGTCCAGCGAGTATACCGTAATCGGGATGGTCAATTTTCATACTTTCCGCAACATTAGCGGAGATAACGTCGAGTTGTTCAACGTGAATGTTATTGTATATGTTTTTAATTACTTGTTGTGCGACAAGTACAGGCGTTACTGCAAGTTTACTTGCTACAATCTCACCTACCGTAATTGCGTCTGTACCCGCTACATTCTCACCTACCGTAATTGCGTCCGTACTCGCTACATTCTCACCTACTTTACCTGGCTCCAATTCGGCAAGTCGCTGAATGCGTAAGGTGATCTTGTCAAACTTGATGTCTTCCAACCCTCTGTTTCCTCTTTTTTGAACCTGCATATTGTTGTGGTTATGTATATCTATAGAGTACAATCTAATTCAGTTTTGAGTATCTATGAGTATCTATGATTGGTGTATAATTGCATATATATGCAACTATGGTCGTTTATATGCAATTATGGGGGCAATTATGGGGCAATTATGGGGCAAATATGCTTGATATATAGCGTATAATTGACAGATTACAAAAAGAAACAATTGAATTTGAGACTTCTAAGAGTACCGATCCAAACACACATTTGAATCATTTACTATGGAAGCTAAGGCCAACAACACCAACGAACTCGCAGCAGTTATCGCTACACTATTGTCCACCGACGATGCCGACAATCTCATCAAGAACGTCTTTGGAAACTTGCCCACCGGGGACAAACGAGCACTCATGTCGATTCTCTGTGGAATTCGAACCTCTGGAAGTCGCAATTTGTTTGCATTGGCTCAAGCGTTGTTTGATCACGGCATTACTGTGCAGGCCACGGTTGCCCGTCAGGGTGGGGCGTACGCCTATATCACTGTTGCTGAGCCGACGACTGACCAATTTGCTTTGATTACCGCAATCTTTCTGACGTATGGATACTCCGCCCAGATCGGTTGCGCTGACGGTGCTTCGGTTCAATTCACGCTGGTCGTTCTGGACGCGTTTGATAATCAAGCCCCGCAACCCGCTCAGCAAACTGTGCAGCAAACTGTGCAGCAACCCGCTCAGCAAACTGTGCAGCAACCCGCTGAGCAACCTGCTCAGCAGCCGTGGGGAGAGTCTCCAAATCCATCGGAAGCAAAAAACCTCGAGCGACCCAAGGGTCCCGCTCAGTCCAAAAGCCCTCATGGTCCCGCTAAGCCCAAGAGCTGGGCCGGCATTGCCAACATTGCCGACAACGGGCAAACGTTGGTAACATCCGAACGCAGCTTGCCCCCTGCCGGAAACCCGAAGCCGCGACCGCGCAATGGCGAACGCACGTCCAAAGGCGAACGCACGTCCAAAGGCGAACGCAAGTCCAAAGGCGCGCCTAAAAATGGGGATACATTCAACCAACGGCACGAGCAAGCTTTGGCCAACTTTCGCGAGATGGTGTCGCCGGAAGAAGTCGAGAAAATCGCCAAGTCCATTCGAGGCGATATGAAGGCACGCATTGCCGAACTGTTGGCTGAACTGTCTGACAAAACGACTCCAGACGACGCCGTGTGGTTGAATTACACCGGCGAACGCCTGAATTTGGACGGGCGTGACGCGCAAGGTAATCGCATTACTGGAAACGCCACTAAAAGCATTCCTTGCTCGGAGACGTATTGTCGTACGCTTGCATTTTCCCCGTCAGAAACGATCCACGGAACCGTGCTTCTTCGCAACGAGTGCACTGCCCCGTCGTGTCCATTTAATCACAACCCAGAGTTGATGACTCCGGACAAGCAAAAGGCGGCAAAGGCAGCATTCCGCGCCGAGCGCGATGCTGAGCGAGCTGCAAAGCAGCGCGATCCTCTGCCCATCACGCAGGCGAAAGGAACTCAGAGCGAGCGCAAGTCCAAGTCCAAGGACAAGTCTAAGGACGCAGAGTGAACTGTAGGTGAGATTATGTGGGTGAGAGTATGTAGGTGAAGCTACAGCGTCCGCATGTGGACTGGGGAAGGGGAATATAAAAAAGAAAAAATACAAAAAAATTGTTTGTTTTTTTCTATTTTCTAACTGCAACTCCATAAATACCAGAGTCTACTGCAGTTTTCATCAGAGCGTCAAGGTATGGTTGCGCAGTTGCGCGTTTACGATCAGCCATTCCAAGCATATAGTAATCAATACTATAGTTTGGATCGTGCTTGTCTCCGGTGCTCGCAGTCACCGCACAGTAAATATAAATTGTAACCTTACGTTTTTCTTCTGGTAGAGACTTATGTGAACAATAGCGTACTGCGCGACCGTAAATCTGTTCTAGCCTCGAATGATTCCAGTACGCCTCCATAACGTGAACTCTGCGAACGCGCAGTAGTGAAACACCTTCTTTAATTGATGGGCTACCAATTATAATCTTTATTTGGCTTGAATTATTGTTTTCCTCGCTATTAAACACCCGAGTTATATCGGCTTTATCATCGAGTGACTGCTTGCCTGACCATACAGCATAACGATTTTTCCCGGGCCCGTGAGTATTAAAGTTAAGGTACCCGTGCCACTGTAGTATTTTTTCAATTGCTGCTATACCAGCATGACCAGTAAAGCTAGTATAAACGAATGATAGACCTCCTCTCAACAACCGCTTTACTAATATATCAAACTTAGTAGAATAAGACTGAAGGTTCGCAGGATTAAGAAGTTTAAGTCCATCCTTAACACCTTTAGGATACACAATGTTGCTACATTGCCTGGAATTAATATAAAAGTTATTGGCACTCTCAACAAGTTTGGTTGCAACTGTGCCCGCAGTGCCCGCAGTACCCGCAGTGCTTACACTGCCGGCAGTACCTACACTGCCTTTGCCTACCCCTTTAATCTTAAACTCAGCATGTACTTCCGATTTATACCAGCCTGCCTGATGTTTCGACATCACGCATTTCTGCAATCTGATTTTTGCCTCCGGAAAAACATAGTCGGGCGCACCGGCATAATACGACACCTTCCCTGCAAACTTTTTTACAATATTCTCTACTGTAATGTCATTAATGTCGATGCTGAGTAGCTTCGCCAACTGCAAAAGCTCGTCAACCTTGTCAAAAATTGGCGTGGCTGACATGAGCACTATGGGTACCTTGGGGTATTTTTTAATATATGTAAGTGCGGCGACTAGAGTTTTGTTTCCCGGAGTTGTTATGTTTTGTACTTCGTCTATGACAAGTAGAGACGCCTTCGGTGGCGGTTCACTATAAAACTTATTGTACGACATAACATTACATGAGAGGATTGTTGATTCTCCTTTCTTGTCAACTGCGCAGTTTCCTTCAAGTTCATTAGTGAACCCGGGTATCAAACTGGCAGGCATAACGTATAGTGGCTTTGCTCTTGACTTTACACCCGACTTTACTCCCGACTTTACTCCCGACTTTGCCATTACTTTAATTCCACATTGTATGGCCAGACACGTCTTACCTGCACCTATCTTATGATATACGAGTATGGAGTTACCCTTTGATACATAATCACTAGAAAATTCCTGCTGCGGCTGTATTTTAAACTTTCCACTGCAGTATTTTTCAAAAGGGATGGTTTTTGGCTTCAAAATCAAATGGTCCCATTTAACACGGACGCCCTTCTGTAAATTGGTTAGTGATTTTATTCCGCTGTACCCTCCGCTGTACCCTCCGCTGTAACCGCCACCGCGACTGCCGTTAGTAATGTCACCACCGCCAAAATCTCCACTATTATATCCACTGCCATTATAGCTACCGCCATAACTACCATCTGATTTATCATTCCCAGTACCGTTAATTATTATTTCAGTCAATAGGATAAGTAGAGCAACAATGAAACCAAATATAGAATATATCATTGCCCTATTCTACTAGAGTATATAATAGAACAAAAAAATACTCTAGTAGATTATGTTGGAACGATGAACGTTAAACTCACCCCTCTACCTTCTTCTCTACCTTCTTCTCTACCTTCTTCGCTACCGCTACCTTCTTCGCTACCGCTACCTTCTTCGCTACCTTCTTCGCTACCGTCGTCTATGTATTCGCTACCTTCTTCGCTACCTTCTTCGCTATCGCTACCTTCTTCGCTACCGCTACCTTCTTCGCTACCGCTGCCATCTTCACTACTCACGATACAGATACGCTTACCGCCCTTATTCGGAGAGTCAAATATCTCATAATCTAATACGTTGATACCCGAAATTGCATTAATGTATGTGTTGTATAGACAGACTACAATAAAGTGCATCGTTATAGTAACACCGTACGGATATAGATATTGAATTGTGCTGTACAGTGTACATATTGGGTCACCAATAGACGGCTCACCAATGGACGGGTCAACAATAAATGGTTCACCAACGAACATTGACAATAGCAAATTACCATAGCCGAGTATAATATAATACCATGATACACACAATACATTTACAGCTAATGTGGCAAGTACTTCGCTGCATTTTTCAGGCCGAATGACAGAGTATGACGCAATAGCAAGGGCCCAATATTTACCTAGGACAATCCATATAAATGGCGTTACGGCTAAAAGTACATCTCCGAGTCGCATTGTATGTTTTACCATTCTGCTTGTCGTCTATTATATGATTGGATTAGATATTTAAATTGAATAAATTCAATTGTAAAGATATAGTGTATACACATAATGAGTGAAGAGATAATTATAATAAAGTTAAAGGATGGTAAGATAACCTCAACACATACTCTCAAGCGCACAGCTCTGTTGACCCTACGGCGTAGTAATGAAAGATGGGAACTAAAGAGGAGTTTGTCAGATATAATGTTAGACATAGTTGAAATAGATGAAAAATCTAAAAAAATTAAAGCTGAGCTAAATATGCTCTAATGATATTTTAGCATATATACCTACATTGGCACTTGCTAGCTTTGACAACATACTTGCATACCTACCATGCTAACCTACCCGCTAAAACCTACTTTGCATACTAATCAGAATCTTCGTCGGTTTCAAGCGGAGGTGTTTTTTCATCCTCGGCCGCCTTTGTCTTTGCGGTAGTGTATGATTTCAGGTAGAGATCGTACTGCTCCTTATTATTTCCCTTCACGAGCTGATATACAACGCCAGCTTCTGCGCTAATTTTTGTCTGATCGGTTTTTGCCGCTTTCACCTTATCATTTGCAGCAACCTGATCCGCATAGGGAGTACCGTATTTCTCACGAAACGACTCATCATCCTTGTACTGAGTGCGAAACCACTGAAGTGCGTTCGGGAAAGTCGCCGTTTTCTTTTTCTTAGATGCCTGCGCTGTTACTGTAGCTGCGGCGGTATCCTCAGCTACAGGTTCCGCTTCAGTGGCCTTTACTGTCGTCTTTTTTGCGGTTTTCTTTGTCTTGGGAGCGCTTAGAAGTTCCTCGATAGTAGTCATACGTTGCGTCAACTGACCAATCATAACCTGCAGCTGTAAAGATCTTTCAAGATCGGTTGAATCTTTCGACTTCATAGCGGCATCAATAATGCTCTTTACGGCAGGGCCAAGAACGGCTTCAATCTTCTCTTGTTCGGTACTCATAGTGAAATCGACAGGTACAATATATACGAATGGTAAAATTCAATTGTGACGTGGCTTCATACGCACCTAAAGGTGCTTGCGCCACGGGCTACAGGATGCTTCGCATCCTTCCGCAGGGAGGCCGCTACGTTGTCCTTCGGACAAGCTCCGCTTATTTGCCTCTACGTAGCTTCGCTACTCCGCGTCAAATCCTCACATCCAGCAGGCATAGGAATAAAAAAGCGTGAGGATTTGACGCGGAGCGGCAAATAAGCGGAGCTTGTCCGAAGGACAACGTAGCGGCCTCCCTGCGGAAGGATGCGAAGCATCCTGTAGCCCGTGGCGCAAGCACCTTTAGGTGCGTATGAAGCCACGTCACAATTGAATTTTACCATTCGTATATATCAACATCCAAGATTGCAAAGATGAATACTGGAGATGCCGAAATTACAATTCAGAAAGTTGAGTTTACACTAAACGATGAGCGAGCTATAATGCCGATCAGGTCAACGACAGGCTCTGCAGGATATGACTTATTTGCAGCAGAAGACGCAACTATATACGGAGGTGGTGGTATGGTACTCATTCCCACATTTGTAGCCGCACAGTTTCCTGCTGGCATGTACGGTAGTATTCGACCGCGGTCCGGTCTTGCGTATAAGCACCATATTAACATTGGTGGGGGCGTAATTGATAGAGACTATTACCCTGGTAACATTGGAGTACTCGTATATTGCGTACGTATTGACTATACGTATGAAGTTAAGCGAGGAGATCGTATTGCCCAACTGATCGTTGAAAAAATTTACGATGAAAGTGACATTAGTAATGCCGCCATTGAGATCACATCGAATATGCGCGTTGGCGGATTTGGATCTACTGGAAAATAACATGCGTACCATATCCACGATTACATACGTACCATATCCACGATTACATACGTACACGATCACATACATACAATTTTAATATACGATGTATTTGTCAGAGCGCGCAATGTGTTTCTGATTGTTGTTTTTTCATTGTCGTCTGGAGTCATATCTATAACTTGAGTACCTCGTTGTATCTTTGCCACACGTTCATCGTAAATTTTTTCTTCTCCGCGTTGTAGATCAGTGAAATATATTGTTTTTAGTGTGTAAACTGCATTTATTGGCAATACGTTATAATATGTAGATAGAAAATATGCTGCAATCATTGCACATTTGTTTTTGCCGTCAATGCATTGTATCAACACGTTATAACCTTCAGATTTAAGATCGCTGATATGCGCAGCAATTCGCTTCACGCGGGATGCAATTTTAGGTATTTCAACGTCTATGAGCTCGTAACTTGGTATAACGTACGTTACCAATTCACCGTCATTGTAAAATGGAGAATCGTCTATATTATCCAATCGTATAACCGCAGTTATTCCATGTGTATGCATTAACGACTTATCTTTGGTAACTGAAGCATCACCAATGTATAATCCTTCGGAAACTTTTGCAAACATTTGGCGCGTATTACTTTACAACGCTGTATATTCTAAATATAAAAAAATAAGATTATGTTGGGTGTGGTGTTGTGTTGACAGTGTTGACAGTGACATTACTCGTATGTGATTTCATCATATTCGCACTCTACCGTGTCGGGGATATCTACAGGCTCGAAGTCAGTACGTTGATCTTCGTATTTCTTTGTTTCTACAAACTTAGTGACTGATACGGGTCGAAAGCTAACGTGTCTAGCTTGCTGGAACACTCTGTGAACCAAGATAGTAAATAGAAACTGTATTTTGTCTCCTGGCATCAACTCTTCTTCAATATCTAGTGGCATGCCTCTTTGGTTTCGCAACAGAGTATAACCTTTCGTTACTTGCATCTGGAGTACGCCCAGAGGAATAGTAATCTTAATATTACCTGTGGTATCGACAATCTGTTTTGTAACACCTGCGCGGTCGAAGATAGTGTAGATGTCTCGATCGCATGTAGCGCAGAACTGTCTAAATTCGAGGCTAGTGTTCAATGTTAATGTAAGACCATCGCCACCCATCACCGTGTTTACTACTGTCAAGGTATCTGATAGTAATCTAATGGGGGCGTGCTTAGACTTTACGGTTACAACGTTATGTAAACGCTGCGACACAATGTCCTTAATGTTCAACGCGTCGTAGGACGTAACGGCATAGTTTCCCGTAAAGTCGCCACTAATCACCGTATTGTCAATGACAAATGTTGGATCGTCTGTAGACTTTGTTCCATTTGCGTCTTTCAAGATCATGGCAAGAATATATTCCTTTAGTTCTTTTTCGGTGTATTCGCTGTCGGATACAGGATAGTAATGTGCGCTAAATCCGCGAATTATCTCAAGGTACTGTTCGTTCTTCTCAGTTACCATTGTAGTAATATCAAAGACTTTAGGGTCAGTGATTTTTTCAATCGAGTAGCCGAAGTATAGCGTCTTTAGCATTCTTTCAACCTTAATTGCACGAATATTGTCAAACTTGGAAATTCCGGTAGACATGGTCACGTATGCGCCGTAAGTGCAGTACAACTGCATATTATCGGACGTGACGTTAGCGCTACCGCCAAACGTCACTGCGCATTGTACATGTGTCAGGTCAAAGCTTCGAATTACGCTAGTAATATCCGAGGCGTCACTAGAGATGATCTGAAACTTTCGCTTTAAGTCGCGAATGTAGATTGTTACAACACTACCCCGAATAACGTAATATGTCTCCGGAGATTCAAAATAATTTACAATTTTGTCAAATGTTGCACTACGTTCTTCAAACGTCTTACCGTAAATGAATAGATCACAGTCAGATGCTCGTACACGAGATGCATTGTACCCAGGCGCTAGCAATGTCATTACACTTCCACCGGAAATCACGACATTACCCCACGGAAACGCGGAATCGAGTTTACCACAAGTAAACGTTTTCCATCGCTCAAAGAATGTTTCGCGGTTAACGATGGATTCTTCTCCGATTTCCGGGCGTTTGATAACGGAGGTATCGTCACAAGACCATACGTCTAGTGTGTGATGCGTTCGTACCGGCAGTTTAAATCGCCATGGTCTAATAAGCAAACTGTCCGCATACTTTGATCGTTCCGCATTCAATGCGCGAATTTTACGTTCCGTATCCATATTCATACCAGGATACAAATTCGCAAAGTTGAATGAAGATAAATATCCAAGATGTTCAATGTGCATTTCCACTGTATAGTTTGGAAACTCCGCATTGATCTTGTTAAAGTCGATGTCTGCAATAAATCTAAAGTCCGTAAACTTGTACTCGTGGTGTGCACGCTTTAGCAATAAGAAGCTATATGGCGAGTCGGGATACGCACTTACCATCGTTTCGAGTTGAGTTTGGGTAAACCCAAGTTCGGTCAACCGCATACATACGCGAACGCAGTCATATGTGGTTGGTGCAGTAATCATGTTTTCCGAAATAGCGAGTTCGACAGCAGTATTGATATCCATTATGAAATTATCTAAGGGATGAGATATAAATAGGGTAAAATTCAATTGTATGTACGTACGTACCTACGGTACGGGCTACAGGATGCTTCGCATCCTTCCGCAGGGAGGCCGCTACGTTGCCAAGCCTTCGGCTTGCCAAGCTCCGCTTATTTGCCGCTACGCGTCAAATCCTCACGCTTTTTTAATCCTATGTCTGCTAGGTGTGAGGAACTACAAGGCCGCAAGGCCGGTAGTTAAGCGGAGCTTGGCAAGCCGAAGGCTTGGCAACGTAGCGGCCCCCCTGCGGAAGGAGCCGTATGCACCGAAGGTGCTAGGCCTAGAACCGAAGGTTCGTACGTGCGAAGCATCCTGTAGCCCTAATCGTCAAGGACGATTAGTAATTGAAGATTACGATAGTATAAAGTACATATAAGATATAGCAATGAAGCAAATTGGGTACGGGACATATTCTACAGTGTATAGTCGCGATGGTGTTGCTGTAAAATCAATGAGTTTGGACCTTATTGATTCAGCTGCGCGTGAGGTTGTTTTCTCGCTTATTACAGAGCACCCTTCGATTATTAAAATAAATGCGGTTAAGCTGTCGGATACTATTGAACTAATTATGATGGAATATCCGACGGATCTATACAAATACAAGATTCGCGGGGATGTTGATGTTGTCGGTTTTGGATTCGATATATGTTCTGCAGTCGCGTATCTACATGCAAACGGGATAATTCACTGCGACCTGAAACCACAAAACATACTTGTGAAAGACCGGACCGCAGTAATATGTGATTTTGGCATCTCCGTAAAGGAAAATATCCAGTTGCGTCTTGATGGATCTAGCGTTAATGAAAAACATCCAGTTGTACAGAGTATCCAATATAGAGCTCCAGAAATCTCACTGATCAACCCAAGATATACATCCGCAATTGACATTTGGTCTATTGGATGCATATTGGCCGAGCTGTTAACTGGGCAACCACTAATAAAAGTAATTGGCGATTCAAGCAAACAAAACGCAAATGTAACATTCAACGTTAAAGAATCACTGCTGTCAATACATTCACTCTGTTACATTTACCGCGAGTTTATTGTAGATAAAAAACCCGTAGATAAAAAGAAATGGGGATGGTATCTGCGCGGTATTTCGTACTGTATATCAGATGTAAAGTATAGAACAACTGCCAGTATGTTAGTAAGTATACTGACAGCAGGTATAAAACAGGGCTACCCGGAACTTGCATATAAACTTACAAATACGTGCCAGCACCCTTATTCAAAAGCAAAGAAAAAACAAATTGATGATGTTCAAGTCATTCAAAATGTACCCATTGATATAGTTATGGGCATTAGTCCTGAAGTCATAAAATGCGCAGAATGGTTGTTTGATCGTAAGCCGGTATACAATTCTAGGTATAAGACGTGCCTGTTGTATCTTGCATTTAATATATGTGACCAGTACAAGCCAGTAAAATTTGACTTAACTACCGCAGAGATAATAGCAGTACTATGTTTATTGTGTAAGCAGTAATAATTGAATTTTACAATACTGTATATTGTATCGCGACCTCGCAAAATGGCAAATATCTTAGACGGTGATCATTTTTCAGATGAATGGTTTAACGCCCTTCCAGACGCAGAACCTATCGTAAAATTAATAAAGGCAAATGTGTCAGCTGCCTCACAACCCGTTGGTATTAAAATAAAGCATAATGCACGACATAATGCGCAACATAACGCACGACATAATGCGCAACATAACGCACAACATAACGCACAACATAACGCACAACATAACGCACAACATGGAAAAGTAAAAAAACCAAACGCTGCGGATGTTGCGGCGGCTGAAGTAATTCGCGTTGCTGAAATTGCTCGCGCAAAGGCTCTTCCGCTAGAAGAGCGTAAACGTATCTTCTGGGCGATTGTAACATCTATTGGTTGGCTTAATAGAAGCGATGGTAATAGAAACGTAGATGGTAAGCGCCGTATTGAGCATTTGGAACAGTTTGAAAAGACTGTGTTTATTGAAGAATATTACTCGTTATTTCAAGCGACAATGGAAAAACTCAATTTGTATTTTGGGGATCATCCCATAGATGTGCAGGAGGCAATTTCAAGTCACTGTATAATGATGGGGTCTGATCAATATGAGGTGTTAACCACAGATCCGGATATTCTAGGATTTATCGTAAACGAATTGGAGTACGTCGACTTTAGTCATACTATGAGCACGATAGCTGGATAGATATCATGGTAGTAGCGCGATAGTAGTTGGATATATAGATAGTAGCATGATAGCATGACTGAAATAATGGATAAAAAACAGAGTATTTATAAAACAGGTATTGTCTTTTCTGTATTTTTATTCGGAATTAGCATTGTCTTTTTTGAAACATTGTCTACATGCGCTTACATACAAGTCCCCAATCAATTCAAGCTCTTCTGACGACCCAATGCGGTGAGTATACATTGCATCATTTCCACATTCACATACCGCAGATAACTTATTTACACGATCACATAACGGTAATAGTTCTGCAATTCTACCAAATAACCTACCTCGAAAATCACTATCCAGCCCAGACATATAAATAGATTTTCCCGCACGGGAAACGGAACCTGTATTGTGGGTTGTAGGCGTAGTGGTGAGTGTTGAGCCGAGTGTAGTGGTAGGTGTATATGCACAACTGTAATGTGCAACAAATTCTGGACCATCTTCGTAGAATTGTACTTCGTCAATACCAATAACGTCCGCAGTTATAAAGTCCGGGTGATTAACAATATCAAATAGCCGCTTACCGCATGAAATCACGAGAACTTTATTCATAGTTGCTCCAGAATGTGCAGATATACCATCCCCTCGGTAGTTATCGGGGGCATATTTTATGATCAATGTTTTCTTTTTTGCAAAGTGGTGCCGTTCCACATCACTGTACATTGCAGTAGTTTTTCCTGAGCGCATTGGGCCAATATACAACTGTACAACCTGCATTGTCGAACCCTCACAAAAACTGTATGTAAAGACTAATATATCTACACGCGTAAATTCAAATGTAACTTTATTCGCCGGCTATAACATTACGAATAACATTACGAATAATTATTGATTTTATGCACTAAACGGCTTTTATTTAGGCCACCAAAAGGAATTCCTGCAGATTTTGCCATGCATTGCAGCTCCCCAAGCGACATATTTATGCTTGCGTGTGTCGCATGCGGACCTTCGGTTGATTTTGTTTTTGACTTTACTCTAGTATGCGAACTTGGAACTACCCGTGCAGATTTAGACTTATCGAATCTCGGATTTAGATTACATTTTGTTGCGGTAGTTTTTCGCGCCACATCTTTGCTTTTATGGCTCGTTGATTTACTCTTTACCTTTGACTTTCCCCTTGACTTTCCCCTTGACTTTCCCTTTCCACTTGACTTTCCCTTTACATTGCGCTTTCCCTTTACATTGCTCTTTCTTGCCCCACTTGACTTCCTAGATTTACTTTTCATTATGTATGCGATTCTAAGTAAGTTATATACTTGTTTGAAAACAATCTCGGGTTAAAAACATTATTCCTGAAGACGCAACATCTTCCAATACAGCTCCCCTGTAAACTAGAGCTCCAACGCCCCACTCATTTACGTATCTGCGCGCCTGTTTTAAATTAGACCGAAGAATAAACATATCGGTTAATACATAGTCTTTATAATCAATCCAGTGTACTGCAATGTCATTTACAAGTATCGGCTCGATAAATAAAATATCGGGAGTGTTTACGGCGCGCCCATATTTTAACATATCTTCAGCTACAAGATCTGCCTGCGATTTAATTTTACAGTGTGAAAAACATGCTACAAAATTATCTTCGGCGAGTTGAGCCTTAGCCGCAACAACGCTGGAATCAAATCCACTTTCAGCATCAAACTTACTTGCAAGATAGTACTGATCTCTGTCGCGCGGTTTGAATCCAGACAGTTCTCGCTTTGAAAATGCAAGTTTTACAGTTGCCTGTTTATAATATGTCTTCATTATTTCTCGCAATAGTGAAACTGGCGGAAAATCATAACGAGCCGCAACTACCGTAATATCATCTCGCATATACTCTGCCCGCAATTTCCGTATCTTACGGTTTATAATAGGATACTTACATATTATTTTGTGTTTTAAGGCAATTGATCTAACTGAATTTGCGATTTCAGCCGTAACGCCGATATCGGCTGCATCTTTATGGTATGCGTCTCGCGTAAAATCATCCAAGTGACCATATCCCTGCGTTGATATGATTTCTAGTAATTTAGTATATGCTGTCCGTGAAAGATACGTTGGGTTACAAGTAAATGTAGGAACTCTCTTAACGTTATCCGCTGTATTATCCGTATCTTTACACACGACATCGCCACACGTATCTACATCCGCATCTTTACACACTACATCCGCATCTTTACACGCGACATCCGCATTACCGTACATACTTTATTCTATATTTTTGGTATGGTTCTCTTGGTATAGAGTGTGAGTATACTGTACCAGGTATATATATTGAATGTGTTGTTGCGAGTATAGCACGACTCACATTAACTGGTATGCTGCCATAGATTACGGTTGATCCGTATTTACTTTTAAATCTTATCTTTTCACTGACATAAAAAGTTATGCGTGCCGGAGATATACCAAGCTTACGCATTATTGCTTCATATGTTGTTGGTTTTGCAACAATGTGGAATTCGCAGCTGTAATTTGTAACATTTTCTCGCTGTATTGCGTGTATGTTCGAAGAGTGATCAGTTACTTCCCAATCACATAATATCGCAAAGTGTTTTGGAGTTTCCTCCATCGGGGGAGGCTCATTACTAGAGTACATTACACTGACTACACTATACTGACTATACACACTTATACACACTTATACTGACTATTCACACTATACACACTATACCAACTATTCAGATCCCATATATTGGGCCAAGTTTATAATTGTAGCGTAATCATTTTTTACGTTGTATTCCGCGTACAAGATTTGCGCAACTGCTACTTTAGCCGCCAATGGGGTTGCTTCATCTGCCCGCAATGATTCAATGCCTCCATTGGCAAGAGCTTCAACGTGGTTGAATAGCGTGCGAACCATAAAATCCGTCTTACTGGGGGTCAAAATGGTGTAATAATAATAAATTTTGTCCTTCGATTCCAATGATAGCGAAGTTACAACATCAACTTCGGCAAGAATTGCGTCCATATTAATAAGACGGGAGTCCAAGTCGGTCTTCGTTCGATTCAATCGCTGTAAGGTACCCGCTGTAATGCTACCATATGCGGATGCGGATTCATACAATGCAATTTCTGCCTGTGCAGTTGCAAGTTCACTGACAATAAGTCCCCGTTGCGCTTGAAACTTTACCTTTAGTGCGGCGAAATCGAAAGTAGAGTCAAAATTTTCAACCGACATTATGTATGCTTGCTCGCTATTAACAGTATATACAATACCGCATATATTATTAAAATTGATTATACTATTACATATACAACACAACCTCGTTATGTATAAACTGGAGACAACCAGCGTATTGAACTTACCTACAGACGTATTAGCGCTTATATTTGTTGAGCTAGATTTGTCGGAACTAAGATCTGCGCTATTTACATGCATGTATTTTGGTCGAGCATTTAAGAAATATGAACTGCGTGAACGAAGTACATTGTTGGCAAAATACATGAAAGTGATCTTAGACAATCCACGTTATCTTAATATCTGCGCTGTGCCAGATAACTACAGAACACTTGAAATCTGTATGGCCGCTGTGAAGACGAGCGTAGGTAATATATACTTGTGTCCGGTCCAATCTTTGGAAATGTGCGAAACCGCTGTCTCAATGTCGCCGCCATTACTTAAACATTGTAACTTTCAAACGCAGGAAATGTGTATGGTTGCAGTGGAGTATTATCCTCAACAATTAAAGTACGTTAAAGACCAAACTTTTGATTTATGTATGTTGGCATGGAATATAAACGTCAATGACTTTTATTGTATAAAGCGATCTAGGTTCTTGACGTTCATAAAATGTGAGAAATTGCGACAACGGGTAGATATTGCATTGGAAGATTAATGATATTACGCACGCACACGCTTAAAAAAAATATAATTTACAGAGTGTACTGTGTTATTTTACGGTGCATACTCTACTCACTTTACTCACTTACAGGATACGCAAATGGTGCGATCTTGTATGTTATTTTTGCGTTCATCGCGGTTAACTCGTTTGCGAGTAGGTTTGATACCCAACTACCGCTTGTGTTTACAATATCGGCGAGGTCTCCGCATGTTTTACATCGATAAATGCTGTATTTTTCGTTTATTACTGCACGATTACCGCAAATTCGACAGATTGGTACGTCCGCACCGTCGGAATCTTTGTAATACTTATCGTGCATCAAGCGCATTCCGCCATGTGCATACAATACCCAACCTTCCATTTCTCCGATACGGAGGCCTCCGTCTTTATTTTTACCGTCTAGAGGTTGTCGGGTCAATGCTGACGTTGGTCCACTGCGAGTTGCATAATGCTCGTCTTCTACAAACTTTTCTAGTCGCTGATAGACTGTAGGGCCGACAAAGATCATAGTATTTAACCAGCATCCGGTCATTCCATTGTACATTGGCTTGTGGCCAGCGTACACTACACCGTGATCTGCAAGAATTTTAATTGCTCCATCGATGTCAATATCGTCACGCAGCGCAGTCGCGTCAATGCGAAAGCCGCTTTTTGCGCCTGCGGTCGACAATACACATGCTAAGATTTGATTTACGGCCATTCTCGTTGGAATCGAATGTGCATTTACAAGCAAATCCGGAACGGTGCCGTCTAGGCAGTATGGCATATCATTTCGAGGACAAATTGCCGCACAAATACCCTTATTCCCAGTTTCCGATGATAGTTTATCTCCGATAGTGAGAGGCCTATCTGCGCGCCATTTCACCTTTACCGTTTCAATATCCGCGTCATTTCGCACTACAATGCTACGTTCAACGCGAACATGTTCATCTTTTTTGTATACGATCGATTTATCAGTATAAATACGCTGATCGATAGGGTTCTGAATGGGGATATACTTTGAGATGATAACTGAGCCCTTTGACAGCTCAGAACCTTCTTCTACTAATCCACCGGAAATATTTTGATATGTCGCATCGCGTTTGATATCAACAGTTCGCGCTCTATCCGGGTTTCCGAGCACCTCACCCTTTTCAAGTTCGCGTCTTTCATAGTTATAATGAGAGGCGTTAAACATTCCACAGTCAATACTTGACTGATTTGCGTGAATACTATCTTCCTGATTATTTCCGCCATGTAAGATCAGTGCTACAATGCAATTATGTCCGTTTGGATACGTTAATGCAGATGAAAACGAGCTAACAATCGGCTTTTCGCAATAATGCTGTAAAGTACGACCCTTGTCAATGCGGTAAGGATAATTTAGACAATACCAGCCGCAGCTTTGTTTTCTATGATTTGTGTACATTGTATTACGGACAGAATTAGAGTGATTAGCAAGAGGTGCTGCAAGCGTCACTAGGCCGAAAATGGCCTGATCGATGTCGCAATGCGTGTACTTATATCTAATGTCGTTTTGTCGCTCGCGCAACAAGTTAATATTAGGAGACAAATACGTGGTTTCCTGCTCTTCTGGCGAAATGTATTCAATAACACCCTGCTCGCGCAAGTCTGCCATCTCAAGTTTGCCAGACTGAAGCCCTGCAATATGGCCACGATTGAGAATAATCCACTGCTGAAACTTAAATTCAGTGTCTCCCGACCGAACTTTGTCAATATATTCAGGCAAATTATTATATACGATTACAAGAGGCCTCATAAGTCTGCCAACATCGGTCCAAAAGTATACTTCGCGTACAAGAGGTTCCCATACGATCGTTACAAATGCATTAATAGTACCTGCTCGCCTGGCCATTCGATAGTGATAGCATAGTTCGTGTGCAGATTTACAGCATCCTACCCAATCCCCCGCTACAAATACCTTTGAGTATTTTAATGCGGTAATTTGGGCAGGAAGTAAATTGTCGAGTGGAATTACGTCCGGATGCGCCAAGACAATCTTTTTCAGATTAAATGACGACGATGCACTACAAACATGAGCGGTACAGGCCATTTGCTTTTTCATTCCTACGGGCTCACCCGTATCTGCGGATTGAGATACGTCAATATAACCACAATATGTTGGATGTACACGCCGCATCTCATCTGCACGCGCCGTGTTTTTTGATCCAATGTTTGAATCCGGCGTGTTAATGTTGTTTAGTGTTGAGATCACGTTCATATCGTTTTTGCGATGAAGTGACTGAGACGAAACGCGATTGCGTACAACAATTTTCTTATGTGTGATGGTCGACGTTCCACTTACAATAGACTGTGTAAGTGGCTTTTCAAGTGCCTCTGAACGCGTTACTTGCATGATGGACTTTGCCATATTCACCTGCGTGAATGGCGTTGACATAAAGTCCTGGAACATCGCCTTTTTGATTGGTTGCACAAATGCGATGTTAAAGTGCGTCTTAAATGTCTTTGCCATAGAAGTTCCGGCTGCATGTACGCGCTTTGACCGATAAGAATCGCGATCAGTGGGTTCAACAATGCCGAGATGGACTAATAGCAGCTTGTTTACCAGATGACCAAAGAATCTTAGCTTTTTCATGCGATATTCTGGACTTAGTCCAATATGCGGAAAGAAGTTTTTATCAAACATGGCCATAAGCTTTGTGTTTTGATACTTCTCTACGTTTATATCCTTTCTAGCGGCAACTGCGTTTGTAGCAGGTAACAACTTAGATGCTAGGAAGCGCAAGATCTCTCCAGGATCAACAGATCGCTGAATTGCGCCAAATCGCGCATCTTCTACCTCAAAGCATTTTTCAATAATTCTAAGCATAGCTCGCGTTACAGGATCATCATTGTCTACACCGTATACAACGTGGTCGACAATTTCCCGGTCTGATGTCATTCCAAACAGTCGGAAGATGACATAGAACGGAATAAGCATAGTTTCCTTGTTTGTAATTGTCATTTCTAGTGTAATTGCGCCGCTCTGTAGATATCGGAGAATAATCTGAAATGAGTTTTCAAACGCATCTCCGGGCTTACTAATAAACATTCCACGGACAATTTCCGTCTCGTAATTTTGTTTATAGCAATGAAATATGTTATTTGTAAGATTTTCAAGGTTATCAATCACCCATTCGCCCCCCTTGATAATAAAGTAGCCGCCTGGATCATTTGGATCTTCCTCGTAACGCTTTTTCATTTCGCGAGTAATATTCGCGGTGTTACATAATTGGGTGCCAACCATACACGGGATAGGGGCAATTCGCAAATCTTTTATCGATTGTGTGATTGTCTTTGTTTCGCCGTTCTTATAGTGGGCAGTCGCAGTAGCGGTAGCGTCAATAAACAGTTGAGTTGAATACGTGAGTGATTTTAAACGCGCAAGGTTCGGCGTTAATAGTTCGCTTCTCCCACTAATGTATTTTGTTGCAACCGGCGGTGTCTGGTTTGTAGCTGTAAAGTCTACGCCGAATTCGATTTCAACAATATCACGATCGTCTTTGTCACGATCATCGCGGTCCGGCTTTGCAACCCCGCGAACGGAAAATACCTTTGTTACAATTTGATTGATACCGATGTTGTAGAATTCGTCCATAGATGTAATATGATGACCGGCGATGCCTTTTTGTCGCACTTCCGCGTGTATAAGAGACATCATTTCAGCCGATGTTATATTTGGGATCGGCACGTATTCGGTACTGAGTTTTGCGTTACCAACATTCATACCGTCATTTGTAGCGGTGTTTGTAGCGTCAATGGTAGCGTCAATATTATCAGTCATACTGCGTACTCTGGCGTACAGGCTATATATGTATACTGTACATTGTTAAATTCAATTATTCGGCGATATATTGTCTACGCTATTAACATATAATTGCACATGAGGGCGAAATCCGCTAAACTACCAGTGAAGAATTATACAATCGCGGGGACAACTGCGATTGTAATACTGTTAATTGCCATACCATACATTATTTGGAGAAAAAACTGAATCTATTAGACTCTTATATAAATATAGATATACGCACGTAAGCGCAACTTCAGGCTATACTAGACTATGCCAGACTATACCGAAATGCCAGACTATACCAGAATGCCAGATCAATTAATTATATTGAAGAACAAGAGTCTCAAAAATAAGCTAAAAAAATACACACCTGACGATATTCCGCCAATTGAACAAATTATACAGTGTATAACACCAAAGGCATTATCCGATTTACCGCCGGCTAGAGGAAATCCAAGCGAGTTTCCATGTATAATTGAGATGCTAAACGCTAGATTTGAACTACTCGCAGAAAAAGTTGTAACTTTACACTGGGACGAAATCGCGCCACATATTAAAAAATACTCAAGGCAACAAAAGTTTTTAGTGTGCTGTTTATTAAACTGCAGCAAACTGGTATATCATTATATTATTGAAATGCAGACTGTACTGTATATGATGTGGAGTCTTAGTAGTAATGCGATTGATGCAATTTGTTATTCCGAATTCGATGTAATCGGTAATTAGATGTTACGTCGATCGGTAATTCAGAATAATTAATTGTAATTTTGTATTTAACACGTGCACTGGTTTAGCTATACCAGCCATGGAAGCAGAATCTGCAAAAGCCACAAGTGCAGAATCTGCAGATTTAACTTCAGAACATGAATCTGCGGAATTGACATCAGAACATGATTCGCAGACCTATAGCGTTGAATATCAGTTAAACCTTTATTTTGGAATTCACTATCCTATATCGCTAGAAGATAAAATTCTACAGGCGTTACCTAAAAAATATAAGCGGTTGCGTAATGAGACCCGAGAAGTAACACTGGGCGATGAACTGTTGATGCTAAACTACACAAACGATAACGGTTCCGACTATGGTGTAATTATGGTTGACTCGATGACCCAATCGTCAGACGCTTATGATAACCCGGATACCAAGTTAGTGTTTCACCCTACTGAACTAATGTCTGAAGAGAAAAAACATAAAAAAATAGTTCTTGCACTCACTGACCTTCACAGTATACTCGTAAAGTCAGTTGCTGTAGAAGACAGAAACTCAGTTTCCATTGGCTGGGCTGCGTATAACTGTATCTGGGAAAACGAAGATGGTGAAGATAGTGGTGAAGATAGCGGTGAGGATAGTAGCGAAGATAGTGGTGAGGGTAGCAGTGAAGATAGTAGCGAATAGTGTATCCGTTACTGCAACCGTAACATTTATTTATTAATCAATGGTACGAGTTTGCCGGCTTTAAGCATTAATTTTTTTCCTATGCTAAGCTCCTTTTGTGCGTCAATCTCCATTCCTAAATCAGTTAGCAACTCTGGTAGGTCTAATGTTGCATTACCAAACCGTCCAGACTTGGGCTTAAGCTTTGAAAAGCCCTCGCGCATAAAGTATTCAACTACCTTTACATGAGTTCCCATAATTTCAACCAGTCGCGTGGTTGCGCGCAATCGTTCAAGATTACTATCGTCGTCGCTGCTGGGGTCCAGGTGCAGCAATGTGTTAATATCCTCTTTGGTTACGTATTCTTTGCGCTTGTTAATGATGTCGTAAATATCCTTTTCGCTGATTGATGGATTTTCCATACGCAATTTAGCAATCGGTTGCGCCTGGCGAGTTGCCTTAATCATAGCGGTAAATCTAGCTAGATTTGCCTTAATAATATCCAGTTTACTTATATAATCCGGATCACTGGCAAGTTTTAATGCTGCTTCAGCAGCCATATTGGCTACGAATGCTTGATTGCGGGATTGGTATTTGGAAAGTGCCGACCCTTTAGCATACCGCATGGCACTTTCGGCTAACATTGAATTAAACCCAGCATATTCATACGCGTACTGAAATGCGAGCGCAGTTCCAAACGATCTAAGCATTTGCAGTCCGAATTCCACAGTTATCATGGATTTTAATGTGCCCATTGCCAAATTAACAAAGAACATCAACACTAAAATTACCAACACTGTAATTACGGCCACAATCAATGCATCTCGCGTAGTAATTAGAAATGGTTTGTCACTGCGCAATGGTTTGATGGTTTTGATCTTTGCGATAAACGACATAGGGCCACCATCTGTTATCGGGTCTCCCATCGGTATATTATAGCATTTATATTTATATAAACTCATGAACTTTGTTTTGTATATGTTGACTGTATATGCTGGGTGTATATGCTGTATATACATTCATACAAGTACGCTAAATAATGGGTTTCCATTCTATGCGCGGTTTGTCATTGTGATAGAGTGTAATTTTTTTAAACTGTTTTTTCAGTATCTGCGCAACGCACTGGTCCTTGTGTTTTACCTCAAGCATTATATCCATACACTGCGAATCTGCAAGTTGCAGTAAACGTTGTGGAATATTGTCTACACAGTCATCATGCGTACCCGGACGGGCATTTGGCCGCTGTTGAGAAAGATGACATTTGGGCTTTATTCCTCGGAGTTTCCATGTATTAAGAACTCTAGATAGCAACGCAGGGTCATATATATCAAACTCCTTATAATGCTTTACACTATGATGGAAAAAGTCTATACATAACGGTATCCCGTTCTCTTCACATAGTGGAAGCAAATCCATTACAGAATATGAGAATTCATCGTTTTCAAGCACAATGTACCTACTGACGTCTCGCGGTAATAGTTTAAATGCGTCACCCCAGCGTTTCAATGCTGCCGGTTTATCACCATATACTCCACCCCCATGTATAATCATTACACTACCATGAGTCGGCAATAATCCCATAGCTTTAAAGATATCGGCGTGAGACGTGAGTTCTATAACGGATTGTGCAACAACTTCTGGCTTATTACTACCAAGTTGCACATACTGCCCTGGATGCATAGTAATACGATGTCCAAGTGACAAGGCCGTCTTACCTGTACGTGCGAGCGCTTTGAGTGCAAAGTCAATCGTATGTACGGAGGATACCCGAGGATTACCTAAATGTGGAATTAAGTTTGACGTTATACGAAAGAAACGTAAGCCCAGCGACTCATTGTGTAAAATTTGAGTCTGTAAATCGGCAATATTTGCAAGTGCAAGTTCCCGCGCATGTTTAATACCGTGGGTTGTTGTAATGTCGGTTGGAAGGTATGTATTGTCTATTGTAGGGTCAGTATTGTCCATTGTAGGGTCGGTTGTAAAGTCAGAAACTACCTCACAACATTCACTACAGTCTTCGCACTCTGCGTTAATTGTTTTCAATATCATTGCGCGAGTAGAATATACATCTTTTTCTCGCAATTCAAGATTGATGCAAGCATAACCTATTCTCATTATACTATATACCCTAGGTGTATAAAAGATGGAAGATATTTCTCTAACTAACCATACACCTAACCATACACAACATACACCTAACCATACGCCTAACCATACACCGTACACGCCCCATGATTTAACCCACGATTCAACCCAAGATTCAACTAAATACAAGTCGCGCGCAAAGCGTGCTGAAACTACAGTGAATGAAAACAACTTTGATGCTGCACTAACAAAAAAGTCATATGGGCAGGGAAGCTTAAATCTTATTGCTATACAAGGAATTATTATGTCTGTGGTTGCAGCGACAACAGCGCTGTCATCAGACAGTCTATCGCGAGCCAGTGAATATAGATATATTGCAATTATTTGCATCGGGTCGGCAAATATAGTAACGCAATTCATTGTTTTCTGCTTTATTGCAGCGCAGGCAAATATGCGCCATGATAATATGCGGATACGCGCCGATACAATGAATACGATTGTAACTGTATTGAGTACATTATCACTGCTATTAACTTTAACTGCTAATTTACTTACAGCTGGCGACAATACACTACCTACACTTACACCTACACCTACACCCGCAAATTCTACCAATAATTGAATATGTGTAGAGTGTATATACACTGCGAAACTATACCAATGGAGGTTAAAGATCAAACTCTACAAAAATGGCTAGAAACAGCAACTCCCTCTAACATTGAACTTGCCCTTGAAGTAGGGTACAGAAATGTAGAAAGTGTAAGATTCGCAATTAACGCAGCCAGAATGCAGGCACTGCCTGCATCGTTACCTGTCACTTTACCTAT
>TARA_R110002153_G_scaffold27084_1_pt1 | contig 26431 bp, 17 predicted proteins | sample TARA_R110002153 | Tara Oceans TARA_R110002153 (sample SAMEA4398193) | marine metagenome | biome: Polar Biome; feature: [SRF] surface water layer (ENVO:00010504); material: water (ENVO:00002006), including particulate matter (ENVO:01000060) such as... | depth 5 m | reverse complement strand
GCATTGGTACAGTTAGCGGAATATTTTTCTTATCAACCAAAGTGCGGTTTTTACATGTTCAAAAAGCTACGGGGAATGTTTTCCAACGATTTATCAATCGACCTCGGTACTGCAAATACGCTTATCTATATTAAGGATCAGGGTATTGTTCTCAATGAACCTTCTGTTGTCGCCATTCGTCAAGAGCGCGCAGGCGGGCCAAAAAGTGTCGCCGCAGTAGGGCGTGAAGCAAAACAAATGTTGGGCAGAACCCCAGGTAATATAAAAGCTATTCGCCCCATGAAAGATGGAGTGATTGCTGATTTTTATGTCACAGAAAAAATGCTTCAGCATTTTATCAAACAAGTACATGATAATAATTTTCTACGCCCTAGTCCAAGAGTCTTAGTGTGTGTCCCTTGTGGTTCAACTCAGGTTGAGCGACGTGCTATTCGTGAGTCTGCCTTAGGGGCCGGTGCTCGTGAGGTCTATTTGATTGACGAACCTATGGCTGCCGCTATTGGGGCCGGGCTACCCGTTTCGGAAGCGACAGGCTCTATGGTAGTAGATATAGGTGGTGGTACCACAGAAGTAGCGATTATCTCACTCAATGGTATCGTTTATTCTTCTTCAGTTAGAATTGGTGGTGATAAGTTCGATGAGGCAATTATTTCTTACATTCGTCGTAACTTTGGTTCGCTTATAGGTGAAGCAACAGCTGAACGTATAAAGCATGAAATTGGTGCAGCTTACCCCGGTGAAGAAGTTAAAGAAATTGAAGTGCGCGGACGTAACCTTGCAGAAGGTGTACCCCGTGGTTTTACACTTAACAGCAATGAAATTCTCGAAGCTTTACAAGAACCTTTAACCGGTATCGTGTCTGCAGTTATGGTAGCACTTGAACAGTCTCCACCAGAATTGGCATCTGATATTTCTGAGCGTGGTATGGTGCTAACCGGTGGTGGTGCTTTACTTAAAGACTTAGATCGTTTGCTGATGGAAGAAACCGGAATTCCTGTCGTTATCGCAGATGATCCACTCACTTGTGTCGCCAGGGGAGGTGGTAAAGCATTTGAAATGATTGATATCCACGGAGGCGATCTCTTTAGCTACGAATAGTAGTCATTGATATTTCATAGTAAACAAGGCGACATCATGTCGCCTTTAGGCTGGCAATAATGAATTTAATGTTTTCAAGTGGCCCCTCCCTACCTAATAGGTTAGCTCTGGCACTTTTGCTTTCCGTGTCTCTTATTGTTTTTGATCACAAATTTGATGGATTCGGAACCACCAGAGTGTATCTCAATTCATTGGTCAGCCCACTGCAATACTTAGCCAACCTGCCCGGTCAATTACTCAATGCCAGCGCAAGTCGTTTTGTTTCTCATGAACGCTTGTTTAATGACAATGCAAAGTTGACCCATGATGCCATGTTGATGAATGCCCAACTGCAGCGTTTAACCTTTTTACGAGAAGAAAATGACCGATTACGTAGCCTGTTAAACTCCCCAGTACAAGACAACACTCGCAAAGTTGTCGCCGAACTCATGGCAGTAGATAACAACCCTTATAGTCACCAGATAGTGATTAACAAAGGGGCTATTAATGGTGTTTTTGAGGGGCAACCTGTTTTAGATGATAAAGGCATTGTAGGGCAAATCATGCAAGTAAGTTCGACCAATAGCCGGGTGTTGCTTATCGCAGATGTAACCCATGCAATACCTGTTAGAGTTGCCCGCAATAACGTACGCCTAGTAGTGTCTGGCTCTGGAAGTTTGAATGAGTTAATCATTCAGCATGTCGCCCATAGTAGCGACTTAAAAGTAGGCGATGTCTTATTGTCTTCCGGCTTAGGCAATGTTTATCCAGAGGGCTATCCTGTCGCCACTATTACCACCATTATTCGAGATGAAAGTAGACCCTTTGCTCAAGTTAGAGCAAAACCGATCGCTCAGCTTGATCGCTTAAAATACTTATTGTTGCTGTGGTCAGAACGCACACTTGAAGAAGCTCCCAAAACAGAGGTGACTGGTAAATGAGCATACGCCATTATGCTATTGCTCTGAGTATTGTCATTGCCTTGGTATTACAGATCATGCCTATGCCCGCCATAGCTGATTTGTACCGCCCAGATTGGGTGTTATTAGTATTGAGTTATTGGGCGCTTGCGCTACCCAACAAAGTCAATGTGGGTGTCGCGTTTATTACCGGTCTAATACTAGATATATTATTGGGCACCAGCATGGGAGTGCATAGTTTTGCTATGTGCTTATGTATCTATGTGTTGGCTACCAATTATAAACGCCTGCGTAATTATTCTGTTTGGCAACAATCCATAATTATTGGCGTTATGGCGGCCCTATACAATTCAGTGATTTTTTGGTTACAACATTTAATCACTGATATTTATTTCTTATTTGATTATTTATGGCCCGTCGCCAGTTCAATGGTGATATGGCCTTGGTTATTCTGGTTACTTCGTAAAATTCGTCGCCAACTGCGCCTCCATTAATGATGTTACTTCTAGCTTCACAGTCTCCCCGAAGAGCTGAATTACTGAAACAAATAGGCATTCCATTTAGTCAATATCCTGTGGATATAGATGAGACTGTGTTAGCCCATGAAAACCCAGACGAATATGTACGAAGAATGGCTCAGGAGAAGTCTAATTTAGGGTACAAAAGAGCAGGAGCCAAAAAACTAGTATTGGGCGCAGACACTATAGTGGTTGCACAAGGCAATATTTTAGGTAAACCAAAAGACAAAACTGACGCAATGCGCATGTTGAACATATTGTCCGATAACACTCACCAAGTATTCACGGCTGTTACTATTACTAGCGGTAAACAACAAAAAACCATAGTAGTTGAAACTCAAGTCTGTTTTGGCCCTCTAAGTACCTTACAAATGGCATGGTATTGGAAAACAGGTGAACCACAAGATAAAGCCGGAAGCTATGGAATACAGGGTTTAGGTGGACAATTTGTGAAACATATTAACGGTAGTTATAGCGCAGTTGTAGGATTACCCTTATACCAAACTAGAATGTTATTAACTGAATTTGGGATCTTAAATGAGTGCTGAGCTATTAATCAATGTTACCCCTTCTGAGTCACGTGTAGCCTTGATTGAAAACGGTATTTTGCAAGAAATCCACATAGAAAGACACACCAAGCGCGGCTTAGTTGGCAATATATACCGAGGAAAAGTCAGTAGAGTCTTGCCTGGTATGCAAGCGGCATTTGTAGATATTGGTTTAGATAAGGCGGCATTTTTACATGCCTCTGATATCGCTATACATAACGAAGTAGAAGAAGAAGTTTCACCCAACCATATCGAAAAACGTGATATTCGCGAACTCGTAAGAGATGGACAAAATATTGTTGTTCAAGTGGTTAAAGACCAAATTGGCACCAAAGGCGCAAGACTGACTACTGATATTACTATCCCATCACGTTACCTGGTATTTATGCCAAGTGTTGAGCACGTGGGTGTATCTCAGCGAATTGAAGATGAAGCAGAAAGAGAACGACTAAAGGCTTTAGTCCAAGGTTTTTGCAGCGAAGATGGTGGATTTATTTTACGCACTGCTGCAGAAGGTGTAAAAGAACAAGAACTCACCCAAGATGCCGATTTCCTGAAACGTTTGTGGCAGAAAATTCGCTCTCGAATGAAAAACAAATCTCATATCTTGTATGAAGATTTGCCCTTAGCACGTCGAGTTCTAAGAGACTTTGTTGGCACAACCTTAGATCGCATTAGAATTGATTCAAAGCTGTCTTTACAAGAACTGCAGCAATTTACCAAAGAATATGTACCAGAATTACATAAGCTTTTAGAGTATTACCCAGGCGAAAGGCCCATTTTTGATTTATACGATGTAGAAAATGAATGTCAGCGCTCGTTAGAAAGACGGGTAGATTTAAAATCTGGTGGTTATCTAATTATCGACCAAACCGAAGCCATGACCACAATCGACATTAATACAGGCGCCTTTGTAGGCCATCGTAATTTAGAAGAAACCATTTTCAACACCAATATTGAAGCCACTCAAGCTATTGCAAGACAACTTAGGTTACGCAACTTGGGAGGCATGATACTCATCGATTTTATCGATATGACAGTAGAAGACCACAAAAGAAGAGTGATGCACAGCCTTGAAGTGGCCACTAATAATGATAGAGCCAAGATCAATATCCACGGTTTTACTGTGCTTGGCCTGATTGAAATGACTCGCAAAAGAACTCGTGAAAGTTTAGAGCATGTTTTATGTGGAGAATGCCCCGTATGTAAAGGCCGCGGTTCCATAAAAACAGTTGAAACTGTGTGTTTTGAAATTATGCGCGAAATTGTCCGAGTCAATCGTGCCTACGATGCAGATAAATTTGTGGTCTATGCATCACCTGCCGTCGCCGATGCATTGTTAGGTGAGGAGTCCCATATGTTGGCTGAGCTAGAAGTGTTCGTCACTAAACAAATTAAGGTTCATACTGAGCTTTTATACAATCAAGACAAATTTGACGTTGTCATGATGTAAGTAGATTAAAAACGTGAATTCCAAAACCATACGATGCCGACATGATGTGAGCGAATTATAATTGTGAATACCAAAACCAAAGGTGCATCATTTTATGCCGCCTATCTGATCAAAAAACTCTGGGCATTAGTTGCCTTGAGCTTGGTTGTGGTTGCGGTGACACTTAGTGTGGTACGTTATTCTTTGCCCTATATGAATGACCAAAAAAATCATTTAGAACTATGGTTATCCGAACAAGTTGGCGCGCAAATAAAAATTGGCGAAATTACTGCAAAATGGCAAGGTTTAGGCCCAGCGATAATTCTGCGCGATGTTCAGTTAATTCAAAATGCACAGTCCCCCCTGAATCTTACTATTGCCGAAACGGCTATTGAAATCGATTTTTGGCAATCTATTCTAGCCAGACAAATTCAATCTAATAAGTTTGATTTGCGGGAAATGGAATTAACTATTGATGTTGCCTCTCTCAGTAAGGAAGAAACCACTTATCCTATTGTTGATGCGTTAGAGAAGCTATTTCTACAACAATTACAGCTGTTTTCTATTAGCCAAAGTAAAATTATTATTAATACCACAAACAATCAACAGCAAGTTGTGCTGATTGATCAAGTGTCATGGGTTAATAAAGACGAACATCACCAAGGTGTGGGGCAACTGCAAGTAGAAGAAATTGCTAAAAATTCTGCATCATTTATTCTCGATTTATACGGTCACCAAGAAGCCCTCCACGGTACCTTTTTTGCCAAAGGAGAAGAAGTTGATTTATCCCCTTGGGTTGAACAATGGATCCCCAGTGAACACAATTTAGTTGAGAGTCGCGGCAGTTTTGTCATGTGGGCGACCATAAAAGATAAATCACTACAGTCTGTACAACTTGATTTGTCTAAAAGCCGATTTGATTGGCAAAATCCAGAAAACCCTAACCCAGAAAATAATCTTAAAGTTGCAGTGTTAGGTGGCCAAATTAATGCCAGTCCGCTAAATAATGAATGGCTATTTAATCTCAATAATTTGACCATGCAAATCAACGATAATGTGCTGGTATCAAACTGGTTAGGTAAAATTGACCAAGCGGGTGCATTGTCCTTACAACATAACCAACCCATAAAATTGGCATCTGTGTTGCCCATGTTAGCGTTGGCAATGGATCCTAAGCAAACTGAGTCACTTGAATCACTGCAGCCGCAAGCAACCTTAAACTCATTAAATATTCATCGTACTCTAAGTGGTGATATGGCGGTTAAAGCCGCAATTAGCGACTTAGGTTGGCAACAGACAAAAGTTATTCCGGGTATGGCTGGATTGGCGACCGAACTAAATTGGTACAACGGAAATGGGCGATTAAATTTAAAAGGTAAATCCGGACAACTGAGCATCGATAAGTTGTTACCAGACAATATCGACTACCAACGTTTTTACTCTGATTTATATATTCAGACTAGTGAACAAAACGTCAGTATCTTGGCTGAAAACACTTTATTTAAAAGCGAACTCATTAGTCTACATCCCAGCATTTATTATCGCAGCATAGATAATTATTTAGCTTTGTCAGCGTCCGTTGAAGCTCTTGACGTTACAAAGTTATCTGCTCTTTATCCAACAGAACTTATGGGGGTAGATACTAAAAATTACTTAGTTGACTCTTTACAGCAAGGGCAAGTAGAAACAGCCCAAATACTGTGGCATGGCCCGATCACCGCCTTTCCTTTTGAACAAGGCCAAGGTGTTTTTCAAGCACAAGTTAAAGTATCTGAAGGAAAATTAAAGTTTGCACCACAATGGCCTGCACTGACTAATTTTGATGTCGATGTGTTTTTCGAAAACAAAAGTTTGACCATGACCAGTCAAAAAGGTCGGCTGTTAGATGTTGAACTTAAGGATTTGTCTGCAAAAATCCCTGAATTGGCAGCAAATGCAGTGTTAACAATAGATGCAGATGCCCAGGCCAATGGGAAGCAAGTGACCGATTTGATGCTGCAAAGTAATCTTGCTGATACCCTTGGTAAAACCTTACAGCAAGTCAAAGTGAGTGGGCCGTTAAAAACCCAGTTGAATTTAACTATCCCTTTGTCTGGCGAAGAGTTAGTTGCAAAAGGCGAAGTGTTACTAACCAAGAATAAAGTCGAACTACCTAGCTTAGGTGTTTTATTGGAACAAACCAATGGGACAGTGAGTTTTATCAATAACAAGATAAAAGCCAAGGGCCTTAATGCCAATTTGTTACAACAACCAATAAGACTCGAATTGACTGGGTCACAGGAGGACAAAGGTTATCAAACAGATATTAATATTAGGGGTGATTGGCAGATTACACCTTTACTTGAATCCTTCTCTGAAGGTTTAACAAAATACCTGTCAGGAAAGAGTCACTGGACTGCTGATATCGCTGTAACCATACCCACTCAAGGTTACCAATATTCAGCACAAATATTCAGTGATCTCACCGAGGTCAGCTCAGAACTACCCGCACCATTTGCCAAAACCGCTAAGCAATCATTGCCTCTTTTAATCACCGGCCAAGGTAATGAGCAAGCCTCATCGATAAAAGTCACTTTAGGGCAGGACGTTGAGTTTAACGGCAATTTACCCCATGAAGATATGCAGTTCTCTCGAGCACATTTAGCCATTGGACAGTCAGATATGGTAGGCATGGGGTTAGGCTTTAGTGTTTCTGCGAATATGCAAGAGTTAGATGTAACACCTTGGTATAACGTTATTAATACCCTTATCAGTGATCTTCCTGACAACAACAACAAACCATTATTAGAGGCGCCAAAACGTATTTTCATCAATGCGGATAGCGCACTAATAGCATCACAAAAGTTTACTGGGTTAGAGCTGGTAGCCAAAAATACCAGTGATAGCTGGCTTTTTGATATCAATGCCAAAGAAACTCGTATGGAAGTCGTTTTATATAAGGAGTGGTTGAATAAAGGTGTTGATATTAATGCTGATTTTATTGAACTGACAAAATGGCAGGGTACTCAGTCTGATAGTAGCGAGACTCAATCTGCCGTATCGAGTAAATTTGCTGCCAACATTGCAACTTTACCACCTATTAACTTTTCTTGTACTCGCTGCCGGTTTCTGGAGCACGACTTAGGGAAAATTGATTTTAGTTTGTCTCGCTCTGCCACAGGTATGAAGATAGATCAGGTACGGTTAAATAATGATCATGGGTTATTTTATGGCTCAGGAGACTGGTTTTTAAACAACGGTCAAAGTAGTACACGTTTAACCGGAGAGTTTAGCAGCTCGGATTTTGGAGCCTTCCTTAAAGGTTTTACATTAGATTCAGGGATCAAGGATTCACAAACCAGTTCAAAATTTGATTTAAGTTGGAAACGAGCACCATACGAATTTAATTTCGACACCCTAAATGGGCAAATAGAATGGCGCCTAACAGATGGCTATTTAACTGAAGTAAGTGACCAAGGTTCACGAATATTTAGTCTGCTGAGCCTTGACTCATTAGTGCGTAAACTACAACTTGATTTTAGAGACATATTTGCCAAAGGATTTTTCTATGACAAAATCGATGGTAGTTTCCAGCTAGAAAATGGCATCGCTTATACCCAAGATACCTTAGTTGATGGGGGAGCCGGCGAAATTTCGATGCAAGGATACACGGACTTAAACGCCCAGCAACTCAATTACCAAATCGAATTCACCCCAAATGTGACATCTAGTTTACCTGTGATAGTTGCATGGATGGTTAACCCAGCTACAGCATTGGCTGCATTAGCTCTAGACCAAATGCTGACTTCTGCTAAGGTAATCTCCAATATCAAATTTTCATTAACTGGCCCTTTAGGCGACCCACAACTCACAGAGTTAGGTCGTGATAGTAAAGAAGTATCCTTGCCAGCAAGAACACAACCTGAGCAAACGCCAGAAACACCAAATCAATCTATCAATTTACAATTAAACACACCGGTTAACATCCAAATACCTACTGAGGCACCAATAAGTGGCTAATGTCAGTGCAAATATAGTCGCAATACAAATGAGCTCTTCACCGCTGGTTGCAGATAATCTTTTATTTGTAGAGCAGCAACTACAATTATTGCCCCCACAAAGACCATGTTTAGTGGTATTGCCCGAATGTTTTGCTTGTTTTGGTGGCGGTGATAATTTAGTACTGGGTATCGCAGAAGACTTAGATCTAGGGCCGATCCAACATAAGCTTAAACAATTTGCTCAACAATTTGACATCTGGTTAGTAGCGGGCAGTTTGCCGATATTATGCCCAACCGTAAATAAATTCACCGCATCTTGTTTATTGATTAATAATCACGGCGAGATCGTCGAAGAGTACCAAAAAATACACCTCTTCGATGTACAAGTGGCAGATAATACCGGCGCCTATCTAGAATCTCGCTGTACCCAAGCAGGTAATAAATTAATAGTCACTAACACCCCTTTTGGTAACCTTGGTTTAGCCATTTGTTACGATATTCGTTTTGCGGGTATGTTTGCCGCCATGAGTCAGATAGCACAGCTAGACGTATTAACATTACCCGCGGCATTTACACAACAAACAGGACAAGCTCACTGGGATCCATTATTAAGGGCCCGAGCAATTGAAAACCAGTGTTATATAGTCGCCGCAAATCAAAGCGGTGAACATAGGAATAAACGACAAACTTATGGTCACTCCTGTATCATCTCACCTTGGGGTGAAAAGCTAGTTGAGTTACCTCAAGGTACCGGCATGATACATGCTCAGATTGATCACCAATTACTCGCCGATATTCGCACTAAAATGCCGGTTTATCAGCACAACAAATTCAGGAGTCACCTTGTCTAATTTGGTAGAAGAAAACTTACTAGATGCATCCAACCTAACCCGTTCCACTTTAGAGACAGCACTAGATACCATATATCAACATGACAACGATTTTGCTGATTTATATTTTCAATCAAGCCAACATGAAACTTGGGTACTAGAAGACGGTATCATTAAAGAAGGCAGCTACAATATAGAGCGTGGCGTGGGTGTTCGTGCTGTTAGCGGTGAAAAAACAGGCTTTGCTTATTCTGATGAAATATCCCCAGAAGCCTTGATGAAAGCAGCAAAAGCGTCACGTAGTATTTCAAATTCTGGTGGCAAACATAAAATAGCGCCACTCAAGCAAAGTCGCCCTAGCAGCTTATACTATGACAAGAATCCTCTTTTAGGTATGCAAGAACAAGAAAAAATTGCTCTTCTTAGAGCGGCAGATGAATATATTAGAAAGCAAGAAAGTGCTCTTAGCCAAGTGGTTATTAGTATCAGCGGTGTTTATGAAGAAATATTAATTGCAGCAACTGATGGTACATTTTGTACTGATATCCGCCCACTTATCCGTTTCAACTGTTCAGTATTGATGGAAAAAGACGGACGCCGTGAAAGAGGTAGTTCAGGTGCCGGTGGTCGATATGCCTATGATTATTTTGTTGCACAAGACGATGGTCGTCCCCGCTATCAACAAGTGGCTGATGAAGCCATTCATATGGCCAGAATAAATATACAAGCGGTACCCGCTCCCGCTGGACAAATGCCAGTTGTATTAGGCAGTGGTTGGCCTGGCGTATTATTACATGAAGCCGTTGGCCATGGGTTAGAAGGTGACTTTAACCGTAAAGGTGCCTCTACTTTCAGTGGTCGTATCGGCGAACAAGTCGCGGCCAAAGGTTGTACAATTGTGGATGATGGCACATTAGCCAACAGACGCGGATCCCTCAGTGTTGATGATGAAGGCACACCTACCCAATACAATGTTTTAATTGAAGACGGTATTCTTAAAGGTTATATGCAAGACAAACTCAACGCACGTTTGATGGGTGTTGCCCCTACAGGTAATGGCCGACGTGAATCTTATGCCCATTTACCTATGCCTCGTATGACCAATACCTATATGTTAGCTGGAAACCATTCTCCCGAGGAGATCATCGCGTCAATAGACAAAGGTATATACGCACCCAACTTTGGCGGTGGCCAGGTAGATATCACTTCTGGCAAGTTTGTATTTTCCACATCAGAAGCTTACCTAATCGAAAAAGGCAAAATTACTACACCTATTAAAGGTGCAACCTTAATTGGTAACGGCCCAGAAGCGATGCAAAAAGTGTCTATGATTGGAAATGACTTAGCCCTAGATAAAGGGGTAGGTGTATGCGGCAAAGATGGTCAAAGTATACCAGTAGGTGTGGGTCAACCTACACTTAAAGTAGATGAGCTGACTGTAGGTGGGACGGCCTAAAGCTTATATAAGCTAGCAACTCTGTAATAAAATGTACTAAGGTTCGATACTGGATACAGCATCGAACCTTAAAGTAACTTGCTAGCAACTACAAAAGATTAACAGTAAAGCGCACTGTACTGACAATACCTTTTTCAGTGGTAAGGCTAACAGTTACAGTGGCAATAACCGCTTCAACTTCAGAATTTTCAATGGCAAAAGAGACTGCAAATCCTCCCTCAACATTAGTATTTGGGATAGTAGTTGAGCCGACATCAGTAACTGTACCTGCACTGCTGGTAATAGTGACGGTAGAGCCAAATGGTGGAACTTGACCAGCTCTATCAATAAAAACAGCCTTAAAGTTCTGCTTTTCATCTGTTGCTATACTGATACTTGCATTGTCGGAGTTCGGATTATTGCTGGCATATAAGTTGTTACTACTATCAAACACATCGCCTATAAGTGAACTACCTGACATCACCAAAACTAAGCTTTTTCGTACTTGGATAGTGGCTGCGGAACCTTCCCCACATAAACTAGAGGATTGGCACTGAGTACCATTAAACAACTTATCAGCCTCATCAAACTGCTCATTATTGTTGTAATCTAAAAAGCGTTCACCGCTATTCCACTCAAGATTTTCATCATCATCAAGCCATGCTTCTGAGTAGTCGACAAACCCTATCTGTCCAGCTGCTGTTACTCCGAAACCACTGGCCGTACTGGGCTCTTCACTGATCACGCCACCGTCTTCATCATCAAAAATATTATTACCATTACTATCAAACAAAGTTTCATGACCTATTGCTGTAGCTAATACAGTCACGCGGCTATTAGAAGGCCTAGGTTCAGAACTGGTCCATATCACTGAACAAGCCCCGCCACTGGTGACACAACTTGACTCCACCGAACCTCCTTCAGCGGTAAAAGTTACAATAGTATTATCAGGTACAGGATTGCTAAAAATATCGGATAATCGTGCAGTTAAATTCACTGTCACACCGTTGTAACTGCCTGCTTCAGGATTGAATACATCAGAACTAAAGGTAAAGCTACGTTGATTGGGTAGGCCTGTGGTAACAGAGATGGCATCAGATTGTGTTATGACTGCTTCACCGGAATCAGTCATAACCTTAGCATTTATCCTCACAGATATTGGAATACTGCCGGCAATCAACACTGCTGCAGCTTCACCATTTTCATCACTGATTGCCGTATTATTACCTAAACTCAAGTTACCCACTTCGGAGGTCAAACTAAACTCAACCCTTTGATTGGCTAAAGGTTCATTTCTGTTATTGCTCACTACAAAAGTCACAGTAGATCGCGATTCTCCAATATCACCCGATCCTTGCAGCACAATACTTTCTGGTGAAGCAGATAAAAAACTGATGCCGCCAATGACTTCAGGTCGTATATCAATTTCTTGGGTCGCGGTTAAGGTCTCATCTGTTGTTATAACTGTAGCGGTGATTTGATCTTTAGTACCTGAGCTCCCCGCACAGCCTCCATCGGTATAGGTACTGGAAGCTTCACCATTAACTGTACTGATATCAGTGCCTAAAGAGGCTTGCTCTGCTGTGACGCAGTTAGAAGTGAACGCCACTAAATAGGCATCAGTCACTCGCTGATTATCATCGTCTACTAAGGTTAAATTCAAGCCAACAGAGCCACCTGCGCTTATTTCATATACACCATTTACCGGCTCCAGCGTAACTCCTACCTCACCCTCAATAAATTGCCCAGATCCCGTAAAATGACCAATTTTTATTGTGTTTGTTGAAATTGGATCGTCAGTACTAAATGGATCACTACCATTGTCACCTGACACACCACCACAACCACTAAATCCAGCAAGAGCCAAAAAGGAAACCATAAATAGCGTGCGAGCAAACATAAAATATTTATCCGTTTATGATTTGTTTTAAATATTGAAAAAGCTCACGAGATGCTTTTGGTGGTTTATTTTCAGCTTGCTGTTTATTGGCCTGACGCACATATTGACGCAATTTTTGGCGGTCAAGCAGAGGATAATCAGCAATGGCCGATTCAATTTTGCTATCACCTTCACTCAGAACATCGTCTCTGAGTACTTCAATTTCATGAAAAGCATTATTTAATTTTTTATGAGCAGATTTAATATTGCTCAAAGCTTGTTCTATTGCAGTAATATCTACATTACGCATAATTTTGCCAATTAACTGCAGTTGGCGTCGATAACCTTCTTTTTTGCGTAAAATTTTACGGGCAAGCATCACCGCATCGAGCAACTCTTCCTCCATAGGCACTTTGGCTAAAGAGGATTGCCCAAGATGAACTAAAGACTCCCCTAACTTTTGCATTGCAACCATTTGGGCTTTTATTTGGGTTTTACTGAGTTGTTCGTCGTCTTCATTAACGTCGAATTCAACTTCTACATCTTTGTTTTTTTTCGGGGCGACCATGACATTATCTTTAGTGATACACTAATGAAGATTGTAACCCCCCAAGCAATAATAAACTACAGTGTAGCCAAATAATGAAGGCCTTATGCAACAACAATTAGCTGAAATACAGAGCATAGTAGAAGACGTTTTAAAATTAGCCAAGGATAAAGGCGCTACTCAGGCAGAGGCTAGTATGTCTAAAGTCGAAGGCATTGCAGTGTCTTCACGCCTAAAAGAAGTGGAAACAGTTGAATTTACCAACGACGGAGGCCTAGGTATCACTGTATACCAGGGTAAAAAAAAGGGCAGTGCCTCGACAGCCGATTTATCACCCCAAGCCTTAACTCTTACAGTGGAAAAAGCTATTGAAATAGCCAAACATACCAGTGACGATGATTGCTCTGGTTTAGCTGATAAAGAGCTGATGGCCTTTGATTACCCTGATTTAGATTTGTTTCACCCCACTGAACTAGACACCGAATACGCAATACAACAAGTGATTGCCGCTGAAACTAGTGCATTAGACGTTGACCCACGTATAACGAATTCAGATGGTGCATCTTACAACGCTAACTTAGGTACTAAAGTATATGGTAATAGCCATGGCTTTATTGCTGGCTATAACAGTAGTCGTTACAGCATGAGTTGCGTGGTGATTGGTGAACAAAACGGTGATATGCAACGAGATTATAGCTATACCGTGGGTCGTGAAGCAGGCAAGTTAACTAGCCCAGAGCAATTAGGTCTAGAGGCTGCACAATTTACCTTGGGCAGACTAGGAGCTAGAAAGGTTAAAACCTGCAAGGTACCAGTACTTTTTGATCGCGAAATTGCCTCAGGTCTATTTGGACATTTTATTAGCGCAATTAGTGGTGGTAGTTTGTATCGGAAATCATCATTTTTATTAGATAAATTAGGCCAACAGGTGTTACCAAACTGGCTCAATATTATCGAACGCCCGCATATATTGAGAGGACTAGCTAGCTCCCCTTTTGATCATGAAGGCGTTAAAACTCAAGACATGGATGTGGTTAGCAATGGGCTACTCAATCACTATCTACTCACCAGTTACTCTGCACGCAAGCTAAAAATGCAAACCACGGGTCATGCCGGTGGTATTCACAATTGGTTTATTCAACATACTGGCGAATCTGATAAAGAAATGCTGAAAAAACTAGGTACAGGTTTATTGGTAACAGAATTAATGGGCCAAGGTGTCAATATAGTCACAGGTGACTACTCAAGAGGTGCAGCAGGCTTTTGGGTAGAAAATGGCATTATTCAATACCCAGTACACGAAATTACCATAGCTGGCAACTTAGCGGACATGTTACTGAATATTGTGGCAATTGGTGCCGAACAAGAAACCCGAGGTAGTATACAAACTGGCTCAATATTAATTGAACAAATGCAGATTGCCGGCGAATAAAATCTATACCAAATAAACTTCTGATGGGGTAATCAAACTAAGTAAAGTGTTGTGAATTTACCCTCAACATCAGGTTTAATAGAAATAGTTTATTAAGCAGGTTACCGCAAGATAGTCATGTTGACTGTTAATTAACAATCAACATGACATTCCATAAAAAACTGCAAATTAACGCACTCTAAATTTAATATAGAGTGCCACTTTTAATGGTAGTTTTTTCAAGTTAACCTTTTTTCTTTCTAGGTTTAACCACCTCGCTAGTATTTGCTTCTTTTTTCAATTTTCGTTTTTCTTTCAACGACAAAATTGGCTTTTTCTTTACATTTTTAGACATATTATCTCCTACCAATAAATAACAGATTAATTAAGAATATTTTTGCAAAAAATTATAGAAACAAAGTACGCCACTCACCTCCTTTAAGATAATTGATAAGTTAAACACCTTCGTTTATGTGCCAGCAAAATGGACTCAAATCATTTTTACTTTAGCCATAAACGGATCCACGCTAATGCTTACCTACTCTAAGTTACAAATTAGTAATCTTTACATAAACATAGCGATAAATTATTAAGCTCAATTGCATCTCACCTAAGTCAGGTCAGCCAATAAAATTGGTTCAATTACAAATTTGAGTTATAAGGTTTTAATCTGCGGAAAAGTGGGTGCTGGGAAGCACCCGTTTAAACGGGGAATTTTAGGGCGAAGCTCCCTAAAAATAAAATGTAATAAAGAAAAATAATTGGTGTTTTCATAAGCCTAATGTAGCAGCTTAAATATTAACTTCAAGTCTATTTAAGACTTTTAAAATTAGCGCCTTAGCGGAGAATTAATTTCACTGTATTTTGCATAAATCAAAGATAATTGAGTCGATTTGAATAAAAATTATAAGCAGTTGAATAGGCGTGAAAACATTAATTTCTATTAAGAGTGAGCGTTTCATTGTTTTTTTCAAAAATACATCTACTCTGCACTTATTCGTCATACTATTCAGCGGACGTACTCTACAAAGTGACAAAATATAGATGTAACCTTTTCAAAATGCGGTCTTGGTTAAAAATGGTGAATCTGTTTTATTTATTGCTGCTAAGCAACATTTGCCAAGCTGAGTCTAAATTGACTTTTGGGGTTAACTCTCCCGGCTCACCACCCTATGTCTATTTATCAAAAAATAGTACCGAGTATAGAGGGGTAATCCCCGATATATTAATTAAACTAAAACAATTACATGGCTATCAAATTAATTATATTGATTCGTTTCGTATACGCACAGAATCGTTTTTGTATAATGGTGAAATAGATAGTTTCTTGTCTAGTTCTAATTGGTTAAAATTCCCAGGTAAATTAATCTATTCACATCCTGTCGCCAAACATCGTAGTTATTTATATAGTAGTCAACCATTTACAGACAAGCTTAAACTAGAAGATATTTTAGGGGTAAATGTTTGTACTCGAAGAGGATATATTTATCCGGCTCTAAGGGAATATTTTTCTAGCGGAAAGTTACAAAGAGTTGACTCAAGCAATCAACTCAGCATGTTAAATATGGTAAAAATAAATCGCTGTAATATGGCGGTAATGCATGAATTTAACGCCCTCACTATATTGTCTTCAGAAGAGTTCCAAGCAGATAAAATATACCAGTCCCCCTTTCCGGTTGATGTTGTAGATTTATCTATTATTTTAAGGCCTGAACTGATTGAAGTTAAACAATTGCTCGATGACATAATTATCCAAATGAAAATTTCTGGAGAACTCGAAGCATCGCTTAGACATCATATAAAGGTTGGCAAATAGATACCACTCACTGGCATCACGTTAACTTCAATCCCAAAATTGATGGCAAAGCAAATTGAATAAGTTCAGAATGCATCAAAAACTCACCACGACCTAGGTAACTATAATTAGCTGAAATACAAAGCTTGATAGAAGATTTTTATACTAATCCGTATAAAAAAATGGCTGAGGGGTCACTTCTTTATACGGATTGGCTTATTGTGAAATATCTTCTGGTGCTGAAATATAACCTTGGTATCCATCAGCTCGTAGAGAGGTAAAGTGTTGTAATTGTTCTGTATTTTCGATACCGGTAATGATCACGTCGATATTTAAACCATTAGCAATATTGATCAATGCTCGGCACATTTCATTGCCTTGATTTAACTTTTCATAGAATGCAAAAGACTGGTCGAGTTTAATGTAGTGAGGTTGTAATTTTTGAAGATAATCAAGTGAGCCCATTTGACGACCGCACTGATCGACACCAATTTTTGCTCCAGCCGAACGTATTATTTCAGTGAGTTTTTGACATTGTTCAAAAGAACTAATTAATGCCGATTCTGGCATTTCAAACAACATTTGTTGGCTATGTTTCGATTGTTGCAGAAACTTAGTCAGCCATTGAGCAAACTCAGGCTCCTGCAAACTATCATGAGTTAAGTTGATAGCAACAGGTTGCTTGGTCAGGGCTATTATATTTTGTTGTTCAATGGTTTCCAGCAAACACCTGTCAAGTTGACCACCTAAAGACAATAACTCAACAAACGGCATAAATTCAGCAGCACTTACAACCTTATCGTCAATACTTAGCCGACAATACAGCTCTCGTTGAATAATCTCTTCAGAGCGCATAGCGCTTACTGTTTGCCATTGAAACATAAAGTGATTGTTGTTTATGGCATTTTCTAACTTAGTGCGCCATTGCTCTCTGTTATATTTTTGAGGTTGCTGGGCATCTATCCAATGACTGACTTTGCCTTCTTTAAGGGCTTGTTGTAATGCATTGTCTGATTGTGATAACAAATCAGAAGGCTGCATGTTATCGATGCGCTGGCTTACACCCAAGGCAAATTTGGTATTAGTATTACAACCTGCTTTAGAAATTTCCTGATTTATTATCCTGATCAGTGTTTGTAAATAACTTTCAATTTGGTGATTCTCAGCTTTGGTAAGCAAAAAAGCAAACTCGGTATTAGCAATCCTAGCTATAACACCTTCAGCAATCACTGGTAACTCAGCCACCATCCTTGCAGACAATACCTTAATGATTTGGTCTCGGCCTTGATAGCCATATTTACTATGAATGTCTTCTAACCAGTCGAATTTAGCTAAAATAAGCCCACCGAATCCCGGCTCATTTAACCAGTTATTGATTTGCGCAGATAAATACTGGCGATTTGGCAACTGGGAAACCTGATCAATAAGTTTGTCTTCTTTGAGCTCACTCACTTCTTGATCTAAAGTAACAAACACTTGTTTTAGTTGACCAGACATTGAATTGATTGCGATGACCACATCTTTTAATTCAGTTGTTTTAGGCAAGGCAATGTCCTGTCCAAATTTTCGCTGCCCCATCTCTTTGGCCTGCAGAGCTATGTTATGTAGTGGTTTTAAAATACGATTAAGTCTGTACCTAAGAACAAATATACTGATGATAAATAGCAACGATAAAATCATGATTGTGTCGTTCATGATCCGCCACAATTGTTGGTAACCCAGACCCGGATGAGCTTCGATCTCAAGCGTTGCCAATTGCATCCATCCAGAGGTTATGACACTTTGCTTTTTTTGCACGCCAAAAACTTCTAAATCAATGAGCCATTGAGGAACACCTTCAATAACCACCGGATTTTCCCATACTTGTTCCTTACCATCGGCTAACCAGGTTAAAGTAACTTTACGATAAAACCCTCCTTCAAAAATAACATTAATCAAAGTCTCAGCCGATACCATATCCCCCGTTTCTATATGGGGTTGTAACATTAACCCTAAGGAAGTCATGGTGTTATTTAGATCAGATTGCATCTGTTGACTCATAAAATCTCGAGACTGAGTAAACTGAAAATAAACTAAACTGATCATGACCAGTAGAAAAAGTCCAAATAGTAATGAGTTTATTTGTCGAAATAGGGTCATTGCTTTAAAACTCCAGTTTAAGCTTAGGTTGTTTGAGTTTTGCGGTAGTTATTCTCTGACGCACATCTTGCCAGCGCTTAAGTCGCGAAGAGTCTCCACTCGACACGCTGCGACCTCTTTCTTTGTTTAACCATAACTGACTACCGTTAAAGCTATATACGGGTATAAGATCGTTACGTTTAGTTGCGGGTTTTATGACACCGTCAATGTTATCTAAAATCAAGGGGATTGAGGCCGGTGTCTCATAATATGCAAGCACCATATGGTATTGATTGAGGTGTAACGCCTTGACCATAGTGATGCGCATTTTTTCATCGCTTATACCTAATTCCAACAGGGTGAAATATTTTGCAATTGAGTAATCTTCACAATCTCCGCCATTCACACCGATAAATTCAACTGGGGTAGCCCAATAATTATTTACACCCCATAACTTAATATCGTCAATAAAGTGGAACATGTTGAAAAAGCGATTCACTTTTTCTAAGTTATCTTTTTCTGACAAACTAATGTCTGGTTGCATCAATTTAAGCCAAGCTGTACCACGTTTGGCCGCTCGTTCACCATAACTTTTTTCTAATGCAGCCACAATTTTGGGGCCATCCAGTGTTGTTATCGGATCAGCATAAAGAGCAGACAAACAAGTCATACTTAGGAATAATACGTGAACTGGCTTTTTTGATAACATCTCTGTTATATAACGGCTGGCCCTCATATTACTCCCTGATTATCATATAGCTTGATCAACCGTATAAATTGTCCATATCATATCATTCACATGCACTGTTTTGCTTAACTCGGCCATGATGCGACGATTATTAGCATGGGCTGTTTCAGTATCAGCTAAATCAGCTAGGCGCTGAAACCCATAGCCTTGAGACGATACACGCTCATTCGCAATATTGAAGTCATTGACCAAAACCGATTCCACTGCTTTTGCGCGATTAATCGATAATATTTGATTAAGTTCGGCACTGCCTACCTTGCTAGTATGTCCCTCAATTAGCACTTGTAATGTCGTATTTTTTTCAAGAAACAACGCTAGTTCCTGAATTTTAGATAGCGCTGAGGGAGGTATCTCATATGAATTATTAGTAAATTTAATATCCACTTTAAATGGTTCAACTATAGTGGTTTGCGCACCGCAACCATAGTTGTCAATAGTCGCGCCAAGCACTGTTTCTGCACATTTATCTCGTGCTTCAATAACACCATCTCGATCGTGATCATTTAAATCTTGTAATTGTTCCACACTTGATTCTAATTTAACTATGCCATTGCCGGCACAGGCACTTAGCAGCATTGCTGCACAAATTAACCCTGCTGATTTTTTAATTGAAAAAGCTTTAATTAACACTAATTTATTCATGTTTAACTTAGTTTTCATATTCATGCTCTCCTTGCCATGCAGTTGATCGAGTGACCCTTAATGACTCAAGTAGTTGTCCTGTCACATTTAATAATCTGTATCTGGCAATTAACTCATCAAAATTAGCATCTAAGTAATCTTTACGAGCCTGAAAAAGTTCGTTTTCTGTATCTAACAAGTCGAGTAGGTTTCTTTGCCCTAAACTAAATTGTTGCTGATAAGCATCTTGGGTGTCTTTTGAGGTAACAACATGTTGTTGAATGTACTGTTTTTGTAACCCCAACATTTCATAAGCATTCCAGGCTAGGCGAAAACTCTCAGTGACTTCGCGATGGGCACGGTAGTTTATTTCTTGTGCTTCAGTGGTTTTATAAGCCGCGCCTCGTTCTAGCGCCACATCTTTGCCACCCGAATACAAGTTATAACGCATACGTAACATCACAGTTAAATCATTGCGGTGACCACCCACATCTAACCCGGTTCTATTAAAACCGTCTTCACCCGCGATATCGTTGTCTGCATTGGCTGCCACTTCTAGAGACAATTTCGGATAATAATTGGCTTTAACCGAGCCACTATAGGCACGAGCAGCTTGAATATCTTGTTGAGCAGATTTGATGATAGGGTGACGCTCAATGGCAAAAGATAAACCACTGGCACTGTCGGTTGGTAACATATCAGCATCTGGCACTGGCATAACTAAATCATCTGGCATGATGTTAGTTACGCTAATAAACGCTGCTCGTGCATCTTCATAATTGTTACGAGCGGCAATTAAATTAGACTGAGCTCTGGCTAAACGACCCGTTACCTGAGACAGGTCCGCGATACTGCCCATTCCAGAATCGGTACGCTCTTTTATCTGACCGTAAATTTCTCTATGTGAATCGACGTTTTTTTCGGATAAGGTCACTAACTGTTGGGTTTTTAAATAATTTAAATAAGCCTGACTAACCGACAACGCCAAATCTTCAGCTGTACTGATTAACGCCCATTGTTCAGCACTGGCCTCAAACTTGGTACGTTTAACTTCATGACTGGTGAACATACCATCAAACAGCATTTGTCTTAGACTGACACCAAATTCACCTCGTGCAAGTTCTGTTTCACCATCAGTGAACCCCAACTCTGATAAGCGATTACCTGGCGTGTTGGTGTATTCGTATCCGTACCCAGCAGTAAGGTCGACTGTTGGTAAATACCCAGCAGAGGCTCGATTGACATCTTCTTCCTTTGATTTGAAACGCGCAAATGCCTGACGAATATCTGGGTGAGTTTCCAACGCAAGGGCAACGGCCTGTTCTAAACTTTGCGCATGCAGCCCATTAACAGACAATACAAGTAGGCATAATGAGCAAATTGATGCTTTTATACGCATAGTGATTTACCTTTATTCATAAAAAACTCCATGTTTTTGTTATTTAATTAAAGTACTGGTACGTTATCGTTCCCTAAGTGCAGCTTCATTAGCCCGCAATAGTGGATTTAAAATATATTCTAATATTGTACGTTTACCTGTTATCACGTCTACATTTGTCATCATACCCGGTATAATTGGCATTTCTTCTTGGTTTTTGTTTTTAATACTCGAAGCGTCGGTGCGCACACGGATCAAATAAAAACTATTTCCCTCTTCGTCTTGTGTGGTATCGGCGCTAATGTGTTCAACTGTACCAGTTAACCCTCCGTATCGAGCAAAATCATAGGCGGTTATTTTAACTATCGCGGGTAACCCAGGGTAAATAAAACCAATATCCCTGGGCTTAATTTTGGCCTCAACCATTAACCTATCTTCCGTGGGTACAATTTCCGCTATGGTTTGGCCTGGTTTTATTACACCACCTAAAGTATTGATATGTATGGTTTTTACTGTGCCTACTACTGGGGACAATATTAATGCTTTGGTGACTTTATCTTGAGCACTTACCTGAGATTCGTTAATTCGTGACAGTTTATTTTGTAATTCATTAAGTTTTGCCCTGACCTCATTTCGGTAAGACAATACCGTTTCGCGGCGGTTTAATGTTGCTTCTTGTAAGGCCGATTTTAGTTGCGGGGTTAACAGTCGCACACCATCTAGTTGACCTTTGAGATCATTTACTATGCGTTCTAATTTATACAATTCTATCTTTGATACTATGCCTTTTTCGGCAAGAGGCGTGGTAAGGGCTAATTCTTTTTTGGCCAATTTATAACTGATGTCTAGGGTGTTTATTTTGGATTCTAGTTCAGTTATTTCTTGCTCTTTTTGTTGTATTTGTTGGCCTTGGATAGCCAACTGATTGATTAAGTTATCCAATCTGCCAGAATATTCTTCTTGTTGTTGGGTCACCATAAACTCAGCATTGATATTGAGATCTTCAGGGTAGACAGGCACCTTTTTGGTTATTTCAATTTGCAGCTTCCAATCATCGTTATTGCCCACCAAAATACTGGATATTTCAGCTCTTAAGCGAATAATATTAGCCCGCAAACTGTCAACTTCTTGTTTTTGTTCTGCAAAATCTGAACGAAATCGGGTGTCATCAATTCTGGCTATAGGTTGGTCTTTCGTTACTGGCATACCTTCTTGTACGAACCATTTTTGCAGTACCCCACCGTCTAAACTCTGAATAATCTGTACTTGTGAGGAAGGGATCACTTTACCCATGCCAGAAGTCACCTGATCTAATGCGGAAAAGTAAGCCCAAACAATAAAACTGACTAGTAAACCTGCCATGGACCATATGATTAAACGATGCAAGCTGGGCACTTCAGTTAACATGGCTCCATACACGTCATCGGCCATTTCTAAGTCTTTTTGGCTAACCTTCATAAGTTAGCCGCCGATTTGTTTTTACCGTCTTTGAGCTTCTTCAAGACCTCGTCTTTGGGACCATCGATCACTAACTTACCTTTCTCTAAAACGATGATCCTATCCACTAAAGACAATAACTCCATTTTGTGAGTAATTAATAATAAGGTTCGGTCAGTCGCCGTAGCACTAATAGATTTAATAAACTGTTGTTCGGCGCGAGCATCTAAGCTGGCTGTTGGTTCATCTAACAACAAAATTTGTGGGGCATTTAGAATTGCTCGGGCCAGAGCAATCGATTGACGCTGCCCACGGGATAGATTATTACCACTTTCACCTACCTGTTGATCCAGTCCTTGAGTTTCATGGTCGGTAAAGGCATTCACCCCTGATTGTTGTACCGCTCTGATAAGTTGGTATTCAGTGACTTGTTTAGTACCAAATAAAATATTGTCGCGAATAGTGCCATGAAATAAGATGATATCTTGCGGTAAATAACCAATATTTCGCCGTAAATCACTAGGGTGTATCTGCTGATGATTTAAGCCATCAAAGCGAATACTGCCGGTTGTAGGCTGGTACAATCCCAGCAACAATTTTGCTAAGGTGGTTTTACCTGAACCATTACGCCCAATTATGGCGATTTTTTCACCTGGTTTTATATCCAGCGACATAGGCTGCAAAGCGGAGTTTTTTGTATCCGGATAGGTAAAACTGACACTGTCAGCACTAATCTTCCCCGACAGTTTAGGACGGCTAGCAAGGTGAGCTTTGTCTTCAAACTCCCCCTCTTGTTCCATTAAACTGTCAAGCTGCCTTAAGGCACTAATGGTTTGATTAGAACGTGTCATTAAACCAGCAAGTTTAGCTACAGGTGAAATCGCACGACCGGTTAACATTACTGCGGCTATTATCCCACCCATAGAAATCAAATTATCCGATACACGGTACACACCTAGCACCACCACTCCAATCACCGAAATCTGCACGATAAAACTTGCAAAATTGATCACCGAGTTGGTGATCATTTTAGATTTAAGTAACCAAGTAGAAGTGTGGCCAATCATTTGCTGCCAGGCATTTTGAACTACACCTTCGGCGCCGTTTGCCTTAATCGACTCCAACGCACCTAAACACTCAATCAGATGACCATGACGTAAACTAGAATATTTATTACTTTCTTCAATAGCGGCCCGAAGTTTAGGTTGAGTAATAATCGTATATCCAATAATGAGTACCGAGGCAACAATGGGGAATAAGACTAAATCACCGGCCACTAGCCAGATACAAAACATAAATAACAAGGCAAAAGGCAAGTCCACTAAAGCAGTAATGGTAGCCGAAGAGAAAAACTCTCTAACGTTATCAAACTCAGTGATTTGTTTAGCCATGCCGCCAATACTAGGGGCACGTTTTTCTAATGGAATACCCACAACTTTGGCAAACAATTTAGAAGACACTTCTATATCAACTTTTTTCCCAGCAACGTCAATTAGATAACCCCGTAATTGTCTTAAAATAAAGTCAAATATATAAGCCACACTAGCGCCAATCGCTAAAACCCACAAAGACTCAAAGGCCAGATTAGGGACAACTTTATCGTAGATATTCATCACAAAAAGTGGTGACACCAGTGCAAAAATATTCACCATAATAGAGGCGATAATCACATCTCGGTATATAGGTGCTGCACTTTTAACGTGTTGCCATAACCAATGTTGTTTCGAGTCATTGATATACACATCAAAATTTCTGTCACCACGATATTGCTGCTTGATAAGAAACAAGTAGCCAACAAAATTAGATTCTAATTCTTCAATGGAAAGTTGTTCTTCACCACCCGTTTCAGGCAAGGTAACTATAGCTTTGTTTTCTTCCAGATTGAGCTCTTGTAACACACAGGCTTGTTTGTCTTTGAGCATTAAAATACAAGGCAGTAACATTGAGGGTAATTCGTTTAACCCTTTTCTAACTAGCTTTGCACTAAGCCCCGCCCGCGAGGCGGCTTGGGGTAAAAGTTCTGGGGTTAGGTGGCTGCCAGTAAGGGGAAGTCCAGCCGTTAAGGCTTCGGCAGAACAGGGATCGCCAAAGTGTTCGGTTAATAATACTAAACTATCTAATAAAGGATCTGAGGTTAAACGCTGTGATGCGTTTATCGTCCACTGAGTAGAAGGTTGCACCGAGGATTGCACTTAGTTTTAGATTCCTTAAAACAAAACACAGCAAACATAACACAATCAATTAAAATATGACTGTGTTATGCAAAATTACACGCTAATAGAATCTTACTATAACAATTCTGCTGAGTCGAATTCAGCGATAGGTGTGTTTGTGGCTGCGGCCTGATCACTCATTATGGTGCCGCCACCTGCCAGCAAGCCATTAGTGACAGTAGCAGAGAAGTCATGATCTGAGTCATTCTGACCTTTTGCTAATACAACCGCTTCTATTGGAGAATCTTTGGTTGCCGCTGCAAGGTCAATACCGTCCATAACACTTTCATCTTTACCCATAGCCGCTAAATAAGTTTCAAGTCCGTCGGTGTTGTCATCCGTTAAGATATCGCCTAAATCTGCTAAATCTGGAGAAAATTTGTAGGTAGCTTTATCGGCATTTATTAAAGATTTAGAATCAAAATCTGTGTCTATTAGGCCACTGGTTTCATCAAAAGACACTGACATACCTTTGGCTAAAGTTGTTACTGGTGCTGCGATTTCTATGGTTAAATCCGCAGAGGATGTTTCAGAATTAAGAGTATCTCCATCCTGAATAGTATAGGTAAATTCTAACTCAAGGTTTCCGTCACTATTTATTGGAATATCATCTGCTGTAATATCTTCTAAAGTGAGCCCGTCTTTTTCTACGAAGCTATAACCCCCGTTGTTATTCATAAATAAGCTACCAAACTCAGTGACTATTTCTATAGGGTTGCTGGAAGTATTGCTCACATCTAATAGATGCACTATCCCCATATATTCAACTTGTGTAACGGCAGGGGAACCAGAACCATCCAGACCAAAATCGTCTCTAATATCTGACGAGCTGCCTCCCCTAACTAGGCCGGTAACATTTCCTGTAACTGTCCGAGGATCGCCAGCTGTAAATTCGAATGAAGTTTCATCATCATTCGCAGTAGGGGCATTCGTTTCAACGGCTATAGATACTATCGCTGTGTCGGTATCGGTACCATCACTGAGAGTATATTCAAAGGTAGGTTCAGGTGAGCCATCGAGAAAACCTTTGTTTTCATAGGTAAAGCCTCCATCGACATTAATTTGTAATATTCCATTGTCTTTTGCACCATCGAATACCACACCAACAGTTGACGTTACAGCCGTAGCTACACCATCGATTATGGTAAAAGTCGCAAAACCAGAGGTGGGATCAAAGACCAAATCAACTCCATTAATTTGGGTAACAAACATGCTTCCCCCATCACCGCCGTCTGTGTCAACTACGCCATCACCATCATTATTAGTGATAACATTACCACTTACTGACTGTCCTTCATCAACACTAAATTCGTCATCTGCAGCAACAGGCGGAACGTTAACGTTAGCCACATTCACCGTCACTGTCGCAGTGCTCATGTCACCGTCTGCATCGGTAATGGTATAAGTAAAGGTATCAGCACCCACAAAATCGGTCGCTGGTGTATAACTAAAGGTACCATCTGGATTTACGGTGACCGTGCCGCCATTCGTAGAGGTATTATCAAACGCTGTCACTGTGGTCGGGTTGTCACCCAAGTCATCGT
>TARA_R110002153_G_scaffold271355_1_pt1 | contig 26734 bp, 24 predicted proteins | sample TARA_R110002153 | Tara Oceans TARA_R110002153 (sample SAMEA4398193) | marine metagenome | biome: Polar Biome; feature: [SRF] surface water layer (ENVO:00010504); material: water (ENVO:00002006), including particulate matter (ENVO:01000060) such as... | depth 5 m | reverse complement strand
CAACGGCAATAACACGCTGATCAAGTAAATAAAATACCGCAAAACGTCGGCCTTGTTGTATATCCCCACGTACCACGAATGAGTCGTAGCCTTGTGATAAACCAGCGATTTGTAGTTTCATGTCATATTGATCAGACCAAAACCAGGGCAAGGTGTTATATGCCGCTTGTTTACCACATAGATACGCTGCTGCCGTTTTAGCTTGTTCGGTAGCATTTTGTACCGACTCTAAACGTATATGTTTTTTATAAATAGGATTGTAATGCCAAGCACAGTCGCCGCTTGCGACAATGTCAGGATCGCTTGTACATGCAAACTCATTAACTTCAATACCATTACTGACGGTTAAACCCGCTTGTTGTGCAATTTCTTGATTGGGTAATACACCTACACCAACAATGATGAGATCTGCTGGATAACGATCATTATTAGTACACACAACAGTGTTTTGATTTATGTGTGCTTCAATGGAAGAAACAATAACTTCAGTAACAATTTTCACACCTTCTTCAGTGTGAACTCGGGTATAAAATTCGGATAATGGCGGTGCAGTAACGCGCTCCAACACTCTGGGCATCATTTCTAATACTGTTACATCCATTCCGAGTTTACGTAGAACCGCGGCGGTTTCTAAACCAATATAACCACCACCAATAATCACAGCTTTTTTGTCTTGTATGGCCAATGTCTTGATATAATCAACATCTTTAGCTGTTTTTAAATAAGATATTCCTGGGAGTTCAGCGCCTGGTATCGCTAGTTTTCTTACTTTTGAACCGAGTGTAAGTGCTAACTTATCGTAATGAAGTATGTCACCATTGTTTAACGTTATTGTTTTATTGTCAGGATCAATCGCTTGCAGACCAACCCCTAAATTAAATTCTATTTGTTGCTTTTCGTAAAACGCTGCAGGTCGTATCAGAATATTACTTAATTCTTTTGTACCCGCTAGATAAGCTTTTGATAAAGGAGGGCGGTGATAAGGTAAAGCGTCTTCGTCACCGACAATGATAATACGCCCTTTCCAACCTTCTTGGCGAAGGCTAACACTCATTTGTGCCGCACTATGCCCAGCACCTATGATAATACAGATTTTGTCTAACATTATTTTACCCCACTCTTAAAAATACTATCTTGTTAAGGCAGCTGATCTTTACTGAATTAATTTTGTTTAAATCCAAAGTCTTTTGACCGCGGCAAGTAACAGTAAACACACGCCTAAGCTCATTAGTCCTAGTATTCGACGACTAACTTGTTTTTTGACGTCGGGTTTCTGAATCTAACCCACCTAATACTCCCCATTCAGCATAATTTTCAGGCGTTGGGTCTAAATTAAGACGTGGTTTCCAATCGCGGGTTAAATAATCTTCATCGGAGTAATATTCTACCTGGCCGCCGCCTGGACATTGAAAATACCAGAAAAATGCAGATGAAATAGGATGACGGCCTGGACCGATAAGGGTATCCCATTTACAGCCACTAAAATGTAGGCCTCCACCCACCACTTCATATATATCGCGCAATAAAAAGGAAACATGATTAATGCCTTTTTTGCGGTTAGGAACTTTTAGTAAGAATAAGTTGTGATGAGTTCCTTCTTCGACACAGCGACTGAAGAACCCGCGGTTTGGATAAGCATCGGTGATGTTGAAGCCTAATAAATCTATGTAAAAACGTTGATGCGCCTCCAGATCTTCAACAAAGAAAACCACATGGGCAATACGTATAGGGGTGGCTCTATCATAAACTGGAGCAGGTAAATCAACCCGTAAAGGTTGATCATAGGTATTGCAAGGCGTGCCTTTAACATTGGCTTTTTGGCATTTGGTCACTTGGAAACCAATAGAGAGGCCGTTTGGATCAGTGCAACGGGCAATACCATCATCTCCCCAAGTAATATCGACACTTGAAGATATTTTATCAACGAAACTATGAAGTGCAGTTTGGTTGGTCACTCCCCAAATAACTTCACGTACTGTGGGACCCGCTTCTATCGCTTTGGGCAATTGAGGATCTGCAGTTTTACGTAAGATAATTTGCGATTTTTCTAACGTTTCTAATACCTTAATATCCGTTTCATCTTTTACTAAATTTAAGCCCCAATCGGAAAAGAATTGACACGCTTGCTGCATGTCATCAACACCGTAAATTACTTTTTCTATACCAGTTAGACAGTTCATGATTTGTTCCAAAATTTAAGTTAAATATGTTTATTCATACCACCAGACACATCGATAGTGCTGCCTGTGGTATAAGAAGATGCTGGGGAAGCCAGATACAATAATGCTTTGGCCGGTTCTTCAGGATGACCAAATCTAGCGAGTGGAATATTTTTTTGTTTAGCTAAGTGACCAAGCCAGGCTTGGTATGATTCAGTATTCGGTTCATTTAAAGATTTGGCGTGAGCATATCGTTTTTGCCATTGCCCAGACTCTATGGTGCCGAGTAAAATTGAATTTACTCGGATGCCCTTGTAGGCAAATTCTTTGGCCATACTTTGAACTAAGTTTAATAAACCAGCTCTGGCTGCTGAGGTTGCAACCATATGAGGCTCGGGTTGTAACGCGAGTAAGGAGTTAACACAAACTATCGATGCATCTACTGAACCTTCTAATAAAGGTAGTAATGCTTGAGTTGGATAAATCACCCCAAAAAACTTTAAATTTAACTCGCTTAACCATGCTTCATCTGTGGTATCTACAAATTTTGAGACTCGACCGCCGCCAGCGTTATTTATTAACGCATTTATGTGACCAAAGCGTTTTTCAATTGCATTAGCAAAAGTAGCTAATTGATCTTTATCTAATACATCACAACAATGAGCTAAAATATTACTCTCAGGATATTGACTCTCTAATTGGGTTAACGTCTCAGCTAATGTTGATTCATTACGTGCGCAAAATGCCACATTTGCGCCTTCAGCTAATAATAATTTAACTGTAGCTAAACCAATTCCTGATGTGCCACCCGTTACAACAACGGTTTTATTTTTAAGGCCTAAGTCCATGTGGTTAACTCCTCTTTATTGTTTAATTTTATTATCGATAAAGCTAAGCAATAAACGTTCAAAAACATTTGCTTGCTCAATATAGGCTGCATGCCCTGCATCGGGTATTTTTTGAAAAATACCCGACTGACAAACTTTTGCCACCAAAAGTGCATTTTCTTCTGGCACTACAATATCCTCTGCGCCATATAACACTAATACCGGCTTGGTGTAGTTTTCTATATCCGCAATTAAATCAGACGAAACTAGCAGTGACGCCGCCTGGCTATAGCCGTAATGTCTTAAGCGACGGGTATTCAATTGGACAATGTCAAAGGCTGTTTGCTGGGCGTTAGCAGAGAGCAAGCGTAATGGACTGATGTTGGCCATGCCTTCCACACCGGTTTTTTCTATATCCGCGATACGCGCATTTAGTATTTCATTACGGATTTTTTTAGAGCTCCTACCGTATCCTAAGGCTGGGTTGACTAAAGTCAGCGATTGTATTTTATCAGGCCAACTCTTAGCAAAAGCCGCAGCAACAATGGCACCCAATGAATGACCTACTAAATGAATTTTATCAAGTTGCAAATGAGTGATAAACATCAATAACCGTTCGGCATATGCTTGGCTTTCTGAGGGAGAATCGGCCATTAAACTGGAATCACCATAACCAGGCGCATCCCACGCGATTAATCGGCATCCGCCAAATTTACTTTCCAATTGCTGCAGCCATGAAGCTGAACCAGAGCCAATACCGTGTAAAAAGACAATTGTTGTGGCACTCTTAACGCCATTTTCTCGATAGGAAATAGCGATTTCCTTTTCGGTCATTAACTGTAAAGGGTATTGGGCTAATCTAGCCGTTATTTGTTGTGCACGCTCAACACTATCATTTGTCATTAATCATCTACTCATTCATTTAATGGGAATATTCACAACGCCAACTAAATATCACGCTTGATTTTTGATAGAGGGTGGTAATCAGGGTAGGTAGGGATTTGGGGTTTACCAGAGCCTAACATAACAAACATCAGTGCTTCCTCTTGCCCAATATTATTTAAACCACGGTATATTCCAGCGGGAACAGAAACCAGATCTCGTTCTTTTAATATGGTGGTGTATCGTTTGTCACCATCTTCTAAAAATAACTTAATTGTTCCTTTGTAAACAAAAAACACTTCTTCTACATCATGGTGTACATGCATCGGACCTTCACAGCCTGACGGTAAACACATGGTTGAAAACGTAAAGTTTTCTGCCGCCACGACATTCATGTCAGAGCTAACACCTGCTGCCCCCGTGCCTAAGTATCTCACTTGTGCACGACGGTAAACCGGATTATAGTCGGCCTGAAATTTTAGGGCATTCCAATCATACTTTCGACTTTCAAAGCGAGCGATTCGAGATTCAATTTGTTCACCAAATCCAGCGTCAATTTTGACATTTTTAAATAGCTTTTCGTTTGTTACATTGTTCTCTGTCATTATTTCTTCCTCACTATTATTAGAAATTAATTGGTTATATAAAGTCCGGTAAGGTGCTAGATATTTTTAAATATCCTCACCTTACTAATTCATCACAAAACCACCGTTTATGGGCAATAACTGGCCTGTGATAAAGCTAGCACTGTCTGATAATAAGAAGTTCACTACACCAACTACATCTTCTGGCAGTTGAGCTCTAGAAATTGCACGTCCATCTCGATACTGTTGATGGCGTTCTTCAGGCACATATTCTGTCGCTTCAACTAATGTTAGTCCCGGCGCTATGGCGTTTACACAAACATTGTCGATACCTAATTCACGTGCCATCGATTTTGTCATCGCAATAATCGCGCCCTTACTCGATACGTAGTGGAGTAATTTAGGCGCACCCCAAAGTGCGGTATCAGAGGCCACATTGACAACTTTTGCACTGCCTGATTGACGTAAAAATGGAGAAGCCGCACGTGTCATTAGCCAGGTGCCTCGTACATTAACGTTCATGACTTTGTCCCATACGTCAATATCAATATCTTCCATTGAGACTCCGCCAATACCTGTCGCTATAGCGCCATTATTAACTAGCCCATCGAGGCCACCTAGTATTTCCACTGATTGTAAAACGCACTTCTCAATGCTCTTTGGATTAGCTAAGTCTACTTTGACAAAATGAGCGTTATAACCTGATTTTTGCAAACTGTTGGCTAGCGCAGAACCTTCATCTTCTAAAATATCGGCGATAACAATATGGGCGCCTTTCTCCACTAAGCTCATGGCGAAAGCTAGGCCTAAACCGCGTGCAGAACCCGTGACAATGACACGTTTACCTTTAAGCATTACTTACTCTTTTTAAGATAATTGATTGAATTAATCGGCATTTGCTAAGTTATAAATAAACATATATTTCACCCGCATCTAGCCGAATATCGTATTTAATGAGATCTCTGCCCGGTTTACGTAAACATTGACCGCTGGGGATATGAAACAATGCATTATGAAAAGGACATTGCACTGTTTCAATCACCGTCTTTCCTTGTGATAACAAGAAAAAGTTTTGTGCATGGGGACAAGCATCTTCTAAGGCGTAATAGTGATCATTCAGGTGGTACAGGCCAATATATTGGCCTTCAATCTGTAATGTGAGTTTCTGATGTTCAATCAACTCAGATTCAGTTGCCAAAAATAACCAAGACGCCATTATTTGCTCTATTCAAACGAAACTTTCAAAGAAAGGTACGCTTGTCTACCTAATGCGTTATGCGTTAACGGGTCATAGCCACTTCGCGAAATAACATCAGGAGCTTGTTCATCAAATAAGTTTTTGACGCCTAAAGTCAGAGCTGCAAGCGTGCCGTCTTTGAATTGAGAGCCAAGGTCATAGTTAAATTGCATATCAACTGTGGTAAAACTATCAATACTATTGTCAGAGTTATCATCTTCATAATCACTGACGTGACGTACAAATATGTTACTAGAATGCAGCTCACCTTTCCAAGTAACCCCTATCGCTCCTCGAAGTGCAGGCATAGGTACACCAAAGTTAGTGAAGTTTCGTTGATTTTTGCCATCAATACTACCGGCAATAGGATCTTCAAGATCGTAAGTTAAGACATAACTGGTATTAACGGATAACTCAATTTCACCTATATTTGTATCAAAATCTTTATTAATTGACACATCAATTCCGTCGGTTTCCAAAACTCCTGCATTTCTGAAAAAGGTGGTCACTGTGGTTAACTGGCCACTGTTAGGATCTCGTTCAAGTTGATCACCGTAGGGGTCGTTGGCAACAAGTGCTGTAGCGTTTTCTGGGGTAATAAATTTATCGTAATTAAAACGCCAGTAATCGATACTCGCTGAAAAATCATTATCAGGTAAAAACCAGGTTGCACCAAGGTTATAAGTATCTGAGGTTTGCGCAGTTAAAGGATTCTCTTGATCACCTTCGGTTCTTTGAGAAACCGTTGCTAAGGCATTAGTTACCGGATCTAGAACCCGCGAAGGTACAGTTAAACCGCCGGCGGTTTGAAACAAAGAAGGTGCCTTAAATGATTCTCCGTAAGTACCTCGGAAGCTGAGTTGCTCAAAGAGCCAAATAAAGCCAATTTTAGGATCTACCGTATCAAAATTACCGAGATCTTCATAACGTAGCGCCGTTTGAATATTCAAACCTGCAAAAACGGGGATATCCATTTCCACAAATACCGCAGAAGCATCACCATCGGTGGTGAAACTATTATTACCTCGGAAAAAGTACAAGTTATCGTTTTCTGCAGCATCGTTATAATCATATTCAAGTTCATTTTTACGATACTGAACACCCGCAGCAAGAGCTACAGTGCCCTCCGGTAGTTCAAATATTTCACCTGAAACATGAGCATCAAAAGTGGTTAATTTAGATGTTGCTTCAAATGCATAAGAACCTTTGAAATCTTCAATAACACTAGGGTCATTTTGGGCGCCATAGAGTGGGTTATAAAACAAATCATTATTTGGGCCACCTTGACCGACTAAGGCTGCTTGAAAACGATCGACTAAGGTATCCGAGGAATCGTTATACTTATAGACATTTTCACTGTGTCCAACGGCTGCTTGCCAACTCCAATTGTTATCTAACTCTCCCTTTAAACCGAGCACTGTACGCCATGTAACGGATCCAATATCTATTATGCTAGCATCTGAACTTGTTCCAAATGGACGTCCAAAAAATAGTGCACCTTGAGTATTACCTACGGCAGCTGCTGATGGGTTTGTTGGTGGAATGAAAGGAGAAAATAAAATGGGTTGCGAAGGTGAGCTTGTGGTTAGGATCTTATTATCGTTATAACCTATTTCGGCAAATAATGATGTCTCATCAGATAGATCGCTATTAAATTCGGCGTAAACTTGACTTCTTTGTTCTTCAGCAACCATGCTGAAATAGTCACCAAAGTCAAAATTACAAAAGCCAGCAGCATTGATTCCTGTGGTGGTTTCAGGGTGTTCAGCCGCGACTTGTTCACAACTTGGGTCTGCTACAAATTGAGGCGCACCAGCGTCTTGAAAAACTAAAAAAGTGCCTGGATTACCAAAGGTACTATTGGCATCCCTAAGTTCAAATTCGTCACTACGGGTGGCTGCGGATAATGGGGATCTATCGAAATAACTGGCTGCCAAAATTAGGTTGCTATTGTCAAATTCGTGGCCATATAAGACACTAAACTGGCCGTCATTCTGACTATCACTGGTGGTCGATTTATAATCCAAATTAAAATCTAAACCAACAAAATCACTTTTGGTATTAAAATTAGCCACTCCGGCTACAGCATCAGAGCCATATAGCGATGATGCACCATCTTTTAAAATTTCGACACGTCCGATAGCAATGGTAGGTACAAGTGAATTTAAATCGGTAAATTGATCACCGTTTAATGTAGTGGCCGCAGTATTCACTTGGCGTCGACCGTTTAATAAAGTCAAAGTTGAACTAACACCTAACCCACGAAGATTGATATTAGATGTACCTAATGAAAATGTTTGATTAAAACCGTCATTATTGTTTTGTGAGCCAGCATTTATGGATAATGAATTGACAATATCAACCGCGCCAAATGCACCTATTTTTTCAATATTGCCAGCATCAATAATTTCAACGGGTGAAGGTCTGTCGGCTTGTTCTTGACGTTTTATGTAACTCCCAATCACACCAATCACTTCAACGTCGTTACTGGCTAGTTCTCCACCGGATCCCGGTGACTCTACTGCCAATGCTGACGAGACTGCTATTACTGATGTTAATAACGTCGTCGCTAATTTTGTTGCTTTATTTGTTTTTGGATTTTTCACTTTTATTTCCTCGACACTATGTTTTAAATTAATATCATTTCTCATAACAAATGCTTCGTATAGGAAACATTGTTTTTCATACGGGACGATAATATTTAAATAAAATCATTTTATTTATTATTATTTAGCTAAGAACACTTTTGGCAACATCAATGACAACAACTACTTATTGAAAATATATGTATTGAAATCGACGTTTATTTCTAATATTTAATGATGCATATAAAAAATGTATATGCGCTTTAGAAATCAGTTCTGTGCCACATAGACGACAAGTCCATTTAATGCCTCTGTAACCTCAATTTGACACGTTAAACGGCTATTGGGCTTATGGCCGTCTAAGTTATCAAGCATAAACTCTTCCATATCATCTTTTTCGGGCACTTTATCGAGCCATTCAGGCGCTATAAAACTATGGCAAGTTGCACATGCACATGCACCGCCACATTCAGCCACAATACCCTCGATGCCATTGTTAATGGCACCTTCCATTACTGTCGAACCATTTTCCACTTCAACTTCATGGCGACTTCCATCTTCTGTAATATAAATTATTTCGGCCATAATATTCCTACTTACTTAATCGCTTAACCTTTGATTTATTTAGTGTTTAACCGTTTAAATTTGACTATTTAATGGCTTGGTTTTTTTGATGTTCCATCAAAGCGGTTATTTGTTCTTTCGCCGCTTTCGCCAGTTCGAACCGAATACGAGTCAAGCCTAAGTCATGTTGATAAAGTTTCTCATTATCTCGGGCGTTATCGTCAAGTGCTTCAAGGATCAGCCGATCCTGTTCAAGTACATCCCAATGGCGTCCTTCGGTTCTGTTTTTATACATAAACCGCCATAAATCTTTTACCCAGCCTTCGACTTTTCTAATTCGCCAGAAATAAACCTGACAGGTAGTCTCATCAATAGGGGTAGCAAAACCTACAATAGTGAAGTTGCCTCCTGGTCCTACATTTTTTCGATACGGGATAGCAAGTTTGAGCCAATGAGCACCAGTGTTGCCAAATTCAGTCCAGTCGAAGTTAACTCCGGTTTGACCTTCTTTTTCAAACATCCACCCGGTGTCGGTTTTTTCTAATTTCATTTTGGCTTTTTTCTCACCCCAAGCCATAGTGTGAGAATCACCGTGTAAAAATGCACCATGCATGGGGTCCATTACGTTATCAATGGCATAACGATAATTGACTTTCCAAATAGCAGTACAAAGAAAAGATGAATACTCCTCTTTAATCAGTTCATCTGGCAACTCTAAAGGAATCGGCTCAACGTTAAGTTCATCTCCAAAATATGCAAAGATGGCACCATCGATTTCTTTGATTGGATAACTATGATTTTGCTTGGTCCCTTTCATTGGGCAATGATCAACAGCAGGTACATCTATAACCATGCCATCTTTATCTACTTCAATACCATGATACCAACAAGCAAGCTTGTCTCCTTTGTTCCAACCTAATGACATCCGTGCACCGCGATGAGGACAACTATCTGAAATAGCGTGAACTTGGCCGTCGACGCTTCTCCATACGGCTATTTTTTCACCTAATCGCGTGATCCCAACGGGTTTATTTTTTACGCCCCAACTCGGTAATATTGGATACCATAAATTTTTAACGCCTAGGTTAATTCGTTTCTCGACTAACTTATCGAACTCTTCAGGGGATATGTTTTTATCCGACATTTTCTTCTCCTACCGTATTAAATCTGCTTAAACTTACTGCTCTGCCAAACGAGACAATTCTTGTTTGAAACTTTCTTCAGTGAATGGACTACCATCTCTGCTAAAGATACCTAAATCATTAAGTTTCAAAACTATCTCTGGTAATTCATGTGTTTCAGCTAAGACGATTTCTAACGCATCACCTAAATTATTTTCATATTTTGTTGGTGAAGACGAACGAGTTTGCCAAATCATATGTTCAATATTGTCATAGGTTTCGATTGAGCCTTTGCCACCTTCAGTAACAATGTTAATTTGCTGCCAAGGGACTAAGTTTTCGTTGTAATCTTTCATATTTTATCTCCATCGCACTTTATTTTTATAAATAATATATTTCTGGAATTAATATTCCTGCTACATTTTTTTAGTTGAGTTGGTTACTTTTATTGTTATGTTTTTACTTCGCTTAATCTTGGGTATGGAGTCATGAAATAAAACAAAACACAGGAAAAAATACTCATGATGCAAGCAAAGGTTAATACATACTGATAAGACCCCCAGTACTCATAACTTAGACCCAATAGGTAGGGACCAATACCAGCACCAAGTAGAAAGCCCGCTAAAGCATAACCATATATTTGAGCAAAACTTTTTAAGCCAAAATAACGACCAACTAAGTAACCAATTAGATCACTTTCAGCACCAAACCCGAGGCCTATTAAAAAGACAGAAAGGAATATCCATAATGTTGAGCTAGCATCCACCAAGATACCTAACCCTAGAGCAGCAAGAGAGAAAAAGAAAATAGCTATATAAGGTGCAAAAAATCTGTCTAATAAATAGCCGACGACTATACGGCCCACAAAAGTTGCCAAGCCCATTACTGAGGCTGCGGTTGCAGCCAAAGTTGCGGTTAATTGTCGGTCTTTTAATAAAGGTACTATATGTGGTAAAAGGCCGGTCAAAAACATCGACATAATAGTAATTGCTGTACACATCAACCAGAAGTTACGTGTTTTTATAGCTTCACTGGCTAATAAACCTGAAAGAATAGGTTTTTCTGTTGCTATGGTATCGACATTGTCGGGTTCATTACGGATAACAAAGCTGATCAATGGTAATGATATTACCATCACTAACATTGCTAATGCATAATATGCAGAGCGCCAATCAGCAATATCGAGTACTGTTTGTACTAAAATTGGCATGACCATATAACCTAAACCTAAACCCGAAGCAGCGATACCTATACTCAATCCTCTGCGCTTATTAAACCAAGATGATAAAAGCCTTATATAAGCAATACTTTGTGCACCAGTTGAAACAATGCCGGTGATAAATGAGATACAATAAAAAAGTTTTAAGGAATGTAAGCTAAAGGGTATAACGGCTATCGTCAGCCCCATCAGAACGACCGATGGAATTAATACTTTTTTCACTCCAAAACGGTCAATTAAGCGGCCAATAAAAGGCGCGGCCAAAATGGATGCAAAAGTAAATATAGTGAGGGAAAGCATTAATTCTGATCGGCCCCAATTATATTCTTGCTGCAACGGTAATAATACAACGCCCAGGGTACCAAATATAAGTGGTCCTGGACTGAACATCATCCCAACTACGGAGACAAAGAGTACTTTCCAACCAAAGTAAGATTTTGAATTTTCATTCTCTATAGATAACTGAGTATTTTTCAATTTAAACACCTGTGTCGTAGATTTGATGGTCAATATTCAATATAAACAATTTGTTTAATTAAAAACTTGTGCCTTCCTTTATATTAAATCTATCTTGAAAAATCAAACAATGTTTCCAATATAAAACAACATTAATCCGCTATTGAGCTAAAGTCAAGAAAATTACAATAGGCTATGACATTAATTGAAATTCAATTAAAATAAAGTTAAATCATTGTTATTTAAAGGTTTAATTCATCTTAATATTCTGTTTAAAGATATTTCCTAGTATGTTTTTTCACAAATAAATAGGTTATTTGATTAAGTTGCTTACTTGACAACTAATCGAAATACATTAACATTGCTTCAAATATGAAACATTGTTTACATTTTTCTTAGGTCGTACAGGTAATTACCAAGAGTGATTTAAGCGTAATCTAATTAGGAGATAACTAACATGAACAGTAAAAACGATGAGTTTGAAGAAGATGGTACTGTAGGTGAGTTAATAGCAAAATTTTTAGTTGCCTGTGAACTCGATGCTGCCTTTGGTGTTATTAGTATTCATAATATGCCAATTTTAGATGCCTTCGCTAAATACGGCAAAATCAATTTTGTGCCTAGTAGAGGCGAAGCCGGCGGTGTCAATATGGCCGATGCCTATGCAAGAGTACGTGGTAACTTAGGTGTTGCTGTCACAAGTACAGGTACAGCTGCTGGTAATGCTGCGGGAGCATTAGTTGAAGCGTTTACCGCAGGCACACCTTTATTGCATATCACTGGCCAGATAGAGTCAGAACATATTGATCGTGACCGGGCTTATATTCATGAAGCTCCTTTTCAACTTGAAATGTTACAATCAGTATCAAAATTTGCTTATCGTATTTGGTCACCTGAAAGCGCTTTAGGGATATTGCGAGAAGCCGTACAATGTGCGTTAACACCTCCTCGTGGTCCAGTTAGCATAGAAATCCCAATTGACGTACAAAAAGCTCGAGTTAAATTCCCAGTAAATTTCTCTCCTTTACCTATTGTAGAAACCCCATTGCCGACTGATCAAGTTGATCAATTAATCGCACAATTTAAAACTGCAAAAAGGCCGATGTTATGGCTTGGTGGCGGTTCTCGACATGCCGCTAAAGCGGCTGAACGTTTAGCGAATATGGGCGTGGGTATTGTGACCAGTACTAATGGTCGGGCTGTTGTGAGTGAAGACCACCCCATGTCAATCGGCGCTTTCAATGCCACTCCCTTTTCCGAAAAATTATACCAAAGTGTCGACCTTATGGTAGTGGTGGGCTCTCGCTTGAGAAGTAATGAAACATGGAATTATGATCTTGCTTTACCCAAAAATTTAATCGTGGCTGATCTCGATTCCAAAGCCGATGGGAAAACTTATAAGAATAAAGGTTTCATTTATGCTGACAGTAATAAATTATTAACCTATTTGGCTGATAATCTAGAAGGCCAGCTCAATCTTGACCCGGATCTGCCAGTCAGTATTAGAGAAACTCGCGAACAATCGGAAGTAGCGTTACGAAAAGGGTTAGGTCCTTACAACGATTTAGTTAACCAATTGCAAGATTTATATACTAATGATATGCCTTGGGTGCGTGATGTAACATTGTCGAACAGTATGTGGGGAAATCGTCTACTTAAAATTGCAGAACCATTAAATGGCGTACATGCATTGGGTGGTGGTATTGGCCAAGGATTACCTATGGGTATAGGTGCTGCCGTTGCCGCCGGAGGTAAAAAAGTTATTACCCTAACAGGAGATGGTGGACTGAATCTTTGTATAGGAGAAATCGCTACAGCTGCGCAAGAAAAAGTGAACATGACATTGTTGATTATGAATGATTCCGGATATGGGGTAATACGTAATATTCAAGATGCTGATTATGGTAGCCGCCAACACTACTCTTCAATTCAAATTCCGGATTACCGCTTAATTAGTGAATCTGTGGGTATACCGTTTTTTAGAGTCAGTAAGATTTCCGATTTTTCAGACATTATGAAACAAGCCTTATCTATAGACGGACCGGCAGTTGTTGAAGTTGATATGGTTACAATAGGCCCATTTAACACTAGTTTTGCGGGGCCACCTAAGCGTATTAAGGAAGATGAAGCATGATTAAAATTGGTCTAATTGGTTTTGGCGCTATCGGTCAGTGCGTGATAGCAACGCTACCCAAAGCGCTGACTGAAGAATATCAAGTTGTCGGTATCTTAACGCGAAAAAATATCGATAACTTGGTCAATGACATTTCTTCTTATACCAATATAGACCAGTTACTAGCGCAGCATCCTGACATTATCGTGGAGTGTGCCGGCCATGATGCAGTTAAAGAATATGGTTGCAAAATTTTAGCCGCCAATATCTCTTTAGTTATTTCATCAATAGGCGCACTAGCTGATAGTCATTTATATGAGCAACTTAAGCATGCTTCAACGAATAGTCAGGCTAAAATATATCTGCCCGCTGGTGCTATTGGAGGTATTGATGCCCTTGTTGCTGCAAAACTTGGTGGCCTTAATGAGGTGACTTATACCATGCGGAAACCTCCTAAGGCATGGTTAGGTACGGTAGCTGAGACTTTGGTTGATTTAAATAGTTTACAACAGGCTGAAGTGATTTTTTCGGGCTCAGCGGGTGAAGCGGCAACACTTTATCCTAAAAATACTAATGTAACAGCGACCATAGCGTTAGCAGGGTTAGGCTTTGAAGAAACGAAAGTACAATTAATTGCTGATCCTGAAATCGAAGACAATATACATGAAATATGGGTATCTGGAGAAACGGGTAGCTTTACTATTGTATTAGCAGGAAAACCATCTAGCTATAATCCCAAAACGTCAGCATTAACGGCTTTTAGTGTCACTAATTGTGTCGCTAATTTTGGTTCTTCGATTATTATTTGAACTTATAGGAGTTTACAATGTTTGACAATAAAATACTTGTAGGTGGAGAATGGAAGCGCGGTACAGGAGAATTAATTAAATCAATTAATCCTGCCAACGGTGAGCTGATAACTGAATTTAATGGTGCCAGTTTAGAAGATGTTGATATTGCTGTTGCTGCAGGTAAACGTGCTATGTACGAACCTACATGGTATGACTTAAAACCACATAAACGCGCGGCTATTCTAAATAACATAGCCACGTTAATCCGTCGTGATGCTGACAAATTAGCTAAACTACAAATGTTGGATACAGGTAAATGTTTATCTGAAACTAAAGCTCTCGTTCAAAGTGCTGCCGACACATTTCAATATACAGCCGCAGCACTTGAAATCCAAGAAGGAGAATTGCCTCCTTCGCGCGGCGACTTTTTCACTATGAGCGTTTACGAACCAATGGGCGTTATTGCAGCAATAACTCCCTGGAACTCTCCAATAGCGAGTGACGCTCAAAAGCTCGCCCCTGCATTAGCCGCTGGGAATGCCGTGGTGATAAAACCAGCAGAATGGACGTCATTGGTTTCGTTGGCGTTAGCCAAAATTTGCTTAGAAGCGGGTTTGCCAAAAGGGTTATTATCGGTTTTACCCGGCCCAGGCTCGGTTATTGGTGATAAGCTAGTCCGTCATCCTGATGTTAAAAAAGTATCCTTTACAGGTGGTACAGCAACCGGTAGACATATTGCTGGTATTGCTGCAGCTAAATTAATGCCCGTATCCTTAGAACTTGGCGGGAAATCACCTACAATCGTTTTTGAAGATGCCGACATAGAACACGCTATTAATGGCATATTGTACGGTATTTTTAGTTCTACAGGACAATCTTGTATTGCTGGTTCACGCTTATTCGTTGCCGCTAAAATTTATGAGAGCTTCATAAATAAACTGGTTGCCCGCTGTCAGGCATTGAATGTGGGATTGCCTGATGACAGCACAACACAAGTTGCACCTTTAGTTTCATTTCAACATCGTGACGTTGTGGCAAACTATGTAGAAATCGCAAAAAAAGAAGGTGCTAAAATTTTATGTGGTGGTGAGCTTTTACAAGGCCAACCTTATGATAGTGGAGCATTTTATCCCCCCACAATTTTATCGGGTTTAGATAATAGCGCTCAAACCTGTCAAGAAGAAATATTTGGTCCTGTACTTGTAGTATTGCCTTTTGATAATGAGCAAAATCTTATTCAACAAGCCAATGATTCAGTATTTGGTTTAGCTTGTGGTTTATGGACTAAAGACTATAAAAAGGCACTCGCCTTTTCTCAAAAAATTGCCTCCGGCACCGTTTGGATCAATACCTATAAACAATTTAGTATTGCTACTCCTTTTGGTGGTGTCAAAGAAAGTGGATTAGGACGAGAAAAAGGTCGTAATAGTATTCAAGGGTATATGCAACAGAAAAGCCTTTATTGGGGGTTAAATGAAGAACCTCTAATTTGGGCTAATAGTAGAACTAAATAACAATGAGCAGAATGTTTTTTATGGGCGTGGTTCGATATTTTATTTGCTTAGTTCTAAACTCTCATAATTGGATATCGAACATTTCACCATCCTCCTTTATTGCTTAAGCTCTGAGCAGATAATATATTTGGAATACTATTGTTATCTGATCTTTGCTGTTAGAATATTTGGTTTTATATATAAAACAAACTTATTGCGCTGTGCTTAAATTAGGGGATTAATTACGACATGGAAAATGTATTACAGATTACTGAATCAGAGCAAGCGAATCGCTATATGGTACCTGGATTGGTCCGTGGATTGAAAATATTGCAGGCTTTTAGTAGTGAAAAACCTTTCATGGGCGTGTCAGATATAGCCAAAGAATTAAATGTGTCACGCTCGACGGCATTTCGTCTCTCCTTAACGCTAGAAAGTATGGGTTTTTTGAAACGTGTCGAACACTCAAAAAAGTATTGTTTAGGTTTAAAAGTCTTAGATCTTGGATTTAAACTATTAGCTGGTATGGATATCGTTGACATTGCCAGACCTCATATGGAGGAGCTAAGCGAAAGTACAAAAGTGTGTTCGCATCTTGCTGTGCGAGATGGAATTAGTGTGATCTATATTGCTAGAATACTAGGTAAGCATCACATTGTAAGTTCGGTTGGTGTGGGTACTCGTTTTCCAGCTTATGCTACGTCGTCTGGCCGAATATTGCTCTCAAATTTATCTGTTGCTGAACTTGCCACTTTATACGAAGGTATTGAATTAAAAAGAATCACGGAAAATACACCTATAACCATAGGCGATCTTATCAATCAAATAGAACAAGATAAATCAAATGGCTACACATTGAGTTGGGAGTCGTACGAAGAAAATCTAGCGAGTCTTGCTGTGCCGATAAGAGATAATACCAAAAAAATCATTGCGTCTCTTAATATTAGCTGCTCTACGACAACCTATAGTAAAGATGAATTATTAAAGCAAGTACTGCCGCAATTATTGCAAAAAGCGACAAGTATCTCGACAGCTTTGGGTTATAGGAATTAAACAACTTTAAGTAATACTCTCCTCAGCATTCACTTATCTTACGATGAGACTTTGGAATAAGAGGGTGAACTAAGTTCAGTTTTTGTTTTTTTGCCCTTCGAGTAAATCACAAAATTCATCGTAGGGTACAGGACGGCTAAATAAATAACCTTGTGCAATATTGCAGTTATTTAGTTTAAGAAAATCTCTTTGCAATACCGTTTCTACGCCTTCGGCAATAACTTCTAATTTTAGACTGTGAGCCATGGCAATGACTGCAAGTATGATGGCGCCGTCGCTATCTTGGCTATTTTCGTTGATCTCATTGATGAATGATCTATCTATTTTTAGCCGGTCGATGGGGAGTTTTTGTAAGTAAGAAAGTGAGCTATAGCCTGTTCCAAAGTCGTCAATTGAGACGCTCATGCCTAATTTACGAACTTCATCTAGTAAGTAATAGACTTTATCGTAGTTGTCTATTAACACTCCTTCAGTGAGTTCTAATTCCAAATGCTGTGGATTAACTTGCGCCTTGGTTACACTTTCTTTAATAAACTCGAACAATTGGCGATCGTTGACTTGGCGAGGCGATAAATTGATAGACAGTTTCATCTCTTCGCCTTTTTCGGCTAATCGTTTCAAGATGGCACAGGCCTCCGTAACCACCCATTTACCAATAGGAATGATTAATCCTGTTTGTTCAGCCAATGGGATAAACTCGTCAGGCGGGACTAAATAGCCGTTTGGATGATGCCACCTTATTAAGGCTTCTGCCTTAATAATTTTGTCGCTGGCTAAGTCCAGCATAGGTTGCAAAAATAACTCAAATTCTTGGTTTTCGACGGCACTACGCAGAGAGTTTTCCATATCAATGCGTTTACGAGATGCGTCGATTAGCTCTTTGGAATAAAATTCGATACTACTCACTGCTTTTTTCTTTGCAGAATAGACCGCCAGATCGGCATACTTCATTAACTCTTCTGCGCTATTGGTGTCTGTTGGAAACGCCGTTGCACCAACATTTAATCCAACTTCACACTTCAACCCAGAACTTAAATAAAAAGGTAAACAACTAACCCTAATCAACTCCTCAGCAAATTTTATACATTGATTCTGGTCTAGTGATGAAATATAAGTATGCAAATGATTGAGTTGCATGATCACCGCAAACTCAGTACCACCTATCCTAGCTATCATATCATCCACATGGGTGATGGCATTAAGCCGTTTCGACAAGTCTTTTATGACTTCATCTCCCACAACGTGGCCATGTAATTCATTGATGCGTTTGAATTGTTTAATATCGATATACAATAGATAAAACGGACGGTTTTGCTGGATTTTGCTTTCAAGCTGTTGCCAAAAATACTGCCTATTGGGTAAATTTGTTAGTGCATCAAAATGAGTTAGTTTTTCGTTACGTTTAAGTAGGTATTTTACCTGAGTCACATCGCTAACACTAAATAACCAATTCTGAACTCTTTGCTCATCATTTTTAATTGGATGAATAGATAATTTAAGCCACTTGCCTTGTTGTGGAGGATTTAACCAGTAAATTTCGCCGGTCCACGAACTTGCGGTAGAGAAAATACGCTCGCATTCGGGATATTGGGTTCTGAATAGTTCTAGTAACAATTTGTCTGGAGGTAGACCGATTTTTATATTTGTATCATCAAATAGCGTGCGCAACGCTGGATTGCTATTCAATAAGTGTAAATCTGCATCAAGTATTGCTACTGCTAAATCTGTTTGTGTTAATGCTTGGGCAATGGGTTGCTGCTCAGTTAGTGTTCGATTGGGTTGGCTAAGTAACTCTTCTAATCGAGAGTGCAGATAGTCGTGTTGGGCAGAAATTTTGTCGTTCGATAATAACAACTCACGAGCAATCTGCAGCGTTTGCTGTTTTTGCCTATATTTCGCATCTAGTTTACTGACGATTAAATAATTTTGCTTGTTAGCGACAACAGCCGAGGCTTCCAAGCGAACCAACTGAGTAGATAACTGTTCCGACCATAAACCAGATTCAATACGGCCATTTTTATTTGCTTGCCAAAGATTTTCGGCGTCAATTAAAAAGTCTTCCAAATAGGCCGAGTTTTGTGCAAAACAAAACACTTTGGCATCCACTATTTCTGGCAGTAATTCGTCCAGCCAATTTCCAGCCCGATATAACACTTCAAATTTTGCGGATGATAACCGCCTAAATACAACACAATCTAATAAACCTAAAGCTGTAAGTAGTGAAGCGTCCATGCGATCCTTTATTCAGTTAATATGTTAGCAAGATGGGAAAACATGGCTTCAACACCATCGCCAGTTTTTGCGCTAGTATTAAAAAAACCATTAAAATTTTGTTTTATCTCGTTTACTTCCGCCACACTCCAGTGCCAACTTGCGGCTAAATCTGACTTATTAACTGCCAAAACCCCAGGAATATCCACCACTTCTTTAACCATTTTTAGTATATCTAACCCTTCCACTAATGATTGTGAACGTGTGTGGTCGGTAACAATAATAAAAGCTGAAGCACCGCGTAAATATTTAGCTTGAAAGCCACAGTAGCGATCAATGCCTTCAATGTCCCATATCATTAATTGCACTGTGTGTTTGGCTGTTTCAATTTGTTTCTTGTCAATCTTTACGCCTATAGAAGTCAGATACTTTTCCGAGAAAATACCTTCGACGTATTGTTTGACCAAGCTAGTTTTACCTACACCTGAAGCGCCTAACATGCATATTTTCTTCTGGATCATGGTTGTCCTAATTGTTTCATGCTAATTTACTCATTCATTTCACCAACAGAATACGTCTTAAGGCCTGCGTTCTAACCACCTTCAAAATATACTACGTTAAACAGCACTTTCCGTGCACCTTCTTTGGTTGTTTTTAATTTTATAACGCCTAAACCGATAGCGTTTAAGCGGCTAGCCGCTACACCTAGATCTTGTAGTTTTAACTTGACTACGTCAGCACGTTTTTGACTCAAAATTTTATTAAAAGATGAGGTGCCGACTGTATCGCTTGCGCCCATAATAATTAAACCTAGTGATAATTCTTGTTGTTCGGCTATTTCAATTAAATTGTTAAATTGCTCTTTAATGTCTACTAATTTTTCCAAATCCAGTTCTGACAAGTCACTTTTTCCAGGTTCAAATGAAATGGAAACCCGATCTATTTTTGCAATGTTTAAATCTAAAATAGCTCTAATCAACTCAGGATCATTGGCGGCTGTATTTTCTGTCCCTTCGATAATCAAATCGTCTAACAAAGTTGCCTGAAAATTTAGCCCCACCAGTTTTGCTAATTCTGTCTGTAAAAGCAATTTGTTTAAATTAGTGGATTTACCCTTAAACTTTGGAGAATTATCAAGCCAGTCGATAGTGACATTTGGGTAACGTGCAACAATAAGTTCGGTTTTATGTTTTATGAGCGAAAGATCAAGGGATAAATAGGCTCTTTCTTTGAGTATCACTCGACTACTATCAATCGACTGTTGTTCAAGCCATTCTTGAACTGATAGAGCCGCTGGGTCACGTAATACCTCAAGCTGTATTTGCTCTAGGCCTAAAGTGTCTATATTGGTAAGTAAAATACCGGGTGCTTTATCAATCGCACTTATTTGGTTCATCAGTTCATGTGACTGCCAACGTTTTACGAGTAAAAAACCGCAACCTATTAGGACCAATAAAACCACAGTCAACGCCATCCAAGGGCGTTTATGGGTGTTTGATTCAGGTTTCAGTACAGTCATCAGGCAGTCTCTTAACTGATGCTCACTATTATTAAATGGTATTGAATCACCATTAAAATTGTCTAGCTCTTTATCGTAAAGCTTGTGGATTTCTTCTAATGTCTGTTGCAGTTGATTCGCTACGCCCTGGGGCATATTGCCGGTTATCGCCGCCACTACTGACGCTTTTGGGCCTTTTTTTAACAATAAAGTAAAATCATCAGTACGTACCACATCGAGATTCTGCTCGATTTTACCCGTATTGGATGTAAAGGAATCAGATACAAAATCGTTTATGGCAGTAAGCATAGACGAGACCATGTCTGCATCTGCTTCGAGTTCCAAACCCAAGGAAACTGAATTTAATAAAAGCCCTGTTTCACGATGGATCAAAAAGACCTGTTCAACTCGAAAAGCAAACGTTTGGCTAGCCGCGTATTGGGAAAATGTTACCCCAGATTGCCATGCTTTAAATCGCCATGAGAGGCCTTTAATCGTTAGACTATTTTCGATTAGCGTGTTGGTTTTTTCTAATAGTTCAGTAATAAATGCGGTAACGGATTTTCTAACTAGGCTACCTATTAGAGGGTATAAATAACCAACAAACTTTTCACTATTAGCGGCAACTGATTTTTCAACTGACTTTTCAACTAGTGGTAAAAGTACTTTGTTCACCGAGCCATCTTGACTTTCTCGGTCGTGTAATGCTTCAGAAAACACTTCTGAGACCAATTCTCGGGCATTGTCTTTTATAGTTTGGGTTACATGCTGTCCATTGTTACCCAATACCAATTCGCGGATTTGGCGCATTTGTTCGGTATCAGGTTTATTGGATTGCTGCTCGTTTGAGTGTGCCATTTTTCAGGCTACTCACCTTCATCTGTTGCAAGATCACTCGCCACTGTGGCCAGTAATTTAGCTAAGGTTTTACGATCCGTTTTAGATGAATTTAGCTCGCTAGACATTTGTGTGAGTTTCTCCAATGCCTGATTCAACTGCTCGGTGAATTTCACCGTTAAGGTTTGAATTTCTTTGTCTAAGCGCTCATGTAAATCGTCATTTTCTTGTTTGCTGTTTGCTTCGGCCATTTCAAGCTCAGATGAAATTTTGTCAGCATAGCTATTTAACTCAGCTGCCTTTGCGTCTTGGCCTTGATCGGCAATCGCCAGTTTATCTTCTAGCTGATTGAGGCCGTCGCGCATCGCGGTTTGTATACTTTGGGTATTTTTTTCTATTGCTAGCTGTATTTTTTTAAAACTGTCATCAGTATGCTGCTCTAACGCACTAATACGCTCTTCTATATCACTTTTGGCCGCACCAAAAACAAGATGTCTTAAGCTTTCCAGCTCCGTTAAGGCTACTGATTCTGTAGTCGAAGGGGGGGGATTATTAGTAGTTTGGACACTTTTTTTATCAGCCATGATGCAAATCCTCTGCTCAAATAATTTTTTCAAAAAATGAAAACGATTTATAATGCACAGGTTTGCATGAAAATTAAACTGTTTTCAAGCATTTAGCATGAAAAATGTGATTAGATTAGTAAGCTCAATAGACTAATATATTGATTTTTAATAACACTAGTCCAAAATAGCGGCTCTGGCGTAACTAATTCCTACGTAGTAAATATACATCCTTATTTAACATCACCAAGAGTTTTTCATGAAATATCAAGGTAGTCCTGCTTTTACCCATAAACAAAACGATAAAGTGGGGGTCTTGGTTACAAATTTAGGTACCCCCGATGCGCCTAAAAAAGCCGAATTAAGACGTTATTTAAAGGAATTTTTATCCGATCCTAGAGTGGTGGAAATACCTAGATTGCTGTGGTGGATGATTTTGAATTTAGTTATTTTGAATATTCGTCCTAAACGCTCTGCCAAAGCCTATTCTACGGTGTGGACTGAGCGTGGATCACCATTAATGTTTCATACTCAAGATCAAGCCAATGCCTTGCGAAATAAATTACAGCAGCAATATGGTGATAATATAGTGGTAGAATTTGCGATGCGTTATGGCTCGCCTTCAGTGGATTCTGTGGTCGATAAAATGTTACAGCAAGGAGTACGAAAATTAGTAGTGTTGCCGCTGTACCCACAATACTGTGCTTCAACTACGGCCTCTACTTTTGATGCGATTGCCCAGAGTTTCAGCAAAAGACGCTGGATCCCTGAACTTCGTTTTGTCACCCATTATCATGACAACCCCGACTATATAAAAGCAGTCGCAACTAAAATTCAAGACTATTGGGATCAACATGGACGAGCGGATAAATTAATTTTTAGCTATCATGGTATTCCCAAACGTTACTTATTAAATGGTGATCCTTATCACTGCGAATGCCTTAAAACCTCACGTTTAATCGCAGTAGCCTTGGGTCTAAAGGATAGTGAACACTTTACTAGCTTTCAATCACGTTTTGGTCGAGAGGAATGGCTAAAACCTTATACTGATGATTCACTTAAGACATTTGCAGGGCAAGGTATTAAATCTGTACAAATCGTTTGCCCAGGATTCTCAGCTGATTGTTTAGAAACTATCGAAGAGATTGGTGAAGAGAACCGTGACTATTTTCTTGAAGCGGGCGGCGAACGTTATGAATATATTGCCGCGCTTAATGCCGATAAAGAGCATATTCAAGCCCTTACTAAGATACTTGAGTCTCATCTACAGGGCTGGATAATAACACCAGAAAACACTGAACTACGAAATGTATTGGCTAAATCTATAGGCGCCGAAAAATAAAAAAAGAGTTAAATTACACTGATTACCTAATAAGAACGGTTAGCCTGTGTGTGTTAATATGACTTTTACATTGTGATGTTACTCCCGTCATTGGGAATACAGAATTAGTAAAATACTTATTCAATAATATTATAAAAAGCCGTATAGCCCCTTTTATAGGTGGATAAGACGGATGCAGAACAGGAACTTCAATGTCTACACAAAACCTCACTGACCAAGCTTTGGTCCACACCCCATTTTTTACTAACGATGCTACAGTTATGGGCATTTTGGCTATTTTACTGGGCTTAGTGTTTTACACTGCCAATAGTCAGGCTTCTTTTTGGCGCAAATTTTATATGTTTGTGCCCTCAGTATTACTTTGTTATTTCTTGCCATCGTTATTGAATACTTTTGGTTTAATAGATGGTGAAAACTCCCAGCTTTATTTTGTGGCCTCGCGTTATCTATTGCCTGCCTGTTTAGTATTATTAACCATTAGTGTCGATCTAAAAGCGATAGCTAAGTTAGGCAGTAAAGCTGTTATTTTATTTTTTACTGGTACTTTGGGTATTGTGATTGGTGGGCCAATTGCGCTGCTGCTGGTGGCGACATTTTATCCTGAGTTGTTAGGTGTTGAAGGCCCGGACGCAGTTTGGCGAGGCATGACAACAGTTGCTGGAAGTTGGATTGGCGGTAGTGCAAACCAAGCCGCCATGAAGGAAATTTATGGTGCCGGCGATCAGATGTTTTCGGCTATGGTGACGGTTGACATAATAGTGGCGAATCTATGGATGGCGGTGCTGTTAATTATGGCGGCAAATGCCAAAGCCATTGACGCAAAAACAGGTGCCGATACCTCAGCCATTGATGAACTCAAAGCTAAGGTAAAAAGTTTTCAGGCTGAACATTCACGTATTCCAAGCCTCACTGACATTATGTTAATTGTGGCAGTAGGACTTGGAGTAACGGGTTTTGCTCATATGTTTGCCGATACTATTACCCCATATTTTGTAGAAAATTATCCTGGATTAGCTAAGTTCAGCTTTCATAGTAAGTTTTTTTGGATGATTGTTTTTGCCAGTACTGTTGGTGTCGTGCTGTCATTTACCAAGGTGCGTCAGTTAGAAGGAGCTGGTGCTTCTAAGATAGGTTCGGCTTTTTTGTATATCTTAATTGCTACCATAGGCATGAAGATGGACGTCACTATGATTGCCGAACAACCGTTGTTTTTTGTCATCGGTGCAATCTGGATGTTAATCCATGCCTCACTTATGTTGATTGTTGCCAAGTTAATCAAAGCACCGTTATTTTATATGGCGGTAGGTAGTCAAGCTAACGTGGGCGGTGCAGCTTCGGCACCTGTAGTGGCCTCGGCTTTTCATCCATCACTGGCTCCAGTTGCGGTTATGTTAGCTGTATTAGGTTATACAGTTGGCACCTATATGGCTTGGTTCTGTGGGCAAATATTACAAAGCATAAATTGAGTAATATAATATGAACACGACTCTTCAAGCGCCTAAAGCTTTGCTTAGGGCGCAAAAATTGGCTAATTTAACCGATACCAAATTTCGCATACCTTTGATAGGTATTCCTGTGGGGTTGGACTTTTTAGTAGGACTTATCCCTGTTGTAGGTGACTTAATAATGGTCGGGGTATCTTTGAGCATTGTGACTATGGCAAAAAGCATGCAGGTACCGCAAGCCTTAAGGATTGCGATGTTGCGAAATATCGGTATCGATTTTGTGCTTGGATTGATCCCGTTTGTGGGGGATGTAGTGGATTTGTTTTATAAATCTAACCAAAAAAACGTGCGTATTATGGAAAAATGGTGGGTTAGCCAGAATCATCAGGCAATCCAATCAAAAGGCCAGCAAACACTGCAAGAGTGGAAAAATTCCCAGGACAGCTAAGATTGTATGCTTATTCTGGGATACTGTGAGTTTGTAAATCTGCTAACTTGATAATGCTTAAACAGGCTTTGTTAGTCGCTGATAACACTACCTTTGGGGCGCAATTGGCAATAAATGCTTCTTGCCAGCGAGCAGCGCACAAGCACCACTTATCTCCCTCTTTTAAGCCAGAAAATTGATATTGAGGCATTGCAGTGGATAAATCATTGCCTCTGGATAGTGAAAATTCAAGAAAATCTTGTGTGACAATTACGCAAACACTATGATTGCCATGATCATTGGAAGGCACGTAACAAAACCCTTCACGGGTAAAACCGGAATTTCCGCAACAAAGTTTTAGTGGCTTACCTAATACATTTTTTTCGTTTGCCATAGATATTCTCAGTTCATACATCTTAATAAGGATTGTGACAGACTATACCAATATAGAGTATTAGTAATGGACTTGATGAAACCAGTAAATTAATTACTTGATGCATTAAAAGCGCAAAAGTATGCTTATCGGCGTTAATTAGTAACTATAGGATTTTAAACAAACGTCTGTATATCAAGACTTCCAAAATGTTATTGATTAAATTTTTTCACATTGAGTTTTGGCTTAAAGCACTATTCAATCTCACAGAAGAGCAAATATGAAAATATATGACACCAAAACAGCCCCCTCACCAAGACGGGTTCGCATTTTTTTAGCTGAAAAAAATATTCCAATGGAATATGTGCAAGTGGATCTACAAAAAGGTGAAAATATATCACCTCAAATGCGCGCTAAAAATCCAGTGGGTAAAATACCTGTTCTTGAACTAGACGATGGTACTTGTATTAGTGAAGGTGCATCGATTTGTTTATATTTTGAAGAGTTATATCCAGAAATTAATCTATTGGGTAAAAATCCCCTAGAAAAAGCAACAATAGACATGTGGCATCGGCAGGTTGAGCTGTACTTTTTTGGTCAGGTAGGTATGTGTTTTCAACATACAACTGGTTATTTTAAAGATCGTATGACACCGGTTAAAGAATACGGTGAAGTGGCGGGTAAAAACGCACTTGGCTTTCTTAAAGTGTTAGAAAGCCGTTTAGCAGAGTCAGAGTATATCGCCGCTGATCGCTTCACTATAGCCGACATTACAGCTATGTGTGCAGTCGATTTTGCTCGAGTCGTCAATATTAAAATCACTGATGAGCAGACTAATCTGCAACGTTGGTATGCTGCTGTGAGTAGTCGCCCAAGTGCAAAGGCTTAATCTCGCCATCTTTTTGTTATGTCATCATAAGCATCGATTCTTCGGTCTCTAAAATACGGCCAGAT
>TARA_R110002153_G_scaffold73258_4_pt1 | contig 26767 bp, 25 predicted proteins | sample TARA_R110002153 | Tara Oceans TARA_R110002153 (sample SAMEA4398193) | marine metagenome | biome: Polar Biome; feature: [SRF] surface water layer (ENVO:00010504); material: water (ENVO:00002006), including particulate matter (ENVO:01000060) such as... | depth 5 m | reverse complement strand
TACGAGTGCTCGTTCTCGTACGTTGTCTTGGCCCATGCTTGAACCCCGAGGGTGCGGCGAAAAGCTTGTGGCAGAAGTACCAAATTATCCTGTTGCGCTAGTATTTGGACGTGAAAACAATGGATTAAGTAATGATGAGTTACAGCAGTGCCATTTTCACGTATGTATTCCCGCTAACCCCGAGTACAGTTCGTTAAACTTAGCTGCTGCGGTTCAAACATTATGTTACGAAATTCGCATGGCGCATTTAGATCAAACTCGTCACGAACAGGTTCAGCAAGAATACCCATTGGCGGAGGATCTTGAGGGTTTTTATAGCCATTTGGAACAAACCCTTTATAAAACGAATTTCATCATTCCAAAACATCCGGGTATGGTCATGAGCAAATTACGCCGTTTATTCAATCGAGCTCGCCCAGAAACGCAAGAGCTGAATATATTACGCGGCATATTAGCTTCCATTGAAAAGACTAGCAAAGACAATAAATAATTATGTTCGAACGCATCAAAGAAGATATTCAAAGTGTATTTCATCGCGACCCGGCGGCGCGCAATCGGTTTGAAATCATTACTAATTATCCTGGTCTCCATGCGATTTGGATCCATCGTCTTAGTCATCGTTTGTGGAAAGCAAATTGGAAGTGGCTAGCTCGCAGTTTATCTACCTTCTCACGCTGGGCTACTGGGATTGAAATTCATCCCGGTGCAAAGTTAGGTAGACGGTTTTTCATTGATCACGGCATGGGTGTTGTTATCGGCGAAACGGCTGAAATAGGCGATGATGTGACGCTTTATCATGGTGTTACCTTAGGTGGAACGGCCTGGACACCCGGTAAACGTCACCCTACCTTAGAAGATAATGTTGTTATCGGGGCTGGCGCTAAGATCCTTGGCCCTATCACTATGCACAAAGGTGTCAAGGTGGGTTCAAACTCTGTGGTCGTCAAAGATGCTCCTGCAGGCGCTACGGTAGTGGGGATCCCTGGACGCATCGTTATGCCAGCAACGAAGACTGAACAAAATGGACATCGCGCAAAAATTGCCCGTAAATATGGCTTCGATGCCTATGCAGTATCTACTGAGAACCCTGATCCGGTAGCCAATGCCATCGGACTGATGCTGGATCATGTACATCTTATTGATACGAAAGTTGAAGAAATGTGCAAAGAAATAAACAGTATGGGCGGAAACGTATGTGGTAAATCATTACCCACGCTCGAAATTGATAGCTTTGATGAGCATTTAACACCCGCTGAAAAGGAAACAGCAAGAGCATCCTTCGACCCGCAAATTTAGGGTTTTGGCCTTGGAAGGCCTGTTTTTATTAGCATTTAATACTTGACTAAAACAGTAGGATAAATACTTGACTAAAATAGTCGGGTTTGGGACAATAGCTTCAAGTTTTTAGCTAGGTGTTCAATATGAAATTAACTTCTAAAGGTCGTTACGCTGTTACAGCAATGTTGGATGTAGCGTTACATTCGCAGCGCGGTCCCGTGTCGTTAGCTGATATATCTGAACGCCAAGAAATATCGTTATCTTATTTAGAGCAACTTTTTTCACGCCTTCGCCGAGAGAAATTAGTGGACAGTGTTCGCGGCCCTGGCGGCGGATACAAACTTGGACGTGTACCAAGCGAAATCCCTATCGGTGAAGTGATAAGAGCAGTAGATGAGTCTGTAGACGCGACTCGTTGCCAAGGACAGTCCGATTGCCAAGGTGGTGAACGCTGTCTGACTCACAGTTTGTGGCAAGATCTGAGTGAGCGTATCAGTACTTTTCTTGATGGCATCACCTTAGGTGAACTCATGGCACAGCATGACGTGAAATTAGTCGCAAACAGACAAGATAAAACGAAACATCTTAATTATATTGCCAGCCACGAAATTGAAGTGAGCTTGCAATGAATAAGCGGAGTAAACAATGAGCGACCTTAAGTTACCAATTTATTTAGATTATTCGTCAACCACCCCAGTTGACCCTCGTGTTGCTGCCAAAATGGCAGAATGTTTAACCAACGAAGGCAACTTTGGTAATCCTGCATCTCGTTCACACCGTTTCGGCTGGGTAGCAGAAGAAGCTGTTGACGTTGCGCGTAATCAAATCGCTGATTTAGTTAACGCTGACCCTCGTGAGATTGTTTTTACCTCCGGTGCTACAGAATCAAACAACCTTGCTATTAAAGGTGCAGCGCATTTCTATAGTAAAAAAGGTAAGCACATCATTACGGTTAAAACTGAACATAAAGCGGTACTTGATACCTGCCGTCAGTTAGAGCGTGAGGGCTTTGAAGTAACCTATTTGGATCCTGAACCCAACGGTTTGGTTGACATCAAAAAGTTTACTGCGGCGATCCGCCCAGACACCATTCTTGCTAGTGTTATGCATGTAAACAACGAAATTGGTGTTATTCAAGATATTGCCGCACTTGGCGAAGTTTGCCGTGAACATAAAGTTTTGTTTCACGTAGATGCTGCGCAAAGTACGGGCAAAGTTGCTATTGATTTACAAACTCTTAAAGTGGATATGATGTCGTTTTCCGCGCACAAATCCTATGGTCCAAAAGGCATAGGCGCGCTTTATGTCAGCCGTAAGCCACGCGTGCGCTTAGAAGCTCAAATGCATGGCGGTGGTCATGAGCGTGGTATGCGTTCAGGCACCATGGCTACTCACCAAATCGTGGGTATGGGTGAAGCGTTCCGTATTGCTAAAGAAGAAATGGCCACTGAAAACGAACGTATTTTGATGCTCCGTAATCGTTTGTGGGATGGCATTAAAGATATTGAAGCCGTTTACATTAATGGTGATATAGAGCATCGCGTTGCGGCTAACCTAAATGTAAGTTTCGCATTTGTTGAAGGTGAGTCGTTGATTATGGCGCTTAAAGATATGGCGGTATCTTCTGGTTCAGCTTGTACATCAGCTAGTTTAGAGCCCTCTTATGTGCTTCGTGCATTAGGCTTAAACGATGAACTTGCGCATAGCTCAATTCGTTTCACTATTGGTCGTTTTACCACTGAAGCTGAAATTGACCATGTTATTAGCGTAGTACGTAACGCAATAGATAAATTACGTGACATGTCTCCATTGTGGGATATGTACAAAGAAGGCGTTGATTTAAGTACTGTTGAGTGGGCACACCACTAGTAATTTAATCAACCAATAGAATTTACAGCAAGGCTAACGCCTTCACAAATGAGGTAACCATCATGGCTTACAGCGAAAAAGTAATCGATCACTATGAAAATCCACGTAACGTAGGTGGTTTTGACAAAAACGACCCTAGTATTGCAACGGGTATGGTAGGCGCACCTGCATGTGGTGACGTAATGAAATTGCAACTGAAGATAGGGCCAAACGGTATTATCGAAGATGCAAAATTCAAGACATATGGTTGTGGCTCAGCTATCGCATCTAGTTCTTTGGTTACCGAGTGGGTTAAAGGCAAATCAATTGACGAAGCGGTGAAGATTTCGAACACCGATATCGCTGAAGAACTTGCCTTACCGCCAGTTAAGATTCACTGCTCTATTTTGGCTGAAGATGCCATTAAAGCTGCAGTAGAAGATTATAAAAAGAAACATCAGTAAACGTTAAAGAAAAAGGAGACCATTGTGGGGATTAAAATTTCTGAGGCTGCGGCACAACGAGCATCTAGCTTTCTGCAAAACAGAGGCTCAGGGCTAGGCTTGCGCTTAGGAGTAAAAACCACCGGTTGCTCTGGCTTAGCGTATGTTTTGGAATTTGTTGACGAGCTTAACGAAGATGACCATGTTTTTGAAGATAATGGCGTTAAAATTATTATCGACGGAAAAAGTTTGGTTTATCTTGATGGTACTGAATTGGATTTTGCCAAAGAAGGCTTAAATGAAGGATTCCAATTTAATAATCCCAACGCAAACGGCGAGTGCGGCTGCGGCGAGAGTTTCAACGTATAGTGACAAATAGCAGGCTCAAAGAGCCTGCTTTCATATATCGCAATTGTGTAGCACGACGTTGAACAGCGTGGCTGTTTACACCTTCCTAGACCAAACTCAAAAGACACTGATTAATATGAATTATTTTGTGCTATTCAACTTAACGCCTTCATTTGTCATTGATAGCACCGCTTTAGCGGCCACTTATCAACAGCTGCAGAAGCTCACTCATCCAGATAAGTTTGCGACTGCCAGCGAGCGTGACAAATTGATTGCGTTACAAAAAAATGCTCAAGTAAACGATGGTTATCAAGTCCTTAAGAAACCTCTTAGCCGCGCAGAACATATGCTTGAATTGCGTGGGGTCGAATTGCAGCACGAGCAAAAAACCATGCAAGACGGCGCGTTTTTGATGCAGCAAATGGAATGGCGGGAACAGCTTGAAGATGCTCAACACAACGCTGAGCCGTTAGCGGCGTTAGAAGAGTTGGACGATGAAGTTGCACAGGATATTAAAGCGCTATTGAGTGAACTAGGTTCCTTGCTTGAGCAGACAGATGACGCAGCAAATGAAAGTGCTGCAAATCGAGTACGTAAACTGAAGTTTCTATATAAGTTACGTCACGAAATTGAACTCAAAGAAGACGCACTAAGCGACTTTTGAACTAATTAAACGGCTTTTATTATGGCATTCCTCCAAATTGCAGAACCAGGCCTAAGTGCGGCTCCTCACCAGCGGAAAATTGCGGTAGGTATCGATTTAGGTACAACGAATTCATTAGTTGCCACTGTACGCAGCGGCAAAGCTGAGACCTTAGGTGATGCTAATAATCAGCATCTTTTGCCCTCGGTAGTCAGTTATAAAGGCGATACTGTCATTGTCGGTGAGCAAGCTAAGCGTGACGCGAGTCTCGATCCAGCCAATACCGTCGTATCGGTGAAGCGGTTTCTAGGGCGCAGCTTAAAAGATATTCGCAGCAGCTATCCAGATTTGCCTTATGATTTTGATGAATCGAATCTAAATTCGCCTCTATTAAATGTGAGTGGACGTAAGGTTAATCCTGTTCAGGTATCCGCTGATATTTTAACCGCGCTACGTTTACGCGCTGAGCAGAGCTTAGGCGAAGAGCTAAATGGCGCAGTCGTCACTGTGCCTGCTTACTTCGATGATGCTCAGAGACAGGGTACGAAGGACGCGGCTCAATTAGCTGGTTTAAAAGTACTTCGATTACTTAATGAGCCAACTGCAGCCGCTATTGCTTATGGTTTAGATTCAGCTCAAGAGGGCGTAATCGCAGTTTATGATCTTGGTGGTGGCACGTTTGATATATCGATTTTACGCCTCAGTAAAGGCGTGTTTGAAGTGCTCGCTACGGGTGGCGATTCCGCTTTAGGCGGTGATGACTTTGACCATAAGATAGTGGCTTACTTTCGTGAGCAACTTTCACTAGAAGGCACATTATCGAAACGCTTGCATCGGGTTTTATTAGATAAAGCTAAACTCGCTAAAGAGTCTCTAAGTGATAGTGCGTCCGTATCGGTTGAGCTTGAAGATGACAACCAACAAACCAGAGAAATCTCGATCAGTCGTGATGTATTTGAAGGACTGATTGCTGAATTAGTAAAAAATACACTACGTGCATGTCGCCGGGCCCTTAAAGATGCTGAACTCGACAAAGACGAAGTATTACAAGTTGTTATGGTGGGCGGCTCTACTCGTGTTCCTTATGTAAGAGAGCAAGTAGGTGTATTTTTTGCTCGAGAGCCACTGACCTCAATTGACCCGGATAAAGTGGTAGCGATCGGCGCATCGATACAAGCCGATATTTTGGTGGGGAACAAACCTGATGGTGAAATGTTGCTATTAGATGTTTTACCTTTATCTTTGGGTATCGAAACCATGGGAGGGTTGGTTGAAAAAATTATTCACCGCAACACCACTATTCCCGTGGCAAAAGCGCAAGAATTCACCACGTTCAAAGATGGGCAAACAGCCATGATGGTGCATGTGCTTCAAGGCGAACGGGAACTCGTAGATGATTGTCGTTCACTAGCAAAATTTACCCTGCGCGGTATTCCGCCAATGGCTGCTGGTGCAGCACATATTCGGGTGACGTTTCAAGTAGATGCTGATGGTCTGTTAAACGTTATGGCAATGGAGAAATCCAGTGGTGTGCAGGCTGAGATCCAAGTTAAGCCTTCTTATGGGCTTGATGAAACTCAAATTAGCGACATGCTAAAAGCGTCGATGCAAAATGCCACGGGTGACATGCAAGCTCGTATGCTTAAGGAGCAACAAGTAGAAGCGGCGCGAGTTCATGAAGCACTTCAGGCTGCATTAGGTGCTGATGGAACCGAATTATTGACCACTGGGGAAATTGCCACGATTCAAGCTAGCTTAAAGGTGCTTGATGATGCAGGTAAAAATGACGATATTGATGCCATTAAGTTAGCAATCAAAGCGGCCGATGCGGCTAGCCAAGTATTTGCTGAGAAGCGTATGGACCACTCGATCAAAAAAGCTTTAGCCGGTCATACGGTTGATAGTATTTAAGCTAATATTGCGTCAGAACATAATTTTTCGAATTAGAGGAAACCAAAGATGCCACAAGTGATTTTTTTACCCCATGCAGAGCTTTGCCCTGATGGAGCCGTTTTAGAAGCACCAAGCGGTACTACAGTACTTGATTTGGCGCTAAAAAATGGAATTGATATTGAACATGCATGCGAGAAGTCTTGTGCATGTACAACGTGTCATATAGTTGTCCGCGAAGGTTTTGAATCACTTGACGAAAGCGATGAGCTTGAAGATGACATGTTAGACAAAGCATGGGGACTAGAGCCAGACTCTCGCTTAGGTTGCCAAGCTATTATCAAAGATGAAGATTTAGTCGTAGAAATACCGCGTTACACTGTTAATCAAGTGAGTGAAGGCCATTAATAGTGTACTAAGCGATAATGAATAAATTAAAAACCAGCCTCGAGCTGGTTTTTTTATGGCTGTGCTAAGGTGATGAATAATGCTGTACATAAAAACAGTTGTTGTGTTATATTTTGTACAGATACGCAATTAAGGATACAAATATGGCCATTATTACCAGATACGTCGTTGAGCATAAAGGGGTTGAAAAGTTTGTGACCGCAGATAAAAAAGAAGCCGATAAGTACGACAAAATGCTAGAGGTAGCGGATAACTTAGCTGAATATATAGAAGCTAAGGGAATGAAGTTTGAGCCTGACGTATTAGAAGATTTGGCGATCATGCTGTCTAAAAATAAAGATGCTTTAGGTAAGTTATTTAAAGGTACCGAAGCGAAGGCTGTGTTGTCAGACGAAAAAGCGGATGTAGTGGCCTTAGGAAAGAAAAAAGCGTAAGCAATAGGTCTGGTGATATCTCACGAAAAGACCCTTGATATAGTCAACGAGAAAGCGACGTAATGTCGCTTTTCGTGTTTTTATGGCGCTATTTTCACTAGTGAATATCTATCTGAGTAGGGCTGACTAATCACAATTGTGTAAACAGCTAACTCGCTTCCATGAATGATTCTTTTTTAACTGCCTGTTCTTTATTTTTTGCTTCTTCTTTTTTAGGCATGTAGCGAGCACGTTTCTTCGCTTTAAGTTTATGAATATCAGCCAGCACTAAACCATCGATACAATTACCAAAGTCTGCGTCTATATTAAAGTCTAAGAAATGGATCCCGCCGTCTTCATAGGTTTCAGTATACTGTTTATAAAGCGTTGGTACTGATACACCTATATTAGCTAACAAGTGCTTGAGCAAGGTAAAGTCTTTTTTATAATCGTTGCCGATAAAGGTCTCAGCTAAGTCGTTCGGCAGACAATAAGGTATTTTTGATGTCGCTATAGAATCAGTGTGAGTGAAGTATAAACGGTAAAACTGAACAAGTAAGTCTTTTGCGGGCTTGGGATAAGTATCGCTTAACGAGACAGGGCCAAACAAATAACGATAATCCGGATGACGCTCTAAAAATGCACCTATGCCGTACCACAAGTAATCTAGGCTGCGCTTCCCCCAATAGCGAGGTTGTACAAAGCTACGACCTAGCTCCAAGCCCTGTTCGAAATATGGACGCATCTGTTCACCGTAATTAAACAAGGTTGCTGAGTAAAGGCCATCTGTTCCGTATTCACTTAAAAGTTTTTTGGCATCACCGAAACGATAGGCTCCGGCAATTTCTAAATCGTCTGCATCCCAAAGGATCAAATGAAAGTAGTAGGTATCATATTGATCTATATCTCTGCGACGATTACTCCCTTCGCCGACGGCTCGGAATGCGATTTCTCGTAACCTACCAATTTCGCGCATGATCGGCGAGCTACCTGTATATTGGTATAAATAAATCCCTTTGTCGTCGGTAGTCTTACCTAAATACTCACAATCTCGTTTGATTGATTGGCTAAGCTCTGTTCTATTTTCAGGCATAGCAACGGCCTTTTGCGTTGCAAAAATACCAAGTTTACCCATGCCGATACGATAAAGGTGTTTCTTCAACAGTCGAACTTGTTGTAAGCGATTGATTTTATCGTTTGCGTAGGAATCAAACGGAATGATTTCGCCTATGCGCATAGGTAGATGCTTACGTTTTTGTTTAAACATCTCTGTTACTAACAGCATGCTGGCGAGGGGTTTGTATAGCATTGATATGCCGTAGAATAATGGCGAATTTTTAGCGTCGATAAACACAGGTATGATAGGGGCTTTAGCCTGACGAGCAATACGTAAGAAACCACTATTCCAATGTGTGTCGCGAATGCCTTGAGGTCTTAGGCGAGACACTTCACCCGCGGGGAATATCAATAACGCGCCTTCTCCCTCAAGGTGTTGTTGAATATTATGGATATGATCCTTTGCTGTGCCGCCGTGAATATTATTAACGGGCAGTAACATGCAGTGTAGTGGGTCGATTGTCATCAACATTTGATTGGCAACGACTTTTATATCCGTTCTAACTTCACTGACAAGTTTGATTAGGGCTAAGGCGTCTAATGATCCAATAGGGTGATTAGCGATGATAACCAGGCGACCTCGGCTTTGAATATGTTCACGCTCATTGTCACGAACTGAATAACTGACATTAAAATACTCTAAGACTTGCTCAACAAACTCTAACCCTTGATGGTGAGGATAACTTTGGGCGAACTCGTGCATTTCGCGCTCATGGAGTAAATGGCGCAACATAAAGCTAACTGATTTAAATAACCAAGGCTTTTGTGTGACTTTAGGGTAGTGTTTATGTAAAACATCATTAACCGTGAACATGTGAGCAGCCTGCCTGTTGTTATTTGGCCTCATATTAGCCGGACAATATGACGGTTTAGTGCCAGTATCATGGCAATTTCATTACACACTTTGCTTTTAATTTAAGCCGCTTTATTTTGACTTTTACCTTTGCTCATTCTGACGTTGAATAAATTGCTAGCGTGCGCCGTTTGGGTCCAATAGATCAATTTCATATCACCGCTGGGTAGCTCCGTTAGTGCTGAACAATTCTCAATCCAATCACCGTCGTTGTAATATTTTATGCCTTGAATATCATCTACTTCGGGATGATGAATGTGTCCGCAAATAACGCCGTCTACGTCCATTTGAATCGCACGATTAACGCAGGCATGTTTATAACGGGTTATGGCTTTATTAGCTTCTTTGATATGACTTTTTAAGTAACCAGCAAGGGACCAATAAGGGAATTTAAGAGCTGCTCTAGCGCCGTTGTACCAACGATTTATAAACAGCAGAAAATCGTAAGCCTTGTCGCCGACCCAAGATTGTAGGGGGCCAAAGCAGACTTCTTGATCAAATTGATCGCCATGCAGTACAAGTAGTTTTTTTCCATCGGCGGTGGTGTGAATCATTTCTCTGGCGATTTCGATCTCACCGAAAGTGATACCGTCATACTTTTGTAATGGAGCATCATGATTACCCGGTAAAAAGATAACGCGAGTGTCTTCTTTGGATAAATACATCAGCTTATGTAGAACTTGGTTATGGGCGTCTGGCCAGCGAAATTGCTTGCTCATTGCCCACATGTCTATGATGTCGCCCACTAAGTACAATGTTTCAATAGTAGAATGATTGAGGAAGTCGAGTAGATACTCAGCTTTGCAATCTTTGCTTCCTAAATGAATATCAGATAGCCACACCGTCCGGTAATGTGCGCGATAAACCAGAGTGTTATTCATATTACTCACCTTTAGCTGTTTAACATTTAGGCTAAAAGTAACGCTTTACAGTAACGTGACGGTAATTTGAAACTATGATGACAGTGGGCTTTAGCTGAACTAAAAGCCCACTCGTTGGGGAGGTTAGTCGAGCGTTTCAGCTAACCGTTTTTTGAGTTCGACTTCTTGATTCTGGGTTAACGCTTTATTCTCACTGTTACTGATGATGAATAAATCTTCCGCTCGTTCGCCTATAGTGGCGATTTTTGCCATTCTCAAAGAAAACTTCATTTCAACCAATAAGTTACCTACTTTTGCCAAAAGACCTGGAGCATCCAATGCTTCGAGCTCAACTAAGGTAACGTCGGGTTGATTGGAGTAAAAACGCACTTTGGTGGGCACATCTAATTGCTTCATTTGACGGGACATCTTTCGGCGATTTTGGTGTTCAATCCCTGGTTTATTCAGTTGGTTCGTCACGGCTTCTTTTAAGCTTGTTAAGCGGCTAGGAGACGTTATTCTGTCACCATTTTGCTCAAGAATAATAAAACTATCGAAAACATAACCATCATTGGTTTTCATTATTTGCGCATCGTGAATAGAGCAATTTCTGCTATCTAGTACGGACGCAACCTGAGCAAAAAGATTGACTTTATCTTTACCGTAAACCAAAAGCTCGGTACCCGATTTAGCGGTATGTTCATTGGCATCGACCAAAAGAAAATCATCAGTCATAGGATGCGCGGCTAAAATAACACCCGCATGCCATGCAATTTGGTCTGGCTTAAAGCGAACGAAATAATCTTCTTTTAAGCGTTTCCAAAATTGTTCGACTTGGCTTTCATTAACCCCCCGACCCATTAGCAGCGTCTTAGCTTTGCTCTGGTGATCATCTATCCGGTCTTGTAGCGCAACCTTGCATTCTAGGCCGTTATCTAATGCTTTTTGCGTGAGTAGATATAACTCTCGCAGTAAGGTCGCTTTCCAATCATTCCACAGGCTATCGTTCGTAGCGCGTATATCGGCTAACGTCAAAACGTACAGGTGATTTAGATGATTATGGGTACGGACATTGTTAGTAAATTCATTGATGACACTTGGGTCGTATATATCTCTACGCTGGGCAATGACTGACATCATTAAATGGCTTTCTACTAGCCAAGCAATAAGTTCAGCGTCTTTGTCGTTGATTTCATGCATAGCACAAAACTCGATCACATCTTGCGCGCCCAATTTTGAGTGATCACCATTGCGACCTTTTCCAATATCATGAAAAATAGCGGCAATATAAAGTAGTTCAGGTTTATCCAAGTTGCGCACAATCTGACTGCAACGTGGAAAATCAGTATTGCCTTGGCTGTACTGGTAAATATTTTTAACCAATCTATGGGTATGTTCATCAACGGTGTAAGCATGGAATAAATCGAATTGCATCATGCCGACAATATGATCCCATTGAGGTAGGTAGGATTGCAATATCCCGTGTTTGTGCATGATATCCCATGCAAGACCGAAAAAATCAGGATGCTGCAATAACTCGATAAACAGGCTGCGGCATCTGGGTTTCTCACAGTAATATTGGCTGTGAAATTTACGCCTAGCATAGCGTAACTGACGCAGTACACTAGAATGTAAGCCTTCTACCTGTGGGGTATCAGCAATCAGCAATAAGCATTGCAGAATATCTTCAGGTTCATTAAATACATTGTCATGACGGGTGGCAAGCAACCCGTCATCGATTTCAAAACTTGGGTTGATGATACTCTTGTTTTTAACCTTTATTTTCAGTACATCGTGACCAAAACGTTGCAGTAGCATCTCATTAAGTTCGCTTATTCTGCGTACGGTTCTGAAAAAGGATTTCATCATCCGTTCAACTGATGCTTTGCCATCATCGCCATAACCCAGTCTGCTGGCGACATCATTCTGATAATCAAAGAGTAAGCGGTTTTCACTGCGTTGGGCTTGTAGATGGAGTGCGAATCGGATACGCCACAAGTTAGAACGACACTCGAGTAACTCCTGAAATTCTTGTTCGGTGAAATAGCCGCGCTCAACCAACTCTGTGCCTCTTAGCACCTTGAAATGCTTCTTGGCTATCCAGCCGATATTCTGAATATCTCGCAAACAGCCGGGGCTTTCTTTTACGTTTGGCTCAAGATTGTATGAGGTCCCTTTAAATTTTGAATGGCGTATTTGTTGTTCTTTAGATTTCGCGATAAAGAAATCTTTACTGGTCCAGTATCCGCGTCCATGTAGTTTTTTATTAAGCGCTAGAAAGGTATCTTGATTACCAGTGAGTAACCTTGCTTCAACCAAGTTGGTTGCTATCGTGACATCACCTCTAGCAAGGGAAATCGTTTCTTTTATGCTACGCACTGATTGACCAATATCGAGTCCGATATCCCACAAAAATGTGATGAACTGACCAATAGTATTTTGCTGAGCTTTCGATAAAGAACTAGGGCTTAGCAATAATAAGTCAATATCAGAATAGGGTTGAAGTTGTCCCCGTCCATATCCGCCAACTGCTACTAAGGCTATTTTGGTTTCTTTATGTAAATCAAGTAGCTGCCATGCATGGCACAATAAGGCGTCTACAAAGGTTGCGCGGCCTGTTATTAAAATGTCTACATCGACTCGTGTAAATTCATTTTCTAACCAACTGTAACTATCGCTAATACAGGCTTTAAATGCTGGAATGTCGTCGGTGGATTGAATAAGGTGAATTTTTTTAATTAAGGTTTGCAAAGACAAGATACGTTCCTTTATTCAATGTGATGACAATTTTATATGGAATGGTGCTCGCTTAAGGTTTATCTATTTACGGACCTATGACAAATAATTAATTCAAGTAAGAACTAATTATTTATCATAAGCTTAGATAATTCTATCTGGAAAATGCTTAATGGTTGATTACGCGTGCGATATCTTCATCGTCTCTAAGGGTAAGAATTTCGACCCCGGTTTCTGTCACGAGCAAGGTATGTTCCCATTGTGCACTTAGGCTGCGATCTTTCGTTACGACGGTCCAATCATCTGGCAACACTTTTGAGTAACGTTTACCCGCATTTATCATAGGCTCTATGGTGAAACACATGCCAGCTTCTAAAACTTCACCTGTATTCGGGCGACCGTAATGAACCACTTGTGGTTCTTCGTGGAAATTAGCGCCTATACCATGCCCACAGTACTCGCGCACTATCGAGTAATTATGGCCTTCAGCATGTTGCTGTATAGCATGGCCAATATCCCCTAAACGCACGCCAGGTTTGACCATTTTTATGCCGATATAAAGGGCTTCTTGCGTGACACGAATTAGGCGTTCAGTCATGATGCTGGGTTTACCGACGACAAACATTTTTGATGTATCACCATGATAACCATCTTTTATGACGGTCACATCAATATTGACACTATCGCCTTCCTTCAATTTTTTATCAGCCGGGATACCATGGCAAATAACATGATTAACTGATGTACAAATAGATTTGGGGAAGGGAGGATTGCCATAATTTAACGGGGCAGGGATTGCTTGTTGTTCATTGACAATATAGTCATGACAAAGCTGATTAAGCTTTTCAGTCGTCACACCTTTCGTCACATGTGGACCAATCATTTCTAATACATCAGCTGCAAGTCGTCCGGCAACTCGCATTTTTTCAATTTCTTGTGCGGTTTTGATAGTAGCAGGCAAAGCAATGTCCTAATTTTTTGGGGTATGCAAATAATGTGGTTATATCTTAACTTTTCAAGGCGCTGGTGTATAGCATCTATACGAAAACTTGAATTTATCTTGTTCCCATGGTATAAAGCGCCCCGCTGAAACGGCTGTTCGTTGCGTTGCTCTTTTGAGCATGTCATCAAACCGTTATTTACAGCGACTAACCTATAGTTAATAACACACATACATCGGCACAGTTTTCGGGGTGTTTGTGCAAGATTCGTCTGCACAGATCGAGAGCTGGGATGTATGGAGGCCTAACCCCATATTAAGGAAACTAATATAATGGCAAATGTATCAATGCGCGACATGCTTCAAGCCGGCGTTCACTTCGGTCACCAAACACGTTACTGGAACCCAAAAATGAAACCTTTCATCTTTGGCGCTCGTAACAAAGTTCACATCATTAACTTAGAAAAAACAGTTCCGTTGTTCAACAATGCGTTGAACTACATTGGCGGTGTTGCTTCTAAAAAAGGTAAAATCCTTTTTGTTGGTACTAAACGCGCAGCAAGTGATGCCGTTCGTGACGCAGCAGTTAAATGTGACCAATTCTACGTTAACAAACGTTGGTTGGGTGGCATGTTGACTAACTGGAAAACAGTTCGTCAATCTATCAAACGCTTGAAAGATTTAGAGCAACAAAGCCAAGACGGCACGTTCGACAAAATCACTAAAAAAGAAGTGCTTATGTTACAACGTGAAATGGCTAAGCTAGAAAACAGCTTGGGCGGAATCAAAAACATGGGTGGTCTTCCTGACTGTCTTTTCGTTGTTGATGCCGATCACGAGCACATTGCGATTACCGAAGCGCGTAACCTTGGTATTCCAGTTGTTTCTATCGTCGACACTAACTCAAATCCAGATGGTGTTGATTACATCATTCCTGGTAACGATGATGCGATCCGTGCAGTTCAACTTTATTTGAACACTGCTGCTGACGCTGTTATCGAAGGTCGTGAGAAAAACATTGAAGTACAGGCTGAAGAAGGTGAGTTTGTTGAAGCTGCTGAGTAATCAGTCTCTTTAATATACCTATTGAGTCAGTCTGTTAATGCACTCATGTGCATGACACGAAAATTTAACAGGGGCTGATGCCCCTGTTTTTTAATCCTAATTTTAGTACATATTATTGCTGAGGAAACGACAATGGCAGTGACAGCAGCCCTAGTTAAAGAATTACGCGAGCGTACCGCTGCAGGTATGTTGGATTGTAAAAATGCACTTGTTGAAACCGACGGTGACATTGAACTTGCGATCGAGAATATGCGCAAGAACGGTCAAGCAAAAGCCGCTAAAAAAGCAGGTCGTATCGCCGCTGAAGGCGTTATTTTGACCAAAGTGGCAAACGGCGTTGCAACTATGATCGAATTGAACAGTGAAACTGATTTTGTTGCTCGCGATGACGGCTTCGTAGCGTTCGGTAACCAACTAATCGAAGTAGCTTCAGCGAACAGAGTTAATGATATCGAAACGTTGAACAACTCAATTGTTAATGGCGTTAAAGTAAGCGATGCTCGTGACACATTAGTTGCTAAAATCGGTGAAAACATTTCTCCACGTCGTGTTGTTTCGGTTGAAGGTGAAAACCTTGGCGCATACGTACACAGTGCGCGTATCGGCGTTATTGCTATCCTTAAAGGTGGCGACGAAGAATTAGCAAAAGATATTGCTATGCACGTAGCGGCAGCTAACCCTCAGTTTGTTAAACCTACTGATGTACCAGCTGAAGTTGTTGCAAAAGAGAAAGAAATTCAACTTGATATCGCTATGCAGTCAGGCAAGCCTGCTGAGATAGCTGAGAAAATGGTTTCTGGTCGTATGAATAAGTTTACTTCAGAAGTTAGCTTAACGGGCCAACCATTCATCAAAGACCCTTCAATGACGGTTGCTCAGTTGCTTAAAGCTAAGAATGCAGACGTGATTAACTTCGTTCGTTTCGAAGTTGGCGAAGGTATTGAGAAGAAAGAAGAAGATTTTGCTGCTGAAGTAGCTGCACAAATGGCCGCTGCTAAGAAATAATTGCGCCATTTGCTTTTGCGAAAAGCCAATGTCATATAAACTACTGGCACCTCAAATTGAGGTGCCTTTTTATATGTGGAACAAGCTGTATAACGGCATGTACTGTGAAATTAGCTACAGATACGTTTTTTATGCCAATATTTTTGTACAATGTATTGAACGATAAGATTGCAGAAACGCCTTAGTTACTGCCTATATGGCATATCGTACATTGTTATATCGAGTGTTTTTTGACCCCCATTATTCGTTAAACAAGGAATAGCCTGCCGATGAGTACAACACCTAAACATACCTATCGAAGAATTTTATTAAAACTTAGTGGCGAAGCCTTAATGGGCGAAGAAGGCTTTGGAATAGATCCCAAGGTACTTGAGCGTATGGCTCAAGAAATAAAAGAAATAGTTGAATTGGGCATCCAAGTCGGTTTAGTTATAGGCGGCGGTAACTTATTCCGTGGTGAAGGACTTGCTAAAGCAGGCATGAATCGCGTTGTTGGTGATCACATGGGTATGCTAGCAACCGTTATGAATGGCTTAGCTATGCGAGACGCCCTGCACAGAGCTTTCGTAAACGCGCGTTTGATGTCTGCCATTCCTTTGAATGGTGTTTGTGACGCCTACAATTGGGCTGAAGCTATCAGTTTGTTGAAATCTGGTCGTGTGGTTATTTTTGCTGCAGGTACAGGTAACCCATTCTTTACAACCGATTCAGCTGCCTGTTTACGTGGTATCGAAATAGAAGCCGATGCGGTATTAAAAGGCACAAAAGTCGATGGCGTATATGATTCTGACCCAGCAAAGAACCCAAATGCCGTTATGTATGACAGATTGTCGTACACGGAAGTATTAGATAAAGAATTAAAAGTGATGGATTTAGCGGCGTTCACTTTAGCGCGTGATCACAATATCCCTATCCGTGTTTTCAACATGAATAAACCCGGCTGCTTGCGAGCAGTTGTGCTTGGTGAAGATGTTGGCACCGTAATTTGCCATCCAGAAAAATAAGATAATTAATTAGGAAGTCATTTTATGATTGATGAAATCAATGTAGATGCGCGTGAGCGCATGGAAAAAAGTATTCTTGCACTGCGTGGACAATTTGCCAAAATTCGTACCGGTCGTGCTCATCCTAGTTTGCTAGACAGCATTATGGTGCCTTATTACGGCGCCCCCACTCCGTTAAAACAGCTTGCTAACGTCATCGCGGAAGATTCCCGCACATTAGCCCTGACAGTTTTTGATAAAAGCTCAGCTCAAGCCGTTGAAAAAGCCATTATGCAATCTGATCTTGGTTTGAATCCCATGAGTGCAGGGACGGTTATCCGTATCCCTATGCCAGCTCTTACGGAAGAACGTCGTAAAAGTTTAATACGTGTTGTTCGTGGTGAAGCAGAAGGCGGTCGTGTGGCCGTGCGTAACATCCGTCGTGATGCTAACGGTGATCTCAAAGAATTATTGAAAGAGAAAGAAATTAGTGAAGATGACGCCCACCGCGGTGAGGATGCCATCCAAAAGCTGACTGATGAGTTCGTTAAACAGATTGATGAAATATTAGCAGCGAAAGAAACAGAGTTAATGGAAGTGTAGTGGTCGCCTGATAGATGAATTCAGAATCACAACTTACCAATAAACTCATGCCACAGCACGTTGCTATCATTATGGATGGTAACGGGCGGTGGGCTAAAAAGAAAGGCAAAATCCGTACTTTCGGCCATCGTGCTGGGGTCAAAGGTGTGCGAGCATCGGTGTCTTTCTCTCTTAAAAATAATATCAAAGTGTTAACGCTCTTTGCCTTTAGCAGCGAAAATTGGAATCGCCCCCAAGAAGAAGTGGGTGTGCTGATGGAACTGTTTAAAATGGTGTTGAGCAGCGAAGTAAAAAAACTGCATAAGAATAATGTTAGGCTTCGTGTTATTGGTGACACCAGTCGTTTTGATAAAAAACTGGTTGAACAAATTCGTGATGCTGAGCTTTTAACGGCAAATAACGACGCTTTAGTGTTGAACATTGCTGCCAACTACGGCGGGCGCTGGGAAATCATTAATGCAACAAAAGCGATAGCTGAACAAGTAAAAGCAGGTGCACTCGATAGCAATGACATCGATGAAAATTTATTTGGCGGTTTTACTTGTTGTTCAGATTTACCTGAACTTGATTTATTAATTCGTACCGGCGGTGAAACGCGTATTAGTAACTTTCTTTTATGGCAAGTTGCTTACGCAGAATTGTATTTTACCGATACGTATTGGCCGGATTTTAACGAAGATGCATTTAAACTTGCCATCGACAATTTTGCAGATAGGCAACGTCGTTACGGGATGACGGGCGAACAGGTTAGTTAATGGCTAATATGTTTGTGGTTATCGCCACTTCTGTTTTTGAGGGCTCACTATGTTGAGAGAACGTATTCTAACCGCTCTAGTGTTAGCACCACTGGTATTGTGTTCGATATTATTTCTACCCATGATTGGTTTCGAAATAGCTATGATTGGTGTGCTAGGTCTTGGGGCTTGGGAATGGGCCAATATGTCTGGTTTCGTTACCCGTCAGACCAAGGCGTTTTATACCTTTATTATCGTAGCAATTTGTGGCTATTTTACCTTTGCCATTGATGTAGAAAATATCTGGTATCAAGGGCAATTGAATAGTCTCTATCACTATATTTTGGGTACAGCTGCTCTGTGGTGGTTTGTCTCTTTATTGATGATAATTGCCTATCCCCGCTTTAGTTCTTTTTGGCGCACACGTCGAGGTATCCAAGGTTTATTTGGGCTGCTAACACTCATACCAACTTGGGTGGCGATAGTGTCGTTACGCACCAGTTTGTACGACGTTGATAGCTTTTACGGTGCATCTCTTATTTTTTACGTATTGGGTATCGTTTGGGCGGCCGACATTGGTGCATTTTTTGTTGGGGTTAAATTTGGTCGTACTAAGTTACGTCCAAAAGTATCACCTGGAAAAACGTTTGAAGGCTTAATGGGTGGGGTCGGCGCATCATCACTGATTATTGCTTTTGCTGCATTACATTATGCTGTTGATCCCAGTCGTATCTGGATAAATATTTTGATCGGTGGTTTGACAGTTGCCGTATCTGCGTTGGGTGATTTGAATGAAAGTATGCTGAAACGTTGTGCGGGTATAAAAGACAGCGGTAATTTATTGCCTGGTCACGGTGGAATTTTAGACCGTATTGACAGCTTAACGGCGGCCTTTCCTGTCTTTGCGTTTTGTTACGTATCTTGGATGGCCTAATGCAGAATATTTGTATTCTAGGCGCCACAGGTTCCATCGGGAAAAGCACTATCGACGTAGTATTACGCCACCCTGATCTATACCGAATTTATGCGTTAACTGCCCACAGTAGTGTTGAAAATCTTATTGAGCTGGCAAAGTTGTGCCAACCAAAATATCTAGTATTGTCTGATATCAGCCAATTTAAACACGCACAACAAGCGCTTTTATCTGCGGGTATAAAATGTGAGTTGCTGTCTGGTGCACAAGCATTAGCTGATGTTGCCAGTGCAGATGACGTTGATGTAGTGATGGCTGCTATTGTCGGTGGCGCAGGTTTACTTCCCACCATTGCAGCTGTTAAAGCGGGCAAAAAGGTATTGTTAGCCAATAAAGAATCGTTGGTTATGTCTGGTGAACTTTTTATGGACGCAGCCAGAGAACATAACGCTCAGTTGTTGCCGATAGACAGCGAGCATAACGCTATTTTTCAATGTTTACCCCATGATTATCATTACGGTGATTTGGCCTCATCCGGAATAAGCAGTATTTTACTAACGGGTTCAGGGGGGCCATTTAGAGAAACTCCCCTTGGCGAATTAACGCAAGTTACGCCTGCCCAAGCTTGTGCTCATCCTAATTGGGATATGGGCCAAAAGATATCAGTTGATTCAGCAACCATGATGAATAAAGGCCTAGAGTTTATTGAAGCTCGTTGGTTGTTTGGTTTACAAAGCAACGATATTCAGGTGGTTCTGCATCCCCAGAGTATCATTCATTCTATGGTGCAATACCGAGACGGCTCAGTGCTTGCGCAGATGGGAAATCCAGATATGCGCACACCAATAGCGCATGGACTCGCTTATCCAAAACGTATCGATTCCGGTGTTAAGCCACTTGATTTTCAAACGGTAAGTAATTTTAGTTTTAGTCTTCCTGAGCCTGAGCGCTATCCAAATTTATACCTCGCAATCGAAGCTGCAAACGCGGGGCAATCCGCCACTACGGCGCTAAATGCGGCCAATGAAGTGGCTGTGGCTGCATTTTTATCAGGTCACATCGGCTTTACACAAATCGCTCAGGTAAATGAGCAATGTCTTATGCAAATGGGTGGATGTCAACTCGATAATATAGATGCGATTGTCGCATGGGATCATGAGTGTCGTAGTGCCGCACAGCAGATCATTTCTTCTTATGCACGAGAGGCAAGTTAAATGTTGGGCTTTTTATGGAGTTTAGGGGCGTTTATCGTTGCGTTGGGTATTTTAGTCGCCGTACACGAATGGGGACATTTCTGGGTTGCTAGACGTTGCGGTGTCAAAGTTGAACGCTTTTCTGTTGGCTTTGGCAAAGCGCTTTGGCGTCGAACTGACAAACTTGGTACTGAATATGTTATTGCCGCGATCCCTTTGGGCGGCTATGTCAAAATGCTAGATGAGCGTGTGGATGAGGTATCAGAAGAAGATTTACCCCATGCATTTAATCGTCAGCATGTACTAAAGCGAATCGCTATTATCGCAGCAGGGCCACTAACCAATTTCATTTTTGCCATATTCGCGCTGTTTGTGATGTATTTGATTGGTGTACAAACCATTAAGCCAATGCTTGGCGAAATCAAGCCAGACAGTATTGCTAGCCAAGCAGGTTTGATTTCTGGATCAGTGATTAAAAAGATAGGCGATCGTGAAACTATAGATTGGCAAGCGGTGAATCTTGAGTTGATTTCATATATTGGGGACGACAGTTTACCGATTACTGTGTCATTACCAAACAGCCCTGTTGAACAAACAAGAGTGTTAGATTTAAGCACTTGGCAATTTAATCCAGATAAAGACTCTGCAATCGATAGTTTAGGCCTATCAGTATACCGTCCCAATATACTGAGTATCGTAGGTTTAGTGGCCGACGACTCTGCTGCACAGCAGTTGGGATTGAAGGTCGGCGATAAAATTCAGCAAGTAGATGGAACTACCATGCTAAATTGGGAACAAATAGTGAGCTATGTTGCAAAACGTCCCGATGCAGACGTTTCAATTCAGGTGTTAAGAGACGATCGTGTTGTTGAATTAAACGGCATGTTAGGCTCTCGCCAAGATGGTGAGAAACAAATTGGGTACTTGGGTGTAAGCCCAACGTTGGCAGCATGGCCCAAAGGGGTATTGTTTACGCACCAATATGGTCCTATTGATGCCGTCGTTCAAGCGAGCGATAAAACATGGCGTCTTATGACCCTTAGCATTGAAATGCTAGGCAAGTTAATTACAGGTGATGTATCGGTTAATAACCTTAGTGGACCGATTTCCATTGCCCAAGGTGCTGGGATGAGTGCGAGTTCAGGAATAGTGTATTTTCTGAGCTTTTTAGCGTTAATTAGCGTCAATTTGGGAATTATTAACCTTTTACCCATTCCTGTGCTTGATGGCGGCCACTTACTCTATTACTTTATAGAGCTTTTACGTGGTCGACCCGTACCGGACTCTGTACAAGAGATTGGTTTTAAAATAGGTGGCTTATTATTACTCCTGTTTATGAGTATCGCCATTATTAACGACATTACGCGTTTATAATTTTTATCGGCCAGTTTGGTCTAAAGCACAAACATATGTGCGCTTAGGAAGAATGTTAATAAATGAAGTTTAAACAGTTAGTTGCTGCAGGATTGATGTTATCCGTTGCCGGAATGGCAAAGTCGGCCCCAGAAAGTGAATTTGTCGTCTCTGATATTAAGATAGAAGGCCTGCAACGTGTGGCACTTGGTGCGGCATTAACCTACTTGCCGATCAAAGTCGGCGATGAAATGAACAGCTTCCGCATCGCACAAGCCATTCGATCATTATATGCGTCTACGCATTTCGAAAGTATAGAAGTGTTACGCGATGGTGATGTGCTGGTAGTGAAGGTGAAAGAGCGCCCGACTATCAGTAATATTATTCTTGAAGGTAATGACGATATAAAAGACGAGCAGCTTCAAGAAAGTTTAGATGGCAGCAATATCCGCTTAGGGGAGCCTTTGGATAAAACGGTTCTTACTTCGATTGAAAACGGCTTGAAAGATTTCTATTACAGTATTGGTAAATATAATGCAGATGTAAGCGCGATCATTACGCCACTGCCGCGAAATCGAGTTGATTTGAAGTTACTTTTTGAAGAAGGTGATGCTGCAAAGATAGAGCAAATCAATATTGTAGGTAATAGCATTTTTGATGATGCCACCTTATTCGAGCTAATGGAGCTCAAATTCGATGCGCCTTGGTGGGACTTTTTATCTGAGACTCGATATCAGAAACAAACCCTTACCGGCGATATGGAAACCGTTACAAGTTACTACAAAGACCGCGGCTATTTGAAATTCGATATTGAATCGACTCAGGTTTCTATGACACCGGAGAAAGCCGGTATCTATGTAACATTGAATATCGATGAAGGTGAGCAGTATAAAGTATCAGAAGTCGAGTTGGTCGGTGAGTTGTTGGGCCATGAAGATTACTTAAAATTAGTACTGCCTATTACCCCCGGCGAGTTGTATAACCAGGCTGAGGTGACTTACACAGAAGAATTTATTAGTAAGTATTTTGGTCGGTTTGGCTATGCATACCCATCAGTTGCAACCATTCCAGAAATTAATGAAGAAGACAAAACGGTTAAGTTGACCTTGTCGGTTGACCCAGGTAAGCGCATATACGTGCGTCGTATTAATTTTGAAGGCAACATTGGCACAGCTGACGAAGTACTGCGTCAATCAGTGACGCAAATGGAAGGCGCATGGTTGTCAAACTCAACCTTAGAGTCATCGAAGAATGCACTTTCGCGTTTAACCTATATGGAGAGCGTGGATTTTGAAACCGTGCGCCTGCCAGGCGAAGACGACAAAGTGGACGTTAACTTCAGTGTTAAAGAGCAAGCTTCAGGTTCGTTTAACGCAGGTATTGGTTATGGAGACAGAACCAAACTGAGCCTACAAGCGGGTATTCAACAGGATAACTTCTTAGGCACTGGTAAACGTATTGCCTTGAACCTAAGTACCACTTCGTACCAGAAAAGCGCACAAATTTCTTATACAGATCCTTATTTCACCATTGATGGTATCAGTTTAGGCGGTTCAGTCGGTTACAGTGAATTTGATGGCGAAAGTGCTGGTTTCATTCAATATAACTCTAAACAGTATTCTGTTGGCGCTAACGTGGGTTACCCCATTGATGAGTTTAATCGAATTAATTTCGGTTTAACCTACAGTAATGTTGAGTTATTCCAAAGTACGTCCTACGAACAAACAACGCGTTTTTATAACCAGTTTGTTGATGAAAGCAACCCAGATGATTCTATCAAGTATGACAGTTTCTTAGCGTCGGTCGCGTGGATCCGTTCAACCCTCAACCGTGGTGTATTCCCAACCGCGGGTTCATCTCAACGGGCCTCTTTTAGCATTACTACGCCGAACTCTGATGTTAACTATTTCAAAACTGAAGTTGATACCAAGTTTTACTTCCCATTATCCCGTAATCAACGCTGGTCATTCCTGGCACGTTTAAAATTGGGTTATGGTAATGGTTATGGCACCGCGAACGGCGTTGATCAGATATTACCGTTTAACCAAAACTTTGGCGCAGGCGGCAGTGATTCGTTACGTGGTTTTGAAAACAACACAGTAGGCCCTCGTGGTGTGCAGTTGACACCTTCAGCCATTCGTGACATCGACGGTAATATTATATACGGTAGCTCGGTAAACGACACTGTGACTATTTCGTCTCGTTCGCTTGGTGGTAATGCTATGATTTTGGGTGGGGTTGAACTCATCGTCCCAACTCCGTTTGTGGAAGCTGATTTTGATAACTCAGTACGAACTAGCTTATTCGTAGATGTGGGTAACGTATGGGATACCGAGTTTAGGTATGACCGCTATAAAGATCTCACCCTTAATACACAGTTTAATAACGATCCGTTGGAAGATTATAGTGACTATAAGTTGTATAGAGCTTCCGGTGGTGTTTCTGTACAATGGTTGTCGCCTATGGGACCTATGGTATTCAGCTTCTCAAAAGCGATTGAATCCAGAGAAGGGGATGACACGAAGTTTTTCTCTTTTAACATTGGTCAAACATTCTAAATCCAGTATTGTTTAGTGCTGAAAAATAACGATTAAAAAATCAGGAGTATCTTTTGAAAACATTTACTAAAAGTCTTGTAGCAGGGGCGTTAATAAGCGCAGTAGCATTCAGTAGTGCAGCATTAGCAGAGCAAAAAATCGGTGCGGTTAACGTACAAGGTATTTTCCAGTCTATGCCCCAAGCTGCCACCATCCAACAAGACTTAGCGGCAGAGTTTAAAGACAAAACTGAAGAAGTTAGCCGCTTAGAAAAAGACATTAAGTATTACATTGAAAAAAATCAGCGTGATGCAGCGACTATGAGTGGCAAAGAAAAGCAAGAACTAGAAAAGAAAATTAACGAACTTCGCGAAGAATACAGCGCAAAAGCTCAGCCGCTTCAGCAAGAAGTGCAAGGACGTTTGAAAGAAGAGCAAAATAAATTGCTTGGTTTTATTAAACAATCTATCGATGTAGTAGCAGCTAAAGAAAAATATGATGTTATCTTAAATGCTAACGCAGTAGCGTTTATCAATCCTGACAACGACATATCTAAGAAAGTACTAGAGCAAGTTAGTAAAGTTAAATAAGTCCCTAGGGACATTTGATAAATAAATAGGACTGAGTTTGAATCATACCGTTAGCTTACAGCAATTAGCTGATAAAATTGGTGCGACGTTGCATTTGGCAGGCAATGATACTGCCGACGAGCCAATCCATTCATTGTCGACGTTAGCGTCAGCGGGCAATGGTCAGATTTCCTTTTTGTCCAATAGTCGGTATCGTAGCCAACTTGAAAAAACGGCCGCACAGGCCGTTATTTTAAAATCCGAAGATTTATCGCATTGTCAGTGCTCAGCATTAGTGATGGACAATCCCTATGTTGGGTTTGCTCTCGCCGCACAACTACTTGACTCTACTCCTCGTTCGGCAAACGGTATATCACCTTTAGCGGTGATTGCTGAAGATGTTGAGCTGGGGGAAAACGTTAGTATTGGAGCACATGCCGTAATTGAATCAGGTGTTAAGCTTGCTGATAACGTACAAATTGGTCCCGGTTGTTTTATAGGCCAAGGCGCAAGCGTTGGCGCGAATAGCAAATTGTGGGCAAACGTGACACTGTATCATCGAGTGGTATTGGGTCAAGATTGTTTGATTCAATCGGCTACAGTTATTGGCGCTGATGGCTTTGGTTATGCAAATGACAAAGGTCGTTGGGTGAAAATCCCTCAACTGGGCACGGTTATCATAGGTGATCGTGTTGAGGTAGGCGCCAGTAGCACTATCGATCGTGGTGCACTAGATGACACTATCATCGGAGATGGTGTTATTATTGATAATCAGTGCCAAGTGGCGCACAACGTGACTATCGGTGATAACACCGCTATCGCTGGATGCACAGTTGTTGCTGGTAGTACTAACATCGGCCGTAATTGTACAATTGGTGGCATGGTGGCAATTAATGGACACATGGAAATTTGTGATAACGTTTATATTACAGGTATGAGTATGGTGACAAAAGCCATAGACAAACCTGGCGTTTACTCTTCCGGAATGCCCGCTATTGAAAACCGAGAGTGGCGAAAAAATGCAGTGACGTTGCGTAATCTTAGCACCCTCAATCAGCGTGTCAAAACACTCGAAAAATCGCATTTAAAATAAGTCGTCTCGCCAGTCAGACGACTTAATTGAGGAGATAACCTGTTGGTTAATAATGTCAATCAGCTTGGAATTGAAGAAATTCTTGAGCTTTTACCCCACCGTTACCCATTTTTATTACTTGATCGTGTTACCGACTACACACTAGGTGAATCGATTACTGCTTATAAAAATATTACCTTTAATGAACCGTGTTTTACGGGGCATTTTCCCGGTAAACCTATTTTTCCTGGGGTATTAATTCTAGAAGCATTAGCTCAGGCAGCAGGTGTGTTGGGTTTTAAAACAGCAGGTAATAGTGACGATTTGTATCTGTATGCAGGTATAGATAAGGCTCGCTTCAAGTTACCTGTTATGCCTGGAGATCGTCTTGATATGGACGTAAAGCTGATTAAAGAGCGTCGTGGTATCTGGAAATTCCACGGTGTCGCCAGCGTTGATGGAAAAATTGCCTGCGAAGCAGAATTTATGTGTGCAATGCGGAAACTATAACGTGATACATCCTACAGCTATTATTCATCCTACGGCGATTATCGCCGAGGATGTAAAAATTGGTCCGTACTGTTTGATTGATGCCAACGTTGAAATTGGCTCGGGTACGGTACTTGAATCTCATGTGGTGGTGAAAGGACATACTAAAATTGGCAAGAATAATCGATTCTTTCAATTTGGTTCGATCGGTGAAGATTGTCAGGATAAAAAATATGCTGGTGAGCCTACCCGTCTTATCGTGGGTGATAATAATGTCTTTCGTGAATCGGTAACCGTGCATCGCGGTACCGCACAAGACAAAGCGCTTACCCAGATTGGTTCTAATAATCTCTTTATGGCTTACGCCCATGTGGCACACGATTGCCTAATCGGCAACGACACTATTTTAGCGAATAACGCTACATTAGCCGGTCATGTGCACGTCGGTGACCATGTGATCCTTGGGGGTATGACT
>TARA_R110002153_G_scaffold3739_3_pt1 | contig 27026 bp, 26 predicted proteins | sample TARA_R110002153 | Tara Oceans TARA_R110002153 (sample SAMEA4398193) | marine metagenome | biome: Polar Biome; feature: [SRF] surface water layer (ENVO:00010504); material: water (ENVO:00002006), including particulate matter (ENVO:01000060) such as... | depth 5 m | reverse complement strand
CTGTTGGCCGAGTAGGAACAGTAGCGGAGGTTGTTGGTGCAGTATTGTATTTGAGTTCTGACGCGGCAGGCTTCACCACAGGAGCTACCTTACCAGTCGATGGCGGTTCAACTGCTATCTAGTAGCAAAGTTTTATGGCAAGTTATTCAATGCCAATTATTACTACCAAAACAGCTCGGCTAAGGCAACTTGCACCTGTTAGGGCTGTTTTATTGTTATTTGTAGTTACCATTAATTAATAAGCAATAACAACTAGATTTGCCATAAAGCACCTCTAATAGTAAAAAGACAATGTGTGATACATGAACGAATCAATATTAATTCTATTCCAGCTCTCTAAGCTTATCTAATAAAGCGTATTTAAATATGAACTAAGTTTATCAAAATATACGTCTTAAACTAATCAGTTAACTCCAGCGTGACTCTTCTACAAACAATGATGAAATTATTACAATTTTTCAGAATGGTAACTGCGAGATATAAACTTAAAGTTATAAAATTCAATTACTTATGTTTACATTAAAGCTGGCGCATATACTGCAGAATACACTGTAATAGTAAGACTAAATACATGTATTCAAAATAGGAGTCAATTATGTCAAACGAATTAGTGAGAAATATGTGGCAAGCCCTAGCCAAAAGTCCATACCTTATGATTAGCTTAAATAATAAGCCTGAGTACAGTGAACCAATGCGCGCTCAGTTGGATCAAGAAGCAAATGGATATTTCTGGTTTTACACCTCCAAAGACAACAGAATTGCTGATGGTGGAAAAGCCATGGCACAATTTTCGAGCATAGATCATCAGCTATTTGCCTGTATTGCGGGCTATTTAGTGGAAGAAACAGACCAAGAGGTTATTTCTCGTTATTGGTCTAATCCAGTTGAAGCTTGGTACGAGGGCGGCAGAGAAGATCCCAAGTTGAAAATGATGCGTTTTGAACTCGATACGGCTGAAATTTGGTCTGTTGATCCAAGCGTAGTGGGAATGCTCAAATTATCCAGTGGTGCAACTATGTCATCGGGCGAAATGGGAAAGCATAACAAGATTGCTTTTTAAACCTGAGCCTATGAATTAAGATATCACTCTAGGGGCTTAGTTTGATGAACTGAGCTCCATCTTTTAACTTATTTTAGGTTCAGGATAGGCATGGAAAAGTCCCACGAAGATAACCATCAAGACTCGGATCAGGTACAGCAAAATTCAAAATTAGCAGATATTTCGAGCATCAAATGGATATTGCTTCTAGCTGTTATCTATACTTTGTATTTTGCGCAATCGCTCATTATTCCTATGGTATTAACGATACTTGTTGCGCTGCTCTTAAGTCCATTAGTGACCTTGTTAAAACGAGTCCATGTTCCGCGAACTATCTCATCCATTGTATTGTTGGCTATGCTCGCCGCACCTTTCACCTTAATTGGCCTGCAACTGATTGAACCGGCTCAGAAATGGGCAAAACTTATTCCCAAAGTATCTGTTCACCTTACTCAACAAGTAGAGTCAATCAGTGACGCTTTTGAAAAACAACAAAATGAGGAATTAGTAAAAGCGAAACCGCCTAAAAAAGTTGGTTTTTTTGATTGGTTTAGTAGTGATGAAGATATACCTAAACTTAAACCTAAAGAAAGCACCAGCGATGTTGTAAACGAGCACATCAAACAAGGCGGCATGGAATTAGTGCTTGAAGCACTAGGAGCGGCACCGATTTTTTTGGCTCAAATTTTAGTCAGCGCAATTTTGATACTGTTTTTACTTATCTTTGGGCCGAGTCTTTTTAATGCGTTTGTTAAGGAGTTACCCTCAGAAGATAAGCGCTTAAGAGCTATCCGCTTGGTGAGTATGACCCAAGCACAGCTGTCTCGTTACATTACCACCGTTAGTGTTATCAACTTAGGTCTTGGGTTATCAACTGCCCTGGTATTATATTTTATTGGATTAGAGGACGCTTTGTTGTGGGGGGTTATGGTGGGAATTCTAAATTTTATTCCCTATGTAGGATCTGTAATAGGTGTATTGATATTAACCTTAGCCGGCATGGTGCAATATGGTGTTAACGTAGCCGTTTTGGTGCCTTTAGGAGCCTACTTAGCGCTAAACATGCTTGAATCGCAAGTTATAACCCCAACAGTATTAGGCCGTAATATGGTCATTAATCCACTCATTGTTATGCTTTGGTTATTGATCTGTGGTTGGTTGTGGGGACTCTCGGGTATTTTATTATCAGTGCCACTGCTGGTATGTATCAAAATTGCACTTTCTGAACTAGGTGTGTGGAAAAACTGGCTGAGGATCATTGAGGCCGGCTGATTAATCCCATTTTCATTTATATGTGTATCAACCAGTAAACACCTGAGTAGTTGTAATGCTCAGGTGGGTATTTATTTTCAAGCTAGATACCAAGAGCCTAACAATTGACATTGCTTATTCACTCAATATATCAACCAACTCCTTTAATTCAGCTAGTTGCTCAGTCAATTCAGCTACTTGTTGTTCCAATGCTGAAATTCGCTCTAAGGCTACTGGGGTAGTTGAATTTGTTTCTTGATCAATGTCGTTGCCGCTTGTGGGTATTTGCGAGGCGACTAGTAATCCTTGTTCTCCACTAAATAAGTGAGCGTAACGAGAATCTCGTTTGCCAGGTTCACGATCGAGTTTTACCACTAATTGTTCATCGTTTAAATCCTGTAACTTATTCAGTGTTGCTTCTATTTCGTCAACATTCTCAAAGTCGGCCAAGCGGTTGGTACGTGTTCTAAGTTCGCCAGGGGTTTGTGGACCGCGCAGCAACATCACGCAGATAATAGCCAATTGTTGGCGGCTAAATTTTAAATCACTGAATTCGGTATTACAGAAACGATGTTTATACTTCACAACTCGGCTACCCGTGCCGGTATGTTCAAGGATAAGTTTTTTATCTCTAAGTTCATCTAACACGTTCTGCACCTCAGATTCACTCAGATCCATTACAGGTTCACGGTTACTTTTTTGGTTGCACCCAAGGGTTAAACCATTGAGAGATAGAGGATATTGATCAGGTGTAGTCACTTCTTTTTCGAGTAATACACCGATAAGCCGAGCTTGAATTGGAGTGAGTTGAATTAACATCTAAGTGTCCTTTGGTACTACTAGTTAGGCTTCATTATAAGGCGCAAATAGGCTTTGCATATCCACCTTAGCTTTTAATTTTATTGCTAACAAAAATAACCCGCCTAACTTGCGATGCAAAAATATCGCATTAGCCGAGGGAGTGTGTGCGTATTGTTTTTCTAACCCGAGTTGCATGCCTTGCTGTTGTAACCTAGAAGATAAATCAGACCCAGCAAAGTCGTAAGGTGATGCTGCGTATAGAGGTTCGCAAGCCATGTAGGCCAAATTAGTAATATTTTGCTGAACATTTTCGGGTAAATCTAGCCTGATTAAACCTATATCTAAGATCGCCTGACGAACCATTTCTTTATTATGCTGACTGGCGCCTTGCATAAGCTGCCGATAACCTTCGGCCATCTGAGAGGTGTAAGTGCGGGTCGCACCAAAATCTAAGAGCACAATTTTTTGAGTCTCTTGATCATATTGATAATTGGCAAAATTAGGATCGGTTTGCACTAGTTGGAAGTCGAATAACTCTTTAAAAAATAGCCGCATCAGTTGGCTCATAACCTGATCACGGGTTTCTTGCGGAGCATCGATCAACTGCTCTATTGGTATGCCATCTATAAAACTCATGGCAAGGATAGTGTCTGAACTAAATTCTTTATCTAAAACCGGCATAATAAAGGCATTATCATTTTCAATAACTGCGGCATACTGATCTAAGTACCGTCCTTCTAAAGCATAATCGGCTTCATCGTGAAGCTGTTTTTTAGCTTCGGCCAATAGCGGTTTAATATCCAGGCCTTTAGGTAATAACCCCGTCACTTTTATTAAAGTTGCAACGTTATCCACATCGCTGTTGATACTTTTTTTGATGCCTGGATATTGAATTTTAAGGGCTAAACGTTTTAAGTCTTGGGTAATGACCTTATGCACTTGGCCTATGGAAGCTGCTGCTATAGGTTGTAGTGGAAATTGGATGAATTTTTTTTGCCAGCCTTCACCCCATTGCGCTTCTAACAAGCCAATAAGCTCTTTTTCTGGCATTGACTTAGCGTCTGAGCGCAGTCTAGCGAGCAAATCTGCGAGCTCGGCAGGCAACATGTCGCCAGCATCCATAGATATCATTTGACCCACTTTCATCGCCGCTCCACGCATTTGCGCAAGTTGATCGGCCACTCGCATCACATTTGAGGGGGTTAATAATAAATCTTTGATTTTAGGGCGGTTTCCTTGGATTAACTCGCTGGCTCCTCCAGCTAGCATATTTCCAGCCACTCGCCCTGCTAAAGAACTGAGTTTACTAAAACGACTTAATCGGCCCTTGGGGATAGAAGCTGTATCTGACTTTTTTTGCATAAATAGATGGCCTTATAAACAGACTGATACCTTGGTTATTCTGGCGTTGTCATGTCCTGTAGCGCACCCACTTCTAACAATGGTGCGGCATCTAAATTTTCTGCGTCCATCATGGATGCAATACGTTGCATGGTTGAAACTAATTGAGTTTGCTCCCATTCTTCTAGCTTTTCAAAACGATCAATAAAATGAGCTTGTAGTGGTCGAGGCGCATCTTTGACGACTGTTTTTCCTAGTTCTGTAAGGTGTAATCCCACTCTACGTTTATCCGTTAATGAGCGTTCTCGAATGACATAGCTACGTGCCTCAAGCCGGTCTAAAATACTGGTAACTGTGGCTGAGCTAAGATTAATACTTTGGGCTATATCCTTAACCATACAACCCTTATGTTGGTCTATTTCTTTTAACACAATAAGCTGTGGACTGGTAAGCCCACTCTCTTTAGATAATTTTTTCGAGTAAAGGCCTATGGCTCGGGTGACCTTTCTTAACGATACTAATAACTCTTCATATTTTTGCATAACACCTACCTTTATACCTCTTTTAAAACTGGCTGATAAGCGTGTTTTTCATCGCCAGATAAATGCCGCTTAATGTATTGGTAATTAACCTAGAGTTCAATTTTTATATTTAAAATCAGCCACTTTATTTATGGCTGACAAAGTTCAGTGCTATCTAATTGTCACTAGCTAAATCTATGTTATATCTATTATTATGTGGATTTTTAATCATAATTTAGTTAGTATACGAACCATTAGTTTGCTAGGTAATTTTAAGTTAAATATTTAAGAGGACAAAAATGCAGCTTTCAAACCCGTCATGACCTCCCCAAGAGAATAAGCTCTAACATTAGAGGCTCTTCAAATAAAGAATCAGAAAACAGGCACTTATGCCTACATCAAAACAGGCACTTATGCCTATATCAATAAATAAGCGCTGAACGGCGCAAGGTAAGTAGTTAATTACATGAATAGATTTAATTGGAAACGTATTGTTATAAAAGTTGGAAGTGCATTGATCGCACCCCATGGAAAGGGCTGTAGTAGCCAATACTTAAAAAGTATCGCGCAATTTATTATGAGTTGCCGTACTCAAGGTATCGAGGTGGTGTTAGTGTCATCCGGTTCGGTAGCTGCAGGCTCTCATTTATTTCCAGATGAATTACAACAAACTATTCCTATAAAAAAAGCCATGGCAGCTGCAGGTCAGGCTGAGATGATGGGAACTTGGGAGAAGTTATTTAATTTCCCCACTGCACAGATGTTACTGACTCGTTGCGATCTCCGCGATAGAGAACGTTATGTGAGTGTTAGAGAGACAATCTTTACTTTGTTGGAGCATGGTGTGCTGCCGATTATTAATGAAAATGACACCATAGTGACCGACAAATTGAAAGTAGGGGATAATGATAATTTATCTGCGATAGTCGCCGCAGCAGCGGATGCTGATGCCCTAATTATTTGTTCCGACATTAACGGTTTGTATAACAAAAACCCTCATAAACACGATGATGCTGTGCTTATTCCGAATATCCCAGAGATAAATGCAGATATCTTCGCTATGGCAGATGGAGCGACCAGTGCAGTTGGCACAGGTGGCATGATTACTAAAGTAGAAGCGGCTCAAAAAGCGACTTTACACGGTATTGATACCTACATAGTAAATGGTTTTACTGAGCAGACATTTGAAATGTTGTTGAATGGCGAAAATCCAGGCACCCATTTTTCTTCAGACCCATCTCCTATGAAAGAGCATTTGCACTGGATGACACATACATCTACCGCTCAAGGTGAAGTCATAGTGGAAGATAACTTTACCGTAAAACTAGACGCCCACAGTGAAGAGCTTACTAGTGATGATTTGATTGAGATTAAAGGTGAGTTTGCTGTAGGTGATACGATATTGGTACGTAAACATGATGGTACTAAGTTGGCAAAAGCCAAGTCGAATTACAGTAGTTGTTTGTTAAGTTTCATTACAAATCAAGAAGATAAGAACTTTGCGAGTGATTTCCAAGAGCAAACAGGACCGATTATTTCAGATAAAAATGTCGCCTTGTTGGAGTCGGACACTCTATGAGTATCATTAGAACGTTAACATTAGGCGCAGTAAAAGCATCTAAGATATTAGCCGTTTTGGAAGAGTCAATTAAAAACCAAGTGTTGCTTGCTATGGCTGTGGCGTTGCGTGAGGAAAAGCAAAACATCCTGACAGCTAACGAACAAGATTTGACCCAAGCAAGACAAAATGGTTTGAGCAGTTCAATGATTGACAGGCTCACCTTAAATGACGAACGAATTGAAGCTATGGCTTCAGGAATTGAAGTAATTGCTAGCTTGGCCGACCCAGTTGGCGCTGAGCGAGTGGTTAGCGAACGCCCTAATGGCTTACAAATTCGCAAGATGCGCGTGCCTCTTGGTGTGGTGTGTATGATTTTTGAAGCCAGACCTAATGTCACCGCAGATGCAGGTGCCTTGTGTTTCAAATCAGGTAATGCGGTTATTTTGCGTGGTGGCAAAGAGGCATTGATCTCTAGTTTAGCTATCGCAAAAGTTTTACAAGACGTATTAGAAAAATTTGATTTGCCTAAAGAGTTGATTACAGTTGTGCCTGATCCTAGTCGTGATTTGATGTTTGAGTTGATGCAACAGCGCGATAGCATTGATGTCATTATTCCAAGAGGTGGCGAAGGCTTGATTAATTTTGTGACTGACAACAGTAAAATCCCTGTTATTCAGCATTTCAAAGGCGTATGTCATCTGTATATAGACAAAGAAGCGGATCTGAAGGTTGCTATGGACTTGTTAGTCAATGGTAAAACCCATAGAACTGGGGTGTGCAATGCGACTGAGGGTTTGTTAGTAGACAAATCAATTGCAGCTGAATTTTTGCCTAAAGTGGCTGTAAAACTCAAAGAAAAACAAGTTAAAGTCAATGCTAGTGCCGATGCTAGTCAATATTTCAGCGATGCCACAGTGATAGCTGTAGAGGATTTTGGTCAGGAATACCTAGATCTTGAGATAGCTATTCGAATTGTTGACGGTGTTGATGAAGCAATGGCACACATTGACAGATTTGGTAGTCATCATACTGAGGTCATCTGTACCAAAAACGAACTAACCGCTAGACGTTTTCAACGCTCTGTAGATGCGTCTGTGGTGATGGTAAATGCCTCCTCGCGTTTTTCTGATGGTAGTGAACTTGGATTAGGTGCCGAAATAGGTATAGCTACAACAAAGCTACATGCATACGGCCCCATGGGTTTAGAATCACTAACAACCGAGAAATACTTGGTTATGGGCGACGGTCAAATACGCGCTTAGTTAAAGTAGCAATACAGAGCGGACTAAACTGCCGCTCTGTTATTGTTAACTACATAGGTCTGCTGGGCACTCACCAAAAACTCCTTAAGTCCGGGAAACATCACTTGGCTCCCAATATTCTCTTTGCCCACCAAATTTTAATAGTTTGTTAATTGCAGATACTTTCGGTATTTTGAACTGATATTGTTCATAACTAACATTTATTATCTCTGTAGCAACATGATCCCACTGGTTTTTCATCCCATTTATAGTCAACTCGATTTAGCGGTACGCCATCGATTCCCCATTGAAAAGTATCAAGGGATCCGCGATAGACTGGCAGAACTTGGGGTTACCGATAAAAGCTTTCAACAGCCAATGCCAGTTTCTCCTCAAGACTTGCGGCAAGTATTTAATCCGCAATATATACAACAACTTGTAAGTGGAACCTTAGATCCTAAAGCAATGCATCGTATTGGTTTCCCATGGTCAGAACAACTCATTCAACGGTCATTAACCGCGGTTGGAGGTACAGTTTTAACTGCTGAATTAGCCTTACAACATGGTAAAGCATTAAATTTAACCGGTGGTTATCATCATGCTTTTGCCAATTATGGTTCGGGTTTTTGCTTGTTTAATGATTTGTATTTATCGGCGCTGACTATGTTACAAAAACCGAATATTGATAAAGTGCTGATTTTTGATTGTGATGTACACCAAGGTGATGGAACCGCCAAATTAGCTGAGAGCAATGCACAGGTTTTTACCCTATCTATTCACGGTGAGAAAAACTTCCCCCATAGAAAACAAGTCTCAGATTTAGACTTTAATCTAGCTAAAGACACTACAGATTGTGAGTATCTAGAGACAGTCGACTGTGCTTTACAGTTGGCTATTAATAGCTGTCAACCCGACGCAGTTATATATGATGCTGGCGTAGACATTCACATTGATGATGATTTAGGGCATTTAAACGTTAGTACACTAGGAGTGTATCAACGCGACTGCCTGGTTTTTGATACCTGCCAACGCAAAGGTCTACCTATTGCTGCAGTAATAGGCGGTGGTTATCAAAGAGATATAGATGCCTTAGTGGAAGTGCATCTTCAGCTATTTAAAGCGGCAGGGGTGGCCTAACTTAGGTTCCACATTGTTTGCACATTTACTCCTTAGCTTGTTTGTTATCTTTGTTGGCAGAATATCGATTATTAGATCGAATTGGTGTTAGCAATTAATGTAATGGGGTAAACAAATGCAAAAAGTCACTTATAAATACAATTGGGCTGTATTAGCCACAATAATATCGACATTGGTGTTGTCTGCTTGCGGTGGCTCATCAAGTACAGATGATAGCGGAACTAGTACAGAAACCGACACAGGATCTGAAACAGGGACCGGCACAGGAACCGATACATGCGACTCACCGATGACAGAGCTTTCAAGTGCTTTACTCGAATTTGTCGCCGCGCCAAATGTGACTGTTGTTTTATCTGAAGACGGTTGCACTGTAGCTTTAGAATCTGCGGGTAAGCCTGATCATACATCTTCCTATTGGGACTCGGGTAACGATAGTGGTTTGTATGTAGAACCTGAAGACGCAACTTTGTTTGATCAACAAAGATCCCCTGGAGATATCGAAGATTATATCAACGATTATAATTTGACTGTCCCAGTGTCTCCTGAGTTAGCTAGCAATTCGTCGGCAACGCCACTTGGCGCTATTGGCATTTCAATTAGTGGAGCCCCAATTTTTAATGATTCCGAAGGTAACGGTGATGTGTCACTGGGTGTTATCCAAGGTTTTGACCGCAATGGTGCGCATACTGGCCCAGAGACTTACCACTATCACCTAGAGCCGAAAGCCATTTCATATGATGATGACTCCCTTGTGGGTATTATGGCTGATGGATTTTTAATCTTTGGCAGAAGGTGTTATTCATCGGCAGACTACCCAACTGATCTTGATGAATCCAATGGTCATACTTCGGTAACCTTGTATACGGGCTCTGGGGCAGAGGATGCTGAGTATCATTACCATGTCTCAACTGAACAATATCTAAATGGTGACTATTACTTGATTTTCCCAGGCAACTTCCAAGGTACACCTGGTGCTATTAACTAACAAACCTATTGGAATAGCGCTGCTTTTTTGTTTATTGGTGGTCGTGGCGGCCATCACTACGACTGTTGAATTTATATCTCCGGCTCAATTGGTTATCGGAAAATCGGAAATATCAATTAACCAGCAGGGACAGCGTGTATACCAAAATAAACCTTTTACTGGCGAAATGCTGAGTTACCACGACTCTGGAAAAGTCGCTACAGCAGACCAGTTTGTTAATGGTAGGCGTCAGGGCTACTCTAAAAAGTGGTTTGCCAATGGGTTGCTGGGTTATGAGTCATTTTATGCTGCGGGCGTTCGAGACGGTGTAACTAAGACTTGGTGGTCCAATAGTAACCTTCGATCCGACTTTTTCTATGTAAAAGGCAAAACTGAAGGGGTAGGCAAACGTTGGTATCGCAGCGGTGCAAAGTTTAAGAAGTTTAATTATCACGCAGGTAAACCTATTGGGTTGCAACAAGCTTGGCGTGAAAATGGTAAGTTATTTTCCAATTTTGAATATAAAAACGGGCGGATTTATGGACTTAGAAAAGCAAATAATTGTGTTGGGCTTAAAGACGAGGTTATCACTCCTGGGTACTATCAACTTCAAGCAAATAATACTCTCTAGTGTTTTATTTTTGTTGGCAGTTTCAGTAGCACAAGCATCTGACAGTTTGCCTTATTACAATAGTGCAGAATTTACACCTCATTGGTTAGAGACTAATAGTACAAAGCTTGAAGATTTTCATCGTATTCCATCCTTTAGTTTTATGGATCAGGATGGCAAAGAAGTCAGTGAAAAAACCTTCGAAAATAAAATTTATGTAGCAGGTTTTTTCTTTAGTACTTGCCCCGGAATTTGCCCTTCGATAAGGACTAAACTTAACAAAGTACAGCAAAAATTCATTGATGATACTGATGTGAAAATTCTTCAACATTCAATTAGGCCTAATACAGATACGGTTGATACTTTAAAAAAATACGCTAACGAAAATGGCATAGTCACTGGAAAATGGCATTTAGCTACGGGTGATAGAGAAACAATTTATTCTTTGGCTAAAAGTGCTTATTTTGCCAGTGAAGATTTAGGTAATATTCAAAAAACCGATGATTTTTTACATACAGAGAGTCTTCTGCTTATTGACCAAAATCGACATATACGTGGCATCTATAATGGTCTAAATAGTGCGTCTGTAAGTTATTTGATTGCAGATATTGAGACCCTTAAAGCAGAAATGCATAACCATTGAGTGATCTTAATAACTAGAATTTGGCGTATTATCTGGGTCTATTTCACCAGATACCTCGTCTGGATCAACGTCATTAATTAACAGCATTTCTCGCACTGTTTGTATATGGTTCAATACGGTCTGATAGCGATCACCATATTCATATTTAGTGACTTCAATAGCCTTTGGCATATAGCTAAAGGCTATTTTTAGTGCCATAAGTGCGTCAGTATTTAATTTGTCGGTCATTATATTCTCGATTCTGTTTCTTTAGATGTAATCATAATGATTGCATTGTTTGGCGGACTGATTTAGTCTAGCTACATCTAGTCATTATGAGTCTATCCAGATGGAATACCAAAACAATTTAATTGAAACTAAAATCAATAAAAAACTCGCAGAGTTAACCCATGCTCAAAAAGACCGTTTAGCATTTATTGATTTTAGTTTGCAATTTTTTGGTCATGTTGCTCGTACAGATCTGATCCAACGTTTTAAAACAGGTTTAGCTGCAAGTACTCGGGACTTTAGTACTTATAAAGAACTTGCCCCTGATAATCTTATTTTGCGACATCAAACTAAAAGTTATCATCGCACTGATGATTTTCAATCCATATTTAAACATGATCCAGAAGTGATTTTGACTTCCCTCAGTCGTGGATTTGGCAATGGCATTTCTACTGGCGTACAGCCGTCAGAGCAGTGTTTTGATGCGGTTAGGCTGATCCATCCAAATGTCGCCATTATTGCCAGTATTATGCGTGCTATCCATAATAAACAAGGGGTTAAGTGTGGTTATGTGTCAGTGTCTTCGGGTGAAACAGAAAGAGCAATAGTGCCTCACTCAATTGTCAACAATGGCCATCGCTGGCATGTGCGTGCTTATGATCGAAAACACAATAGTTTTCGCGATTTTGTGTGCACTCGTTTTACTTATGTGGATCTGATCCAAGGGCCGGTGCATGTACACGAAGCTAGTCCTTATGATCAGCAATGGCAACAAATAGTGGATATTGAACTTGTACCCCATCCTAAGATTAAGCAGCCGCGAGCGATTGAGATGGATTATAATATGTCGGATGGGAAACTTTCGATACAACTAAGAGCGGCCGTTGCTGCTTATGTATTAAGGCAATGGCAGGTGGATTGCTCAGTGGATCATAGCGAGTTACATCTAGGATGTCAGTTGGCACTTGCTAATCCAGAGGTTATCAAATTAATAGAAAATATCTCTTTGGCTCCAGGAATTGCTTAAACCAAAATCAACGAAAAGAGATAACACTATCAACGACATATTGAATGTTTTCTAACTTAGATTTTTTTGTCAGCGAAAGTATTGATAATCCCGGGTATTGGGATAAATGTTTGAACAAATAACTGACTTCTTGATTGGCATATTTGTGATGTGCATCTTTAACTGTAGAGCGTTTACCAAACAAAGCATCAGCTTCATCAAAGAATAATATCCAGCTCTCTGACCCAGCCTGAGCTATGAGTTTTGATAAGTTTTTTTCGGTTTCTCCAATATATTTGTCATATTTGTCGACCAATTGTTTACAGTCGACAAAATAAACATTCTGTTTCATATAATAAGCAAGGTGATTCAGTTGCAAAGCTTTATCTGTGCTGTGACTGCCGTAAAAAGCCAGCTTTGAACTCATTTTTTTTACGGATTGGGTCATTGTCTGTTTTAACTTGTCTATATCATCTTGGTGAATTGCGGTATCCCGAGGTTCTGCAATAGGTTTAGATAACATATGTATATATGAAGTTGGACCATGATGATATTCACTAAATAAGCTTTTGAAGTGTGTAATTGCCACTACCATTCTCCTCGATTTATGGCTTTATAAAACCATTAAAGGTTGCTGCTTCAACTATAGCAAACCCACAGCATTGGAAAATGAGATAATTTTCATATGATCTAGGAGTGCTAAGTTAGTTTGTTAAACACTTAGAGCATAAGCAATAGCCATAATAGCCTTTCTAAATGAGTCAATTTCTGCTATTTTCTTCAGCAAATAGACGTCCAGATGTCTCATATTAATATTAATCTAGCCACGTGGAAAATCTCATGAGCAAAGTGTCGTTGCCAAAAGAAAAAATCAAAATATTACTACTTGAAGGTCTACACCAAAGTACCTTAGATACCCTTCATGCTAGTGGTTATGAAAACATTGAATATCTGAAAACATCACTTCCAGAAGATGAATTGATCGCTAAAATTAAAAACGTGCATTTTGTGGGGATCCGCTCCAGAACTCAGTTAAATGAGAATGTAATTGCAGCGGCCAATAAGCTAGTTGCAGTTGGCTGTTTTTGTATTGGTACTAACCAAGTAGATTTAGCGGCTACGCAAAAACGTGGGATCCCAGTTTTTAATGCCCCGTTTTCGAATACTCGTTCGGTGGCAGAGCTGGCGCTTGCGCAAATTATTTTGCTGTTGCGTGGTGTGCCAGCAAAAAATGCCAAGGCCCATAAAGGCATTTGGGATAAAAGTGCGGTTGGATCTTTTGAAGCTCGAGGCAAAACCTTGGGTATTATTGGTTATGGGCATATTGGTACTCAATTGAGCATTTTGGCTGAGCATCTTGGTATGCGAGTACAGTTTTTTGATATTGAAGATAAATTGGTTTTGGGTAACTCAACACAAAGCAAAACCTTAAAGCAATTGTTAAACACCTCTGATGTGGTCACCCTTCACGTACCTGAGACCGCACAAACGCAAAACATGATTGGTGCTAAAGAGTTAGGCATGATGAAAGATGGCGCCATACTTATGAATGCTGCTAGAGGTACAGTTATTGATATAGATGCTCTGGTTGATGCCTTAAAAAGTGGCAAGTTAGCCGGTGCTGCTATCGATGTTTTCCCAGTAGAGCCGAAGTCTAACGCCGATCTTTTTGAATCACCACTGACTCAGTTTGACAATGTTATCCTGACTCCCCATGTAGGTGGAAGTACTCAAGAAGCACAGCAAAATATTGGTATAGAAGTGGCCGGTAAGTTAGCTAAGTATAGTGATAATGGTTCGACTTTGTCGGCCGTGAATTTCCCTGAAGTATCTTTGCCTGCACAAGCTGGGCGCTCACGTTTGTTGCACATTCATAGAAATATACCGGGAGTGTTAACACAAATTAACCAAGCCTTCGCTCAGAAAGGTTTGAATATTGCTGCGCAGTATCTACAAACTAACGAAAATATTGGTTATGTAGTGATTGATGTTGAAACTGACCATGCAGATGAGGCATTTGTGGAACTACAAAAAATTGATGGCACGATTAAAACTAGAATTTTGCATTAATTTAACCATAGCCAAAAACTAAAAATGCCTGCTAATTAGCAGGCATTTTTAGTTTTAAGAGTAAAAAATGCAAGTCTTTAAATCTTGCTGAAATCATATCTTGGTCAGTTGTAAAATTTCCTGATTTTTTATAGATCCCCGTGTATTGCCTGCAAAGCAGATATAGCGGCGATTGCAGCTGTTTCTGTACGTAAAACTCTTGGCCCAAGTTGTATGGTTTGAAAACCGTTTTGTTCAGTTTGATAAATTTCTTGCTCTGAAAAACCACCTTCAGGTCCAATCAACAATCTAGCTCCAGCAGGAGGCATGGGCACATGTCTAAAGGCTTTATCGGCTCTTGGGTGCAAAGTAAGACGGACTTGATTAGTGGATAAATTTACCCAGTCAGCGAATGTACTAGGTGCATGTAACACCGGTAGTACGTTTCTGCCACATTGCTCGCAGGCTGCTATCGCCAATTTTTGCCATTGCTCATGCTTTTTAGACCATCTCTCTTTACCTAGTTTTACCCCGCAGCGTTCGGTGATAAGTGGAGTAATTTCTGTAACACCTAATTCTATCGACTTTTGGATCACCCATTCCATTCTGTCGCCTCTAGATATTCCTTGCCCTAAATGAATACTTAGAGGCGACTCAATGCTGATAGAAATTTTTGAATCGACATGAGCTACTACTTTGCGTTTAGCCACCTCAGATAGCTGTGCGCTATATTCGTTTCCGTCGCCATTGAACAACACTACAGCTTGCCCAGTTTTAGCCCGTAAAACATTAGCAAGGTGATTAGTGGCATCGTCAGTCAAAGTGACATAAGAGTCAGTAGATAATTCGAAAGGGTAATAAATTCTGATGATACGCATTTTGCCACTAGGTCAAGGTCAAGATTGATGAATGGTAACAACAGATAGAAATTTAAAGAAGGGATAGCTGTGATAAACAATTAAAAAATTAAGCGTCGGCGGATGGTTCAATTCCGCCTAGCTTTTAATTATAACTTAATTAATTTCAATTACACCTGACGTACCAACAGATTGAGTCGTCTCTTGCTTTTGTACTATGGCGTTAGCGTTTTTTCGAGCAAATTTAGTGTTTTTCCCTTTTTCTCTAGACATCGAAAAAGCGAAAAGTAAAACCAAAGAAATAACTAATAAATAGACTAGTAACATTTTCAATTCCTTTAAAAATATTAGACCACCAAAAATCGGTGACCCATATTATAACACTTATTTTTTTATGTTCAAAAACAATTAATTTAATCCAATGAGCTTGTGGGTATTTAACTCACCACAAAGATAAACTTAATAAATGACAAAACTATGAAAGGCTTTAATTAAAGCATAAAAAGTTATTAAGAGTAGACTTTTGTCTTATTGATAAATTAAACCTTTCATCTATTATAAATGCAGTATGCAGAACGGCATCCTATTGGTCACAATATTTTATAAATAAAAAGGAAGGAAGAAGAATGTTTGGATTTGACGCAGAAAAAATGTCTCAGATGATGGATACCTATGTAATCCCTTGGGGAATTAATATTGTAATGGCGCTTGTCATTTACATTATAGGTAAAATTATTGTAGGCATTTTGGTTAATGTCTTTGGCAAAGTGATGGCGCGTTCGAAATACGACGATATGTTAATTGATTTCGTTAAGGCCATTATTAACGCTATTCTAATGCTATTTGTAATAGTTGCATCATTAGATCAGCTTGGCGTAGATACCACTTCACTAGTTGCCATTTTGGGTGCTGCAGGTTTAGCCATTGGTTTGTCTTTGCAAGGTTCGTTACAAAACTTTGCTGCAGGTGTAATGCTTCTAGTCTTTAGACCTTTTAAAGCCGGTGATTTTGTTGAAGCTGGTGGAGCAATGGGCGTAATAAAAAGCATCAGCATTTTTACAACTGTAATGACGACTGGCGACAATAAAGAAATCATTATTCCTAATGGCGCAATTTATGGCGGCAACATTACTAATTACTCTGCTAAAGAGACCCGCCGCGTAGACATGGTAGTGGGTATTGGTTATGACGCTGATTTGAGAAAAGCGAAAGAAATACTCAAAGAAATGGTAGCTGCAGATGAGCGTATCTTAAAAGATCCGGCACCTACAGTAGCCGTGGCAGAATTAGCTGATAGCAGTGTTAATTTTGTAGTACGTCCTTGGGTTGCTTCGGCAGATTATTGGGCAGTGAAATTCGATTTTAATGAAGCGGTTAAGTTGCGTTTTGATGCTGAAGGTATTTCTATACCTTTCCCACAGATGGATGTGCATTTACACAAAGAAGATTAATTTTTGAAACATTAAAAATGCCGCATTCGCGGCATTTTTTTTATCTGTAAAAAGACTAAATATACTGAAACCCGATTAAGCAATCTGCTTAATAAGTGCAATTCGGTTTAGTGGGAGCAACTTGATATGCTTCCATTGCTTTTGGCATGTTGTTAGTTAAGTTATCAATTCGTGTGGCAGGTAAAGGATGGGTAGATAGCAGTTCTGGCTGTCGATCGCCACCACTGGCTTTGGCCATGTTTTCCCATAAGTTAACGGATTGACGGGGGTCAAAACCCGCTTTGGCCATTAACTCTAGGCCTATTATATCGGCCTCAGATTCATGAGTGCGACTAAAAGGTAATTGCACACCCACTTGGACTCCTAAGCCCAATCCCGCCATAATTAGACTACTACTGGCAATTTGATTAGCTTGTAGAAGCTGATTAGTGACTTCCATTCCCACGCCAATTAGGGCGCTGCTCGACATTCTCTCGTTACCATGTTCAGCAATGACATGGCCCACTTCGTGACCAATGACCGCTGCAAGCTGGTGTTGATTTTCGGCAACTTCCATTAATCCAGTGTAAACACCAATTTTACCTCCTGGCAGAGCAAAGGCGTTGACTTGCGGGTCGTCAAACACAACTAGTTCCCATTCTCCATTAAATACTGATTTTGGAACATGTTGGGTAATAGCGTCTGCGATACATTTAACATATTGGTTTGAGACTGGCTTGCTTGACACCTTTTGTTCGGTTTTCATGCCATCAAACGCTTGTGCTCCCATCCCAGCCAATTGCTCGCTTGAATAAAGTTTCAATTGATTACGGCCTGTTGGTGATGTTGAACAAGACAAAAGTATTAGGGGGATTAAGGTTAAAAATAAAATTCGTAAATGCGACATATCGTTTACTCCGTGAAAAACATTTAGTGATCATACCTTGAGACAGTCAATTGGTTAAGCTTATGTTGATCAAGTTGCAGTGGGTTTTTTGATTAGTGGCAACGAGTTATAGCTATTGGTATTAAATTAGTTTGATTGGAGCCAAGGTCTGCTTATGATGAAACTGCATAACTGTCATCTGAAAATTAATATCTGACAGGCATAAAAAAAGCCTCATATTGAGGCTTTTTAGCTTTATTAATATCGCTTAAGTATCAAACACTCGCCTTTAGGCGTTCGGCTATATCTGTTTGTTCCCAAGGAAACTCTTCTCTACCAAAGTGTCCATAGGCCGCCGTTGCTTGATAAATAGGTCGCTCTAAGTCGAGCATTTTAAGCAGTCCATAAGGTCTAAGTTCAAAGTTGTCACGGACCAACTTAACTAATAATGCATCTGAAACTTTACCCGTGCCAAAAGTATCTATATTGATGGATGTTGGCTCTGCCACACCAATAGCGTAAGACAATTGGATTTCGCATCTGTCGGCCAGTCCCGATGCCACGATGTTTTTTGCTACGTAACGTCCTGCGTATGCGGCTGATCTATCCACCTTTGATGGATCTTTGCCAGAAAAGGCACCTCCGCCGTGTCTTGCCATACCACCATAGGTATCGACAATTATTTTACGACCTGTTAAACCACAGTCACCCATAGGTCCACCAATCACAAATCGGCCTGTTGGGTTAATAAAATATTTGGTCTTTTTACTTAGCCACTTTTCAGGTAATACAGGCTTAATAATTTCTTCCATCACGGCTTCACGGAGATCGGCTGTGCTAATGCTTTCATCGTGTTGTGTTGACAATACAACCGCATCAATAGCGACTGGTTGATTATCTTCGTAGATAAAAGTTACTTGGCTTTTTGCATCGGGTCGCAACCAATTTAAGGTGCCACTTTTGCGCAATTCAGACTGACGTTTTACTAAACGATGAGAATAGGTAATAGGTGCAGGCATCAACACATCTGTTTCATTACTTGCATAACCAAACATTAGCCCCTGATCGCCAGCCCCTTGCTCTTCTGGTGAAGTACGGTCAACGCCTTGGTTGATATCAGGAGATTGTTTACCTATGGCATTTAATACGGCGCATGAGTCAGCATCAAAGCCCATATCTGAATGTACGTAACCTATTTCTCTGACGGTTTTACGGGTGATTTCTTCTATATCTACCCAAGCCGAGGTTGTGACTTCGCCGCCGACTAACACCATACCGGTTTTTACAAATGTCTCGCAAGCCACTCTGGCCTTTGGATCTTGGGTTAATATGGCATCTAAAACGGCATCAGAAATTTGATCGGCAATTTTATCTGGGTGTCCTTCAGAAACAGATTCAGAAGTAAATAAGTGTGAGGTCATAAAAGCGCCTTGAGTCAAAGTCGTTATACATATTTATCGGTGTATTTTAACAATTCAAATATAAAATACCAGTCTTTACTTCTAGACGTCCAAACGTCTATGAATTTTATTCTACTAAGGTGTAAAAAAAAGACATATGAAAATAATCAATCATAAAGGATTTAGCATTGCAGTTACTCGCTGGCTAATACAAAATGCACAGCTAACTTAGCTGTCTGTAGCTTTTGGTTACGGCAAGCCATCATTATTGGATCAGTCAGGAGACTACATGTCGTCATCACGTCGAGAACTCGCCAACGCCATTCGCGCCTTAAGTATGGATGCCGTTCAACAAGCTAACTCAGGTCACCCAGGCGCCCCCATGGGTATGGCTGACATAGCGCAAGTGTTGTGGGCAGATCATATGCAACATAATCCAAGTAACCCCGATTGGGCCAACAGAGATCGATTTGTATTATCTAACGGCCACGGTTCGATGTTGATTTATTCTCTATTACATTTGACAGGTTATGCATTACCTATTGAAGAATTAAGAAATTTCCGTCAATTGCATTCTAAAACACCAGGGCATCCAGAATATGGATACGCCCCTGGTGTTGAAACTACCACTGGTCCTCTGGGACAAGGGGTGAGTAATGCAGTGGGCATGGCGATTGCTGAAAAAACTTTAGCCGCGCAGTTTAATCAGCCAGATTTTGATGTGGTCGATCATTTCACTTATTGTTTCTTAGGTGATGGATGTTTGATGGAAGGTATTTCTCACGAAGTATGTTCTTTAGCAGGCACATTAGGTTTAGGTAAATTAGTGGCGTTTTGGGATGACAACGGTATTTCAATTGATGGCCATGTTGAAGGTTGGTTTACTGATAATACCCCAGCTCGTTTTGAAGCCTATGGCTGGCACGTGATTGCAGATGTAGACGGACACGACTCCCAAGCTATTGCTGATGCGATTGCAGCTGCTAAAGCTGAAACTTCTAAGCCGACCTTAATTTGTTGCAAAACGATTATAGGTTTTGGATCACCGAATAAATCGGGTAGCCACGACTGTCACGGGGCTCCACTAGGGGCTGACGAAATTAAAGCTGCTCGAGAATTTCTAAACTGGCCCTATGCTCCTTTTGAAATTCCTGCAGATATTTACGCAGGCTGGGATGCAAAAGCAGCGGGTGCTGCAAAAGAGCAAGCTTGGAATGAAAAATTTGCTGCTTACCAAAACGCCCATCCAGCACTAGCTTCCGAGTTAACGCGTCGTTTGGCTGGTGACTTACCTGCTGATTTTGCTGAAAAAGCGGATGCTTTTATTCAGCAATCACAAGATAAAGCTGAAAATGTGGCTAGTCGTAAGGCTTCACAAAATTCAATTGAAACCTTCGCTACTTTGTTACCAGAAGTATTAGGTGGTTCAGCTGATTTGGCTGGTTCTAACCTTACAATTTGGTCTGGTACTAAAGGTATTTCAGCGGACGATGCCAGTGGTAACTATATATATTACGGTGTACGTGAATTTGGTATGAGCGGCATCATGAATGGTATTGGCTTGCACGGTGGATTCCGTCCATTTGGCGCTACATTCTTAATGTTTATGGAATATGCACGTAATGCTGTGCGTATGGCGTCATTGATGGGTATTCCAAATATCTTTGTATATACCCATGACTCTATTGGTCAAGGTGAAGATGGTCCTACTCATCAACCTATAGAGCAAGTTGCTAACTTACGTCTTACTCCAAACTTAGCTACATGGCGCCCTTGTGACGGCGCTGAAACAGCCGTTGCATGGAAATCAGCTCTAGAGCGTAAAGACGGCCCGTCGGCATTAGTATTTAGTCGTCAAGGTTTACCGGCTCAACCGCGTAATGCCGAGCAGTTAGCTAATGTTGCTAAAGGTGGTTATGTACTGAAGGATTGTGCAGGTACACCTGAGGCTATTTTAATTGCAACTGGCTCTGAAGTGGGTATCACTGTTGAAGCTGCTGAGCAATTGACTGCTTCAGGTATGGCTGTGCGTGTTGTGTCTATGCCAAGTACGTCAGTATTTGATAAGCAAGACGCCGATTATCGCGAGTCAGTATTACCAAGATCTGTGACAAAACGGGTAGCGGTCGAGGCAGCTCATGTAGATTTTTGGCATAAGTATGTAGGATTTGGCGGCGCAGTAGTGGGCATGTCCACCTTCGGCGAATCAGCTCCAGGCCCAGCATTGCTTAAATACTTCGGTATTACCACAGAGGCAGTGGTTGCAGCTGTAAAAGGCTTAAACTAAAAGTCAGTTTAATACCCCAAAGGCGCTTTTTAGCGCCTTTGTTCTAATATCAAGAAAAAATTAAAGAGTGTTATGTTACGTATCGCAATTAATGGTTTTGGTCGAATTGGACGCAATGTTTTAAGAGCTCTATATGAAACGGGACGCAATACAGATATAAAAATTGTGGCGATCAATGAGGTAGCCGACCCAAAAGGCATTGCCCACTTGCTCAAATACGATACATCTCATGGGCGTTTTGGTTTTCCTGTTGATTTACAAGCGAAGCGTCTAGTTGTTGCAGGAGATGAAATTCTGCTATTGCAGCACGAAGATATAGGGGACCTTCCATGGCAACAACTTGATATTGACTTAGTGCTTGAATGTTCGGGTGTTCATAATGATAGGACGGCTGGCCAAGCTCATTTAGATCAAGGTGCCAAAAAAGTGCTGTTTTCTCAGCCTTGTGGTTCAGATATGGATGCGACTGTTATTTATGGGATTAATGATCAACAGTTAAAAGCTGATGATTTAATTGTCTCTAATGGCTCTTGCACTACCAATTGTATTGTTCCAATTATACAAGTGTTAGATGATGCTTTTAATGTACTCAGCGGCACTATTACTACCATTCACTCGTCAATGCACGATCAACAAGTGATAGATGCATACCACAGGGATTTGCGACTTACTCGAGCGGCCAGTCAATCGATTATTCCTGTAGACACTAAGTTAGCCATGGGAATTGAACGCATTTTGCCTAAATTTGCGGGTAAATTTGAAGCTATAGCTGTGCGAGTACCTACTATTAATGTCACGGCCATGGATTTGAGCGTGACTCTGGAAAAACATGTTTGTATTGCTGAAGTTAACCAAGCACTAAAACAAGCCAAAGAAGGACGCTTACAAGGAATTTTGGACTACACTGAAGAACCTTTAGTGTCGGTTGATTTTAATCACGATCCGCATTCTTGTATAGTAGACGGTAGTCAAACACGAGTGAGCCATAAACAGCTTGTCAAAACCTTAGTCTGGTGTGACAACGAATGGGGTTTTGCTAATAGAATGATTGATACTGCCATGGCTATGTTCAACCCAAATCTAAGCTAAATTTAGCAGTTATTATATACAAGGTAAATTATGACCATTTTGAAAATGACCGAGCTTGATTTAGCCGGAAAAAGAGTATTAATACGTGAAGATTTAAATGTGCCAATAAAAGATGGCAAGGTTACTTCTGATGCACGTATTCGCGCAGCATTACCCACCATTAAAGCGGCAGTAGCGGCTGGGGCGAAAGTGATGGTGATGTCACACTTAGGTCGTCCTACAGAAGGCCAGTACGCTGAAGAGTTTTCATTGCAGCCAGTGGTGAATTATTTGCAGGAAAACACCGATCTTAAGGTGCGCTTAGTGCAGGATTATATCGCAGGTGTTGAAGCTCAAGCTGGCGAAGTGTTGATCCTTGAAAACGTGCGTTTTAATGTTGGCGAAAGTGCCGATGATGAAATCTTAGCCAAAAAGTATGCGGCCTTATGTGACATCTATGTCATGGATGCATTCGGTACTGCACATCGTGCGCAAGCTTCAACCCATGGAGTCGGGGTATTTGCGCCAGTTGCATGCGGAGGTCCTTTACTTATAGGTGAACTTGATGCTTTAGGTAAAGCACTGCATAATCCAAAACGTCCTTTGGTGGCGATAGTGGGTGGCTCAAAAGTATCGACTAAGTTAACAGTATTAGATGCCTTATCTAAAATTGCAGATCAATTGGTTGTAGGCGGTGGCATCTCGAATACCTTTGTTGCTGCTCGTGGCTATAACGTTGGCCGGTCGTTACATGAAGCCGACTTAATTCCAGAAGCCAAACGCTTAATGGACTTATTGGATATCCCAGAAACGGTTGATGTACGGGTAGGGAAAAATTTTAATGAGTCAGAGCCTGCTGTGATAAAAGATGTCAGCGAAGTGCAAGATGACGAAGAAATTATGGATTACGGCCCTCAAACTGCTGAGAATGTGGCGTCAGTATTAAAAAGTGCTAAAACTATCCTATGGAACGGCCCTTGTGGTGTATTCGAATTTGATAATTTCGCCAAAGGTACTGAAGTTGTGGCTCGTGCGATCGCCGATAGCGATGCGTTTTCAATTGCTGGAGGCGGTGATACGCTAGCGGCCATTGATAAATGGGACTTGAGTGACAAAATCTCTTATATCTCGACTGGTGGTGGTGCTTTTCTGGAATTTGTTGAGGGCAAAGAATTACCTGCAGTGGCGATGTTAGAAGCCAGAGCGGCTAATAAATAGCTAATCGGCCTTTTAAATATATAACCCTACGAGCCGTTTTGCTCATCGGCTTACAACACAATAAGAAAGGAGTATTGCTCATGGCATCACAAGCCCAACTCGATATGCTTGCAAAAATTAATAACCAAAATGGATTTATCGCTGCATTAGACCAAAGTGGTGGCAGTACGCCTAAAGCTTTAGCTTTGTATGGTGTAGAAGAGGCTGAGTATCAAGGTGACGAAGAAATGTTCGCCAAAGTACATGAAATGCGTACCCGCATTATGACTTCAAGTGTGTTTAACGGAGAACGTGTTTTAGGCGCGATCTTGTTTGAAAACACCCTTGATAGAGATATTTTAGGTCAAAGCACTTCTAGCTACTTATGGAAGGTTAAACAAGTTGTGCCTTTTTTGAAAGTTGATAAAGGTTTAGAAGCTGAAGTAAATGGTACCCAGTTGTTAAAAGCTATGCCTGACTTAGACAGTTTGTTGGCCAAAGCCAATACACAGAATGTGTTTGGCACAAAAATGCGTTCTGTCGTTAAGTTAGCCAATGCACAAGGTGTTGAAGCAGTGATTGAGCAGCAATTTGCGGTAGCTAAACAAATTTTAGCTGCAGGCCTTATGCCAATTATTGAACCTGAAGTGGACATTAACAGCCCTGAAAAAGCCGCGGCTGAAGCTTTGCTTAAAACCTCAATTCTTAAACATTTGGATAATTTAGCCGCCGATCAGCAAGTCATGTTAAAACTAACTTTACCTGAGACTGCGAATTTTTATCAGGATTTGGTCAAACACCCCAAAGTGTTAAAAGTAGTAGCATTATCTGGTGGCTATTCAAGAGAAGAGGCTAATAACAGACTGACCGAAAATAATGGCATGATCGCTAGTTTCTCTCGTGCCTTATCCGAGGGACTGAGTGCAAAACAAAGCGATGCTGAATTTGATGCCACTATGGACTCGTCTATTGAAAGTATTTATCAAGCATCTAAAAGTTAAGTTTAATTTGTGATGAAGAGGGTCGGGTATTTACCCGATCTTTCTTGCTCGGTAGATAGTGTTGATTAGGCTATGATTTATTTTGTGTGACTTTCAATGGATGAAAATTAATAAATATGATGCATGATTTACCCTTACCTTTGTATAAAAAACTCACGGTAACATTTAGAGTAGAGCCAGGATGCTTAGGCCCAGATGGTATTGATCATATTGACGGCTTTTGTAAATTTGCCAAAAAAGAAGTGGCCGGATTAGACGCTGACTTTGTGCGTTGGGTCATCACTCCTCGTTATGATAAATCATTACTTGAAACAGAATATAAAACCAATAATAAACGCCTTGACCATGACAAAGCTGAAAAATACCTGAAGGTCTTCGGTAAAGAGCTTGATGATTTTGAAGAGCATCTGCAAGATAAGTTATCAATATTAATTGATCAATACTTAGGTCGTTAATAGCGCTTTATTGTTGAATGTTCCATTCATAAGTAAAAACCTTATCCCAATTGTGTAAATATTAAGGATCCGTTACTTTCGAGGCTGACAATCGAACCAACTCCTATTACCTTATACGACAAATACAAAACGACTAGCGCAGGCTAGTTATCCCATCAAACCTTGGAGTGATGGCAACGGTATGCGAATACAGAATAAACTCTTTGCTATTTTTTTCCTCACTAGTGCGCTATTAGTTATTTCTCAAGTGCTGGTCATGCAGTGGAGCATTGGCAAAGGCATGATCAAGTATGTGAATGAACGCGAACTTAAAGCGTTAACCGGTGTTGCTACTTCTTTAGCCGAAATTTATCAAAAAGAGGGGTCTTGGCAACAAATCATTGGCAAGCACGGTCGCTTCAAAAACATTATCGATAATGGCTTGGTCGACTCGGAATTTAGCCTTCCACAAGGTAAAAGACCACCGCATCAGCCAAGACGACCCCGAGCAGAAATTGGTGAAGGTCGACTAGAGGTAAACAGTCAAAGAGGACAACCTATGGGTCCGCCACCTAACAGAAGTGGTCCACCCATTTTCGAAGTCAGTTATGCCTTGTTAGACCTTGATAAATCGTTCTTAGCAGGAATGTATTCGGATGAACTAAGTTTTAGTTATATTGATATTATTAATGAAGGAAAAACAGTTGGTTTTTTGGCTGTTTCGAAACGAGATCAGTTAACCGCTGGCTATGAGTTAAATTTTGTTGAGCAGCAGCAACGCTATATTTTGTTTATTGCCCTAGGTTTAGTCTTAGTTGCCTTGTTAGTTGCCATGCCATTGGCTGCACATTTTGTTAAACCAATAAAGCGTTTAACATCGGCTATGAGTAAACTCACTTCGGGGGAATATCAACAACGTATCGATCTAAAAAGAAAAGACGAGTTTGCACATTTAAGCCGTGACTTTAATGAACTGGCGGCAACGTTGCAGCAAAATGAGCAGGCGCGAAAACGTTGGCTTGCCGATATATCCCACGAATTACGCACCCCCGTTGCTGTACTTAAAGGCGAGTTAGAAGCCATGCTTGACGGCGTAAGGCCTTTATCATTAGAGCGGATTCAATCCGCCAATGAAGAAGTAAAACAACTTGAGCAATTATTAGATGATTTACATGAATTGACTAGAAATGATCTAGGCACTTTGCATTATCGTAAAGAATCATTAAATTTGATCAAGTTACTGCATGAAGAAGTTAAACACTACCAGACTCTGTTGACAGAAAATGGCTTTAGTGTGACCTTTGGTGAACTGCCCTATGAGGTATTGGTTTTCGCAGACACTAAACGTCTAAGGCAACTAATGGTCAATCTATTTACCAATACCGCTAAGTATGCAAATGACGGTGATATGCTCAATATAAGTGTCAATGTATTGCCGCAGTCCCACGAAGTTGAAATCAGATTTGAGGATAACGGTTGTGGAGTTGACGAAGCCAACTTGGACAAATTATTTGAACATCTATTTCGCGTAGAAAACTCAAGAAATAGAGAAACCGGTGGTAGCGGATTAGGTTTGTCTATTTGCCAAAAAATTGTAGAAGCCCATCATGGTAAAATCAGTGCGTTTGCGTCTGATTTAGGTGGTTTAGGGATTTTGATTATATTACCCATGGAGTAATTGGCTATGACTAAAAAATCACATGTTTTAATTGTTGAAGATGAAAAAAAACTGGCTTCTTTACTGACAGATTATCTGACTGTGTCTGAATATGATACTAGTTGTGTGCATGATGGTTTAGCTGTAGAGCCTTGGCTTGCCGAGCACCATACCGATGTGATTTTACTGGATCTTATGTTGCCCGGTAAAAACGGTATCGAAATTTGTAAGTCGATCCGCCAAACAAGCCAAGTTCCTATTATTATGGTCACAGCTAAGGTTGAGGAAATTGATCGCTTACTGGGTTTAGAAATTGGTGCGGATGACTATATTTGTAAACCTTTTAGTCCTAAAGAAGTTGTTGCTAGAGTTAAAGCCATGTTACGACGGGTCAAAGGGGCAAGCTCTTCATCAAAGATTTCTTTGCCATTTAGCATT
>TARA_R110002153_G_scaffold106689_2_pt1 | contig 27198 bp, 21 predicted proteins | sample TARA_R110002153 | Tara Oceans TARA_R110002153 (sample SAMEA4398193) | marine metagenome | biome: Polar Biome; feature: [SRF] surface water layer (ENVO:00010504); material: water (ENVO:00002006), including particulate matter (ENVO:01000060) such as... | depth 5 m | reverse complement strand
CTTCCTCCGAAGGAATGACGGGGGATAAACGGGAGGATGTTACCGACCGCTAACTCAGTTTTTGTGACAGTCGATTGGCCTTAATCGTATGACCGAAGATCGCCCACAGTGAATTTCCATAATCGGCCATGTGCCAATACCCGACAGACATGCCTCGCTGGCCGACTCAACGGTTATAGCAGATTACAGACGCTGAGGATTTAAAAGCTATTACACGTCATTCCTGGGATGATGGTACAAAGCTTTCTTTGCTTTTACTTTTAGCTAAGCCTCATAGTGTCTACTTTCCTCCGTGCCCCATTTTCCTCTGTGGTGAAATATTTTTTCATCTTTACTATCCACCACACCTACAAATTAACTTTCCATTAACCTTTTCATCATATTATTCAATGAATTAGTCGCATCTAAGATAAAAATTTAGATCAATGCCCTGATAAAAAAAGGCTACAATAGTGGTATTCACTCATTTGCCGCTTCTTTTGGAGACATCATGGAAAAAAATATCAACCCTCGTAACAATGTGAGTTCACGTACCACAACTCAAAAAGCACTACGTCTGAACCTTGATGAGAAGAAGTACGGGACCATAGTAGAAATTGGTGCCGGGCAAGAAGTTGCACGGCATTTCTTTTTGGCAGGTGCGGCGGCAGGCACTATTGCCAAAACCATGTCGGCTTATGATATGAAGTTTTCAGATGCTATTTATGGCGTGCAAGAAGATAGGCGCTATGTCAGCAAAGGCCGCGTTAAAGCCATGATGGAACAAGAGTTCGACTTAGTAGTTGATCGAGTTGGTGAGACACGTTCTAAGTCATCTCGTTACTTTAGTTATGCCGCCACAGTGGCAGCCAAAAGCTTTAACCGTAAAAATGAGTGCCATGCGTGGTGTGGTATACGAGTACAAATGTACCCTGGCGCAATACCATCAACTATTACAGTGCATGTAAGAATGTTAGATGACAATGCCGAAGCTCAACAGCAAGCTTTGGGCGTATTAGGTGTTAACTTAATCTATGCAGCCTACCATTACTTTGAAAACCCTAAACAAATTATTGATTCATTAACCGATGGCATAAAAGCTAATCGTATAGAAATTGATTCAATTGATTTTGATGGTCCTTATTTTGAAGATGTAGATAATAGAACCAAAAATATCCACCTTATTCGTAGCTGGAAAACCCGTGCCATTATGTTTAAACCTGATGGCTCTGTAGGCGTTCCTGCTGAGATGTTATACAAAAAAAATATACTCACTATTCGAGGCTCGTTCCGCCCAGTCACCAAATTAAATGTGGATATGATTGAGCAAGGTCAACGATCATTTTCAACCTTACCTGAAGTTGATCCCGAAAATACCATAGCCATAGCAGAAATATCGCTGAATGATGCGCACGGCAACGATGCTAAAGTACCAGAAAGTGACATAGTGGCAAGAGTGCATCTGCTCAACTCTCTTGGTTACAACGTGATGGTCTCGGATTACACACGTTATTTTTCACTCAGAGCTTATTTCCGTCAGTTTACCCAATTACAAATTGGCATAGTATTGGGCATGGTCAATGTTAAACAAATATTTGACGAAAGTTTCTATCGAGGTGTTGAAGGCGGAATTTTAGAAGCTTTTGGTAAACTGTTTCCAGACAACACACGTTTGTTTATCTATCCAGAAATTGACGAAGATGGCCAAATCAGTGAGTTTACTAATGTAAAAGTACCAGAACACTTACGCTTTTTGTATCGTCATCTGTTAGAAAACGATTTCTTACATGGTATCGAATGTAGTGACCCGTCGTTGTTGAATATCTTTTCACGTAAGCTTCTTAAACAAGTGGCTAGTGGCAAAGGTGATTGGCAAAAAAGTTTGCCTGAAGGTGTAGCAGAAGAAATTATAAAAAATAAGTTTTTCGGCTATCGGGGTTAGAACTAGCGAAAAATAAAATTTTAAGGAAATAAAAGGTGGGCATAAAATTTAATATTTTATGCCCACCTTTTTTGTATATAACACTAATCTATTCTAAATAACCTTAACTCGGGGCAAGCCATTCCGTCCAGCACCGCTATTATGGCGCCTAAATTGGCGACCCTGGAGGTAATGGTTTTAATTTGAATTGAGATTGCCATTCACCTAAACGCCAATATTGCTCCAACTGGCGCGCCATCACTTCATTATGAGCATTGCGCCCTTTGTTTTTTAACCACTTATGTAAATCAATCAATTGTAATTGAATTTCACCCCGCACTTCAGGAGCCAAATTTTCTTGCTGCATCGCTTTTACCACTTGGTCCAATACCAAATAGTTCACCCTATTACTCAGCTGTGGGTAGTCCTTGTCGACACCATTTTTAATGGATTTCTTAAACAATTCAGTCAATAAATACGCCACATCAGGTACATCCTTGAGACGTTCTTGTTGTTGAGCAATCCGATTGAGACGCTCAGCTTTTAACAATAGCTTAAGGCTATAACCTGCTGCAGATTCTGCCGCGCTGATAGGGTCAAACGTATGCCCAGTTCGACCTTTAAAGCTTTCACGATTACGACTTTCACCATAAGCTTTAGGTGTGATAAGTTGAGTTAATGATCCAGGAATGCTCAGGAAATCGCTTTGCAAAGTGTTAAGCATTGCAGCTAATGCACTTTTTTGCTGTTCAGCAGAAATAACATGAACACCTTTTGGCGTTGAATAATCCCCTTTTAATTCGTACTCGTAACTCACCCCTCCAATTAACTTAGCAACAGCGTCTAATTGGTAACGATGTAACAAATAAATAGGTGCAAAGGTTTCTTCCAATGAAGATAAAGTAGCACCTGTTTTAATTGTTTTAAGACCAAAGTTAGCCATCGCCACTTCACGTACTTCGCTGATACGCTTTAACTCACTGACAGGGTCGGCACCATTGTCCCAAAGATGCCCCTCACCATTGGCGGCATATGACCCTCGAGCATCAGGATCGGATTGGTACTTAAAGCCTTTATCTCTAGCATCAACAACTAACCGATTTAGCGCCTGTTTTTCGGTATTAGCATCTGGATATTCTTGATAACCATAAGCCACCACATATTTATCCCACTGCCCCATGCCCACGTCGTAAGCATTATCTAGACTAATTTTGCCATTGTGCACACTAACCAAAGGATGAGGATAATCCATAACTGACTCTCGGCCATATTCGCTAGCGGCAAAGTTGTGAGCGATACCCAGGGTGTGCCCTACTTCATGGGCTGATAGTTGACGGATACGTGCCAGTGCCATTTCTTTTTGTTTAGATATATCCACTTGGTTATCAGATGGGTTATCGGTTCCATCGGCATTAAACGGACTAGTCAAACCTAAGGCAATCAAATAATCCTGCTTTACGCGCAGTGAACCTAAAGTGACATGACCCTTAATGATTTCGCCAGTACGGGGGTCAATAATAGAAGAGCCATAAGACCAACCCCGTGTGGCTCTATGCACCCATTGGATCACGTTATAACGTATATCCATAGGATCTGCGTCTGCAGGTAATACTTTGACTTGAAAAGCATTTTTGTAACCAATAGCACTAAAAGCTTGATCCCACCATGACGCCCCATCTTTTAGGGCACTCATAACGGGTTCGGGAATACCGGGATCAAGGTAATAAATAATGGGGGCAACGGCTTCACTCATTTTTGAGTTGGGTTGCTTTTTACTCAAACGGTGCCGAGGTATAAATTGCTTTGTCATACTATCTTCTATCGACACAGAATAATCTTGGTAACCCACCGACCAAAATCCAGAAAAAGGTACAAATTGTCTAGGCTGATAATTCGTATCTGGTAACTTCACAAGTGAATGGTGTAAATGTACCGAAATACTAATAGGATCGGGCGTGACTTGATTAACATACTGCCCAGGTTTAGAGCCTCCAAAGGTCACTAAAGCTTCCAACTCGGTATTATTAGGAAATGCCTTACTACGCTTTAAAAACACCCCGCTACGATTTGGATCAACCTTGTAACTACCTTGCTTAGTGCTAGTTAAACTTTGAGAAATTTGATGAATATCAGACAGTAAAAAGTCGGTGTAATCAATGACTACCACATCCCCCTCAGTGGCAACTATGCTAAAACCAGCAATCACTGAGTCAGCGAAGGCCTCATCAATACTCGCTTGTTCGGCAAGATTAGATGAACTAGCGCGATACTGAGTGTTCAACTGTTTAAGCAATACTTTGTTGCCAAAACGCTCGAATTTAACTAACCGGGTATCACCCAGTTGCCCACGATCTAAACCTATGTCATTCGAACCAATACCCTGTGGCATACTACTTTGAAACAGAAAAGGTTGATCAAACTTGTCAATTTTGAGGAAAACTTTGTCTTGTTCGATTTGATAATAAAAATCGTAAAAGCCCGTTTGATGGAACATTTTTTCAGTGAAATCCGCAACATTTGTTGGTTTCTTAGAGTCGGTTGCAAAAGACAACGCGGGGAAAAGTAAAAGACAGAGTAAAAAGATTCGTATCACAACTATATTCCTTAATATTATTTGGTAATAGGCAACATTACCCAGAATTGATTCTAAAAAGAAGGGCAACCCATAAATATAAAACTGTCACTTATGCTAATTGACGGAATTAGTTCTATCAGAATTTGAGGCAGTAGCTTTTTTAAAAGACAGTTGCCCAATTAGATAAGTTTCCAAAGCCACTTATGTTCTATAAACTTGCTGACTGAAGTGTTACAAAAATATACGGAAAGTCTAGATGAAGTTATTGGTAACAGGTGGAGCTGGCTTTATTGGGAGTGCAGTTGTAAGGCATATATTGGCTACATCCGATGATGTTGTCATTAACCTAGATAAACTCACCTATGCAGGCAATGAAGAATCTATCCCCAGTGAATTACACTCTGCTCGGTATATCTTTGAAAAAGTGGATATTTGTGACAGATTGGCGGTAAATCGCGTTTTTGAGCAGCATCAGCCCGATGCGGTGATGCATTTAGCCGCGGAATCTCATGTAGACCGTTCCATTGATGGCCCTGGAGAGTTTATCCAAACTAACGTTGTGGGCACTTATACATTACTCGAAGCGGCGCGGGCATATTGGACCAACTTACTGCCTGATAAAAAGCAGAACTTTATCTTTCATCATATTTCAACGGATGAAGTATATGGTGACTTACCTCATCCAAATGAGTTACCAACTGGCGCTGATTTACCTTTATTTACAGAAGAAACGGCTTATGCACCAAGCTCCCCCTATTCTGCAAGTAAAGCCAGTTCAGATCATCTCGTTCGCGCATGGCAGCGTACTTATGATTTTCCTACAGTTATTACTAATTGCTCGAACAATTATGGTCCCTATCACTTTCCTGAAAAACTCGTTCCTCATATTATTTTGAATGCCCTTGCAGGTAAACCTCTACCGGTATATGGAGATGGCAACCAAATAAGAGACTGGTTGTACGTTGAAGATCATGCTCGAGCTTTGTATACAGTAGTTAAGTCAGGCAAGGTGGCACAAACCTATAATATTGGTGGCCATAACGAAAAACGAAATCTAGATGTTGTTGAGTCTATATGTGAATTATTAGATGAGTTGGCTCCCAATAAACCAAATGACATCAAAAGTTATCGCAATTTAATTACTTTTGTAAAAGACCGGCCAGGACATGATGCTCGATACGCCATAGACGCGAGTAAAATTCAAAATGAGCTTGATTGGTCACCACAGGAAACCTTTGAATCAGGTCTGCGCAAAACAGTAGTATGGTATTTGGATAATAACCAATGGTGGAAACGGGTTCTGTCAGGTGAATATAAACTCGACCGTTTAGGTGCTTAGCTGTAATGGGAGGAATTTTCAGAACGTCGCATTAGTTAGAAACATCTTATATGTGACTGTGAATAGCTCTTGGTTTTTAGTTTTGGTAGTTAATAGATTTAATTTTTTGCATTTAATAAACATTTTTAAGGGAGTCAGATGGCTAAGTACAAAGGCATTATTTTAGCGGGTGGTTCTGGGACTAGATTACATCCTATTACCCAAGGCACTTCCAAGCAACTATTGCCTATTTACGACAAACCCATGATTTATTATCCGTTATCGGTACTGATGTTGGCGGGTATTCAGGATATTTTGATTATTACCACGCCCGAAGATCAGCCTAACTTCATAAAACTATTAGGAGATGGAAGTGCCTTTGGGCTGAATATTAGTTACACCATTCAGCCGAGCCCTGATGGGTTAGCCCAGGCTTTTATTCTAGGCGAATCTTTTATAGGAAACGACAATGTTAGTTTGGTTCTAGGTGACAATATTTTTTATGGCCCGTATTTTTCTGACAAGCTCAAAGCCGCAGTACAGCTTAAAAGTGGTGCAACTGTGTTTGGTTATCATGTGAATGATCCACAGCGTTTTGGAGTGGTGGAATTTAATCAACAAGGTAAAGCCATCAGTATTGAAGAAAAGCCCAGTGTCCCAAAGTCAAATTTTGCGGTTACCGGTTTGTACTTTTATGACAACCATGTGGTGGAAATGGCTAAACACATCAAGCCAAATATTCGAGGAGAGCTTGAGATAACAGACTTAAATGTTGCCTATATGCAACAAAACAAGCTGAATGTTTCCTTATTGGGACGTGGTTTCGCATGGCTAGATACCGGCACCCATGACTCGTTATTGGACGCTGGCCAGTTTGTGCAAACAATTGAAAAGCGACAAGGTTTAAAGGTGGCTTGTTTGGAGGAGATTGCTTATCGCCAAGGTTGGATTAGCATCGACCAATTAATTGAAATAGGCAATAACCTGCAGAAAACTGGCTACGGTCAATACCTGCTAAAAGTCGCAGGAGGGTACAAATAAATGCACCGACTATTATCATCCTCAATCAGAAATATCTATAAAATGGGATGATCCGAGTCTGGCTATAGATTGACCGCTGGTGAATAACGAACAGCCTTCACTGTCTGCCAAAGATGTTGTGGCTGAAAGCTTTTTAAGCGCTCCGAAATTCCCTTAGTCGAGTAGCACAGAAATAATTTTCACTAGAAAATATTAGTATCAGGCGTATATTATTGGACAGATGCAGGTGTTGCTTCTTGGTATAACTTTCAGTGGCTATTCAATAACTTGGCATTGAAAAAGGACTACTTAAACATTGCATCCTAATTTCAGCCATTCCAGCAAGCCAATACCCAACCCCAGCTAAACAGCCAAGCTTTTCAGTAGTAGATAAAACCACAAAAAGCGTTCTCACCACAGAGGAAAAGAAGGCTTCGCTGCACAGAGAAAAACGATAAATAATAGATATTTGGTTTTTCATTTTAGCCGAAACCACACATAGTTTTTGCTTTTCCTGTGTGCCCTCCTTTTCCTCCGTGGTGAATTATCTGTTCATATTTTAATACCTACTGTTTTATGCCATGGGCGATGAGTGCAAAGGCGTATTCTTCGGCAGAGTCTTTTAGACGACCATACCTCCCAGTATTGGAAAAATGCCCTGCCCCCATATTCATGCGCATCACCAATAAGTTATTGTCTGTTTTGGTTGCACGCATTTTTGCGGTCCATTTTGCTGGCTCCCAATAGGTGACTCGTGGATCGTTTAAGCCACCAGTTACTAACATAGGAGGGTATTCTTTGACTTGAATATTGTCATAGGGCGAGTAACTTTGAATGTATTCAAATATTTTTTTGCTGACTAAAGGGTTTCCCCATTCACCCCATTCAGGGGGCGTGAGGGGTAAGGTTCCATCAAGCATAGTATTAAGCACATCAACAAAAGGTACTGCCAAAGTAACCGAACGCCATAACTCTGGAGCTTGATTGACAACAGCCCCCATTAGTTCGCCACCAGCACTGCCTCCTTTAATAGATATGTTACCTTTGGCAACATATCCCTCATCGATCAAGTGTTTAGCTACATCAACAAAGTCATTAAAGGTATTAGTTCTTTTGTCTAATTTGCCGTCCAAATACCATTGATAACCCATTTCATCGCCGCCACGGACGTGTGCATAGGCAAAAGCAAAACCTCTGTCTAATAAACTTAAACGAGTAGTAGAAAAACTAGGATCCATGCCGATCCCATAACCACCGTAGGCATAAAGATATAAAGGCTGAGAGCCATCTTTCTTAAAGCCCTTTTTATACACTAGGGTGATCGGTACTTTAACGCCATCACTGGCATCAGCCATAATACGCTCGGTTGTGTATAAACTTTTATCATAACCAGATGGAATTTTTCTAGCTTTACGCAAATTTAGTGTTTTTTTAGAAACATCGTAATCGTAGGTGCTGTCGGGTGTAATCATTGATTCGTATTGAATACGCACTTGTTGTTGTGAGAATTCAGGATTATTACCTAAACCGACACTGGCGACTTTTTCAGGCAATGCTATTTCATGGCTAGCCCCTTGATTGGGCAAAATACTGATCGACTCTAAACCTTGTATACTCTGGCCAATCGCCACAAAATCTTTAAATATTTGGATATGTTTGAAGTAACGACTGTCTGATCCTGCAAAAACAGTCTGCCATTGATCGTATTCTAATTGGCCTTCTTGGGTTTTGGCTATTCTAAAGTTGAGGTGGGTATCGTTAGTCAACATATAAAAGTAACCATTACCATGATCCACTTCTAACTTAAAATTCTGCTCTCTGGTATTCAGCATTTTTGGCGCTTGGTTTAAGTCAGCCATACTGACAACTGACACTTCTGTCCTATCAGAATCACCTGTAGTCAAGACTAAATATTGCTCACTACTGGTAACATAAAATCCTAAATAAAACGACTCATCAAGTTCGCTTACTAACACGTTATCTTGACCTTGTTGAGTACCCAATTTATGCACATTCACACTCAATGGCAGCCATTTATCTTTATGTAATAAAGAATAAATAAGACTCTGGTTGTCTTGGCTAAACTGCACAGAGCCTGTCGTATTAATTAATTCATCTTCAAAATATTCATTGTTTATTAAATTTTTGATTTTAATGATGCTTCGCTCACTACCATCAGTGTCGACCGAATATGCCAAATAGACATTATCCGGGCTAATATCCCAATCCTCCAAAGAGAAGTATTCATGGCCTTGAGCTAACAGGTTTTCATCCATAAAAACTTGCTCAACATCACTATCTAACTTGCGTCTAACCCAAGTTTTATATTCATTACCAGGTTTAAAATACCAGCGATATTCATAGCCATTTTTTTGCCAAGGAACAGAAGTATCGGTTTCATCAACTCGACCTTTAAATTCCTCGAACAAGGTATCAACCAAACTTTTGTGGGGTGCCAAAAACTTTGCATAATAGTCGTTTTCAGCCTTGAGGTAATCCAGCACGGGTTTGTCGTTTACCTCTGGATAATCCTGATCTCTAAGCCAATGATAATCATCGGTTAAGGTCAAACCGTGATATTCCGCTTGATAGGTTTTAGATTCTGCTTGAGGTGCAATTTCCTCTAACTGAGATAAACGAGAAAATGATTCAGACTTTTTTTTACTACTGCAACCTGGTAACAAAGACAATATAATTATTCCTACACATAAATTAAAATATAACGACATATGCATACTCCTATCAACAGTATCGGTGACTAAACGATAGATAGATAAATAGCGTTAGGGCAAAAGACAAAGATATCTTACCACAGAGGAAAAGAAGGCTTCGCTGCTCAGAGAAAAGCGACATACTTAATGGTAAAAAATACACTATAAAGCATTTAATCTTAAGCAAACCTATTTTTATCTTTCCTCCGTGAACTCTGTGCCCTCTGTGGTTCAAATTTTTTAATTTTTTTATTGTCTACTGTTTATTAGAAAAATGCTCACTGATGGCACGAAACATCGCATAATGTTTGGCTTTCCAGTTTAAACTTTTATCTGTGTATCTATAGTTGGCTGAGTTTTTAACTATGACCAGTTTTTGATCTGGGTCGATATAGATATATTGGTCATAAATACCTTGAGCGGCAAATTCGTCTTCAGCGCCAAGTGGCAGCCACCATTGATACCCATAGCCAAACGAAGATGATGATGCTGGGTTGTTTTCGCCTGCAATCAAATGTGGGGCATCGGCTGTAATTGAATCAATAACCCATTGTTTAGGCACTATTTGCTGAGTATGGTTGAGGTTGTCAGTCCAAGTACCTTGGTTAAGGTAAAGCCAACCTAACTTAGCGTAGTCACGTAAAGACACATTAAGCCCACCCAACGCTAACTCCATGCCATCATCATCGGCTAACCAAAATGCTTTATATTCCATGCCTAACGGTTGCCAGATTTTTTCAGACAAATAATGGCTTAAACTTTGCCCCGTAGCACGGGTTAACACCATACCCAACACCTGAGTATCGATACTCACATAATGGTGATAAGTGCCTGGCTCTCTTTCTCGAACTAATGAAGCTGAAAAATCATCTAAAGAGGTGCCAAAGGCTGTAGCCCTAGAAAATCGATTAATGTCAGAATTAAAGTCACCATAATCTTCATTAAAGCCCACACCAGAAGACATTTGTAATACGTCTTTTATGCGTACGCCTTCATAACCACTGCCCACTAATTCTGGTACATAATCAGTAACTGCCTCTTCGATGCTAGTCACAAAACCCTCTTCGATTGCAATACCCATTAAGGCTGAGACAAAGGACTTAGCCATAGAAAATGAAATATGTTGCTTATCTCTGGTATGGCCTAACCAATAATTTTCATAGACAATTTTGCCATCTTTTAACACTAACAACCCCGTTGTTTGTGTATCTTCGAGGAAAGTAGTTAAAGTCATAGGCTGTTTTTCGTAGTCAAATAACTCGGGTAAGGGTTGTGGTTTAACGGGGAATGGCAAAGGTTGTGAACTTGCGGGAATAACAGTTGCGTTAAAAGACTCATACATAGTCAAAAAGTTATTAGCGATTTTATCTTTATCGTATAGGGTCACTGCGGTATACAAGCGTGTGAGGTTTTTTTGGTAGACTACCAACAACACTAAGATCACAATTAAAAAGCCAAGGCCTATACCTTTCAAACTGAGTGTTTTTTTCATTTTTTAAATTCCATTTGAATACCACTAAATATACAGATTAAGACAGCACCTTAAATGAGACGCTTACAGAAATCCAACTAATATCTATTCATTTTCTATCTGCACAAAAGTAAAAAAAGCCGAGTATTGACTACTCGACTTCTTAATAGGACAAGGTTTAGATTGAGCTGAGATATTTACCTAGCAGATTGGAACGCCACTATCACTGGCACCCTTGCAGCGCGCCAAGCGGGAAATACACCACTGATAAAACCAATGACTAGTGCCATAGTAATACCTTTAACAAACAAGTCCGAAGTCAACTGAAAGCTAAATACCACTTGAGTAAAACTGCCGCCTAAGGTGGACGCATTGAGGCCATCAAAAAAGATAAATGCCACCAATGCCCCCACTAAACTACCAAGCACCGCTAAGGTCATGGCCTCTACCATAGTGCCAATAAAGGCCGACATAGAACTAAAACCAATGGCTCGTAAAGTCGCGATTTCCATAGCTCTATCGGATACGGAAGTATACATAGTGTTGAGCGCCCCCGCTAAGGCTCCCAGCGCCATTATGGAGCTAATCACCCAACCAAATATCGCCATATACTCTAAACTTTTACCTTGGGTGGCAAAATAAGCGGATTCAGTTTGCACCTCGTGAGTCAGTCTAGGCTCTGATTTTAGATAGTCATTAATTGCCGCTATATCATCTGGAGAACCTATTCTAGCCCGCACGGTTTGATAGGAACTACCACGATTATACAAATTTTGAATCACTTTAGCATCGGCCCACAACTCACTTTCAAACACATTACCGCCCGTTGAAAACACCCCTACTACTTTCCATGTATATTTACCAAAACGAATTTCCTGACCAAGATCAAAGCCATCAAACTCGCGCAATATACCCGCGCCAACTATCAACTCATCGGTACCCGGAGTAAACATTCGACCAGCCGTAAGGGTGAAGCCTTTACGCATATCTACGCCCCGCTGACTTAAGCCTCTTAGAGGAATGTTAGCTTCTTGCTGGGTGCTTTTTTTAACGCCATCTACAATTACATATAACTCAGGAGAGACCAGTTGCCCCTGCTCATCTTTGATAATACCCGGCGCGTTTTCGATTAAGTTAACTTGCTCTCTTGAGGCTGAACTATTTAATTCAGCGGCCGAACCTGTGCGCATAAAAAAAGCGATATCATCAGACCCGGCACTTTGCATAGTGGCTTCAAAACCTTTTGCCATAGCCAAAAAGGCCAACAATATGGCCACTACTACGGCACTAGCAAAAACCATCGCCAATGACATCCACAAACGTCTAGGCAAACTGCGAATATTCATCACTATAACGGCAGTACTTTGCGACATAATATTACTCATAACTAACCCCTATTGAATGCAGTGATAATGTTTAAACGCAGTGCGCTGATAGCCGGTGCAATACCTGTGACTAGGCCCAGTAACAACATATAACCCAAAGCTTGTAATAGGATACTTTGATCTAATACCAGATTAGGTAAAAATCTTGCAAGGTATTCTGATGCCACTTGAATAAGTAAATAAGCCGCACCTAGACCTAATAAACCACCTAAAAAGGCTAACAAACAGGACTCAATAAGCACCATCTTAAAAATGCGCATTGATTCAAAACCCAAAGTTTTTAGTACCGCAATCTCAGCGGTGCGTTCTCTGATCGCCAGAACCATAGTGTTACCCACCACAATCAAAATGGTAAAAAATGCCATAAACACCACACCAAAAATAATCAGTCCAATATTACCTATTTGCTCTATAAAGGCCTTATTAAAGGCTTGTTCGGTACTGGTGTCGGTTTCGGCATTAGAATTGGCAAAATTACTATCTATGGCTTTGGCAACACTTTCATTCATTGACGGATCAAGGGTAGTGATGATTAACCAACCAATGTTATCTCCGCCCCAAGATTGGGTTTCATTAAAATATTTATAATGGAATAACACGTAACTAGTATCGGTTTTTTCTTCCGCACCACTAAATATGCCTGCAATCACAAAGTCCCAAGTTTGGCCTCCGTCTTTGTGGGAAAAAATATTCGATGACAGTGGAATACTGTCGCCTACCTTCCAGCCATTAGCCAAAGCGATACGCTCGCCTACTAATACACTAGCCTGATTATTCAGCCATGCTTTACGCTGAGTAGGTTCTACAACTAATTCAGGATAAACCTCTAAGTAACTCTCGGGGTCGACTGCAAAGGTCACCACTTGATTCGCAGGCTCCTGATAATAACCACCAAACCAATTGGCATGGGTGACTTGTTTAACCCCTTCTATTGCTTGAGTTTTATTCACATAAGAATAAGGTAAAGGATTAGTGAAGTTAGTTTTATGTACTACGACCAAACGATTATCTGCCGACATTTCAACCCCAGAATTTAAGGCGCCGCGCAAGGTCATAATGGCCCCAAAAATTAAAAATGCGATAAAAATGGCAAAGGTAGTCAGAAACAGCCGCATCTTTTTTCGGGTTAAGTTTTTGTAGACTAGATACAAGTCTTTCATGCCAATAACTCCTCTGCTTTAACAAACTCCCCTTTGTTGAGATGCACAGTGTGTTTGGCAAATTTAGCGGCAGAGGGATCGTGAGTTACCATAACTATGGTTTTGCCAAACTTTTCATTGAGAAGCTGCAATGTCTGCAAAATTTCATCAGCAGTTTGCCTATCCAAATCGCCAGTAGGCTCATCACAGAGTAAAAATTTTGGGTCGGACACTACGGCTCTGGCAATCGCCACTCGCTGTTGTTGACCACCGGACATTTCGCTTGGCATATGACTGGCTCTGTCACTTAAACCAACAAGCTCTAAGGCAACTTTCACTTGTTGTTTTCGTTCGCTGCGGCTCATGTTAGTTAGTAATAAAGGTAACTCCACATTACGCGCCGCATTTAGCATAGGCATTAAATTATAAAACTGGAAAATAAAACCAATATTATTCGCTCGCCATTTTGCCAGCTGTCCTTCGCTAAGGTTATCAATGCGCTGGCCATCAAAGGTAATTTGACCTTCGGTGGGTTGGTCCACACCGCCAAGTAAATTTAGCAAAGTGGTTTTGCCTGAGCCGGAAGGACCCATAATGGCCAAAAAATCGCCTTCTTTAATTTGCATATTCAAATCGTGGAAAATGCTGATAGTCTCTTTGCCTTTAGTAAATCGCTTAGCAACTTGACTCAATTCAAATAAATTTTGACTGCTCATGCTTATTATCCCCTTATTTTTTTCTATTTTTGTGTATTAGTTGTCTTTCATAAACCCAACTTTTACGCCCATTTCAGGCAGGATCCTCGGGTCTTCTAGTTCGATTTTAATTCTGACTTGTACTGTGGCTTTCGCCCTGTCTGCAGTGGGTATAGTGGCAATTACTGATGCGGGTATAGGCCAATCTGGATAAGCGTCTAAGGTGGCATTAACCTTTTGACCGGGATAAACACGACCAATAAAAGATTCATTTACATCCACTTCTATTTCTAGAGAGCTCATATCTACTATGGTGCAGATACCCGTTCGCGTAAAACCACCTCCTGCTGACGAAGGTGCAACTATTTCACCAGGTTGGGCATTTTTTTGAGTCACTACACCACTAAATGGCGCTCTGATAGTATGATCGTCTAGACGTTCTTGTTGGCGGCGAATTTCTATTTTAGCGACCTGTAAATCAGCGTCTGCACTTTCTAAATTGGCTAACAAATTCTGCTGATTAGCAAATCCACGGCTGCGTTCTATTTCACTTGAATAGGTATTGTTAAGGGTGCGCTGATAATTGATTTTTGCTTCATCTAGGTTGACTAAAATAGCTTTACGTCTTGCTTGTAGCACATCTAATTGAGCTCGGGCGTAATCAAGATTGACCTCGGCTAAATTACTATCGAGGGTAGCCAGTATCTGTCCTTCTTCGACATTCATACCTTCTTCTACATTAACTTGGGTGATCAGCCCCATGACTTCGGAAGAAACCGTGGCCATACGTCTGGCTGTTATGTAACCGGATGAGTTGAGGATAGTGTCGTTTGCTTGAACAATTGGTTTTGCTGGCTCTGAAGACTTTATCGAACTTGACTGGGTTTTGTTATTAACTTGAGTTCCAAGAGGACTATTTTTTTCAACTGTTTGCACAGGCGCAAAATAGTTAAGGGTTACCCAAATAGACAAAACACAACTGATAACCAGCAACAACAAAACTTGCCAAAATTTTATCCCAGTCTTTTCTTGGCTTGGGTTTCTATCTATTTTAAGTTGTTGCAACAATTCACTTTTATCCGTCACCCTAACCTCTATTTAATTAGCTATTTATGTAGTCAAGATTACCCTCTAAAAGCAAAAGGTAAAGCGCTGATTTATTAATCAACTTAAAGACTTAATATTAGATAATCATGGCATAAAAATAAAAAATGGATTGGCCATAAGTCATGACTTGGGGATGACAAAAGTCATAAAATATTAAAAAGTATCGGCTTTATGTGAAACAGATATTTTTACAAACAGGACGAGGTTATAGGGTACCAATAGGTTTTTCGACTATGTAAGTCTGTTCTGGAGAAAAGCAACATGAGAAAGTCGACCCTTTTCCTAGCTTACTTTCAATGTTTAGAACTGAATTATGATGAGACAAAACATGTTTAACAATGGATAGACCTAATCCAGAGCCGCCAGTGGTGCGTGATCTGGCTTTATCCACTCGATAAAAACGTTCGGTTAGCCTTTTAATATGTTCAGATGCAATACCTTCACCGTTATCTTTCACACTAAATTTGACTTGTTTGCCCTCCAATCCCCATTTAACTTCGATGACACCACCGTTAGGGGTATAATGGATGCCATTAAAAATTAAATTTGAGAAGGCGCTGCGTAGCTCATTTTCATTACCATACACATATAAAATTGGCGAAATATCAAAAAATAATTTATGTTTTCTATCTCGATTGAGAGCTTCCGCTTCTACCTGAATTTGCCATAACAATTGCGGTACATTCACCAATTTTTCAAATGCTCTTTCAGTACTCGCTTCAATGCGTGACAACACCAAAAGTTCTTCAATTAAACTTTGCATTCGCAGAGACTGAGTGCGCATTTCACTGATAGCCTTAACCATCATGGGTTCTGGTACATCGCCATTTAGTGGCAACATTTCTAAGTAACCATTAATCACGGTTAGAGGTGTTTTTAATTCATGAGACACATTGGCAACAAAATCTTTACGCATTTTTTCAATTTGTGTCAAACGAGTAACATCACGAAAGAGCACCATCAATTGCTCATCTTCATAGGGCACTACCCTAAGTTCCAATACTTTATTGGGATTAATCGGCGATATAATTTCTATAGGTTGAGCAAAACTATTAGCGTGATAAAAGCTTACAAACTGCTTATCGTTAATACATTCATATACTTTCTTACCCATATCGTCGGGCCAACTCAAACCCAACTCAATTCTCGCAAGTCGGTTACACCAGGTTATATCACCACAACCATCGACGATAATTGCCGCATCGGGAAGCGCTTCTGAACCTTGCCGAAAACGACGAATGATCTCACCCAAAGCTTTGCGCTTATTACGACTTTTTAAGTTAGCGCCATAAATTCCTTGATAAATATGCGACCAAATACCCCGGGCTGTAGGAGGAGATATCTTTTTGCTATGCCATAACCAATGGTTAAGCCTATAAAGCCGCCAGTAGTGCCAGCCAAGCAACCCAAAGACACCAATCAGCAAGATAAGAGTTAGTTCATTAATATAGAAGCCAAGTAACGTACAAGCTGCCAGAAAAATTATAACTCTGGCTATGCTTCTTAACCAAGGATAAGAGTGATTCATCTGGGGCCTAGATTCCTTTTTAAAGCAACTAAAATATATTCGTTTTTCTGAGAACTAATAGTTTTGCTCTCATGTAGCTGAAGGCTCATTTAGCTGAAGGCTCTCGTTTAGCTGAGGGCTCTACACCCTACTCGAAAAACGATAACCTGCACCGCGCACTGTTTGGATCATATTATCATGAGAAAACTCAGACAAGGCTTTACGTAACCTTCTAATGTGCACGTCTACTGTTCTATCTTCCACATAAACGTTAGTTCCCCAAACGTTGTCCAACAACTGCTCACGGCTATAAACCCGCTCAGAATGAGTCATAAAAAAATGCAGAAGCTTAAATTCTGTTGGTCCCATATCAATAGGGGTCTCATTAGATGTCACACGATGGGATAGAGGATCAAGTTTCAAACCTTGATAATCAATGGCATCTTCGCTTGATGTGGGAGAGACACGTCTGATCACCGCTTTGACTCGTGCCACCAATTCTTTTGGCGAAAAAGGTTTAGTCACATAATCATCGGCACCGGCTTCCAAGCCCCTAATTTTGTCTTCTTCCTCACTTCTGGCAGTTAACATTATAATAGGAATATCTCGAGCATACTCATGTTGCTTGAGTTTTTTCGCTAATTGTACGCCCGTGCCACCTGGTAACATCCAGTCTAATAAAATCAAATCAGGAAAAGGTTCTACAATCTTGTCTATGGCTATTTGAAAATCTTCAGCCTCAACGGTTTCATAACCCGATTGTTCCAGCACAAATTTCAACATGTCGCGGATCGGAGCTTCGTCTTCCACCAGTAAAATACGTTTTGCCATTTTTATGTTCCTTGCTGCATTAACAACGCATTATTCAGATTTTGTGTGACAGTTTTATTACGGTTAGCATTTTAGACTACATTTGGGCTACAAAAATAACATTCGAACAGACCACAGGCCTATACTACTTTGATTAAACGATACCTTAAAACACATTGTTGCCTAGACGTCTTGTTTATTTTTTTCATTCCGCATATTCTTCCTATGCAGTTAAACGACAGGAAATATAAATATTGATGTCAAACGTCAAACAAGGGTTATCCAGAAAGCTTTTAGCCAGAGTGCTGTCGGTTTATTTTGTGCTAACTCTGATTGTGACCGCAGGCCAAGTTTTTACTGAATATGTAAACGCAAAAAGTCATATCGAAGATGAGCTTAAAACTTTAAAAAACACCTTCAGTACTAGTTTAACTCGCGCTATTTGGGAGCTAAATACACCTCAAGCCAAATCTATCGCGGTAGGTTTGATGGAGCTGCCTATAGTTGAAGGGGTGCAAATTAGAGATGAAAATAGTAACTATATAGCCGATTTAGGGCGTACTTCTAAATTGGCCGGTGAATCGATCACTAAAGGTGTAGTGAGAGATCATACGGGTGGAACCTTTGGTTACAGTTTTCCATTAATTTTTGAATTCTCTGGTAGAACATCATTAGTCGGTGATGTCACTTTATATTCAAGTTCAGCCATTATCTTTGGAAGAATAGAAGTAGGCATACTTTTCTTGATTGGTAATGCCATAGTCAAAACAGCATTTTTAGTTTTTCTATTTATGAGCGCATTTCGCACTATGCTGACAAATCCGCTCAATGAATTAACCCAACAAATTACCGACTTCAACCTAGACGACCCTGAATCTTCCAAGCTTGATTTGAGCATAGATGAAGATAATGAATTAAAGGTATTGGAGACGTCTTACAATAAATTAATAGATGAAATGATTGTGTTTCAATCTAAGCTTGCTGGTACTCAAAATGAATTACAACAAGCCAACCTGAGATTAGATGATCAAAATAGCTCCTTAGAAGAAGAAGTGGCTAAAAAAACTGCCACACTGAGCAGGATCATGTTGGACTTAGAACAACAAAAAGATGAGTTATTAATTAATCAACGAGAATTGCGCCAAGAAAACGAAAACCGCCAATTTATCGAAGATGAACTACGTAAACGAAATACTGAATTAGCGACATCGATGGAAACCATTCAGATGGCGAAAGACCAATTGGTTGAATCAGAAAGAATGGCATCACTGGGAGGTTTAGTAGCGGGCATTGCCCACGACGTAAATACTCCTTTAGGTGTAAGTGTTACAGCAACCAGCTTTTTGCAAGACAGAGTAAAAAAACTTCAAAACGCCTATGACGATAAAAAACTAACAGGTAGTACCATGACATCGTTTTTGTCAGAGGCTCAACAAACCATCACGTTATTAACAAACAATTTAAATCGTGCCTCCGATCTTATTTCAAGTTTTAAGCAAGTTGCTGTTGATCAAACAAGTGAAGCTGTAAGAGAAATCAATGTCAGTGAGTATTTATCTGAAGTTGTGCAATCTTTGGCGCCAAATTTTAAGAAGACTCAACATACTATCGATATTCATTGTCCAGACGATTTATCAATTAAATGTGCGCCTGGCGTGCTAGCACAAATATTAACCAACATGATAATGAACTCTCTGATCCATGGCTTCGAAGACAAACTTAAAGGCGCCATTAATCTTGATATTTCCGAGCAAGACGGCAACCTTATTATCGACTACAGAGACGATGGAAGAGGTCTTGATGAAGGTACCCTAGAACGACATTTTGATGCGTTTTTCACTACCCGCAGAGGCAAAGGCGGAAGCGGCTTAGGTACACATATTATGTACAACTTAGTGACCCAAACGTTAGGAGGCGAAATAGAAGCATTTAGTCAACCTGACAAAGGCCTGCAATACAAAATCACAATCCCCGTTTAATTTCTGCCTTTTACGCATAGTAGACAAGGCCAATTCCTGATAATCTCTACGGCCTTTTTTAATAGCGCGACTCTGCGCTGAAGGCTTGTTTATTTTTCGCAATCCAAGCAACACTATCGTTTGAGATTGAAACAATTTTTAACTCGAATCATAAACAGCCCCAACTATTAGCGGATTATTTTCATGTGGTTTAAAAATCTAAAGCTTTATGCAATTACCCAAGATATGGATTTCAAAGAACAAGACTTTGAAGACAAACTTGCTGAGTTCAAATTTCGCCCTTGCGGCAGTCAAGAATTAGCCACAATGGGGTGGGCTTCTCCCTTTAATCAGGGCGAGACCTTAATCCATGCTACTGCGGGTAGAATTTGGATGACTCTAAAAAAACAAGAGCGTATCTTGCCAGCTGTGGTTGTGAATGCTGAATTGGCGGACAAAGTTGCACTAATTGAGGCTGAAACAGGCTCTCCTGTAGGTAAAAAAGCCCAGCAGGATATGAAGCAAGAGATCATTCATCGATTGTTGCCACAAGCCTTCACTAAAAATAGTTATACACACGGTTTCATCTCTACCAAAGATAATTTAGTGGTAGTAGATGCCTCTGCAGATGGTAAAGCTGAAGCATTTTTGGCCATGGTGCGTAAAGCCATAGGATCTTTACCTGTTGTACCTTTGGCAAGACAATCTGTGCAAGCAGATTTAACATCATGGTTAAAAGATAATTCTGCGCCATCAGATATTAGTGTATTAGAAGAAGCAGAACTCAAAGCTCTGGAAGAAGACGGAGCTATTATTCGTTGTAAAAATCAGGATTTATACTGCGACGAAATCAAGCATCATTTAGAAGCTGGAAAGTCAGTTCAGAAAATTGCGATTGAATGGAGTGAAACACTCACAGCTATTATTCAAGAAGATTTAAGCATCAAACGTTTGAAATTCACCGATGTGATTAGAGAACAAAACGACGATATACCTAAAGATCAAATGTTAGCCAGATTGGATGCAAACTTTGCTCTAATGTCTGGCGAAGTAGTGCGTTTTGCAAAACGACTTAAAGAGATATTTAACTTAGACGATGAAAAAGTGAGTTAACGGAAAAAGCGAGCTTCGAGCAAAATAATTCTAGACTAATAAGGAAAAGCGAATACTTTTCCTTATTTCTTATCTTAAAACTTTTGTTCTTTGTGTCTTTAAGCTCGCTGGCTCGAAACTAGTAGCTCGCAGCTTTTTTCAACCCTATTGAAAAATGAGCTTTGCGCTATCACGCAGTTCATCAAATTCATCACTAAGTAATGCCGACAAATTATCAACAATGCCTTTTTCTATTGCGGCATTAAAAACCGCTTCTTTATGGCTCTCAAACTTGCCACAAAGTGTTGCACCTAACCTAACTAAATCTAAGTAAGAAACATCGTCAGAAATGACAGATAAATCTTTCCAATTCTGAGCCACATTCACAAACTCTGGTTCAAAGCCCCATTCTGTCATGATACTAGCACCAATTTTACCTGCCATTTTATCAATGGCCACATTCAAGAATGTTGGATTAGCAAAAACATCTGCATGGCGTTCTGCTTCGGTCAATATTGGTAACACACCAATATTATGCACTAAGGCAGCCAACATCATTGAATCAAGGTTTAGGGCGCGGTTTTTGGTTTGTTTGGTGTGCACTTGTAATGCTGCCATTGAACTTGCCACAATTTCAATGGTATCTGCCCAAATTCGAGACATGTACTCTTTGACTATGGGGTTTTTGGATACAAAGAGTTGTTCCATTGCCAAAGCGGTAGAGATATTTTTAATTTGACGCAAACCAATACGAGTGACAGCTTGTTGCGCTGAGATGACTTTAACCGATCGACCTAAATATGCACTATTTGAAATTTTAATCATACGTGCGCTTAAAGACGGATCTTGGCTGATGACATCGGCCATTGCATTTAAATTAATATCTGGGTCGTCCGCCGCTCTCCTTACCTTCAGTGCAATTGCAGGTAATGTGGGTAGAACCAATGTATCGTTATTAATTTTTTCTACCAAAATAGTGAGAAGTGCGTTTTCTGTAGCCATGTGATTTCCTATATTCTGTCAAAACAAATCGAACCCTAAGGTAAGTCTATGAAAATAGTTTTCTTTTTTCCCACTTGAACATTTAAGCAATCAAATTAAAGAATGTAAAAGAATGTAAATGCTAGCACACTTTTTTATAGTATCTAGATATGATAAACGCATTAAAAGCCAAAAATTTGTTATATTTCCTATGAATTAAGTTAAATAGCGCAATACAACAATAAAAAAAGGTGACGCAATGAAAGTTCTTTCAAAATCATACATTTCAGCAATAGCATTAGTCGTTTGTTCAACACTGGCTTCATCATGCAATAAACCCACAAATGATACTGTTCAGATCCCACCAACCGTGATCATAGCAACTGATAAAGATGTAGCGTTTTCACTTATTGAAGGCTACGAAAACCGCCTCAATATTTATTTCCCCGTCACACTTTCTGCTGACATAGATCATTTAAGTGACAACCAGAGACAAATGTTAGCCATATTGATTGAAGCATCAGTCATTATGGATGATTTATTTTGGCGTCAGGCTTTTGGTGACAACAAAGACACATTTTTAGCTGCTATAGCTGACAACAAAACTCAAAATTTTGCCAATATTAATTATGGCCCTTGGGATAGATTAGATGGTGACCAAGTTTTCCTGTCGAATACTGATGAAAAACCTTTAGGTGCGCAATTTTATCCCGCAGATATGACCAAGACAGAATTTGAAGCCAGCAACTTTGCAGACAAAAATGGCTTATATTCTATGGTGCGCAGAGATAAAATGGGCCAGTTAATTGCGATCCCCTACTCAACTTACTTTGCCGAAGAACTAAAAGAAGCCTCAACACTGCTAACAAAAGCAGCCACTTTAGCTGAGGATAAAAGTTTTGCGGCTTATCTCAAATTACGGGCTGAAGCGTTATTAACCAACAATTATCAACCGTCTGACTATGCGTGGATGGATATGAAGACCAATCCTATCGAATTAGTTTATGGTCCGATTGAGACCTACGAAGACCAGCTATTTGGTTATCGAGCAGCATTTGAGTCTTACGTATTATTGAAGGATTTGGCGTGGAGCGAGAAACTTAGTAAATATGCGTCTTTCTTACCTGAACTGCAACAAGGCTTGCCGGTTGAGGAAAAGTACAAAGCCCAAATGCCAGGAGCCAATGCTGATTTAAATGCCTACGATGTGATTTATTACGCAGGACATTCAAACGCCGGTAGTAAAACTATTGCCATCAACTTGCCAAACGACGAAGAAGTTCAACTGAAAAAAGGCACCCGTAGGTTACAACTCAAAAATGCCATGCGCGCCAAATTTGATAATATTTTAGTACCTATTTCTAAACAATTGATTGTGCCTGAACAACGTCAACACATTACTTTCAGCGCTTTTTTCGCTAACACTATGTTTCATGAAGTGGCCCATGGGCTTGGCATCAAATCAGTATTAGGAAGTGAACAAACGGTTAGACAGGCTTTAAAGGAACACGCGTCAGCATTAGAAGAAGGCAAAGCCGATATTTTAGGACTGTATATGGTTCAACAACTATTAGCTAAAGGTGTCATTGAAGAAGGAATGTTAGAAGATTATTACGTCACCTTTATGGCAGGAATTTTTCGTTCTGTTCGCTTCGGAGCATCTAGCGCACACGGAAAAGCCAATATGATCAGGTTTAACTTTTTTCAGGATCACCAAGCCTTTAGTCGTAACGAAGATGGTTTATACCAAGTCGACATGCAGAATATGAGTAAAGCTATTGACGCCTTATCAAATAAAATACTGACTCTACAAGGTGATGGCGACTATGAAGGTGTGGCAAAATTAGTTGCTGAAAAAGGTGTTATCAAAGCTCTGTTACAGCAAGACTTAGATAGGTTAACCGCTGCTGATATTCCAGTAGACGTAGATTTCAAACAAGGTGTTAAGGTTTTAGGGCTTTAATCTCAAAGGGTAAATGGTCAAGTATTGAGCTTATCTACCGCTCAATACTTGGTTTGTTAATTCAAAGTTTTAAGCTGGTCCTGATAAGGTGGCCAGCCCATGGCTTTGCCTGCTAGCACATGTAAATGGATGTGGTACACAGTTTGCCCGCCATTTTCGTTACAATTCATCACAGCTCTGTAACCATCTTTAGCAAAACCCTGTTTTTCAGCTAAATGTGCTGCCACCCAATACAAATGTCCCACTAAGGCTTTATCGGCCTCTTCGATATCATTTATAGTAGCAATCGGCTTTTTGGGGATGACCAAAAAATGTATAGGGGCTTGGGGATTAATATCACTAAACGCCAAAGCTAATTCATCTTCATAAATAATGTCAGCTGGGATTTCTTTATTGATTATCTTGGTAAAAATAGTTTCGCTCATGGCTTCTTCCTTAGGGGTTGTTAATCTTTCATATGTCAGCCGAGACTGAGGTCATTTAATTGTATACCGAGGCGTTCGGTCTTGAAGTTTAGCCCTTCTAAACGAAAGATGAACAACAAAGGTAGGCGAATAAATGGTCCAGTCCCTATATAAATACAAACAATAATAGTGCAGCACCTAGGATCAATCTATAGATCACAAATGGCAACATTCCAATTTTGGAGATCCAGGCTAAAAATAGGTAAATACATGCATAAGCACTAACAAATGAAAATGCAGCACCAAAGATTAGCGCGTGCCAATCCACAGCGTCAGGGGTTTGTATTAAGTCATATGTAGCAAGTAGTCCAGCACCTAGTATCACTGGTATAGACAATAAAAATGAAAATCTAGCGGCACTTTCCCTATCGAGACCAATCATCAGTCCAGCAGTCATAGTAATACCAGAACGTGACGTTCCAGGGATAATAGCGATTGCTTGTGCAAGCCCTATAAAAATCGCATTTTTCCACGTAATCTGATGCACAGTTTTAGTTTGTGTGGCCTTATAATCTGCGTACCAAAGCAACAAACCAAAACCAATAGTGGTAATTGCAATCACTAGAGCTGAACGGGTATATATTTCTATGAAGTCTTTGAGCGCAAACCCCAAAATTACAGCAGGGATAGTGGCAATGATGATCCACCATCCTAAGCGACTATCTTGGGTTTGATTTGCACTAAGACCATAACTAAACCAAGCCCCGGTTAAACGCCAGATATCCTCTCGAAAGTAGATAATAATTGCCAGTAGACTTCCTACATGCACTGCCACATCAAAAGCCATACCTTGATTATTCCAGCCTAAAACTTCGGAAGGTAAAATTAAGTGCGCAGAGCTAGATATAGGTAAAAATTCAGTTAATCCTTGAATGATCGCCAAGATAATAATTTCGAATAAGGTCATTTTCGAGTTGGGCTCCAATCAAATTTAATCGCCCACAGTTTTTGTTGGCTTTTGTCGTATGCTTGCCAAAGATTGGCGTAACTTGTGTTCACTTCGGGATGGACTTCATCAGCGGCAATTTCGGCTAAAGGTTTAAGCACAAATGCATTATAAAGTACTTCAGGACGAGGTAATATTATGGGCTGAGTCGTCACTTGGCGGTCGTATAGTAGTAAATCTAAATCTAAGGTTCGAGGAGCAAACTTTTGCTCACCACGCTGTCGTTTGTTGTCTTGTTCAATTTTTTTAAGAACACTGCAGACTTCTGCAATGGATAACTTAGTATTGGCTTTAATAACCAAGTTGTAAAAATTATTACCTTCAAATCCCACCGATTCACTTTCAAAAACAGAAGACAGAGTCAGCTCACCAAATGCTTGGTACATTCCCTGTAATCCAGCCTTAGTGTGTTTTTCTTTATCCACATTACTACCGACACTAATATAGATGATATGTATTTGTTCAGTGTCAATACTCAAAGAGTTTGTTCCTTAGTAAATTCTACTGCGACATTCTTAGCGTTCGCCAGAATATCAGGCTTACTCAGCTTTAATCGTACTTTTTTAAGCATTGGAAAGGATTGCAACAACCAGTCAACCATATGGCTTGCCAAAGCTTCAATCAGTTTAAATTGGCTTTTTGCAGCAAAGTCTTTGATGCCTTGGGCTATTTGAGCGTAATTAAGCGTATTGTCTACATTATCAGTTTGCGCCGCCATAGAAAGGTCGGCACAAAGCTCAACATCCACAATTAACCGCTGTTGATGTTCTCTCTCCCAGTCATATACGCCAATCAACGCAAAGACCTCTAGTCCTTCAATATGAATTTTATCCATTGGTGATCCGCGCTGCATTTTATGGAGGTTTGGTATATTCTGCTAAATTGTAACCCATTTTTTTAATACAAGTACATGACAGCACTAACAATATTAATGTTTGCCTCGGCCTATCTACTCGGTTCTATTTCCAGTGCCATTTTGGTATGCCGATTATTCAGCTTAGGCGACCCTAGAGATCAAGGTTCAGGTAATCCTGGCGCAACCAACGTATTGCGCCTTGGAGGTAAATATCCAGCGATATTAGTATTAGTTTTTGACGTGTTAAAAGGCACGATCCCAGTGTGGGGTAGTTACTATCTCGGCCTGGAACCTATTGATCTGGCCTTTGTTGCCGTTTTTGCCTGTATAGGCCATATGTTCCCAGTATTTTTTGATTTTTCTGGTGGCAAAGCGGTTGCCACTGCATTTGGCACAATATTACCTCTTGGTCTTGATATAGCAGCTTTATTAATAGTGACATGGGGAGTTATTGTACGTTTAACTAACTACTCTTCCCTAGCTGCTATTCTTTCGGTCGGCCTAGCACCTTTAATAACTTGGATGCTAAAACCTGAATATACACTTCCAGTGGCGATATTAAGCTTGTTAATTATATTGCGTCACAAAGGCAATATTGTTCGATTAATACAAGGAAAAGAACCAAAGGTTTCGCAAAAAAACTCGATTAAATAAACCTCTTACACTCGAAGTAATATGCCTTAAACGCTATTTTTCTAACTACACTTTTTGCAATTCTTCCAATGACCAACGAGGTCTAGCTTTAGTAGACAATCCTTCAATTTCACCGGCTTTTAGTCGCTGCAACCCTGCATAAGCGATCATAGCGCCGTTGTCGGTACAGAATTCTAACCTAGGATAAAACACCTCACCTTTAATTGACTTCATCATGGCAGCGAGTTCTTCGCGCAATTGTTTATTTGCACTCACTCCACCAGCAATAACCAAACGTTTTAAGTTAGTGTGTTTTAAGGCACGCTTGCATTTAATAGCTAAGGTATCGACTACGGCTTCTTGAAAGGCGTAGGCAATGTTTGCCCGAGTTTGCTCTGAACCGTCTGATGCTCGGATCGTATTGGCGGCAAAGGTTTTTAAACCACTAAAACTAAAATCTAAACCAGGTTTAGTGGTCATGGGCCGTGGAAACTTATAATGGCCAGCTTCACCCTTCTCGGCTAATTTAGCTAATAAAGGACCTCCAGGATACTCGAGCCCAAGTAACTTAGCTGTTTTATCAAAGGCTTCTCCGGCTGCATCGTCTACCGATTCACCCAAAACTTCATACTGACCAATACCTGCTACTTTCACCATCATAGAATGA
>TARA_R110002153_G_scaffold190217_5_pt1 | contig 27204 bp, 17 predicted proteins | sample TARA_R110002153 | Tara Oceans TARA_R110002153 (sample SAMEA4398193) | marine metagenome | biome: Polar Biome; feature: [SRF] surface water layer (ENVO:00010504); material: water (ENVO:00002006), including particulate matter (ENVO:01000060) such as... | depth 5 m | reverse complement strand
GAAGGTTATCCACCAATGGCCCCCACCGATGGCAACAAAATATTGCTTAGTCTGTTCAGCCAAATCAGTGAAGAGTTGGGATATGGCCCTGTGGCGGCGGTAAACCCTTTGAATGCCGGTGCTGCCGATGTGTCCTTCACCTCTGAGTATGTTGATATGGCACTTGATGGTCTTGGAATGAGTGGCTCAGCAGGTCATACCGTAAATGAAACCGGTGATTTAAGCACCCTAAGCTTACAGGCCAAGCGGGCCGCCATTTTATTAAACCGCTTAAAATATCGCTAATACCAATCCGCATAAAGAAGTGACCACTCAGCGAGTTTTGATGGAGCTTAATCAAGGCGCGTGAATACAAGAATAGTGGTGCTCTTTCAAATTCATGCAACGCAGAGTCAGCTCCTTTAAAACTCGTCCTTCGGAATAGCCGCAGCCGGTTTTGTGCTGCGTTCTCGCTACTTGAAGGGAGATTGCCATTCAAGTAGCGACGCCTTGCTCAAAATCGACTGGGGATTTCTGAGAAAGCACTTCTAAAGTGATTTTGTTGTTGGGAGTTTAATATAAGTCTGCGAAGTTGAGACGGTAGACTTTTTATTTTGGCACTTAAGAGTTCGATTTTAGCTCAGTATCTATTTGAATTTGTTGTCGTTTTTAGTATTATATTTTATCTGGAGTTTTTTAATAACGAGTGATTTTAACTAATACTAACGAGGTATTTGTTTGTACTAAGTAGCCCATTAGCGGATTGAAACTATAACAAATCAAAACGGACGATTTATGATTCATTTAATTTATGTTAGTGATTTTTCTCGAGAACTAAATCAGCAAGATTTTGACGATATTCTTGCAGTATCGACAAAAAATAATTACGAGCAAGATATAACCGGTTTTCTTGTGGTGAATGGTCAGAATTTTTTTCAGGTCTTAGAAGGTTCAAAAGAGCTGGTTTTTACACTATTAGAAGCAATCAGGCGTGATCCCCGTCATCAAAATTTGCGTGTCATTATTTCTGAAATAATAGAAAAGCGAGATTACCCCAATTGGAGCATGGGTTTTGTTTGCAACTGGAATAACTACCTTTCCGATGATCTTAAATCTGTGTTGACACAATACGGTAAAACCCAAGAATTCAAACTAAGTCATGGGAAAGGGTTGCGTGGGTTGTTGCAAGGACTAGGATAATTCAAGGGAGTAATTCACTCACTTCTCATAGCTGCTGGCACAGGGTTAAACTTAATATATCGATAAAGATGCAGAAAATAGGTTTCTTCTTCAGCGCAATTAACAATTAACAGCACAGTCACGTTAATTTGTGCAACTAAACCTCAAATTCTCTAGAGTGCTTTGGGTTCCTTTAAATAAATTTTAAAAATTATGCGTCTTTTTACTAATTGTTTCGTCATAGAATAAGTAACGGAAATTTAAAAGCAGTTGAGAGCATTTTTATGATATCTCAATGGCAAAATCACAAGGCGCAACTTCGCAGCTACGTTAATAAACGCATTGATGACACAAATGCGGTAGATGACATCCTGCAAGATGTGTACATCAAAGCCAGTGACAATTTGCATCAATTAAAAATAAAAGGCAGCGTTAAAAGTTGGCTCTATCGTATTGCTCACAATACCCTTATGGATTTTTATCGACAGCGTCAGCCCTTTGAAGAATTGCCTAAAGACCTCATTTATGAAGAGCAATATACCGGTAAACAAGCACGAGAAGAATTGGCTCAATGCTTACGGCCGTTGATTGATAAACTGCCAGAAAAGTATGGCAAACCATTGCGTTTGGCGGAGTTAGAAGGTGTTTCGCAACAAGATATTGCTGATCAGCTTGGTTTATCACTCTCGGGAGCTAAAAGCAGAGTGCAAAGAGGCCGTGTAAAATTTCGAGAACAAATGATGGCCTGTTGTGATTTTGAAGTGGGTCAAGAAGGTATAACTGGCTATTCCCCAAAAGATCTAACTCAGAAAACTAAATGTTAGTTGCTTATTATTTAGAGGTATAAAGTTTTCGTTTTTAACCTCAGACACAGTTAGCTTAGATCGCTAGCAAACCGATGTGCACTTGCAGCCTATAGCGTGGCGCAGACTAGAATTTCGGAGTAACAATGGATCATAAAACACGCCCTGTAATTTCACAGCATATAATCGATGAAGCCACTGCGTATTTGGTGTTGATATCAGCGAGAAATTGCAGCAACTCTTGCCACATGAGTATGACGCATGGGCATTAATGCTACGTTTGTATCCTCATGAGCGGGAGGTGCCAAAGATTGCCGTACGTGATGGAAAGCAAACACAGATTGATGATCTTGTTAGCGAGATAGGTTTATTTAGCGCCTATTTTGACGGTGCTGCTGTTACTGATATGGATGGCTATGGGGGTTACCTTATCCGCAGTAAACCTGCGAGTGAAAATGAAGGCGGTATTCATAGTGGCAAGGGGATTTTAGACTCCCTTGTACTGACCAATTGACAAAATAAACAGTAAATAAACAGGACTGTCACGCTAAGTCATAAGAGCCGTTATTTACTAAACACTTTACCACCGATCATTTTAAATGCAGGAGTGCCTCTTATTAAGGTGTCTCTGGCGAAGATGGTATTGCAATTTGGGCAAGTGCAGGGCGCTAAAGTGAAATCTTTAGTGATGCGTTCTTTAAAGCATTTTATCAGTGCGCCTTTGCCGCCTTTGCGGTATTTAAATAGCTGGGTTTTACACTGACTGCAGTAGATGTCTACGGATGACTCTGGGACTTTTTTATTGGGCTTAGCCATTTATTTTCCTGCCCAGTCGATAATTATGGATCAATGAATATAACCTTTGATTGACCTAATGATGTTTTATGAAATCTACCATGAATTAAAAAGTCATTGTCACTTCTTTATTGGGATGGGTATACCAGTCACCCATCCATATTAACTAAAAAGTTGATATGGGTATTTTTGTAAATAGCCTACTTAAAGTACTTATGGCTTCGCCATTAATAGCGTCTATTGCGCCCCAGTAAACTAGTGAATTACCTGTACAAACTTTGAGTAATGCAGGCCTCGATTTGGTATTATATTGGCACTATTTAACAGGGATTTTGACCTTATGAAAGTGTATGTGCCGATTGCTATTTTATTTTTATTTTCTTGTTCTGGAGGCAGTGATGATCCTGAACCAAAAGTCACTGTGGATACTACTTCACCCCTGTTAGTTTTAAATGGTGAAGACCTTGTTTCGGTTCAGCAAGGCGAGACATTTAACGATGCAGGTGTTACGGCGAATGATGATGTTGATGGTGATATATCTTCTGCAGTATTAGTTGAGGGAGAAGCTGATACTGCTTCTTTAGGTAAGTACGTGCTCACATACAAAGTGTCTGATGCGGCGGGAAATGCGGCTGTAGCTTTGACTCGAACAGTGTTAGTTGTGAATGAAAGCCTTTTTCTGCAAGTCGACATTGATACCCATGGCGTCACTATTGTAGACGAACCCAAAATTCTCGCGAGCATGCTAATGATGTCTGCCAATGAGATGATTTACGATGGCAACATTGGCATAGAAATTCGCGGTTCATCTTCACAATCTTTTGATAAAAAATCTTATGGTTTTGAGACTTGGGATAGTGAGGGCAATGATATGAATTTTGCCCTTGCCAACTTCCCGGAAGAAGAAGACTGGATTTTTTATGGACCCTTCAGTGATAAGTCTTTAATGAGAAATGTATTGATTTATCAACTGTCAAACGAAATGGGAAGATATGCCACCCGAACTGAGTTTAGCGAAGTAACCATTAACGGTGAATACCAAGGATTGTATGTGTTAATGGAAAAATGAAGCGAGACAAAAATAGGGTGGATGTAAGTAAGTTAAAAGATGACGATATTACTGGCGGATACATAATAAAAATTGATAAAACCACAGGGGGATCTGCCGGCACTGACTTTTCATTTTCTTCTTTATACGACGGTTTTGGTGAAAGTAACGGTAGCCAGAAAATTAAGTTTTTATATGAATATCCTGATGCTGAAGATTTGAGTGATCAACAGAAAGCTTACATTCAAGGGTATTACCATGGTTTTGAGCAAGCTTTGAAGTCAAGTCAATTTGCCGATGAGACTAATGGTTATCAAAAATATATTGATGTACCTAGCTTTATCGACTTTTTCATTCTTAACGAATTGTCCCATAATGTGGATGCTTTTCGTATCAGTACCTTTATGCACAAAGATAAAGGCGAAAAGTTAAAAATGGGGCCAATTTGGGACTTTAATCTTGCCTTTGGTAATGCCGACTATTGTCGTGGTGAAACTACCGATGATTGGGCTTATAAATTTAATGAGTACTGCCCGAATGACCTCTCTCGTGTGCCGTTTTGGTGGGGAAGGTTGCTTGAAGATCCTGCCTTTGTTGCCGCTCTCCAGGCAAGATGGACAGAACTTCGTGGCAATGTGTTAAGTCAAGCAAAGGTACAAAGCAAAATTGCTACACATAGCGCCAACTTAATCTATTCAAACTCGGTACAACGAAATTTCGACACCTTTGATGTTTTAGGCAGTTACTTATGGCCTAATTTCTTTGTAGGTGATACTTACGAAGAAGAAGTCGATTATTTGGATGATTGGGTTTTACAACGTCTGCAATGGATGGATACGGCAATCGCTAATCTGTAGAGCTATTTTTAAGAAGCCTCCGATTGGGAGGCTTCAGTATTCAGAGTTTTATTTATGCGTATTGGTATTAGTTCGCAAGCCTGAGCTCACCACCTTGGGTCAACAACTTATGACTAATAAATGCCTTGTCTAATTTATTACCATTGAAGTTTGACTGCTCACCTTCTATAGGCCTTATTATTAAAGGTTTGCCTGCATAATACTTGTCACTCAAATGGATCTTAACTTCGTCAAACGCGGGGGCAACAATGGCATATTCCATAATGCCTGGGGCCGTTGGGTAAAACCCCATCATGCTGAATATTAGCCATGACGAAAGGGTGCCTGCATCATCATTGCCAGGTATGCCGCCGGCTGTGTTGTGATAGTGCTGTTTGATGAGTGCGCTAACTTTTTCTCTGGATTTTGCAGCCTGTTCAGGCACATAGTTGAACAAGTATGAATAAGCTATATCTGGCTCGTTGGCCATGTCGTAGTTGTTAGTGGCAAAAGTCGCCTCTAGTTGCGCAATAAAGTTGTCTACGCCACCCAATAAGGCAATTAATCCAGGAATGTCGTGAGGAACATAAAAACGGTAGTTCCAAGCATTACCTTCAATGTAGCCTGGGGCGGGTTCAAAGTTTCGTCCAAGTTGTGGATCGTAAGGTGTATACCAACTGCCATCGCGCTTTTTAGGGCGTAACATGCCGGTTTGTTGGTCGAATAATTTGCGATACCCCTGAGCCCTAGCTAAATACTTTTCGGCATCTTTAGTTTTATCTAGTATTTGCGCCAAAACACCCAAATTGAAATCCGCTAAATAGTATTCAAGACTGCTTGAGACACTGCCATCATAGGGTCCTTCATCATCAACAGGTACGTAGCCCAAGTGTAAATAATCTTGGTTTTCTGGGCGTAATGGGTTATTCAAAGCGGTATCAGCTGATTTTTGCATGGCAGTGTAAGCTGTGTTGATGTCGAAGTCTTGAATGCCTCGCAAATACGTGTCGGCAAGCACCACAGTTGCCGGATCGCCGACCATAACCTGAGTCTCCATGCCTAATAATTCCCACTTAGGTAACCAACCACTTTCGTTATACATAGCGACCATAGTGGCCATCATTTCCGATTGTATCTCGGGGTAAATCAGGCTTAGTAGAGGGTGAACATTACGATTGCTATCCCAAAGTGAATACACAGAATAACGATTTTTTTCTCCGCTGGTTTTAATGTTGCCAAACAGTGGGCCTGAGGCCTGACGGTTTGCTTGCATAAGCGGGTAATCGCCATTTACATCTTGAATGATACTAGGGTGAATTAGGCTGTGGTACAGGGCGGTATAAAACAGAGTTTTGTTTTGGTCTGTGCCTTTGAGTTGAATGCGTTTTAGTAATCTATTCCAAGCATGTTCGGCGGCCTTTTTTGTTTTTTCAAAATCAAAATCAGGTTGCTCTGCTTTAAGGTTTTCACGCGCATTGTCGATGCTAACGTAAGAAATTCCCACTTTTACTTGCAAGGTTTCATCGGCTTGAGTATCAAAACTGAAGTAGGCACCAATTTCATCACCGGCTAATTCCTGACGGTAATTAGGATAAGGCTTGATCACATCGTTGTGACCTATCCATTCGCCTTCAACACCAGTGTATTTTGGCATTTTTTTAAACCCACCGAAGCGTTTGGCGGCTTGACTAAACTGCGCCACAAAATACACCGGACGCACATCTTCAGGGTTGTAACAAAAAGTGCCAATTGTGCGACTGCCTTCAATCTCGCGATCCGAAACTATACGCAACGCACCACCCGTCTCATTGCTTAGACCAAGACCAAGATTAAGGATAATGTTCGCCTGACCTGCAGGGAAAGTATAACGGCTTAGCCCGGTTCGCTGGGTGCTGGTGGCTTCTGCCTTGATGGCATATTTTTGTAATTCATTGCTGTAATAACCAGGTGTAGCTTGTTGGTTTTTATAGGTTGAACCATATTTTTCAGAGTCTAATTCTAGCTCACCAGTGGTAGGCATAAGCAACACCACACCCAAATCCGGACATCCCACACCACTTAAATTAACATGGCTGAAACCTGTTAAAAAAGCATTGTCATCTACATAAACCCGTGAATTCCATGCCGCATCTTTTTCGAACTTATTCAGCTCGGGGCTATGGGCTACATTAAAGGGCGAAACTGAGGTTAATGCATGGGGATATTGCGCACCTGGGTGGGTTGCACCAAAGTTTGAGGTGCCGATAAAGGGGTTAACATAGTCAGTAGGCTGCTTGGCCTGAACTGACAGGCCAGCCAACAACATACAGAAAATAGGGATCCGTTTGGAAAATATTTGCATTACGCTGCTCTTATTCTAATGGGTGGGACTCATAATAAAGACTAATTCACCACCGGCCATAATTTCTTGATGGGTAATAAATAATCGCTCAAGTTCTTGGCCATTAAGTATGACCTTTTTAACGTAGACATTTTTATCTGACTGATTTTCAGCCCTCACTTTGAAGGTGTTGCCATTATCTAAACTGAGTACCGCACTATTAATCTCGGGGCTACCTAAAACATATTGCCCAGATACAGGGTTGACCGGGTAAAACCCAAGGGCACTGAACAGATACCAAGCTGACATTTGCCCTGCATCTTCGTTACCCGCAAGTCCATCAGGTTTAGTTGTATATAGGTCATCCATGATTTTTCTGACTAATGCCTGAGTCTTGTGGGGCTGCTCTACGAAGGAGTACAAATAGGGCACATGATGGCTTGGCTCATTACCATGCACATACTGACCTATATAACCCGATATCCACTCTGGCACCTCGTCCATGCTTTGTTCTACTTCAAACATAGTATCTAACTTATCGGCAAAGGCAGTGTTACCTCCCATTAGTGCTACTAAACCTTCGATGTCGTGAGGCACAAAAAAACTATATTGCCAGGCATTGGCCTCGCAATAATCTTCAGGATGATAAGCATTTTCATCAAAGGGTTGGCGAAATTCACCTTGCTGGTCTAAAGCGCGCATAAAGCCGGTTTGGGAGTCAAAATGTTTACGATAGTTTTGGGCGCGTTCATTAAATTCTTGGTACAAGGCGTCTTCGCCCAAATCTTTGGCTAACGCGGCAATGGCCCAATCATCAAAGGCATACTCAAGGGTAAGAGACACATTCCATTTACGTTCTTCAAAAGGCACAAAACCTAGTTCTTGGTAACTTGCTAGGCCAAATTTTTGTTGTGTTGCGCTTTGTATCGCTGCATCCAAAATGTCTTTGGGATCTTCTTTCAACAGGCCCTTTTTATAAGCATCCACTAATACAGGCACGCTGTGATAACCCATCATCATGTCTGTTTCATTGCCCTGAAAGTTCCAAACAGGTAGTCTACCGGCGACCTTATAGTGATCCATAATGGAGGTCATCATTTGGCTGCTGCGATCAGGATCCACTATGGTTTTCCAAGGGTGTAAGGCTCTGAATGTATCCCAAAGAGAGAAAAATTCGTAGCGTGGTTCGCCGTTTTTAGCAAAACCACTACTAGTATGAATATTACCGTCTGGCCCTTTATAACGGCCGTCAGAATCAGAAAATACTCGTGGAGCAAGGGAAGCGTGATACATAGCCGTATAGAATTGGCGCATATTGTCAGTATCTGCTTGAATTTCAACTTTGCTTAATTCGTTTTTCCAAGCCTGTTTGGCTTCCTTTCGAGTCTGCTCAAAGGTTTTGTCGCCACCTTCTGCGAAAAAATTGTTTTTGGCGTTATCTATGCTGACCGAACTGATAGCCGTGCGCACTTCCAGCACTTTTGATTGATTGAGGTTGAATTCAAACTCCGCCGCAATTTCAACACCTTGATGGGCTTTACCTGCACTTGGTTGACCGTCTTTATTGATGACATAATCTTTGATCGGTGCTGAAAATTGCGTATAAAAGTACACGCGCTGATCCGGCGCCCAACCAGTCGACTTACGATAGCCAGCTATGGTGCGTTCATCGATAATCTGAATAGATGATCCTAAGGTTTTATCCCAATTTCTGCTGTATCCAAGATCTAACCTGACAACACCAGTTTGAGTGTCTGTTGAATAGTTATAACGCTGATAACCAGTACGTAACCCAGCCGTTAATTCAACTTGTATGGAGTAATCATCGAGCATCACCTGGTAATATCCAGGTGATGCAGACTCTTGTTGATGAGAAAAGTATGAGGCTATTACGCCTTGTTTGGGCCCACCTTCTAATTCGAGTCGCTTAACTGGCTTGGTCATTGGCATAAAAGAAATATCGTACAAGTCGCCAGCACCTGTGCCGGAAAGGTGAGTATGACTGAAACCCGCGATAACATTGTCAGGATAAAAATAGCCTGAAATCCAGTCCCAACCCGTGCGTCCATTGTCTGGACTGAGCTGCACCATTCCATGAGGAACAGTGGCACCAGGAAAGGTTTTACCTTTTCCGTCTGTACCAATAAAAAGGTCAACAAAATCCGTTGGGTCAAACTCTTTATTTTCAGTTTGGCTAGAGGCAATAGATCCTTGCTCGGTCTTAGTAGCAAGGTTACATGCCACTAAACCCATGGAAGCAACTATAAACAACAGATAGGGCAGGGGGGCATTTATCAATGTACGACTTTTCTTCATTATTGTTCAGCCCAGAGTCTTAAGTACTTCAAAGCAGGCACCTAAAGTATGGTAATCACACTTAGACCCGGCGGCACTTTTTTCATCTGAGTATTTGCTATTGTCTCTGTGTAAAACCCGAAACCAAGCACCGTATTTATGGTCGACCATATGTTGCCAACTGTATTGCCACAGCGCCTGATAAGCATCGAGAAACTGCTGCTCAGCTGTCACTTTGTACAACATGGACGCGGCCGCAAAACTTTCGGCTTGTACCCAAAAATATTTATCGTCGTCACAACATTCACCATCTGGGGCAAAACCGTAGATCAGCCCGCCATGCTCTTTGTCCCAAGACTTTGCATAAGCACGTTCAAACAATTGTTTGGCTTGTTGTATCCACTTTGGATCCGCTGAATGTTTATGTAAAGTGAGTAAAAGTTTGCTCCATTCAGTTTGGTGACCTGGCTGAAATCCCCAAGGGCGATACAAGTTTTTAGGATCATGCTTGTTGTATTCCCAATCCGGTTGGAAGTCGGTTTTATAATGTTCCCAAATAAGATTGTCGGTTAAAGCGGCTTGTTTGAATGCAATATTTTCTGCCAGAGTAGTGGCTCGAATTAAGAACTTTTTATCGTTGCTTGCTTCGTATGCGGCCAACATAGCTTCGCACATATGCATATTTGAATTTTGGCCACGGTAGTCACTTAACACTCCATCTGCGCTTATTTCGTCGGCATAAAGTCCATGTTCAGGTAACCAGAAACGATCTTCTAGTTGTTGGTAGACCTTATCTAAAGAATCATTGTTATCGATAATACCTGCTTTTTTACAGGCAGCGTAAGCGAGAAGAACAAAGGCATAACCGTAAGCTTGTTGCGTCATGTCCTGAGGCTGGTTGTCTTGTATCGTCCATGCATAACCAGCGGCGTCTTCGCACCAATGGTGATTTTCAAGAAAGGCTAAACCATGTTTAGCTACGTCGATATATTCGGGGCGATTAAGCACTCGTGCTGCTGTGGCATAGTTGACTATGATGCGGGTGCTGCTGACCAATTGTTTAAAACCAGGGTCAAATACAGTGCCATCGTCTTTGTAATTTTGATGGTAACCACCATTAGGGTCGATAACCTTAGGATCGTAAAAATCCATAATGTCCTGACAATGTTTAAGCAAAAATGTTTGATCATAAAAATTCATAATAGCTTCCCTTGGAGAAGTTGGCTGATGGCATCAGCATTGAAACCGGATTGAGTATGTAAATCGCTTGCTGTCTGAAAAGATGGTAGCGCAGGGAAAGCACCTGGTTGGCTGACGGCAATTGCGCCGCAACAACTGGCAAAGGCGATCACTTCGGATACTGTTTGACTAGAGGTAAGGGCCTTGATGGGATCGGCTAAATGACTCAACAAAAACAACATGCCACCAATAAATCCATCACCACCGGCAGTGGTATCTACGGCTTTTATTTTTGGTGGGTTCACTTGGCCATGATGACCTTCACAATAATAATCAATTTGGCCTTCACCATCGGTTATTATTAACAATTCACAGTGCTGCGCCAAACATTTTGCAATGTAAGACTCTGCTTGGCCATCACTGAGGTAGTCAAATTCGTCTTTTGACAATTTCACTAAATGTGACTGAAATACCAGTTCATTAACCAAAGCACGGTCCGCTTGGCCGTCTTCCCAGAGGTTATGCCTTAGGTTTACATCAAAGCTTACAAGGCACTGCTGCGCTCTTGCCTGAGTCACTATTTCACGGGTGCAAGAGGCAATATCTGCGGTGGTTAAGGTGTTACTGCAAAAATGGAAAACAGGTGAGTCCACAAACCATCTGGCATCAACTTGTTGGCTAGTAAACAAAACATCAGCACTGTTGTCTCGATAAAATGAAAAACTACGATCACCAGTGTCATCAAGCATCACAAATGCTAAAGCGGTTTTTGCGCTAGGGTGACGGGTCAATAATTCTGTGTTCACGCCGTATTGGGTAAGGGCGGTTTGTAGGAAGTCTCCAAATGCGTCTTTACCTACTTGCCCAGCAAATTTAGCGTTACCGCCTAATTTAGCGACAGCCACTGCCGAATTAGCTGGTGCACCACCTGGATATTGTCTAAATGACGGTAACATTAATTTATCTTGTTCAATCACATCTTGGTGCAAAAAATCAATTAGCGCCTCACCGAAGCATAAAACTGGTCTCATACAGTTTGGTCTCCAGCTTTGTTGGCTGCAGCCAAGTCTGCTGCATCTGGTCTTGAGCCATAAAGGGCATACCAACTAATATAAATATAGGCAAATGCCGGCACTAAAAAGCTCATTTGTACTGAAGTAAGATCTGCTACTAATCCTTGTAGTAAAGGCAACAATGCACCGCCTACAATACCTTGAACCAATAGACCTGAACCGCGACTGGTTAATTTCCCAAGTCCAGTGATGGCCATAGAAAAGATTGTCGGGAACATGATTGAGTTAAACAAACCTACCGCTAATATGGTCCACATGGCTATAGGTCCTTCGCTGCCAACTGAAACAAGAATAAAAACGATGGCTAACACACTGTTCACGGCAAGGATGATGTTAGGTTTGATATAAAAAGTCAGAGCAGCGCCAATAAATCGGCCAATGAGGGCTGCGCCCCAATAATAAGAAATCATCTTACTGGCATCATAATTACTCATAGACATAATATGAGACTCTGCAAAGTAGTTAACCAGATAACTTCCCACTGACACTTCTGCGCCCACATACATAAAGATAGCAATGGCACCAAATACTAGTCTTTTGTGTTGCCAAACAGAGTCGTTAGCTGACTCTGATTCATCAGCAGGATCACCACTGGTAATCACAGGCAATTTCAAAAACATAAATATGCCCGCAGTAGCCAAAGCCACTCCAGCTAGAATTAAATAGGGTAATTGCACCGCTTCAGCTGTGACCACAGCTACGCCACCACCAAATATAAGGGCAGCACCAAACATTGGACCCAAGGTATGGCCAAGTGAATTAATCGCTTGGGCTAAGTTGAGTCGGCTTGCTGCAGTACGGGCTTCACCCAAAACAACCACATAGGGATTTGCTGAAACCTGTAAAATGGTGATCCCCGAGGCCAACACGAATAAAGCAAACAAAAACACAAAATAAACTTCCATCTCAGCTGCAGGGTAAAAAATACTACAACCAGCAGCGATACCAATTAGGCCTATGATAATGCCTTTTTTGAAGCCCACTTTTTCTATTAAACGCCCAGCAAAAGGTGATACCACAAAATAAGCGCCAAAGAAGCAAAATTGCACCAATCCAGCTTCCAGATAACTCAAATCAAAAGCGGCTTTTAAATGTGGGATCAACACATCATTCAATGCGGTGATAAAGCCCCAGATAAAAAACAATGAAGTCATAACGATAAATGCAAAGCGTCTATTTGAGTCTGTGCCAGTACTTTGTGGCACAGAATTAGGTATTGGTCCGGCCATTTATTTAGTCCTTTTTAAATCGTTGAGGTTGTCATGTAATGACATTGAGTAGGGTTGCGCACTGATGTCGGTTGCCCAATTAATATTTGGCTCTGCAGCCATTTCAAAAGTGAGGGTTCCGCCTTGCTGAACAGCTTGTGAAGACAACCACGTTTTTTCATGTGCCTTACCATTAAGCAGGGTTTTCTGTACATACATATTGTTTTTGCTATTGTTTTTTGCAGATATTTCGAAGGTATTGCCGTTCTCAAGTTGCAAGGTGACTTTATCAAACAAAGGCCCGCCAAACACATATTGGTCTACGCCCGGTGTAACTGGATAAAATCCCATTGAGCTAAATATATACCAAGCAGATGTTTGCCCATTGTCTTCATCACCACAATAACCATCTGGTGTTGCAGAGTAGAGAGAGTCCATCACTTCACGTACTTTTTGTTGTGTTTTCCATGGTTGGGATGCGTAGTTATAAAGATAAATCATATGCTGAACAGGTTGGTTGCCGTGAGCATAGTTACCCATATTAACAATTTGCATTTCACGTATTTCATGGATAGTGAAGCCATAATATGAATCGTCGAATAAAGGCGGCATTTCAAAAACCTCATCCAACTTGGCAGCAAAATTCTGGGTGCCGCCCATCAAGGTTTTAAGGCCTTCAATATCGTGAAAAACTGACCATGTATAATGTAAGCTGTTCCCTTCAGTAAAGGCATCACCCCATTTCAGCGGGTTAAAGGGTGTTTGAAAACTACCATCTTCATTTTTCCCACGCATCCAGCCACTTTCAGGATCAAATACATTTTTATAATTTAATGAACGTGCTCTGAATTTTTCAGCGTCGGCGTCCTTACCAAGCTTTTTGGCGAGCTGATAGATATTAAAATCAGCAAATGCATACTCTAAAGTCCGTGCTGCATTTTCATGAATACCCACATCATATGGCACGTAACCTAGTTCATTATAATAATCTACGCCCTCTCTGCCTACGGAACTTACAGGGCGACCTTTATCAACTTCGGCATTTTTCAAAATTGCTTCATACAGTATGTCTATTTCGTCATCTGCGTTTGCTTTAAGGTATGCGTCAGCAATATTAATGGCTGAGTTTGAACCAATCATAACACCGCGGTGACCAGGACTGGCCCACTCAGGCAACCAGCCAGACTCTTTATAGGTATTTGCGAGACCTTGCATAATTTGTGTATTCATTTCGGGGTACATCATATTAAAGAAAGGAAATACCGCTCGAAATGTGTCCCAAAAACCATTGTCAGTGAACATGTAACCCGGCAAAACTTCGCCATTGTATGGACTGTAATGCACTATTTTATTATTAGCATCATACTCATAAAACTTCCGTGGAAACTGCAACACACGATACAGAGAAGAATAAAAAGTTCGGATGTTGTCAATATTGCTATCTTCTACGCGAATTTTGCTTAATTCTTGTTGCCACGCTTGGTTGGCTTTTGCTCGGGTTTCATCGAAATTGTCGCTGCCAATTTCTCGTTGTAGATTAAGTTCAGCCTGTTCAAGGCTAATAAAAGAGGACGCCACTTTTACATTTACTTGTTCACCGCGCTTGGTTTTGAAACCTAAGATTGCGCCTACATGATCACCTGCACTTTCCAGTGAATCTGCCTTGAGTGCATAATCATCATGCCAGGTATGGGTTACTTCAAAATCTTTATCAAAAACCGCAACAAAATAATTATGAAAATTATCGGGGACACCACCGTGGTTATTGCGGGCATATCCCACTACTTTTCGTTGTTTTGGAAATATTTTAACCATAGAGCCTTTTTTAAAGGCGTCCAAAAGAATATATGATTGTTCAGAGTCAGGAAAAGTGAAGCGAAACTGTGCCCCTCTGTCGCTGGGAGCAAGTTCTGCCACAACGTCATGATCGGCTAAATAAACCCGGTAATAATCTGGCGAAGCCTGTTCGGCTTTGTGGGAAAACCAAGAAGCCCGATCATCTTCATTAAACTTCAATTCACCAGTGATGGGCATAAACGCAAATGCACCGTAATCATTTAGCCATGGACTTGGTTGGTGGGTTTGTTTGATGCCACGAATTTTGTTGTCGTCGTACTTGTAAGTCCAACCATCACCAATAGGCGCCGTCATAGGTGTCCAGGAATTCATTGCCCATGGTTTAGTGATTGCAGGATAAGTATTGCCATTTGATAGGCTAAACTCTGAATCTGTGCCCATCAACGGGTTTACGTATTGTACGAGGTTTTCTTTGACTAAGTTTACTGGGCTCTTTTTAATTGGTTTCTCAATTGATTTTTCAGCTGAACATCCAGCCAAAAAAAGCACAGCGACAATAAAATAGTATTTTGATAGTGTTTTCATTTTAAAAATTCATCCAAAGACAACTCATGTGGAGACGTTTAGTCCAAATGCTGTAAGGTTCAGGTAAAAAGTAATATACGAAATCTAATTAGTTTGGTATATTTGCAATCGATTACATTGATAACAATATTATAACAACAATATTGATTATTCAACTAGATTCGAGTTAATTGCTGATTAAACTCTAACTATATGAATAAAATCATTAAAATTTAAAATAATGGCATTTTGTTAGTCGCTAAAGTGTAAGTGTAATGTATTTTTATCTTTAAAATATGTGACGAATAGCTTGTCGAATTGAATGTACTCCGTTACATTCGAGATATCTGCCCACACAATAATAAGTGATTTTGGGTTTCAACTGGACTGAAAATTTTAGATGACAACGGTAAAAGAAGTATGCAGATTAGCTGGTGTATCTACCGCTACGGTTTCTCGTGCGTTAAAAAACCCTGAATTAGTCTCGGCTAAAACACGAGAGCGCGTTTTTAAGGCCGTGCAAGAGTCTGGTTACCGTCCTAATATGTTGGCTTCTAGTGTTAAAACAGGTAAGTCCAATTCACTGGTTGTGTTAGTCCCCAATCTAAGTAACCCATTTTTTATGCGGATCATCCAAGGCATTGAACAAGCAGCCCACGAACAAGGTTATTCTGTTTTGCTGGGGGATACCCAAGGGGAGCCTGCAAGGGAACATGAAATTGCCGGTATGGTTTTATCGAATAGGGCCGATGGATTAATTCATCTCGACCATTCTTTTCCTTTTTCTGCTAACGATGCGCACTTGGCAGAACGTGTGCCTGTAGTAAGCGTATGTGAAAGAATTATGGGAGACAAAGAGTTTCCTGTTATCGAATTAGATAATTATGCCGCGACCCGCTCTTTGGCTAAACATCTGGTCAATTACGGACATAAAAAATTTGGTATCATTGCTGGGCAAAGAGACAGCCAAATACATCTTGATAGATTAGCGGGTATTAAAGACGTTTTTGCCACTGAAGGTATTAGTTTTAATGAGGATATGATTGTTGGTGGTGCCTACTCAATCGAAATGGGTCAGCAAGGCGCGCGTGATTTAATGGCAAAAGAAAACAGACCTACTGCTATTTTTTGTTTCAATGATGACATTGCCCTTGGCACAGTGTTCGAGCTAAAACGAATGGGCATTCGTGTACCTCAAGACGTCTCTGTAGTTGGTTTTGATAATATCAAGGTTTCAGCTTTTATCGACCCGCCACTAACCACTATTGACCAACCTGCTCATGACATGGGCCGCAAGGCAGTGGAAGTGGTATTGCAAATTATTAAAGGCGTGCCTTTAAAACGTAACAGGGAAATATTTCCTTATAATATACTAGAAAGAGAAAGTAGTGGCCCAGTCAATCCAGACTTTTAATCATAGCAAAAAAAATCATATGCCTATGTGTGGATCTAAATAAAATTCTCTACAAATCAATAGTGTAAGTCGATTTTATCTTAAATGACTGCAAGGTTCATAACGATAGATTTGTTGCAGCAATTAACAACTTTTTTCGAAAGCGGAAGAAGAACCTCCCAGCCCAAAGTAGATTATCTATAACGCTACTAAGACGGGCATCTCTGGCTTGATATTTTTCTCCTGTTTAGATTCGAGTAGAAAATAAACCCTAAAAAACTTCTTTTAATTATTATATAAAGTTAAATGTTAAATAATTGTACAAATATGTTTGTTTGCAGTTGACAACAAAATGCACCATGACTATGATTGTGATGCAATCGATTACACCTAAAGTAAAATTTAAATGAAAATAAAAAATTACTATCAACCCCATAATAAATATAAATAATAAGCATTATTTCACACCATATATGTAATCGATTGCATTTAATGTGAATGAAAATGGTGATGCAGTTTATTTATAATTGCAGCACTTTGCTGGTGTGAGCTAGTGTCAAAAGAACGTAGAAAGGGGAGTCATTGTGAACGAGGCTACAAAAAGAACCTTCATAGAGGAAAAATCATGAGAACCATTATCAAGCGTAAATCGGATGTGTATGCCGTATCTACTCTATTTAAAAGATCACTAATATGCGCCGCAATCTTTGGCGTCATTGGAACCAGTCATGCTCAGCAAACTCCGAGCGAAACCAATGCTGAAGCTGAAGAAGTCATAGAAATTCGTGGTATAAGAGCCAGCGCCGCAGAAAACTTAGCCATTAAAAGACTCTCCAACGCGGTAGTTGATGCGATAACGGCTGAAGACATCGGTAAGTTTCCAGATAAAAACGTCGCTGATTCATTGCAACGTGTACCTGGTGTCGTAATTCAACGTAGCGGTGGTGAAGGTACTTCTGTCAGTATTCGTGGTTTGTCGTCTGACTTAACTTTTACTCAATTGAACGGTAACTTTATTGCTTCTTCCCCGGGAGCACCTACACGCTCATTTTCCTATGACTTACTTCCTTCTAACTTAGTTGGAAAGGTAGAAGTATTCAAATCGGCACAGGCTCGCTTAGATGAAGGCGGTGTTGGTGGTACGGTAATAATACACAGTCGCAAACCTCTGGATATGGAAAAGAATTCAGGTGCGGTTAATCTTGAATACACCTATGCAGATATCACGGATAAATTCGAACCTCAATTTAGTGGGATTTATTCTTGGAAGAATGACGATGAAAACTTTGGCATCTTGGTTGGTTATACCAATCAGGCTCGGACCAATCGTACTCAAACCTCAGCCGTCAATATTATTAACCAAAATTATCAATATTCTGAAATGAGTAATGGCCAGCCTGTAGAAGGCGGTGCAACAGGTTATTCTCCTCAAAGCTTCAGACAATTGGTATTAGAAGAAGACAGAGAACGTACTGGTGTGCAATTCACCACTCAGTGGAGACCAACAGAGAATTTGGAACTTGGTTTCAACTATTTTGGCTTTAAATTGGGTTTGGATTCCATCTTACATCAGCTCGAATACCCAGAATGGCATAACAATTCCAAGTATTGGACCGATGTACATGTCGATGCTGATTCAGAATATGTCACTGGCATTGATTATAGTGTTGGCGCTGGTGGTACTGAACAAATAGCGCAAATACCCAGAATTAATGGTGAATTTGTTATTGAGGAATCGAAATCAGATACCTTCGATTTCTTTGCAAATTATGAAGCTGATGATTACAACGTGAAACTTGTCGCTGGCCATACCGAATCTGAAGGTGGCCCTTCTGAAAAATATCGAGCTGCTTATTATTCTGGCTCAAATGATCAGCAACAAAACAGCTCTCAGTTTTTTGGTTGGAGTTTTGAAAACCAAAAACTACATACCTATATGGATCCTGAGATGTTTAATAATCTCAAGGCCGGTATAGGTGGTGAACCAGATCAGGGGGCAACAGATTCAAGTTTTGTAGGTGGTACTCAGGAAGAGGATTATGCTCAGGTAGACGTGGATTGGTTTGTTGATTGGAACGTCATTGAAAGTTTACATTTTGGTGTTAAGTATCGTAAAGGGGAAATACGCCGCGATACTCGCAATACCTTTTACCTAGATCCTGATTTTGATATTGCAGCAGGAGAAGCTAGTCCAGATGGTATCACTCTTGAAGATGATTATTCGCGCAACGATGGCATACCTAACATTTTGGATGTTTTGCCAGACAAGCCATTAGGAAATTTGTCTGACGTCATTAACGTGAATGTTTTCCCAGCTGTGGATTGGCATAAATATCAGGCAGAGCTGAATAAAAACTTTAAACCTTACACCCGTTACGAACCGGATTATGTGTACGAAGTTGAAGAAGAAATTTTTGCGGCTTATGGTCAAGCCGATTACAAATGGAAAGATCTGCGCGGTAATTTCGGTGTGCGAGTTATTCGCACCACTACTACTAGTACTGCGAGCGACAGGTTTGAATATAGGTTAGATCGCACTGACGCTGATGGTGTGGATATTCCAAACGACACAGCTATACAGCGGGATATTCTGATTATCCCTAAAAGTGAAGAGAAGACTGAGGTGTTACCTAGCTTTAATATAGCTTGGGATTTCAATGATAATTGGGTCTTCAGGGGGGCGGCTGCAAAAGTTCTCGCTCGTCCTAGTTACGACGATTTAGGTCGATTCCAAACATTGACTTACCGCTCTGCTGAATGGGCCGCTGATTCGAGTTCTCGTGATGACTTCAATCCGGAAACTGATAGTGAAGGATGGTCAGGAAGTGGCGGTAACTCCTCTCTTGAACCATTTGAGGCTATCCAGTTTGATCTCTCTGCTGAGTATTATTACGGTGAAGGTTCAGGTGCCAGTATTGCGTTTTTCCACAAAGACGTAGATAACTTTGTGGTTCCATTAGTTTTAGATGTGCAACGTAACGTACCAGGGCAATCTTTCACTGTTAATGGACAGACAATTAACGTTGGTGGAGACATAGCCGTTAGAAATTTCTCTACTTCTGCTAATGGTACCAATGCCACTTCTAAAGGGGTGGAATATGCATTCCAACACTTCTTTGATAACGGTTTTGGCATCTATGGGAACTACACCCGCAATCTTACCAATCAAGCCGATGTTTCTATTGATGGTGCCAAGGTTGGAGAGTCGCCACTTACAGGTAGTTCAGACTACCAAGGAAACTTTTCAGTCTTTTATGAAAACGACTTGTTTAGTGTACGTGCGTCATATAACGAACGTGGCCCAACTATTGGTGGCTTAGTGACCTCTTGGGATCTTAACTACTATACCGATACTTATGAACAGATCGACATAAACGGCAGCTACAACATTACTGAAGACTTAGTGTTATCAGCTTCTGTTATCAATCTGACCGAATCGGAAAGTTACACTCATTTAGGTAATGATACCAAAAACAGATTTATTTCAAATAGTTACAGTGGGCGCCGCATCTACGCTGGCATTAATTACAGATTCTAAGAACTTAGCGGTGTGCCAAAAATTCAGCGGTCTTTGGCGTCCTATAAAACAGATTGGATAGAGGAATTACAATGAAAGAGCTCAAAATCAACAAAACGTCAACCGCTTTGCTGTTGTCAATCAGCACGTTATTCGGCTGCAGTGCAGATGATCCCGTCGCTACTGATATACCAGAGCGTGCAGCGATTAATAAAGTGACATCGGCTGATATTACTGGAAGCGCTATAAAAGGCACTTTGAGTAATGGGGTTGTCAGTTTGCAACAGATGAATGGTGCAGACATTAGCATCTTGTCCACAAATTATACCGATGCAGATGGAGCCGTTAATCTGGAAGTGCAGGCCAATGCTGGGTTTGGCATAGACAGTATGTTTAAAGTCACGGTAACTGCAGCCAGCGATACACAAATGACTTGTGATGCTATTACTTGTGCCAGCGTTGGCATGGGTGAAGTCTTAAGTGGCAGCCCTTTGACTGGTTCCAACTTGACCACTTTGACCTATGTGAATGTGCCACTTTACAGCCAAGCAGACGGTTCCGCAGATGCGACTTTTAATGCCAATGCATTAACTACCATAGCCACATCTTTGATTGAACAGGCCGTGACCGAAGGTCGAAACGTTGCAGTAAGACAGCTTTATGAACTGGCGTTGGAAGAGTATTCTGCCACCACGTTAAAAGCCCTTGGAGTATTCTCACCTGGGACTAATGTCTATCAAACTCAAATGATCAGTGCTGAATCTTACCAAAACTTCGTAGTAGGTGAGGATTGCCAAATGGTGCCATCTGTCGATGAGGACGGTAATCCAATAGTCGATGAAGACGGTAATCCAATAGTCGATGAGGATGGTAATCCAATAGTTGATGAGGAAGGTAATCCTATTGATGTCGAAGCGTGTACAGACGTCTTGGCAGATAATGATTTGATTAAACTTTCACTGGCCAATGCAGCTTTTGCGAACATTAGTGAATTTGAAGGTTTTAACGCTCTATACAACGAAACTGCATCACGTATTCAAGCTGCAATTGCTGGCGATGCATTTGCCCTCGCACCTATACGTGAACGTTTATTAGCGTCAGTAAAAGCTGTGCCATTTTTGGCAGAGTTGGGTTTAACAGCAGAGCAAGTTATTGATGTTGAATTAACTTTCCTTGACGACGTTTCAAGTGGTGGCCCTGTGCAAGAAGTCACTACAGCTGAAAATATCGCAACTGCTATTATCACCGCCCGTAACAGAATTGGTGATGGTGAAATTGAAACCAAGGCGTTTGATGGCGATCTTGAGACCAAGTGGCTTGATCACAATGATTGGGCTGGAGCACCTACCATTGAAGATCCATCTTGGGTGCAAGTTCAGTTTGCTGAAGCACATGCCGTTAGCAGTCTATTTATTACCAGTGCTAATGACGCCGATGGCCGCGATCCAGAGAACTTTAATCTGGCGGCTTCTAACGATGGTGTAACCTGGGTAACTCTAGCGAGCTTCCTAGGTGAGTCATTCGATGAACGTTTGCAACGTAAAGAGTTTAGGTTCAACAATGGTATTGAGTATGCTTATTACCGCTTGAATATCACCAAAAATAAAGGTGATGACACGCTAATGCAGATTGCCGAAATTCAACTTGTTGGTCCTGTCTATGCCAGTGTAGATCATACCAAGCCAGTTGGAACAGGCGTGATTACTGCTCGCAACTTCATTGGTGATGGTGAAGCACCTACTATGGCATTTGACGGTGACCTCGAAACTAAGTGGCTTGATCATAACGATTGGTCAGGTGCACCAACGGTTGAAGATCCTTCTTGGGTGCAAATTGACTTTCCAGCAGCTGTAGCGGTTAACTCTCTGGGTATTACTAGTGCCAACGATGCTGACGGTCGGGATCCTGAAAACTTTACTCTTGTAGGTTCAAATGATGCGGGCGTAACTTGGACAGTCTTAGGTGAATGGTTAGGCGAATCTTTTGACGAACGTTTTGAGCGCAAGTTATTTAGTGTTGATAACATCTTAGCTTTTGAAACTTATCGTTTAAATATCACCAAAAACAAAGGTGATGATACTTTAATGCAAGTGGCTGAAATTGAGTTCATAGGTCCTATTTTAGCGGGTTTAAATCATGGAAGAACAGACGGCGCAATTATCACTGCTCGTAACCGTATCGGTGATGGCGAAGTAGAAACTAAGGCATTTGATGGAGATGTTGAGACTAAGTGGCTTGATCACAACGATTGGTCAGGTGCACCAACAGTTGAAGATCCATCATGGGTTCAAGTACAACTTCCTGCTGCGGCAACAGTTAACAAACTAGGTATTGTAAGTGCCAATGACGGACCCGGTCGAGATCCTGAAAATTTTGATTTGCTTGCTTCAAATGACGGTGAAAACTGGATAGTGCTCAATAGCTGGATAGGTGAAAGCTTTGACGAACGTTTTGAACGTAAACAGTATAGTTTTGGCAATGACCTAGGCTTTAGTTTCTACCGTTTGAATATCACTAAAAACAAAGGTGATGACACTTTAATGCAAGTGGCAGAAATTGAATTGTTAGGTCCGCAGTACTCGTCTGTTGATCATTCATCTGCTGCTGATGCCGTCATAACTGCCCGTAATCGTATTGGTGATGGTGAATTAGAAACTAAGGCATTTGATGGAGATGTTGAGACTAAGTGGCTTGATCATAACGATTGGGCAGGCGCACCAACAGCAGAAGACCCTTCTTGGGTACAGGTTGATTTTAGCAATGCAAGGATAGTCACTAGTATTGCTATTACCAGTGCCAACGATGCTGATGGTCGTGATCCTGAAAACTTCAACTTAGTTGGTTCAAATGATGGTGGTGTGACTTGGCAGCCCATCGCTAGCTGGATAGGCGAGTCCTTTGATAATCGTTTTGAGCGCAAGTTGTTCGAAATGGGTAATGGGTTTGCCTATATGAGCTATCGTTTAAACATTACCAAAAACAAAGGCGATGATACTTTGATGCAAATCGCCGAAATTGAACTTATTGGCCCTGAGCTTTAAGTAACTAGAGGATTAACACCTCTTTATTAATTAGCTGTCGGCTCATAGAGTCGGCAGCTAGTTTTTTCGTGTATTTTCTAAATCATAATAATTTGAGTAGGGGATTAAGAATTCCACATGTTTTTTATAGGCCAATATCAGATTTAGTTCAGTGATAAAAACCAACTAATCTGCTCAAATGATAGAAAATAGACCAAAAGATTAACCTAATGACGGATGAAGCAACTCCTTTGAAACACACCACCACAGATACAGACTCCAACTCGCCCAAGCCAACTTATTTGGTCGGTATAGATGGAGGTGGAACAAAATGTAGAGCCAATATTTACAATACCGATAAACAATTACTTGGAACTGGGGTAAGTGGTTCTGCTAATCCCGTTAATGGCCTTGAACAAACAAAAAACTCCATTAACAATGCTATTGCTCAGGCTATCGAGCATGCAAAGATTAAGTGTCAGCCTAGCCAATTAATTATCGGCGCCGGATTAGCCGGGTTACATCTTCCTGCAATGCAAGAAAGTATGGGGCAGTGGCAGCATCCATTCAAATTCCTACATTTTACTACTGATATACACGCTGCTGTAGTAGGTGCGCACCAGCAAAAAAATGGCGCAGTTATCATTTTAGGTACTGGTTTTAGTGCACTTGCAATGGTCGATGGTAAACAAATGTCTATTGGTGGTTATGGTTTTCCTATCAATGCCACATGTAGTGGTAGTTGGTTTGGACTGGAAGCCATAAAGGCAGTACTTCTAGATAAAGATCAAGTAGGGCCATATACATCCATGACCCAAGCTGTATTTGCTGCAGAGGATGTCATTGTACTGGCTACTCGTCTCAATAATGCCCAGTCTTTTGAATTCGCTAAGTTTGCACCTTTAGTCTTCAGTCATGCAACTAATGGCGATGAACTCGCTATTAGTTTGATTAAGCAAGGTGCTGATTTTATTAATAGTGTCATTAGACGCTTTCTTGCAGGAAGGGTGCATTCAATTGCCTTTGTTGGCGGAGTCGCACCACAGATCCAAAAATGGCTTGACCCTGAACTAAGACTGCATGTAGTCGAACCCAAATTTTCACCGGAATACGGTGCAATGTTATTAGCACAACAACAAATGGCGGTAATCAATGGCTAACAGAAGAGATTTTTTAAAATTATCTGCCATAGGCAGTGCATTGGGATTGGTATTTTCAAATATCAGTTCCGTTTCGGCTAAAAACATCAAAAAGCCCCAAAAACCAATAGTGGTATCCACTTGGCAGCACGGCTTAGCCGCTAATGAAGCAGCATGGCAAGTATTAACTAACAACGGTCGTGCGATTGATGCTGTGGAAACTGGGGTGCGCATTCCTGAAGCTGATCCTAAAGTGAGAACAGTCGGCTTAGGTGGTTATCCAGATAGCAGCGGTAAAGTCACATTAGACGCCTGCATCATGGATGAAAATATGAACTGTGGCTCGGTGGCTTATTTACAGAACATTAAACACCCAATTTCAGTTGCCCGAAAAGTCATGGATGATACTCCCCATGTCATGCTGGTAGGTGAAGGTGCGCAACAATTTGCCAGACAACAGGGTTTTATTGAAGAAAACTTACTCACCGAAGAATCTAAGTTAGATTGGCAAAATTGGCTGAGTTCAGGCCAGGCAAAAAAACTCATTAATATCGAAAATCACGACACTATAGGCATGTTGGCTTTGGATAACAAAGGCAATTTATCTGGTGCTTGTACTACTAGTGGTGCTGCATACAAGTTACCTGGTCGGGTAGGCGACTCGCCAATTATAGGTGCAGGTTTGTATGTAGACAATGAAGTGGGCGCTGCTACAGCCACAGGTATGGGGGAGCTGATGATGAAAACCGTAGGTTGCCATCTAGTGGTAGAACTTATGCGTCAAGGTGCGTCCCCACAAGAAGCGTGCAGACAAGCAGTGCAACGTATCGCTAACAAATTGGATGATTTTGAGCAATTCCAAGTTGGCTTTTTGGCTTTGAATAAACAAGGAGAATACGGTGCGTTTTGTATCCAGTCTGGTTTTAATTATGCAGTGCGAGATGCGCAAGGTGAACAATTAATCGATGCAAAAAATTTGTTGGAAAACAAAGCATGAGAAAATCTTGTGTCACTATCTTTGGTTTGTTAACTTTGCTCTGCCAACCAATCTCGGCAGAAACAACGGCAGAAATAACGGCTAATGCCGCGCCTTTTGCACTTAGCCTTGAGCAGGCCAGAAACTGGACTCCCGAAAGTCAATTCGCCTCAGCCGAAAACGTTTCAAGCATAGCTTTAGCTAGACGAATAGATGCCCAGTTGCATGGGGGAATGTCAAATTTGGACACCCGCGCCAAAGTATTATATGCCCCAGACGGTATGAATAATTTCGGTAATTATTTGCAGACTCAGCCTAAGTTTAACTTGTACAACTTTACCCATTGGGCGCAAATTGATGTGCTGAATTGGTTTGCTGGCACTGCCGATCATACGGTTCAGATCCCCGCTAAACCATGGGTCGACACTGCCCACAAAAATGGCGTCAAAGTCATAGGTTCTATTTTCTTAGCTGTCGCTCAATGGGGCGGCAATCCAGATACAGCAGAAACTTTTTTAGAGCAAGACCCACAAGGACGGTTTGTGTTTGCTCATCGATTGGTTGAAATCGCCAATTATTATGGTTTTGATGGTTGGCTGATGAACCAAGAAACCAATTTAACTGCCGTCAAAGATGAAAACAACCAACTAATAAAAGGGCAATCCAATCCCAAACGTGGCGCAGAGCTTGGCGAAAAAATGCTGCAATTTATGCAGTACTTAACAGCAATTGCCCCCCAGGGAATGGAAATTCACTGGTACGACGCAATGTTACGTAATGGCCAAGTGAAATGGCAAAACGAAATCAATGCAAACAACCAGGATTTTCTGCAAGCAGCAGTGCCCAGCGCCGACGCCATCTTTGTTAATTATTGGTGGAATAAAGAAATGGTGCTTAATTCCCATAAACGTGTCAAAGCCCTGAAGCGCTCACCTTTTGATGTGTATTTTGGTGCGGATTTATGGCCTAGCAGAAATGCTCAGCGTTCTTTTAGTCGCAGTCAATGGCTTGATTGGTTATTTGATCCAGAAACGGGCGAGGCATTATCTTCGATAGCCTTATTTGCCCCCAATCTAAATTTTAATTTCGATGGTGAATCTCATACGCCGGCATTTAGTCAATTTAAAACCAATCCCGATGACTATCGAAGTTTTTACGCAACCGAGCAGCGTTTGTTCAGTGGTGATGACTTAAACAGTGCGAGAAAGGATAAACAGGGTTGGTCGGGAATGGATAGTTACTTAGCAGCTAAATCAGTCATTACTAGTTTGCCTTTAGTGACCCATTTTAATACTGGGCAAGGCAAGTTTTGGTTTGAACAAGGCCAAGCTAAAAGTGGCCCTTGGACCAATATAAACAAGCAGAGTTTATTACCTACTTGGCAGTTTGCGGTGATAGATGAAGATACTAATTCCAGCATGCAACCTTATTATAGTTTTGAGCAAGCCTATCAAGGTGGAAGCGCGTTAAGTATTGAGGGGCAATCGGGATCTGGAAAAACCATCATTCCACTATTTTCTACCAATGTTCTGACTCAAGATATCAAAAATATAGAAATTGTTGCGCAAGGCGACACTGCTGACTTATCTGTATATACCACAACAGATAAAGGGGAAATGTTGGTTTACAGATTGAAAAACAAACAAGCTAAGTCGAACCAAGGTGGATGGCAAAGTTATCACTTTGTTGTACCCAACAAAAAGCCAGAAAAGATCACCCAAGTTGGCTTGCTGTTGACCCCAAATGCTGGTCGAGCAGTGAGTGTGAAAATCGGTAAGTTGGCGGTGTATTAGGTTATGGTCAATATCGAAATCTGTATCAGCAGCGACAACTTGCCCTTGCTTGAAAGGCAAGTATTAGCAGCAATAAATGGTGGCGCAAAACGTGTTGAGTTGTGCGGCAATATGCAAGAAGACGGCTTAACTCCTAGTTATTCTGCAATAGAACTCGCCAGCTCAGTGTTAACTGACGCACAAGCGCTGATGGTCATGATCCGTCCAAGGAAAGGTGGTTTTTGTTACTCCCAACAAGAAATACAACAAATGCGCAGCAGCATTATTGCTGCTGCTAAGTTCGGTGCCAA